>Ga0209540_10000638_pt1 | contig 31051 bp, 28 predicted proteins | sample BarGraIncu01121A_FD_184501 | JGI IMG/M metagenome (GOLD analysis project Ga0209540, IMG submission 184501) | Arctic peat soil microbial communities from Barrow, Alaska - Barrow Graham LP Incubations 011-21A (SPAdes) (version 2) | ecosystem: Environmental > Terrestrial > Soil > Wetlands > Peat... | reverse complement strand
CCCAGCGGTACCGCGCAGGAGCCCAGTGTCCAGTAGAGGATGTGCCTGCAGGCGTGCGGGTTGTTCGGTGTCGTACACCCGGCCTGTCACGAAGCTCTAGTCTTGGACGGTTGCTCAACTGGGTTGTCTTCCTGGCCAGCGCAGAGCGCCAGCTGCATCGACATGCCGCATCTGTGGATGCTGTGCTGGCCGTCATCAACCCAATCCCTCTTCATTGGCTTGCAGCCACTGCACACTCCCGACGCAGCGTCAGGTTCGTGGCTCTCATCTGGGACCTGTTGCCTGACAGCGCTGTTGCGCTAGGCATCATGCCGGAGCGCTCGCTCCTGGCGGCCTTGGCACGGAGACTGAACCTGAGAGCATTTGCCAGAGTCGACGGTATTGTGGTTCCTGGGCGTGACATGAAGCAGCACGTAATGCAGGCATACGGGGTTGCTGAGGAGAAAGTCACTGTCATCTCCAATTGGAGCGATGCCTCACGTTTGTACTTGGACAAGGATGTGGTGTTGTCACGTGGATTGCAGCCGCAGCAACCGTTTACAGTCCTCGTAGCTGGCAACATAGGCCGAGCGCAGGACGTGGACCAGCTGAAGCGACTCGCTTCGGCGATAGAGATCGAGAAGGGGCTGTTTCTGGAGCTTGTCGGCAACGGACCGCTCATCGGGACCCTCCGCGATTGGGCGCGAGAGGAACGTCTCCAGCACACGGCCATCCTGGACTTCTGTGATGGTGCTGCGTTCGGGCACCTTCTGAGCACTGCTTCATGTGGCTTCATATCGTTGGACGCACGTATGCTGGGCCTCGGCGTTCCCAGCCGCACGTACACATATCTGTGCGCGGGTCTGCCAGTTCTGGCTATGGTGCCTTCCTCATCGGAAGTGGCGCTGCAGATCAATCAGACTGGTGCTGGCCTGGTAGCGGTCGATACGACAGCTGCGATGGACTTCCTGCGACAGCTGAAACACGATCCAGGTTTGTATACACGCATGTCCGCTACAGCTCTGTCGGCCGTGCAAGGTCCCCTGAGTCGCTGTCAGGCCGTTCGGCAGTACGAGCAGGTCCTGTTCGGGCACGAGAGCTAGGCCATGGATACGACACAGAAGACACATAGAATGTCTGGCAAGTGGCTGATGGTGAAACGCGCCGTTGGCATCCTTAGTGCTACGACTGGTCTCGTAGTACTATCTCCTCTGGTGTTGGTTGTCGCAACAGCCATCCTCATGGACTCGGGTCGTCCTGTATTCTTCTTGCAGAAACGGATTGGCTTGCATGGGAGGACGTTCCGCATCATCAAGTTCTGCACCATGACCCGTGACGCGGAGCAGCGAACAAAGGGAGAGTGGATCACTGCTGGCAACCCATATGTTACGCCTGTTGGCAGGTTCCTGCGCAAGACGAGCCTGGATGAGATACCAGAGCTTGTCAACGTCCTGAAAGGCGACATGAGCCTGGTGGGGCCAAGGCCGACATTGCCTGAGCAGGTTGCCGCGTACGACGTCTTCCAGCGTCGTCGGATGGAGGTGCGACCAGGGATCACGGGGTGGGCGCAGGTGAACGGGCGCAACAGCATTTCGTGGACCGAGCGTATCAAGCTGGACGTCTGGTATATTGACCACTGGACGCCCTGGTTGGACATCCGTATACTACTTATGACCATTGGCCAGGTGTTGCGGCAGCGTGGGGTGGAAGACGTACCGCCTCCTGACGCCATCGTGCCGGGAGGAAAGGTATGAGGCTTGTTATCATTGGAGCGGGTGGACACGGACAGGTTGTTGCCGACGCCGCCCTCGCCGCAGGGTTCGAAGTGTTGGGGTTTCTGGACGACGACCGTGCACTGCTTGGCAGGCAATTCTTGGGTGTTAGCGTGCTCGGTCCCATAGAGGCAGCCAGGGACATGGATGCCAGCTGTGTTGTCGCTATAGGTGACAATCGGTCCCGGAAGCAGATGGTTGACCTATTGGGGCTTCCTGCTCAACGCTATGCAACCGTCATCCATCCACGCGCGACCGTGAGCCCGTACGCCGAGGTTCTGCCTGGTGCCATGGTGCTGGCTGGAGCTATTGTTGGCCCGCAGGCTGTTGTTGGAAGTCACAGCATCATCAACCATGCGTCAAGCATCGACCATCATGATATCGTGGGGGCTTTTGTGCATGTTGCCCCCGGTTGCCATGCTGGTGGCAACGTTCATATTGGTGACGGCGCATTTCTGGGCGTTGGCGTTTCGGTTGTTCCGGGCATTACCGTCGGCAAATGGGCGACTGTCGGAGCAGGGAGTGTTGTCCTGCGTGATGTGTCCGAGGCGACGGTCGTCGCTGGCGTTCCTGCTCGAGAACTTCGGAAAGGAGAGTGAACCAGATGATTCATGTTCCGTTGTCTTCTCAATGGATCGATGCAAGTGATGAGTCAGCCGTGCTAGATGTCCTCAGGAGTGATCACCTGAGCCTGGGGCCACGCCTGCCCGAGTTCGAGGAGGGATTGGCTCATGTCGCTGATGTTGCGCACGGCGTCGCCGTGAACAGCGGGACGTCGGCGCTGCACCTGATTGTCCGGTCACTTGGGCTGAAAGACGGCGACGAGGTCATCACGACGCCGTTCAGCTTCATCGCCTCTGCCAACTGCCTCCTGTTCGAACGGGTGAAGCCGGTGTTCGTGGACATACGACCGGACACGTACAACATCGACCCTAGACGTATGGCTGCAGCGATCACGGAACGGACCAAGGCTATCCTGGCCGTGGACGCGTTTGGTCAGCCGGCCGAATTGGATGCGATCGAGGACATCGCGCATCAGCACGGTCTGCAGCTGATCGAGGACTCGTGCGAATCTCTCGGCTCCGAATGGAAGGGACGCCGTTGTGGCAGCTGGGGGGCAGCCGGGGCGTTCGCGTTCTACCCCAACAAGCAGATAACGACAGGCGAGGGAGGATGCGTCGTCACGCAGTCGGACGATATCGCCGCTCTGTGTCGCAGTATGCGCAACCAGGGACGGGGCGAGACCGGCGAATGGCTGGGTCACGAGCGTCTTGGGTACAACTACCGCATCTCGGACATCAGCTGTGCTCTGGGAACGTCACAACTACGGCGGCTGGACAACATTATTGAATTGAGGGGGAAGGTAGCTGAACGGTACAATGCTCTGCTGAAGGATGTGCCGGAAGTTATCACGCAGACGATCCTGCCAGACGTGACAAGGATGAGCTGGTTCGTGTACGTGATCCGTCTTGCAGACCAATTCACGCAAGTTGACCGCGACTGGCTCATCGGCTGGTTGGCGGACCATGGCATTGAGAGCCGACCCTACTTCACGCCCATCCATCTGCAGCCGTTCTACGTGCGGGAGTCTGGGTACAAGCCGGGTGACTTCCCGGTCACCGAACACGTTTCTGCACGGACCATTGCCCTGCCCTTCTTCACGATGATCACCCCCGAGCAGCAGCAGGAGGTCGTGGTGTGCCTGAAGGACGGGCTGGCGACGAGAGGCAGGGAAGTGGCGCAGTGATGCTGCTGGTCGCGAGCAAGACTCGGCGCTCAAACTGGATCGGAGTAATCGCGAAGTTACTCATCGATCTGGCCATGCTCAACGTCGCCACGGTCGTGGCTGTTCTCGCTCGGCTCGACTTCTCTGCGGCGCCGTGGCCCTTTGTCTATACCCTGAGATTCCCAGGGCTGGTGGAGAACCTGGTGTTCGTCGCCGTGTCTGTGTTACTTCAGACACCATTGGCGCTGTGGTCGTACGCCAGCCTGCGAGACATGGAGCGTGTGGCCGTCGTCGTCGCCGTCACGAAGGTTCTGGTTCTGCCGCTGCTGCTAGCCATGCGTGGAGAGGTACAATGGTCGAAGGGTGCGTTTGCAGCATCCGCCGTGCTCTGTTTCCTGTTCATGGCAGGCGTGCGCTCCATCGCACGATGGCGGTACGGGCGACACACGTGGCAGGCGAGCCTCGAGGAACCGGCTCAGCATACTCCGTCCGGTACGCGCGTGCTGGTCGTCGGGGCCGGTGATGCGGGCGACATGGTCCTGCGCGAGTTCGAGGCGCACCCTGAGCTGGGCAAGGTGGTCGGGCTGATCGACGATAATGCCACCAAGCGGGGGTACACGATGCGCGGTGTGCGCGTGCTGGGTCCTGTGGCCACGATCGCCGATATGGCACGACGTACACGAGCTGCCCAAGTGGTCATCGCCATCCCGTCACATGCTGCAGCCGTGACCCGTGCGGTCCTGTCCACTCTGGCTGACACCGATGTGCAGGTGCGGACGCTGCCAGGCATGTGGGAACTGGTAGACGGATCCATCCACGTGGACGACCTGCGCCCGATCCAACTGGAGGACCTGCTGACCAGGACGCCGGTATCCACGGACCTGGGGCCGGTACGGGCGTATGTGGAGGGCAAACGTATCCTGGTGACAGGCGCAGGCGGCTCCATCGGCGCCGAGATCGTCCGACAGGTGGCGCGGCTCAACCCGTCACAGGTGATCATGCTGGGCAGGGGGGAGAACCGCATCTTCCGCATCGACCGCGAGCTGCAGGAGCGCCAGGGCGTGACGTGTGCCGTGCCCGTCATCGGGGACATGCGTGATGAGGCCCGCATGACATGGCTGTTCGATACGTACCGTCCCGACATCATCTTCCATGCTGCAGCGCACAAGCACGTGCCGCTGATGGAGCAAAACCCGGAGGAAGCTATCCTCAACAACGTCGAAGGGACACGCACCCTGTTGCGGCTGGCTGTGTCACACGGGACTGAGCGGTTTGTCAACATCTCCACCGACAAGGCGGTCAACCCGGTCAACTTCATGGGCGCCAGCAAGCGCATCGTGGAACTCCTGGTCCAGGTGGCCGACGGCCGCGAGGGCCTGCGGGCGACCAGTGTCCGGTTTGGGAACGTGCTGGGCAGCAAGGGTAGTGTAGCTGAGGTCTTTCAGAAACAGTTGCAGGAGACCCGCACCCTGCGAGTGACCGACCCCGAGATGGAGCGCTTCTTTATGCTCATCCCCGAGGCAGTGCACCTGGTCCTGCAGGCCGGCGCGCTGACGCAGGGGGGGGACATGTTTGTCCTGCGCATGGGTGAACCCATCCGGATCCTTGACTTGGCACGCAGTTACATCAAGTTGGCGGGGTTGGAGGTCGGGCGCGACGCAAGTATCATCATCACGGGCAACCGCGGCAATGAGAAGATGACGGAGGAGCTGTGGTCGTCCACGGAGCACGTCGTGCCAACCAGCTTCGAGAGCATCATGCGTGTCGAGTGTCCCGCGTGCGCTGACCTGGCCGTGCTCCGCCCAGCCGTCGACGCCCTGCTGGACGCTGCGCGCAGCCACGATGCGAATGCCATGCGCGCCGCACTGCACGCCATCGACCCGTCCATCAATATCCCTTGATCGGGGTCAGCTGGTAATTAGCTACCCAGTGGTACATGTGCTGGGTATGGTTGACCCGTTGGTCAGCATCCTGTAGACAAGTACAAAGGATGGATTCCCGCCTTCGCGGCAGAGCACCCCTCAGAACGCCCCTCGCATTGAAAAGAAATGCTCGGGGGCCTTGAAGAACACCTCGCATCTTGGACAAAAGGATGCGAGGGACAAAAGGGCTCGGGGGAATGATAGAATTCCGCCGGAACGGCGGCGAACTTACCATTTCCGAGTCTATTTACCAGCTGACCCCAAAGAAAACGACAAAGAAAAGCGCCGGCACGGGGCCGGCGCTTGTTCATGCTTCAAGTACTGTTTCTAGTGTCTCAGGTACTGTCAGGGGATGTTCAGGGGCAAGGTGAATATCAGTGTTACGCGCTGCAGCGCCGAGTTCCACATGACGAACGCGCCCAGCTGCTCGGCGATGAACCGGACCGGCAACATCGTGCGGCCGGGCGCCTGGATGTATGGTACCATGGTACCGTTGGCATCGATGAACACCCGCTTGCTGTTGACCCACGAATAGTTCTTGCCGATCGTCAGGACGATGGTCTTCTTGTCCACGACGATGGTGACCGTGCGGGTCTTGTTGTTCCACTCGATGGTACCGCCCAGAGCCTCGATGACGAACCTGATGGGGACAAACGTGCGGTCCCACTTGATCTGGGGGGCTGCGTCAATTGTTCTCGCTACGCCGTCGACCTTGATGATCTTGGAGCCGATGGTCATCTCGATGACCAGCGTCTTGGAGCCGGGGACAATATACACATCGCCCGGGACATCCACTGCCTTGACGACTGCCGGCCCGATGACCACAGTCAGTGCCAATACCACCAGCACTGCGGCAAGAATTCTGTTGAACTTCCTCATCATTCCTCCCTCGGGCACTGCTTCAGGCACCCATGTCCAGCAAGATAATCACATACTCCCATTACCTATAAATATATCTATCATTAAACTATCCCATTATTGCAAACGTGTCAAGCCCTCCTTGCAAAAGGCCGCCACAATCGGTACAATTGCAGTTGGTATGAGAGCCCACGATACGGCTCAGCCCTGTCCAGGAGGAGGTTTCCAACTGTGAACGACGACATGCACCGGTACGACAAGCTCATCCTGGTCCTGGCTTTGGTGCCGGCCGTGTTCGGTGCGCTGTTCCAGGGCGGCTACTTCACGTGGCAGGCCTACCTGATGCTGCTGCTGGCCTTGCCCGCCGCCCTGCTCTTCGTGCTGACGCGGTCCCGTCACGGCTGGGCTCGCGCGGGAGGCGCGGTGGACGTCACCATGCTGGCCTTCCTTGGTGTCTGCGCGCTGTCGCTGGTGGCGACGGTCTACTTCCAGGCCACGATGGTGGCATTCTTCAAGGTGCTGTTCTGTGCCATCCTCTTCTATGTCGTCTTCAACGTCACGCGCCGCACGGCTCAGCTCGACCTCGCAGTCAGCATTCTCCTTGGACTGGGCACTTTGTTGTCCCTCATCGGTCTCGTTGCCTACGCTGGCGCAAGCAACCAGCTGACCGGTCCCTTCTGGACGTGGCTTGGCACGCACGGCCTGACGCAGGGCCTCAGCGTCAACAGTACCCTGCAGTACCACAACACCTTTGCCGCCTTCCTCATCCTGCCCATCTTCCTTGCGCTCACCCGTGCGCTGGACGTTCGCCGCTGGTGGGCACGCGTGCTGTATGGAGCCCTCGCCGGCTTCTTCGTCGTCATGCTCATCCTCAGCCAGTCACGTGGCGGCCTGCTGGCGTTCCTCATTACCCTCATCCTCTTCCCGGTCATGCTCCCAAGAGGGCAGCGTCTCAAAGGCATCCTTGCTGTGTTCCTCCTCGTTGCGGCCCTCGCCCTCACCTTCTGGGTCAAACGGGATGTCTTCCTGCCCATGCTGCTCAGCATGACCCTGCGCATCAAAGAGCTGTTTGCCTTCGTGGGCGGCGTGCAGGACGCCAGCCTGTACGCGCGCGTGGTCATGATCCGGGACTCATGGGCCATGCTGCTGCGCCGCCCGGTGCTGGGCACGGGGGCGGGCACGTACCAGTACGTGTACACGCAGTTCCGCAGTATCCCCTTCTACGCCAAGTTCCCGCACAGCATCGTATTCGAGGAATTGGTGGACATGGGCATCCTGGGGGGAGTTGCGTTTCTTGCCCTCATCGGCTCGCTCCTGTGGCGGGGCCTGCGCATTGCCCGCAGGGAAGGGGCGGCGGTCTTTGCCGGCCTGCTCGCGGGGGCCTTCGGCAATGTCCTTCACGCCGCCGTGGACTTCGACTGGTCCCTGCTCGCCATGCCGGTGCTCTTCTTCGTCACGTGTGGCTTGCTGGTGTCGCGCGAGAGGCGCGAGCCGGGTGCCACCGTGCCACATGTCGCCATGGGCTACCACCATGCTTCCCGTTCTGCGCGCCTCCTGACGGGCGCCCTCTTCGTCGTGGTCGTCTGGAGCGCCGTCTTCGTCATCCTGCTGTCGGCCGCCAACACCACCCTGGCCCAGCGGGCGGAGTCCCAGGGGGACCTGCCCTCTGCTCAGTATCGGTATCGTACGGCAGTGCGCCTGGCGCCGCTCGGCGCCGAGCAGAAAGCGGACTTGGCGGCGTTCCTGCAGGCGCATGTGGACGCTGCCGCGCAGGACCCGGGGGAGGTCCAGCAGCTGTACGAGTCTGCGGCACGGCTCAATCCACGCATGTGGGCGTACCACGACGCCCTGGCACGGCTGGAGCTGGCTCAGTGGGAGCTGGGCGCGAGTGCCGAGGCGCAGGCATCCGTCGACCGCAACCCTCTGCGCGCCGACAGCTGGTTCATCCTGGCGGTCGCTCGGGGCGCGGCCGGGGACCAGGCGGGCGCCGCGCAGGCGTTTGACCGTGCCATGCAACTCCAGGCGTTGGGAAGTAATTGATGGCCGTCATCGCGGCACTTGACCGTCGCGACCGACGGGCTACAATTTATGTGTTCAGGGCGCTTGAAGAACGCCCTGTGGTTGCTCGTGGACGGTGTTCCACGGAAAAGAGGGCACATGGCTGATAGAATGGTGGACTTGGTCGACCGTACCCTTCCCGGCATAGGTAATATCTCGCTCGATCGGAGCGTCGCCAGGGATACTCATTTAATGTTCTCACAACGTCACCTCATCCCTTATCTGCAAGGAGTCTGCTGATGCAACAGGAACTCAGTCTGCGCGATGTATTGGGCGTCCTGAGGCGCCGTGCCTGGATCGTCCTCGTCGTCGTTTTCGTTGCGGTCGTTCTGGCGGCCCTGCTGTCCTACGTGATCCTGCCGCCCGTCTACCAGGCCGACACGTCCCTTATCGTCAATGAGAAGGCAACTGCGGCACAGCCGGCGGGTGGTGTCGACATTGGTCAGATCCAGACCTACCGCTCCTTGGCTGTCACGTATGCCAAGATCATCACCAGCCGCGCCGTCCTGCAGGACATCATTGACACGCTCAAGCTGCCCGAGACGGTGAAACAGCTCACCGACATGACCACGGTGCAGGTGGAGGGCCAAACCGAGATCATCGGCGTCAGCGTCAAGGACAAGGATGCCACACGTGCCGCGCTCATCGCCAACACCGTGGCCAGCTCGTTCATCACCCAGCTCCCCACCCTGGTCAACCGCGTCGAGAACGTCAGCGTCATCGACCGAGCTGTGCCCGTGACCCAGCAGGTCAGCCCGCGCCCCCTGCTCAACATCGCAGTGGCGCTGGTGGCAGCGCTCATGCTGGGCGTCCTGCTCGCCTTCCTCGTGGACTACTTCGATGATACGGTCAAGACACCCGACGACATCAAGAAGCTCTTCGGCCTCCGCGTGCTCGCGGTGGTCCCGGATATGAACGCAAAGGGGGCCTACCATGGCCGTGCCTACTAAGACGAAGACTGACAGCTACGGCTACGGGTACGGCGGCTACAAGGGCTCGCGCAGCCCGGTGGCTGAGGCGTTCCGTGTCCTGCGTACCAACCTGCAGTTTGCCGCTGTCGACAAGGAGCTTAAGGTCATCCTCGTGACCAGCTCCTCCCCCAACGAGGGCAAAAGCACGGTCGTGCAGTACCTTGCGCAGGCTATCTCCCAGACGGGCAAGAAGGTCATGGCGCTGGATTCCGACCTCATCAACCCGACTCTGCACCGCCGCTTCGGCATCCCCAACCAGCGCGGGCTCTCCAACCTCATCGTTGGCGACGCCGATTCAACGGTGTTCACGACCCTCAAGGACTACCCCAACCTGTCGGTCATCACCACCGGCCCTATCCCGCCCAACAGCTCCGAGCTCTTGGGCAGTGCCCGCATGAAGCACCTGATGGATCGCCTGCGGGAGGAGTATGACGTGGTCATCATGGACACTCCGCCCATCCTCCCCGTCACCGACGCGGTCGTGGCTTCGTCGCTGGCCGACGGGGTCATCCTGGTCATCCAGGCTGGCAAGACCCGTAGTGGTGAGGTCCACCACGCACAGGAGGTGCTGGAGGCCGCGCACGCCAACCTGCTGGGAGTCGTGCTCAACCGTGCCCGCCGCCGTGTCAACGACTACTACTACACCCGCACCTACGGCGCATACAGCACCGAACCCGCCAAGCCCGAGGAGACGCCGCCGGAATCATGAGCGTCGTCGACATCCACTGCCACATCCTGCCGGGGCTGGACGACGGCTCGCCGGACATGCCTACCAGCATTGCGATGGCGCGCCTCGCCACAGTAGCCGGCATCAGCACTGTTATCGGCACGCCACACTGGATCGAGGACGAGCACGAGACGGATCCCGCCCAGGTACGCCAGACCGTCAGGGACCTGCAGGCCGAGCTGAACAGCCGGGCAATCCCTCTCACCATCCTGTGCGGCAATGAGGCCCTCATCTGTCCCGACCTGCCCGACCGAGTGAAGAAGGGTGATGTCCTGACCCTTGCTGACCGGGGCACACATCTGTTGCTTGAACTGCCCTACGAAGACCTGCCCACCTATGTGGACGACGTTATCTTCAAGTTGCAGCTGCAGGGCCTCATCCCTGTCCTTGCCCACGTGGAGCGCTACGCCTGCGTCCGCAGCGACTGGCATGTCCTGGACCGCTGGGTCCAGCGTGGATGTCTTGCCCAGGTCAACGCGTCAAGCTTGGACCGCTCCAGAGGCGACGACCTCGCCCAGGACCTGATGGATCGTGGCCTCATAGCCTGCACGGCGACGGATGCGCATGATGCAACCCACCGCGTGCCAAGCAGTATCTGGAATGAGTGGGGCACCAGTCTGCTAGCTGTGATGGCAGGGGAGGGCTGACTAGATGGTACCAAACGCTAATTCTTGTCACTCAATACGGAGCAAGGCTCCACTGCGCATTGGCTTTGCAGGGGGGGGCGCCCTTGCTTAGAGAGAGTGCACGGCAGGAAAGCAGAGAACGTCGAGTCGGCAGTCCACGTATCTTGCTGTTGTGCCATGGCAGCAATAACGTGGTGGTGCTGGGCGGTGCCGTGGTGCTCGGGCTCGCAGTTGCACTCGCAGTTGTCGCGCCGACCCCTACAGCAGGAATTGGCCTGACAGCGATCGTAGTTCTAGCAGCTCTGGCGCTGTCTTGGTGGGCCGTTAGAAACGAGTCCGTGCGGATTGCATATTGTATTGCTATTGCTCTGGGCCCGTTGATGTGGCAAATGCCAATATTCGCTGCTAGGGTCGAGGCGCGGTCGTTCATGATCTCGGCGCCCCTGGTCGGTCTGGTACTGATGACTGGTGCGAGTGTTCTGTCCAATTGGTCACACCATGGTTCCGGTGTCAGTAGGGCGATGCTGTTCTGGATACTGTCAATGCCGCTGTGTTTAGCGGGGGCGACGATCAGCGAGCGTCTGTCAATATTGCTGCCGCGCAACGGTGCAATCATGGTCTCCAGTCTGTTAGCTTGCTGTTCCTTCTTCTTCGGACTGCGGTGGGTCAGTAGGCGTATGTGGCGGGCCGTGTCAGTGATGCTAGTGGTTACGGCTATCGGGGCTACGCTGGGTCGGCTGCAGTCTCTTTCAGCAGTCCTGTATGGAGCCAGATTGGAGCTGCCAGGAGTATTGAGCCCAAATCAGCTCGGGCAGGTCCTCTTCCTTGGGCTAGCTGCTGTGCTATATGGTATCGCGACCACGAGGGGCTGGATCCGGCTGCTCGCGATACTCTGTGGTAGTTATCTGGAGGTCGCACTTCTATTGACGTTTTCACGGGAGGGGATAGTGTCAATTCTAGTGGGTCTTGTGGTATGGTGGCAGCTTCGGAGACGCCATAGTAGGGCGGAAAACGGTGCAGTTGGATGGAGCATATTTCTGGGATCAGCCGGTGTGTTTTCTGCCGTCATCGGTCTTGTTGCCAGAGCAAGGACGGTCTTCTACAGTGAGGGCTATGAGCGACTGAAGTCGGTGTTGGGCTTGACATTGTTGTCGACTCTACAAGGCAGCCGTGTGAGGAACGTCTGGGTGCCATCTCTTGGGTTGCTGAATGGCGTCCGATGGGCATGGGGGGTCTCTGCCTCCGGGCTTGAAGTCATCTCGCAGGTTGCCACGGGCGCCACAGTCTATAACGGTGACAATGCGATTGTGGGTATACTCGTGACACAAGGGCTCTTTGGCTTGGTGCCGTTCCTAGCGCTGGTCTTGGCGCTATGCGTTTCTCTGCGGCAGGCGATTCATCTGTTCCCCAGTGCCAGGGAGTCTGAGTTTGAGTTTTCGGCAATCGTCGGAATCTCATACGTGGCGTCGGCACTGATTGCTCCGCACTTCATGTGGCCCTATTGGCCTATTAACGCTATCGTCTTCCTTGTCATGGGCATGATGGTCGGGGAACTGCGCCGGTCCACCGGAGCAGTAGGCGACTCGTTGCGTTATGCGTCAGTAGAGGGGATCGATCGTAACTTCCCCGGAAGGAAGTGAGACAATGTCGACTGTAGCACCAAATGGTTCCGCAGCAGCAGCGACCAACTTGGGCGCTATCAAGACATATTGCAGCGTCCCTCCAGACTGCGACGAGCCATGCGTTGGGCATTCAAACGCCAGTACCAGGATTGCCACTACCTTGGAGACATCAGAGACCGTCGCCGTCAACGCGAAACACGACCATGCGCCAGGGAAGAAGCCGCGCAGGCTGAGATGTCTATTCGTGACACCATATCCAGTGAGCCATTTTGGAGGAGTTGAGCGTGTTACTGGAATGCTGCAGAGCGAATTGCCAAAGTACGGGATCGACGTCGACGTGCTTGACGGCAGCTCTTGTGTTCCTCGAATAAGGCTACGGCTGGGTTTGTCGAATCTGCTTTGGTTCTGGTTGCTCTCCTGTCAGGCCAAGAAGCGTGCAACAGACGGTGGATACGACGTAATCCTCGTCAACGGTGATGCTGGTTGGGCCATTCGGTCCGCAATCCCACTGGTCAACATCCATCATGGAACAGGTAGAGGGGTCTCTAGGTCATTCATGAAGGCAAGAGTGGACACAGGTGCTGGTGCCGCTAGACGGAGAGCCGTGCGATTCTGGAGTGATACCTTTCTAGCGCAGTTCCAGCGATTGGGCGCATCTCACGCAAGCGTCAATGTGCCAGTCTCGGAGTCGACAGCAGAAGAACTCCATGAGCTGTACCGAGTCCCGAGGGCTAGGATCAGGGTAATCGAGAACGGGGTTGACCTCGGTCACTTCCGGAAGCTGCCTCGAGCGGAATCGCGCAGACAATTTGGCCTGGATCCTGCTAGTTTTGTCGTGCTATTCGTGGGCAGAAACGAGAAAAGGAAGGGAGTTCAGAAACTCATCGACTTCGCGGATCTCGTCCACAGGAGACGGCCTGATTGCATAGTGGTTGCGGCGACTAATCAGCCTATCCCCAGTGTGCACGTGGTGTCGTTACTCAATGTTCCCTACGACGACCTGCCAGCGCTCTATTCTGCAGCCGATGTGTTCTTGCTCCCAACCTTCTACGAAGCTTGCTCGCTTGCCCTTATCGAGGCAATGGCGTGTTCCACACCGATTCTTGTCTCGAGCGCTGGCCACGCACGGGAGATATCCAGCCGGGTGCCCATGCTCAGCCATTATATACTGTCGGTAGATGCGAGCAGCCAAGACTACGCCGAAATCGCTCTCTCCATGATCTCCGATCCAGAGACACTACGCGAACTAGCTGAAGCGGAGCGGAGCTACTGTCTACAATATCATGACTTGGCCGGGATGGTTGCCAAGTATGCAGACTTGATTCGCGGCCTAGCAGATGTCTCGCAGTGCGGGAAGATCAAGGTTGGGTCTTGAGCGCAGCGGTTGTTGGACAGACTCCGATCTCATTGGAGGAGGCATGGGATGACATCAACAATAGTGATGCAGACGGGGTGTGCAGATGGGATGACGGTAGCTGAAGCTTTCGATGCAGGACGATTTCATGCAACGGGCTAAACTATTCTCATCCCGGAACGACCTCTTGGACCTGACTTTCGTATCCAAGAGTCTGCACGATTTCCATCGTTTGTTCGCGGAAACGGGTTTTGACATGGACGAATCCATGCCCCTTCTGGGCTGCAAGAAATTGTTTCAGCATCTGTGGCATCAATCACCTGTCACGCTGTTCTTTGTTGTGTTCTGGTCAGACTGCATACTCGTACGACTACTCTCATTGCTGAGGCTGCGAAGGCTTCGTGTGGTGCTCTGGATACAGGGTTCACTACCGGACGAGTCATTCATGCGTCACAGATCAAGACTCCGGAGGACTATCCTCATGGCAGGGGAGTTTGTGAGTCTGTTGTCATGCACTGTAGCAATGGTCGTGAGCAGCGAGGAAGCAGATCTGCTATGTACAAGGTATGGAAGTTGGGTTCGATCGAGAGTCGTTGTACTCCCCAACCTAGTGTGGGCTGATGCCCTTCCAAAAGATGCGGCGCAGGCAGCAGCGAAAGCGCTTGGACAGAGAGTAACCTTTGCATACGTAGGCAGTGTAGGAGTGTGGCAGAACTTCGACGTCATGCTAGCCCTGTACGCCGCGATCGACGCCGCGTTGAGGCAACGTGGCAGGCAATCGACATTGCGCGTCGTGGTGCCTGCGTCGCATAGAGGTCTGGCTGAGAGGATCGTTCAGCAACACGGGCTACCTGAACGGCCCGAATTGTTAAGCTGTCAGCCAGCCGGGATCGCCGCAGCGCTGGTCGGAGTGGACCTTGGTTTCCTGCTGCGAGATGACTCGATCGTGAATCAGGTGGCCAGTCCTCTCAAACTTCGTGACTACCTAAGGGCTGGCGTACGCGTGGTGGCCTCTGGTAAGATCGGTGTTCTGCGCGATGTTCCGGAGCTGGAGTCCAGTGGTCTGGTCCTGCGTGTGAGTTGGGCCGATCTTGAGAGCAATCTCGCACTAGTGGCAGAGCGGCTGTGCACGGAGATCTTGCGGCGTTGCGCCGAGCCTTTCCCTTGGGAAGTGCTCACTGAGAGTTTCACCTGTGAAGCCTGGATGTCTGCTACTGGAGTCGGAGATGCGCTCAGAAGGAGACTTGCAGCTGACTAGTGCTTCAGCTGCCTGTGGGCGCCGACTGTGCACGGGTCTCCAAGACCAACGAATGTGTCAGATAGGCATGTGTGTAGACCGTCAGGCTGAGACTAGTACCTGCGGTCAAGCAGTTGTCCGCTGTGGGAGGTAAGTTCGTGGTCACAGCTGTACACTTGTACCGGGTAGGACGCTGGTTCTACGTTCATCGCGTTCCGATTCTGCCGCGATTCATCTACGCGGTGGACTATCTTCTCTTCAATGTATCCGTACCTGCGAGTGCAGAGATTGGTAAGGGCCCGAGGTTCGGGTATGGTGGCATGAGGGTTATAATACATAGTAGAGCAGTTATTGGCGAGAGTTGCCTGATTGGACACGAAGTCACGATCGGCGGTCGGTCTCACATTCTGGACGTTCCCACGTTAGGGGACAGAGTGTATGTTGGAGCTGGCGCGAAGATACTGGGAAATGTGCACGTAGGAGACAGTGCAGTGGTTGGTGCGAATGCGGTGGTCATACATAGTGTACCTGCACACTCTGTGGTGGGTGGGATGCCGGCTCGAGTAATCAAGGAGAACATTGATATCAATGACTACATTTAGACATGGGCACTTGAGAGCTTCAGACGGAACTCTTGGGGGGACAGCACGGAGGTACTCGCGCCCTCCGCTTGATCCGGCCGTGCAACTGGATTGGAGTGGCATGATGGAGTGTGGCCAGTTAGCCTCGGCGCTGACATGTCAAACAGCCACGAGCAAGCTGCCGCAACCGCAAAGCAGACGATGGAACGATGACCAAGCTTTATGACACAGGAAAGCGAACTGAAGTTAGTCAGGGCAACCAGAACGAGCGGGAGAAGACAATGAAATACTATGTGGTCACGGGTGGTGCAGGCTTCATTGGTTCGCATGTTGTCGACGCCCTGATCACGCAGGGTTCTGGAGTCATGGCGTTCGATGACTTGAGTTCGGGGAAGTGCGAGAACCTCGCAGCCGGGGTATCCATGACGGTGGAAGATGTGTGTGATGCTCACGCCCTGGCCACGGCGCTGCTAGCCAGCACCGACGCCGTTTTCCATCTGGCCGCTCAGGTTGACGTCCGCAGAGCGATCAAGGAGCCGGCAGCAGACATGCGGGTGAATGTCGGTGGTACCATCAACGTGCTCAAAGGGTGTGTTGAGGCTGGGGTGCGCCGATTTGTGATGTCGTCGACCGGTGGGGCCCTCTACGGCGAGCCCACTGAACTTCCGGCGACTGAGGAGACCACCATACGACCATTGTCCCCATATGGCGTGTCCAAGTACTGCGCAGAGCAGTATGTTGGCTACTTCCACCGGACATGCGGGTTACAAACTGTCATCCTCCGCTATGCTAATGTGTATGGTCCCAGACAGGATCCGAATGGTGAGGCGGGCGTCGTCGGCATCTTTGCGCGGCGCATTCTGCTGGGCCAGCCATGCATCGTGTATGGCGACGGTGAGCAGACACGCGACTTTGTCTTTGTCGACGATGTTGCACAAGCTAACATGCTTGCGATGCAGGGGGCGTTAGGCACTTACAACATTGGTACCGGCATGGAGACCTCGCTCAACGAGCTGCTAGCGGCATTCGAACGCGTGGTCGGTCATCCTGTCGCGCGCCAGTATAGTCCAGCCCGTGTAGGGGAAGTGCGAAGAATCGCCCTAAATGCAGATAAGGCACTGCATCAGCTGGGATGGAGACCATCGGTGTTGCTAGAAGACGGCTTGACTCAGACACTGGCATGGGTCGACAGAGGATTGTAGAAAGGGAATGATGCCAAAGAAGAAGTCTGTCTTCTGTGTCCTAAATGTGGCTACCGATCGGTTGGTAGAGGAACAGCCAACACTGATTCTGGTTTCGGAGCAGGCGGGAGCAGCAGCCTGCCACGCGACGAGTGGAGTCGCTGCCGTGGCAGCGGGTGTGGGGGACCTCGGAGCAGTGGTTGGAGGGGGGCATCGTGGTTGCGATCACTGCACATGAGATAGTCCAGGTCGTGCGCTGTGTTCGCCTCCTTGATCTGTGTGGTCCTTGCTCGGTATGCTGGTATCCGTTTGAGGCAGTCCGAGTGATGCCAAACGACCGTGACACGATTTCCCTCCCACAGGCTTGGGATGCAGCGTGGACACTCGGATTTGTGGACTGGAACGTCGCTGCCATGTCACAACAGGTTGTTGTGGCGTCAGGCCGTGCATGATGGGACACACAGTTCAATCGGCACGAGTACTGCTGATCTGCGGACTGCCCACTGGGTCGGGTAGGATAGGGGGGGAGCTTGAGAAGAACCGGCAACTTGTAATGGAGCTTGACAGACTCGGCGTGGAAACAGTGTCCTGCAACGTGTCTGACTGGAGGCTCCGACCTCTCACCACGGGTCTGGCGCTGGTTCGCTTGATTCGGGAATCGTCGCAGATAATTATTAGTGTTGCCACGCGCGGGTTGTTTGCGTTGGCACTCTCGCCCTTGAGCGCGATGCTAGGTAGAAGAAGAGTCTGTGTTTTGGCAATCGGCGGCATGACCGACCAACACATCACGCGGCTCAAGAAACCGCTGCGAGCGAGGGTGCAACGGTTTCTCCGTGGCGTCGACTTGGTGGTCGTGGAGCTCAGTGGAGTAGCTACTGCTATGAGCCGTTTGGGATTTGCGAACATCCTGCGCCTTCCGAATTTCCGAGCCAAGGACAAGGCAGGCCAAGACTCGGTAGACAAACCTCAGAATGGGGATATGCTCCGCTGCGTTTTCTTGTCGCGTGTGACAGAGGACAAGGGAATTGGTGATGCAGTGGCCGCCGTTGCGATGGTCCAGGAATGGGCGCCAGTTTGCCGATGCTCTTTGGACGTCTATGGGCCACTCGAGGGCGTGGACCCCGTTGCCTGGCCGGCTTCGATTGTCCACTACAAGGGCGTGGTGAGTCCCGACAAAGTCGTCGACTGCTTGTTACACTACGACGTAATGCTGTTGCCCACGCGATTCGAGGGAGAGGGCTTTCCAGGTGCGCTCATTGATGCTGCATTTGCAGGGTTGCCAGCGATTGTGAGTGCTTGGCGTTTCAGTGTCGATATCATAACTGACGACGTTAATGGTTTCCGTGTGCCAGCGCGCGATCCAGAGGCGATTGCGGAGAAGCTGGTCTACTTGGCCAACCACCGCGAGGTACTGATGCGTCTCAAAGATGGGGCACTGAGCAGTGCAAACCGCTACGATAGTGCGGTGGTCGTGCCGCAGCTGTTGAGAGCTCTCGAGCAGAAGGGCTGGAGACTGCATACAGAGCCTCTTGTGGAGAAGGGAGGCGTGGACTAGCGTGAGAAGTGGTGGTTCCATGTATGAGTTGCTTCCAACACGCTTGAGGAGCGCTGCAGTGACATGCGGTCGAATCTGGCCAGCGTGGTGGGAGAGGACAATGGGTCAACCCTTTGTGTCGCTTCTTGAACAGGTTGAGCACTGGAGTACCTCTGAGATAGAAGCATACCAGGTCCAGCAGGTGCGGTCTCTCTTGATTCATTGCGCTCAACACGTTCCGTACTACCATGAGATTCTCAGCGAACTTGGCTTGGACCCTAGTCATTTCAGCCGACTTGAGCAGTTGTCTGGGTACCCATTGCTTACTAAGACGCCTGTACGAGAGAATGCGCGTGAGTTGACCGCCGCCTCATCCTCAGTCGGGCGAGTGTATACCGCTCACACGAGCGGGAGGTGATAGTGTGAGGTTCTATGACCGGTTGCCGCCAGGAGTTCAAGACATCGTGTGTACAGTGAAAGGAGCACAAATCCAGCGAGTTCGTTATGGCGGCAATTTCGCAGAGATGCTGCGGACAGCAGAGGACCGCATGGGATGGGACTTGGGTCGTCTGTCGGAGTGGAGAGACAAGCGCCTGTCGTCGTTTGTAGCTCACGCTGCGCGCTACACTACATATTACCGAAACCTGTTTGACGAGTATGGCATCGACGTTGACTCCATTCATGGAGCAGATGAGTTGCAGCGACTTCCAATACTCACGAAATCGGAAGTCGTTGACCACGCGACCGAGTTTGTCGCACAAGATGTAGACAGATCTCAGCTCATTCATACGCATACTTCTGGGACAACCGGTGCAGGGCTGGTGTTCTCGACAACAGCAGAGGCCACCCGCGAACAGTGGGCAATATGGTGGCGGTATCGGCGACTGCATGGTCTGGAGCGAGGGACACCATGTGCTCAGTTCTCGGAGAAGATGATTGTGCCGCGCCATCAGCACAAACCACCCTTTTGGCGTCTCGATGCTGCTGGCCATCAGGTGTTATTCAGCGAGCTCCACATGAATGAAAGCAACCTGAGGCTCTACGCTGAGGAGCTTAGGAAGCTCAAGTACCCATGGATCCATGGCTATACATCGCTCGTGGCGCTTATGGCTGCATACATCAGCGAGACGAAGTTTGATTTGGGCTATCAACCAACGTGGGTCACGCTCGGAGCCGAGAACGTACTGCCATCGCAAGCGTCAACGATTGAGCACGCATTTGGCGTTAAGCCTATCCAACACTATGGCTTGGCGGAAGGCGTCGCCAACATATCGGAGTGGCCTGACGGGCGCATGATCGTGGATGACGATTTCGCGTTCGTCGAATTCCTACCCATGAACGACGGGCGGTTTCGCATCATAGGAACCAATCTCTCAAACTCAGCATTTCCGCTGATCCGGTATGACACCGGGGACATCGCATCGATAGCACCCGCATCGTCTGGAGATGTTCCGGCAGGGGCATTCAGACGAACGGTAACATCTCTCGACGGTCGGTCTGAGGACTATGTGATCCTGAAAGATGGGACCAAGTTTGGCAAACTGGATAGTGTCTTCAAGGACATCACTGGGATAGCAGGGGCCCAGATTCGTCAAACAACGCCTGGGAGTGTCACCGTCATTGTTCGTCCCGGGAACGCTTTCTCCCCTGAGGACGTCAAGCAGGTCAGAAGGAACCTGCTTGAACGGCTGGGAGAGGACGCCGACATAGCCATCCAAGTGGATCCTCACTTGGGCGAAGGCCTTCAAGGTAAATTCAGATTCGTGGTAAGCAGCGTTCCCGGCGGGTCGATATCCTCCTGTGGCAGTACCCGCGATGAGAGCCAGATGCAGACCAATCACTGAGGAGGAACACGGATGTTACAGGTCTTTGAGGACCTCCGCAACGGCGGAGTACAAGTACTGCAGGTTCCAGCGCCCCAAGTGGGTAGAGGGCGTGTTCTCGTGCGAACAGCGTATTCACTCATCAGCAGCGGAACCGAGAAGGCTGCGCTGGATTTTGCTCGTAAGGGACTGATGGAGAAGGCTCGTTTAAGGCCAGATCTTGTCGCGCAGGTCTTGGAGAAGGTTCATTCTGAGGGTATCGTCACGACTTTCCAGAAGGCCATGGGAAAGCTCGACGAGCTGATGCCAATGGGATACAGTGCTGCAGGTATTGTCATGGCTGTTGGAGAGGGCGCGGATGGTTTCCGTGTTGGCGACAAGGTGGCTTGCGCTGGTACGGGGTATGCAAACCATGCAGAAGTCCTGTCGGTTCCGGTAACGTTGTGCGTGAAGGTGCCAGATACCGTTGGGCTTGATGCAGCCAGTTTTGTCGCGCTTGGCAGTATAGCACTGCAGGGATTCCGGCAGTCTGGTGCTGTGGTCGGTGATTTCGTGGCTGTCCTGGGTCTAGGGCTGGTTGGGCTGCTGTCGGTAGGCATCGCCCATGCTGCCGGGTGCCGGGTTATCGGACTTGATGTGTCATCGAGCAAGGGAGAGCTGGCAGCCGCTATGGGTGCCGAGCGTTTCGTCGACATGAGCGTGGAGGAGCCGGTCACCTCCGTCACGGACTTCACTCGAGGGAGGGGAGCTGACTGCCTGCTGATGACGGCGGCAACCGACTCCAACCAGCCAACGGAATTGGCTCCTGCACTTCTCAGAGACCGCGGCACGCTCGTTGTTGTCGGTGTCAGCCGTATCGACGTACCGAGGACGCCATACTACAAGAAGGAGATAGACATCAGGCTGTCTCGGTCTTACGGTCCTGGTCGGTATGATCCACAGTACGAGGAGCAAGGAAGGGACTATCCGGTGGGCTATGTCCGATGGACCGAGGGTCGGAACATGGAAGCTTTCCTTGATCTCCTGAATGCCGGCGGGCTGAAGGTTGGACCACTCATCACCGACACTGTGCCAATCGGCGACGCAGCCAAAGCATACGACGCCATCTTGGGCAAGTCACCAGTTGAGGGGCCATTGGTCTCGGTTCTTATCAAATATCTTGGCGAGATCACCCCATACGCAACGATGGTTGGTCATACAGCCCCCAGTCCTACCTCAGGCAAGATTGGTGTTTCGGTTATTGGGGCAGGTGGTTTTACCAAATCTACTCTCATGCCGGGACTCAAACGCATCAAGAACAGGGTGGCACTTAGAGGAATTGTATCAAGCAGCGGGTCTAACGCCGGGGTCTTGGGGCACAAGTATGGGTTTGCCTTCTCATCCTCAGACTGGCACTCGGCCCTTGAAGATGCCGAGACCTCATTGGTGTGCATCACAACCCCACACAATTTGCATGTCCCCATGACTATTGCTGCTCTTGGAGCTGGAAAGGATGTGTTTGTCGAGAAACCATTGGCCATCTCTGAGCCCCAGCTCGCTGACTTGGTTGAGGCTGTTCACACTACGGGCCACCGCGTGATGGTTGGTTTCAACCGTCGCTTTTCGCCGTTGGTGGAATGGCTTCGAGCCGAGCTAGGAAGCCTAAGACCATCAATGATGGTCTACAGAGTCAATGCAGGCGCCATACCTATCGACAACTGGAACAATGATGCTGCCGTTGGGGGAGGGCGCCTGATTGGCGAGGGATGTCACTTCATTGATCTCATGACCTTTTTGGCGGGTGCTAGACCCGTGTCTGTCTTCGCGAGTTGTTCGTCGGCTTCTGGCCCGGGGTCTCTACCCAGAGACAACTGTGTTGTCACTGTGCAGTTTGGCAATGGAGCCGTGGGTGCGCTCATATACGAAACGGTTGGAGACAAGACGTTTCCCAAGGAGCGGCTCGAAGTATTCGCCAACGGCTTTGCTGGTTCAATTGACAACTTTCTTCGGGCAGAGTGCTATGTTGGTGGCCGAGTACGTCGCAAGAAGTTGTTGGCGCAAGACAAAGGATTCGACAGGGAATACGCATTGGTGCTTGACTCTATGAAGACCGGCGCACCTTTCCCTATTGACTTTGATGACGCTGTAGCAGTGACTCGAGCCACGTTTGCGATAGGTGAGTCGCTGGCTCGGCAGAGCCCAGTATCGCTTCTTGCATCTGAACAGCCAGGAGTGATGGCTTCCGATGGCCAGTCGTAGGGATTACTGGCGAAGAGTTGCCCAGGCCTACCTGGGACCCGGCCACACCCACCTGACATTCTGGCATGAACGACCGACAGCCTGCTTAGCCGGTTTGATGGGATGAGTACATTAATGCGCATTACCTCAGGGCTCGTTCGCAGTCTGTCGGCAAGGATCATTTCGAAGCTTGTATATTCAACTGGTTGGTACGATTGTCATGCAGGCCGTCATGTCCAACTTGGTTGTGATGCCGCTAAGTTGAAGAGGCCCTTGCTGAGCATGTTGTCGACCAAGGTCACCACACTGTCTGAATGTAATACAGATCTCCTCGCAAGGGAAACCCTATTAGACGCTCAACGAAATGTCGTAACAGTACTTGGATGCTCAGTAGACATCGGGGCAATCAATGGATGGCGCCATGATTTCCAAGGCGGGACATGGTCTCTGGTTCCTTGGACGAAAGTCCAGAGGGGCATGAGCGAGCACGGTGACATTCGGTTGGTATGGGAATTGGGGCGGATGCAGCATCTACCAGTGCTTGCACTTGCCGAAGCACAGGAGTCCGACCATCGTTCTCGGGGTAATTTGGCAATGGCTCATATGCGGTCATGGTTGGATCAGAATCCTGCCGAGATGGGTCCCGGCTGGGCAATGAGTTTAGATGTTGGTCTGCGTACTATTTCATGGGTATTGGCAAGTAGCGTTCTTGAGGATTCTGGACTCCTGACGGATGAAGATGCACACTGGTTAGCGCATGCCTTATGGCAGCACGGAGCACACATTAACGCGAATCTATGGTATACCGAGCGAGCGGTTCCCAACAACCATCTGGTAGGTGAAGCCATTGGATTGTTGTTCATTGGCCGAGTTATATCATGTCCTGAAGCAGGAAGTTGGATTCAAAGAGCTCGTGCGATACTACTAAATTGTGCTCACAGCCAGTTCAACTCAGATGGGTCAAGCATTGAGGGATCAATAGCATACGGTAGTTTCACGCTGGGACTTATGATCTTAGCCTTGTTGTGTGAAGAACGGTCAGGATTCCCCTTGGGGCCAGAGTATGGCGATGCAATCCAAAAGGGACTAGTGGCTTTGCGTTCCGTGACGAAACCAACAGGAGAGTCCCCTCAGTACGGTGACTGCGACGATGGATGTGCAGTCAAACTTTCTTCAGCCCCACTTGCCACATCCGTACTGTCGATTGGAGCTGCGGTGTTCAAACGCAGTGACCTGCTTCCAATTGGTTGCGCGCCCGCAACACAAGATGTATCTCTACTGCTCGGAGAGCCGGGTTCCCAATGGTTAACACAGCAACATCCTCTACAAGAGGTCGACGAGCAGAGTGGAGCCGTATGCTCAAGAGAATCAGGTATCACCGTCTTGCGACAGCCCGACAATGGATTCCTCATTTGCCAGACAGGCATACCAGGCTCTCATGGCCACTTGGCAATTGGGTCATTCGAATGGCAGCTTGATCGAGCTGACATTATAGTGGATCCCGGAACGTACTCGTACAATCTGGGAAAACCTACACGAGATGCGTTCCGTTCCAGCAGAGCTCACAATTGCCTGCGTGTCGGCGACGTGCAGCAATGCCGACCTCTCAGCTCCTTTCACTGGTGGCCACGAGTCTTCAATGTCGAGACCACGTCAGGTACATCGAATGCTGGGTGCTGGCTGACAGTATCGTACTGCCAGATCATCGGAAGAGCCATAGTTACTATCAGACGACGCATATTGGCAACTTCAGAAGGGTCCGTTCTGGTTCTGGACACCACGCATGGGTATTCCGGCCCTGTCGAACTCCGATACCTCCTTGGCCCTGACATGCTAGCCGGAGCAACTGTCTCTGGGGACTGCCACGCAGTCAGCATTACCAGCAAAGGAGGCCCCACACTCAAGTTCAGTTGCTGCATAAACACTCCAAGAGAGAGCAGTTGTCTCGCGATTGATGATGCGAAGTGGTCTCCACGATATGGTTCTATCGCGACAGTACGAAGCCTCCACATTAAGGCTCAGAGTGAAGGGCAAATGGCCGTCCTGTCAACCTTCAGCAAGGGTGCCTCGACCGATGGAGATCTTCGGCAATTTCTCATCTCTTGCTTTCGGTTGACAGACGCCGAAAAGGGCATGGTTCAAACGTTGTTCGAGAACTGAAGGGGGATGTCGCTGGTGAAAATCCTTTACGTGACACAGTTTTATCCGCCAGAATATGTCGCTGGTGCCAATCGGGCAGGACAGCTGTCGGAGCAATTCGCTGGCTCCAACAATAGCGTAATAGTGCTCACGACGTACCCCAATTACCCTGCCGGAAGAAGGTTACCTGGTCTGGGATTGAGTTACGCTCGCGACGAAATCCTAGGGCCAACTTGGCGCGTCCATCGGTTTCCAGTCATTGAACGTCCAACCACTGGGCTCCTCAATCGCATGTTGGCCTATAGCAGTTTCTACGTCGGTGGTGTATCGTGGGCTGTATCGCATCTGCGTCAACTCAGGCGCTACAAACCAGATGTCGTCATAGCTACTACCGGTCCTTTTCTGGTGCCTTGGCTTGGGCTGTTTCTCGCCAGACTAGGTCACAGTCCATTGGTTGTCGAGTTCAGAGATATTACTTACCGCCAGGTAAAGGCAACCGGTATGAGCAAGCAGCATCAGCTAGTGGACAGAATGCTTAGATGGCTTGAACTGCATCCGGCTTGGCACGCAAGAGGAGTGGTTTGCGTCACCGAAGGGTTCGCTGAAGTCCTTTCTCAGGATGGCATTCCAAGAAGCCGGTTAAAGGTCATTCGCAATGGAGCTCAAGCTAGCCATACCCATGGTCAGGTCGGTCCATTGGACCCTGTGGTTCTTGGATACGTTGGCACACTCGGTGTTTCGCAGGATTTAGCCGTGCTTCTCAGAGCTTGGGCGAGAGTAGAACGTCTGACTGGACGAGTGCGGCTTATTTTTGTAGGAGATGGAGCGTGCCGAAGCGAACTCATCAATATGGCCCATGACCTTGGTCTAAGTCGTATTGAATTCAGGTCGGCCGTGTCACGTGGGCAGGTAGGAAACATATACGAGGAGTGCACGTGGTGCATCGTTTCGCTCCAGAATATCAAGGAATTCCAAGAGACTGTTCCGTCCAAAGTCTACGAGTTGTTGGCTCTCGGAAAACCGGTGGTCTTTGTGGGTCCCGAGGGCGAAGCAAGCAGAATCGTATCTGCAGCAGGTGGTCGCTGTTGCTATGCCAAAGATCCGGCGGATATCGCGAGTTTTCTTGTGAGCGAGATACTCGGTAGCGACGAAGAGGACTTGCGGCTTGTCGCATCTACCGAGTCAGAATATGCAGCAGGCCGATTTACGTGGGACCAACTGGGGCACGAGTACCTCAACTACCTTGACGAGATTGTCGGGCTGACGTCCTGAGAACTCATGAAGTTGTCGGGCGGACGTGTTGGAGGAGTGGATCATGGAGACTGATTGGATCCAGGCATTGCTTGATGCATTGAGTTTGTCGGTGGCATTCTCTGGTGCCATGTTTGTTCGCTTTGTCCTTGCACGGGGCACCTTCGACATGTGGTGGTATATGGTCTCTTTTCTTACCATCCTTGTGCTCCAGATAAGCATACTCTATTTCTCGGGCGGGTATGATCTCAGCAATTTCGGATCCTCCTCGTACGCTTTGGCAGCAAGGTCTCTTACATACTCGTTTGCCGTTTACGTTCTTATCGCCTACAGTGTCAAGAATACAGCGCTGTCGCGACTAGTGTTCTTGTACGTGTTTGTCTGTGTGCTTGCCGTAGAGAGCCTCTCTCGGTTCATTCGCGTTCGTCGGAGGCAGAAGGCATACAGTCGAGGACTCGGTGTGAGAAAGGCGGTCGTGATCGGTGAGCCATCCCAACTCATGTCGGAACTGGAAGGGCATATCAACTCCTCGCACCCAGATGGTCTAGCTGTTGTCGAACACCTCGGTGATGCTGCGCTGAGCGGTCAAGACCTAGTGTCTCAGGTGGCACGGCTGGTCGACTCGGGAGTCGTGGCAGTCGTGTTGGGCGTGAATGCGGCCAAGAGCAGAGAGGTAGTGGAATACTGTATGCAACGTTACATCGATGTATACGCTGTAGGAGGCAATGAGACCATCATCTTCTACCCAGTCGACGTGCTCTTTGCAGGTGGTGGAGTGCCTATTCTTCGCGTGAAAAGGGCGTTCGTTGTGGGTGCCGGCCTCCGCGTCAAGCGGCTACTGGATGTTGTACTGTCATTTGCAGGCATCGTCGTTCTGTCGCCCGTGTTTCTGATTGTTGGGCTGTTGGTTGGATTGACATCGCGCGGACCCATCTTCTTTGGACACCGGCGCATGGGAATAGGAGGGAGTACGATCCATGTTCTGAAGTTCAGGACTATGGTTGTCAACGCAGAGCAAGTACTGGAGCATATGTTGCAGGAGAATCCAGAATTGAGAGCTGAGTGGGAGAGGAACTTCAAACTCAAGAATGATCCCAGAATCACTCCTGTTGGCAGCTTTCTACGGAAGACATCCCTGGATGAACTTCCACAACTATTCAATGTACTCGTCGGCGATCTTTCTCTGGTTGGTCCACGCCCAATCGTACAGGACGAGATGGCCAAGTACGGAGACGCAGCCAAGTTCATCTTGCGCGTCCCTCCCGGAGTGACGGGACTCTGGCAGGTGAGTGGAAGATCCGATGTCGACTATGCTGAGCGTGTCGAGTTGGACATGCAATACATCAACAACTGGAGCTTGGCATTGGATTTCAGGATACTGCTCAGAACAATACCAGCAGTGCTGAGTCGCAAGGGGTCCTGCTAGCCAGGTTTCATCACGGAGAGTGCGGTTGAGAACTGCCAGTCTTAGTCTTCCGTCAGGTTTGAGCGCCGTTCTGTACAACTCGACACTATTTGCTCCGGCTGGCTGTGTCGCACGGGGCCGAGCGTTTCGTCAACATCTCCACCGACAAGGCGGTCAACCCGGTCAACTTCATGGGTGCCAGCAAGCGCATCGTGGAGCTGATCGTCCAAGTGAACGACGGGCGGGGGAGCCTGCGGGCGACCAGTGTCCGGTTTGGGAACGTGCTGGGCAGCAAGGGTAGTGTAGCTGAGGTCTTTCAAAAGCAGCTGCAGGAGACCCGCACCCTGCGAGTGACCGACCCCGAGATGGAGCGCTTCTTCATGCTCATCCCCGAGGCAGTGCACCTGGTCCTGCAGGCCGGCGCGCTGACGCAAGGGGGGGACATGTTTGTCCTGCGCATGGGCGAGCCCATCAAAATCCTTGACCTGGCACGCAGTTACATCAAGCTGGCGGGGCTGGAGGTCGGACGCGACGCCAGCATCATCATCACCGGCAACCGCGGCAACGAGAAGATGACCGAGGAGCTGTGGTCGTCCATGGAGCACGTCGTGCCAACCAGCTTCGAGAGCATCATGCGTGTCGAGTGTCCTGCGTGCGCTGACCTGGCCGTGCTCCGTCCGGCCGTCGACGCCCTGCTGGAAGCCGCACGCAGTCATGACGCAAACGCCATGCGGGCCGCACTGCACGCCATCGACCCGTCCATCAATATCCCATAAAGAGGGACAGACAAGGACAAAGGATGGATTCCCGCCTTCGCCGAAAGCACCCCTCGCATTGAAAAGAAATACTCGGGGGGGAATGACGAAGCCCAGCGGGAATGACAGATGAAGGGCAAAGACTGGATTCCCGCGTGCAACTCTGGGCGGCACCATATGAAAAAGCGCCGGCACGCGGCCGGCGCTTTGTCGTGCTACGAACCTGTCAGTGGATGCTCAGGGCTTGACGAATACCAGCGTCACGCTATGCAGCGCCGAGTTCCACATGACGGATGCGCCCAACTTCTCGGCGATGAACCGGACCGGCAACATCGTGTGCCCAGGTGCCTGGATATAGGGTGCCACGTCGGGGTTGCTGTCGATGCGGAAACGCTTGCCGTTCGCCACGGCATACGCGTTGCCGATGTGCAGGACGAGGGTCTGTGTGCCCAGGACGATGGTGACTGTGTGGGTGCTGGCGTCCCACTTGATCGTGCCGCCCAGAGCCTCGATGATGGACGCAAGGGGGACGAACGTGCGGCCCCACTTGATCTGGGGGCCCGCGTCCTTTTTGCCCTCGAGGCCGTTGATCTTGATGCGGTTCGAGCCGATGATCATGATGATGACCACCGTCTTGGAGCCGGGGACAGTATACACGTCACCGGGGACAGTATACACGTCACCGGGGACAGTATACACGTCGTGCGGGGCACCCTTTGCCCTGACGACTGCCGGCGTGATGACCACCGTCAGTGCCAACATCAACATTGCCAGCACGGTGGCGACAATCCTGTTGAACTTTCTCATCATTCCTCCCTTGAGCGCTCCTTTGCGCCCATGTCGAAGAAGATAACCAGGTCCTCTCATTCCCAAGAAGTAAATTGATTGAGAGGGTACTGTAAACGTGACATTGCTTCCAGATGCGCCCATTGGACTGTGAAGGTTCCGGCTATGTTCACGACATGTGAACGGTCATGGTGATATCGAGCTCGATGGCCTTTGCCAGCGCATTGTAGAGTATACTGTGCCCCAGTGCATATGAAAAAGCTCTCCTTGCAAAAGGCTGCCACAATCGGTACAATGCCAGTTGTTATGAGAGCCCACGGCATAGCTCAGTCCCGCTTTGGAGGAGGTTTCCAACTGTGAACGACGACATGCACCGGTACGACAAGCTCATCCTGGTCCTGGCACTGGTTCCGGCTGCGTTCGGTGCGCTGTTCCAAGGCGGCTACTTCACGTGGCAGGCCTACTTGATGATGCTGCTGGCCTTGCCCGCCGCCCTGCTCTTCGTGCTGACGCGGTCCCGTTACGGCTGGGCTCGCGCGGGAGGCGCGGTGGACGTCACAATGCTGGCCTTCCTTGGCGTCTGTGCGCTGTCGCTGGTGGCGACGGTCTACTTCCAGGCCACGATGGTGGCATTCTTCAAGGTGTTGTTCTGTGCCATCCTCTTTTACATCGTTTTCAACGTGACGCGCCACACGGCTCAGCTCGACCTCGCAGTCAGCATGCTCCTTGGACTCGGCGCTTTGTTGTCCCTCATCGGTCTCCTTGCCTATGCTGGCGCAAGCAACCAGCTGACCGGTCCCTTCTGGACGTGGATCGGCACGCACGGCCTGACGCAGGGTACCAGCGTTACCAGTACCCTGCAGTACCGCAACACCTTTGCCGCCTTCCTCATCCTGCCCATGTTCCTCGCCCTGGCCCGTGCGCTGGACGTTCGCCGCTGGTGGGCACGCGTGCTGTATGGAGCCCTCGCCGGCTTCTTCGTCGTCATGCTCATCCTCAGCCAGTCACGTGGCGGCCTGCTGGCGTTCCTCATTACCCTCATCCTCTTCCCGGTCATGCTCCCAAGAGGGCAGCGTCTCAAAGGCATCCTTGCTGTGTTCCTCCTCGTTGCGGCCCTCGCCCTCACCTTCTGGGTCAAACGGGATGTCTTCCTGCCCATGCTGCTCAGCATGACCCTGCGCATCAAAGAGCTGTTTGCCTTCGTGGGCGGCGTGCAGGACGCCAGCCTGTACGCGCGCGTGGTCATGATCCGGGACTCATGGGCCATGCTGCTGCGCCGCCCGGTGCTGGGCACGGGGGCGGGCACGTACCAGTACGTGTACACGCAGTTCCGCAGTATCCCCTTCTACGCCAAGTTCCCGCACAGCATCGTATTCGAGGAATTGGTGGACATGGGCATCCTGGGGGGAGTTGCGTTTCTTGCCCTCATCGGCTCGCTCCTGTGGCGGGGCCTGCGCATTGCCCGCAGGGAAGGGGCGGCGGTCTTTGCCGGCCTGCTCGCGGGGGCCTTCGGCAATGTCCTTCACGCCGCCGTGGACTTCGACTGGTCCCTGCTCGCCATGCCGGTGCTCTTCTTCGTCACGTGTGGCTTGCTGGTGTCGCGCGAGAGGCGCGAGCCGGGTGCCACCGTGCCACATGTCGCCATGGGCTACCACCATGCTTCCCGTTCTGCGCGCCTCCTGACGGGCGCCCTCTTCGTCGTGGTCGTCTGGAGCGCCGTGTTTGTCATCCTGCTGTCGGCTAGCAATACAGCCCTGGCCCAGCGGGCCGAGGCCCAGGGCGACCTGCCCTCTGCCCAGTACCGTTACCGCACGGCGACGCGCCTGGCGCCGCTGGGTGCTGAGCAGAAAGCTGACCTTGCAGCGTTCCTGCAGGCGAAGGTCGAGGCGTCGGCTCAGGACCCAAACGCGGTCGGCCGGGAGGTTCAGCAGCTGTACGAGTCTGCGGCACGGCTCAACCCACGCATGTGGGCGTACCACGATGCACTGGCACGGCTGGAGCTGGACCAGGAGGATCCGCGAGCGGCCTTGGAGGCGCAGGCTGCAGTCGACCGCAATCCCCTCCGTGCTGACGGATGGTTCATCCTGGCAGTCGCTCGGGACGCGGCTGGTGACCAGGCGGGCGCCGCGCAGGCGTTTGACCGCGCACTCCAGCTTCAGGAACAGGGGAGCAACTGACTCCAGCCCCAAGTGGTAAGTTCGCCACCTGAGACGGATGGTAGGCCGTCGTAAGGGGACAGACTGGATTCCCGCCTGCGCCGAAAGCACCCCTCAGAACGCCCCTCGCATTGAAAAGAAATGCTTAGGGGTATTGAAAAGAAATACTCGGGGGGGGGAATGACAGAATCCAGCGGGAATGACGAAGCGATATGGGGTCAGCTGGTAATTAGCCCCAAAGAGCTCAAATAGTGGTGGATCGTGTGTCCTTTATCCATGCCGCCATGACGGGATCCACGAGGTGCCATTCCTTGTCATACTCAACAAGATCCAGCATCTTGAGTGCTTCTATGGCTTTCTGCATGCTCGAG
>Ga0209540_10000637_pt1 | contig 31102 bp, 26 predicted proteins | sample BarGraIncu01121A_FD_184501 | JGI IMG/M metagenome (GOLD analysis project Ga0209540, IMG submission 184501) | Arctic peat soil microbial communities from Barrow, Alaska - Barrow Graham LP Incubations 011-21A (SPAdes) (version 2) | ecosystem: Environmental > Terrestrial > Soil > Wetlands > Peat... | reverse complement strand
CATTTGTAAACGTATTGTCGAAAGGCATGGAGGCAAGATATGGTTTGAATCAAAGGAAAACGAAGGAACAACTTTTTATTTTACTTTAAAGAAATAAATCTAAAATCATCATGGAAAATTTTAAAATCATCGACATTCTTTTAGTCGAGGACAACCCCGGCGATGCCCGGCTTGCAAAAGAAGCATTAAAAGAAGGCAAAGTAAAAAACCAGCTTCATATTGTAAATGATGGTATGGCGGCAACTGATTTTCTATTTAAAAGAAATGATTATAAAGATGCTCCCAGGCCTGACCTGATCATACTTGACCTTAACATACCGAAAAAGCATGGTCACGAAGTGCTTGCAGAGGTAAAAGCAGATGAAGACCTGAAAAGGATACCTGTGATAATTTTAACCACTTCAAAAGCAGAAGAAGATATTCTGAAAACCTACAATCTGCATGCAAACTGTTATATCACGAAACCACTTGATCTCAATAAATTTTTTGAAGTTGTTAAATCCATTGAAGATTTTTGGCTCACTATAGTAAAACTCCCTAACCATTAATATTAAAATAAAATGAGAACCATCACCATTCTTTTAATCGAGGACAATCCTCCGGATGTAAGGTTAATCAGGGAAATGCTGAAGGATGTGAGTAATTTTAAATCCAATCTTATTTCAGTGGTAACATTAAAAGAAGGTTGTGAACAAATTCAAAAAAACAACTTTGATATTATTTTGCTCGACCTTAACTTACCTGACAGTATGGGGCAGCAAACATTCCAAAAAGTAATTGATTGCTGCAAAGAAATACCTGTTGTACTCCTCACTGGCAATGAAGATCAGGAGTTGTCAGTAAAATTGATTATGGAAGGTGCACAGGATTATATCACTAAACAAAGTCTGAATCCCGATCTTCTTGGAAAATCTATTCTTTATTCAATAGAAAGGCAAGCGCTTTTAAGAAATATCAAAATACAAAATGTGCAAATAGACAGAATTGAAAAAGAACGAATACTTATATCAAAACTCCCTTCCCAGAACCCTGATCCTATATTGCGTGTTGGCGGAAATGGAAAACTGCTTTACATCAACGAAGCCGGCACAAAACTATTACCCGATTGGCAATTAATAATAAATGAAATCATTCCGTCCAGGCTTAAGGATATTATAGATCCTATCTTTATTGAAGGAACAAATATTAAATTTGAACTTTGTCATCGCGAACTTATCTATTCATTCTACGCAGTTCCATTTATTGAAGATGGTTACATTAATCTTTACGGACGAGACATCACCGAACGAAAACTGGCAGAGCAAGAGTTAATCATTGCCAAAGAGAAAGCAGAAGAAAGCGATAAATTAAAATCAGCTTTCCTTGCCAATATGTCTCATGAAATACGCACACCTTTGAATGCTATTATCGGTTTTTCCGCTTTACTAAATGACGAAGACATAAGCAAGGATGAGATTAAAGAATTTACAGCTATAATAAGTCAAAGCGGAAGACGTCTTGCTGAAATAGTAAATAATGTTCTCGATATTTCAAGAATTCAAACAGAACAGGTTAAAATAGGGCAAAAACCAATATTAATTAATTCCATCTTTTCAGATTTTTTAACCTTCTTCTCTCCCCTTGCCAAGGCTAAGAATATTATACTGAGTTACCATAATCAGGATGATAAATGCATAACAATATATACAGATGAATCTAAACTGCATCAGATTCTTACGAATTTAATTAATAATGCTGTAAAATTTACAAAATTTGGCAATATAGATTTTGGCTATGAGATCAAAGAGAATTTTATACAATTCTATGTAAAAGACACAGGCATAGGAATCCCACAGGAGTTGTACGATAGGATTTTCGACAGGTTCGTACAAGCAGAACAATCTACGACGAAAAATTATGAGGGAGCAGGTCTGGGACTTGCTATTTCCAAGGGGCTTGTGGAATTGCTCGGAGGCAGAATTTGGCTTGAATCTGAAATCGACAGGGGTACGACATTTTTCTTTACCCTGCCATATACTTCGGTTTCAGAAATTCCGGTAAAACATGCACATGGGAAAGTTCTAATAGTTGAGGACGATTTGGTAAGTTCCCAGTATCTTAGAAAAATTCTGGGGAAATATGATATTACTGTAATTCATGCAGAAAACGGAGAACAAGCAGTAGAATTCGTCAAGAATACACCCGATATCGATTTAATTCTTATGGATATAAGAATGCCTGTTATGGATGGTATTGAAGCAATAAAGCTAATAAAGCAGATAGACCCTGATTTGCCAATAATTGCTCAGACAGCTTATACTTTCAGTGAAGAAAAAAATAAAATTATGTCAAGCGGTTGTAATGGATATTTAGCAAAACCATTGGATTCTGTTAAACTAAATGCATTAATAGACAGATATTTGAAATGAATTTCGTAGACTATTATAAAATATTAGGGATAGATAAAGCAGCAACGCCGAAGGACATCAAAAATGCCTACCGGAAATTAGCCAGAAAGTATCACCCAGATCTAAACCAGAATGATAATGATGCTAAAAAGAATTTTCAGCAGATCAACGAAGCAAATGAAGTATTGAGCGATCCGGAAAAACGCAAAAAGTACGATCAACACGGAGAGAATTGGCAACATGCAGAAGAATTTGAAAAAGCAAAGCAGCATCAGGATCAATCTGAAAGTGACTTTTCCGGATTTTTTGAATCTATGTTTGGGGGGTCAGCAAGAGCCGGCGGGGGCAGACATGTGAAGTACAGAGGAGAAGATTACAATGCGGAATTACATCTCAACCTCATCGATGCATATAAGACTCATAAACAGACATTAACGGTAAACAGACAAAACATAAGAATTACTGTTCCAGCCGGAATTGAAAATGGGCAAACAATTAAAATCTCCGGCCATGGAGGCTCAGGGGTAAATGGAGGACCGAATGGTGACTTATATATTACATTTTCAATAGCCAATCACCCCAAATTTAAACGTTTTGGAGATAATTTATTTACAACGGCAGATTTAGATTTATATACAGCTGTTTTGGGAGGTGAAATAACAATGGATACCCTAAACGGAAAAGTAAAACTAAAAGTAAAACCGGAAACACAAAACGGAAGCAAAATAAAATTGAAAGGAAAGGGATTTCCTGTTTATAAAAATGAAGGGCAATTTGGAGATTTATATATAACCTATGTCATTAAAATTCCAACGAATTTAACGGATAAACAAAAAGTGTTATTTACCGAATTATCAAGATCGTAATTTTTAAACGAAACAATGCAAACTGAATATTTAATAACGGTAAAAGAGTTCTGTGCAAACTACAATGTAGAAATTTCATTTATCAGTTCATTACAGCAAACGGGATTGATAGAAATTCCAGACATCAAAGAAACAGGATTCATAGACCCGGAACAGCTTCCGCAGTTGGAGAAGTTCGTTCGCTTGTATTACGATCTGGATATTAATCTGGAAGGCATTGAGACTGTCAATCATCTGCTGGAGCGAATAGACTCTATGCATAATGAAATTATTGTACTCAAAAACAGGCTTCGTCTCTATGAAAAAAAAGTGTAGTGTAAAAAAACATGAACCAAACCCCTCAATCTTTTTGGAGCATTACCACTACAGAATTGCTCAACAAACTTCAAGCAACGGCAAGCGGTCTTACAACTGCAGAAGCCAAAAAAAGACTCACAAGCTATGGAGCTAATCGTCTTACTCCCCCCAAAAAATCGGATGCACTAACACTCCTTGTTGCCCAGTTTAAAAGCCCGATTATTCTCATTCTCTTATGTGCAATAGGCTTGTCATTATTTTTACATAACCTGGTTGATGCTTCCATCATTCTTACAATAGTTGTTATAAGCGGACTTCTTGGTTTTTGGCAAGAATACAGCGCATCCAATGCAGTAGGGAAACTGCTTGCCATCGTGCAAATTAAAGCAACTGTCCTTCGCGGCGGAAATCAACTGGAAATTCCTGTGGAAGAGATTGTACCGGGTGATATCGTTATCCTGAATGCCGGTGACATTGTTCCGGGAGACTGTCTGCTACTCGAAGAGAAAGATATTTTCGTAGATGAAGCCATGCTTACCGGCGAAACCTTTCCGGTTGAAAAAGCTGTTGCGATACTACCTGCCGATACCGCCCTTGCACAACGAACAAATACAGTTTGGATGGGCACCCATATAGTAAGCGGTAATGCAACGGCATTAGTAACACTTACCGGTAAAAACACTGAATTTGGCAAGGTGTCTGAACGGCTTAAACTCAAAGAACCGGAAACGGAATTTGAACATGGTATACGAAGATTCGGGTATTTTCTTGGAGAAGTCACATTGGTACTGGTAGTCATCATATTTGCCATAAACGTTTATTTACAACGACCTGTCCTGGATTCTTTTCTTTTTTCACTGGCACTTGCAGTTGGATTGACTCCGCAGTTACTACCTGCGATCATAAGCATCAACCTTGCGCATGGTGCCAAAAAGATGGCTCAAAAGAAAGTAATCGTAAAGCGACTTGCTTCTATCGAGAACTTCGGCAGCATGAATATAATATGCTCAGATAAAACAGGCACCCTCACAGAAGGAACCGTGCAGGTAGAATCTGCACTCGATGTGAATGGAGATGCGAGCGACAAAGTATTTCTGTTCGCATATCTCAATGCTTTTTATGAAACCGGCTTTACAAACCCTATTGATGAAGCCATTCTTAACTATCGTAAAATTGACTTGTCTGATTACCGGAAAAAAGATGAAATTCCTTATGACTTCCTTCGAAAACGCTTGAGCATAGCCGTTACACATGGCGATGCTCATTTTATAGTTACCAAAGGCGCACTATCTAATATACTTGATGTATGTTCATCTGCAGAAACGAAAGAGGGAAGCATAGTAGAGATCGCATCCATGCAAAACCAGATTCAGAAACACTTTGAAGTGTTTAGTAATCAGGGCTTTCGCACCTTAGGTGTTGCTTACAAGAATTTGCCATCGGAATCACTTATCAACAAAAGTGATGAAGCGAATATGACGTTTTTAGGGTTTCTCGCTCTTTTTGATCCGCCAAAGGCAAATATCGCCGACACCATTGCCAACCTAAAGAAATTGGGCGTCTCACTCAAAATTATCACCGGCGATAACCATCTTGTTGCTGCAAGTCTTAGTAAAAAGATGGGACTATCGGATAACAAAATCATCACCGGCCCCGAACTTCGCCAGATGAGTGATGGTGCACTGCTCAGACGTGTGGGTGGGGTGGATGTTTTTGCCGAAATTGAGCCCAATCAGAAAGAACGAATAATACTTGCAATGCGGAAGGCCGGAAACGTTGTGGGATACATGGGCGATGGTATTAATGACGCCTCTGCGCTTCATGCTGCCGATGTTGGGATTTCTGTGGATACTGCTGCGGATGTTGCTAAAGATGCTGCCGATATCGTGTTGCTCGAAAAGGATCTGAGTGTTCTGATCGAGGGTGTGAAGGAGGGACGAACTACATTTGCAAATACGCTTAAGTATGTGTTTATGGCCACAAGTGCAAACTTTGGGAACATGTTCAGCATGGCGGGAATATCACTCTTTATCCCATTTCTTCCATTGCTGCCCAAGCAGATTCTGCTCACCAATCTGATGACAGACATCCCTGAAATGACAATTGCCACCGACAGGGTAGATGATGAAATGGTTGACCACCCCAGACGTTGGGACATTAAGGCCATTCGCAAGTTTATGATTACCTTTGGTCTGGTAAGCTCTGTATTTGACTTCCTTACCTTTGGCCTGCTTTTGCTCGTTCTTCGCGTAAACGAGGGGCAGTTCAGGACCGGATGGTTTCTGGAATCGGTTATCTCGGCATCTATGATTGTACTTGTTATTAGAAGCAGAAAGCCTTTCTTCAGGAGCAGACCGGGGAAATATCTGTTAATAGCAACGCTGTCTATTGCTGTTTTAACGTTGATTTTACCTCTCACTCCGCTTGGAACATTATTTGGATTTGTTCCGCTCAGGTTTACCACCTGTTTGCTTTTACTATTGATTGTGACCGGATATGTTGTAGTCGCCGAGGTTACTAAAACGATTTTTTACAAAAAAGTAAAGTTTTAAACTAAATGTGCGAATGATGTAACTTATTTCGATAGTTATGTAATGTTTTTTTAGTGATTGACCATATCTTTAAAAAAAATGAAAATCGTTATTAATAGTAACAGAAGAATTTTTGCAATTCAAGAAGAATTTAGGAAGATGTTCCCAAATCTGGAAATTTTTTTCTATGCAAAACCCAGTAATTCGGGAGGAGCTCACTCAACAAAACTGGTAACCAAAAGCAGTAAATCACTTAAGGACTGCAGAGCCATTCACGAGGAGGGTATAATTGAAATTCTGCCAACCGGGACCATATCGGAGTTAAAATCAAATTTTAACAATGTGTATGGATTGTCGGTTGAGATATTTCCAAAATCAATAAACGGTTCTGTCGAAAAACCGGTAGACGATAAACGAACTCTGGAAGAGATAAACAATGGACAGTAAAATTACAAAGTCTGTAGCTGTGATAGTAGCTCACCCGGATGATGAAACATTATGGGCCGGCGGAACAATACTGAGCCATCCGTCTTGGAAGTGCTTTATTGTTTGTCTCTGCAGGGGGAGCGATACGGAACGTGTTCCTAAGTTTAATCAAGCGTTAAAAATTCTTAAATCGGAAGGAATCATGGGCGACCTTGACGATAGTCCTTTTCAAAAGCCATTGGAAGAAAAGGAAGTTGAGAGTGCTATACTGGACTTATTGCCTCAGAGGCGTTTCAACCTGATAATTACCCATAATTCAACCGGAGAATACACAAAACACCTCAGGCATGAAGAAGCGAGTAAAGCAGTTATTAAACTCTGGCATGCAGGTAAAATATCTGCCAATGAGCTATGGACCTTTGCTTACGAAGACGGCAATAAGAAATATTATCCCAGACCTGTAGAAAACGCAACGATTTACAGAACACTTACTAAACGGATATGGCTGAGAAAGTACAACATCATTACAGAAACATACGGCTTTGAAAAAAATAGCTGGGAAGCAGAAACAACACCGAGGGCAGAAGCTTTCTGGCAATTTTCAAATTCGTATGATGCAAAACAATGGCTTAATAATGGGGGAGTTTCACATGAAAGTATTAGTATTATATGATTATCCACCTCCACCCGGAGGGCTTGCAACGCAGGGAGATCTTCTATACAGGGGCCTTCTTGAAATGGGTGTAGATGCCCATGCTGTTCATTTCGAATCGGCACAGGAGAAGGAATGGTACTATCGCTGGTTTGAACCGGATGTAGTTGTTGGAGTAGGTTATTGGGGGCACACGCCACAATTGATACTTCACCCGCTTCGCTATGGAGTGCAGCCGGTACCTTGGTTGGTTGCAGATGGTTATATTGCAAACTACCAAGAGGTTTTAAATGCTCTTCCACTTATATTGGTTACATCCAATTGGGTAAAAGAAATGTATGTCCGCGACGGAATCAATGCCGAAAAAATTGAAGTGTTACCTGTGGGCTGCGATACAGATACTTTTGTTCCTTTCAGTAAGGACGATCCGAAAATTTTGGCTGTGCGCGAAGCGTTGGGTGTTTCACCAGATCAGTTAATGATTCTAACCGTTGGGGGAGATGCTGCATCAAAGGGTGCGCAGGAGGTAATGCAAGCACTTGCTATAATTGATACTAAAGCGCCCGATTGGAAATATGTCTGCAAAGTGTGGCCACAGCCGCGAACCAGGATTCAAAACATGGCCGACCTGGAAATGGCGATGCACCTGGGCATAGAAAAGAATGTCACTTATGCAACCAACACCATTTCAAGAAATTTCATGCCTTATCTTGTTGGAGCATGTGATATATATGCAGCCCCTTCCCGGTTGGAGGGATTCGGTATGCCGCAAGTAGAGGCAGGAGCTTGCGAAAAGCCGGTTATAGGAATAAATGCTATGGGAATGCTTGATACACTTATACATGGAAAAACTGCATTCCTGGCAAAGGTTGCGCAGAGAATTGACGTGAACGAAGTTATGCTTGGAGGAGAATCGGGCTTCGAAGACAAACATAGAGTGATATTTAAAGTACCACGGACAGTGGATTACCGTGCAAATGTTCATGATATTGCCAAGTATTTGATGATTCTTATGACGGATGCAGCGTTGCGGGAAAAAATGGGAAAAGCGGCCAGGGAGCGCGTTGTGAAAAATTTTGACTACCGAGTTGTTGCAAAACAGTTTGTAAAGATAATGAGCGATAAATTGGGGATAGAGTAATATGACAGAAAATGCAAAGAAGGCCGCGCTGGAAGTGCTGTTACATAATGCCCACGGACCGTACCACGGACTGCCACGGACTGCCGGCTGGGGATACCCGGAGCCATATACAAGGGATTTGATGTTTTCAATTTTTGGAATTGCAGTTTCAGAAAATCAACAGCTCATGGAAAGCATTCGGAAAGTATTGGAAACCCTTGCAAAAAATCAGACAGATCGTGGTCACATCCCTTCACTGGTACATGACAAAGAGGATCGTGGATCTAGTGATACCACGCCATTGTTTTTATTGGGTGCAGCCATTTTCAGAAAAGTAACAGGTGAACCGGACTTTCTTAAAGAAGCAGTTGAAAAAGCCCTGATCTGGATGGAGTATCAGAGCCCTTCGGATAGGTACCTTATTGCACAGCAACCGACAAGCGATTGGCGCGATGAACAATGGGTTACCGGATACGGTCTGTTTGTAAACACTTTGGTATATAGTTATCTCCGTCTTCTGGGTAAAAACGAAAGGGCAGAGATTATGCGCCGCGAAATGGACCGGTTTACCATCACCGGAGGGATAATGCACCGTCATGTTCATGAAGGTCTTGTGGTAAAACACAAACCTTACTATGCTTTATGGTCATATAAAATTCACAGCAGCGAACGGTTCGACCTGCTTGGTAATAGTCTCGCCATTCTCTCCGGAATAGCATCTCCCTCGCGTGCAGAGGAGATGATTTCCTGGATAGAAGAGGAGTGTTCAGACATGAGAAAGAGAGGAGAATTAGCAGTTGATCTGCCACCTAATTTCTTCCCCTTCATTAAACCGGAAGATCCGGACTGGCATGTGCGATATTCAATGTATAACAATCCCGGAGAATATCACAATGGAGGTATATGGCCTTTTATATGTGGGTTTTATGTGGCAGCCTTGGTTGCTGCTAAAAAGTACTCGCTCGCAGCAGAAAAGCTCGAGGCTCTTACTCAATGTGTAAAAATTTCAAATAGCGAAACTGTAGATTTTGGATTTAACGAATGGTTAAAAGCCCAAGACGGAAAGCCCATGGGGGAGGACTGGCAGACATGGAGTGCAGCACTTTACTTATATGCTGCAAAGTGCGTAGAAGAGAAACGAACACCTTTTTTTGAAGATATACGAATTTGAACATCGACAAAAATTAATTATTGAAAAATCATGAAAACAAACATAGGAATACCCGAGCATGACATAGATGTGGTTGTAACATTTCTCAATGCGCTATTAGCAGATGAATATTTGCTTTATACCAAAACCCGGAATGCGCACTGGAACATCAAGGGAGAAAACTTTTACGGGTTGCATACGTTTTTTGAAACCCAATATGAAGCATTAGATGTAATTATTGATGATATTGCTGAACGGATACGGGCGCTGGGACATTTTGCTATAGGTTCTCTTAAAGAATTCATGAGTGCCACACATAAAGAAGATGAAAGCCAGGAAAATAGCAATTCGAAGAAAGTTCTTCAAACATTGGTTGGCGATCACGAAACCATTATTCGTGATATTCGAAAAAAAATCACTCCAATTTCCGACAAATACAAAGACTATGGCACAGCTGATTTTGTGACAGATGTAATGGAAAAACACGAAAAAATGGCCTGGATGCTAAGGTCATATCTAACATAACAAAGGAGCAATGAAAACAAAATCAACCTCAAAGATTAAAGAAGTACTTTATGTATTTATTACTTTAATCTTGATTGTAATAGGAATTTCCATTTATTGGAAGTATTTTTATACTTACAGCGATGGCTACCGTGCCGGCTTATTGCAGAAATTCTCACACAAAGGCAATATTGTCAAAACCTATGAAGGCGAAATGATACTCAGCAGCGTGTCCGGTAATATGAATGTTGTTATTGCATCAGAAAAATTTCTTTTTTCGGTTACAGACAAATATCTGGCGCAACAACTCGACACCATTCAGGGGCGTATGGTAATAGTTCATTATAAAGAAAAAAACGGGGTATTATTCTGGCATGGTGATTCGAAATATCTGGTTGACAGCGCAAAACAATTATCTGCAAATCGATAATTGCGAAGGACTTTAGATTTTCTTTAGAATTTGTTCATTATTTTGTTGTATGAAAATTCTAATTATAGAAGACGAAATCGAATTGTTAGTTGCAATCAGCAATTATCTTATCAAAGAAAACTATATCTGCGAATTAGCCGAAAATTTCAGTAAGGCAAGCGAAAAATTGTCTATCTATGAATACGATGTGATTCTTTTGGATATTACTCTACCTGACGGTAACGGACTGGAACTGTTAAAGACTGTTAAAAAATGTCAAATCAAATCCGGGGTAATTATTATTTCTGCCAGAAATTCATTGGACGATAAAGTAAAAGGGCTGGATTTGGGGGCCGATGATTATATGACTAAGCCTTTTCAATTATCCGAATTGAATTCCAGAATTAAAGCAGTATTGAGAAGACGAAAATTTGATGGAACCAGCATCTTGAATTATAATGAAATTTCCATAAATACAGACAGTAAATCTATTATCATTAGTGGCAAAGAGGTCATATTCACCAAAAAAGAGTATGATTTATTACTGTATTTTTTTATTAACAAAAACAGGGTTTTAACAAAAGAAGCCATTGCGGAACATCTATGGGACGATAACATTGATTTGGCAGACAGTTTCGATTTTATTTACACGCATTTAAACAACATCCGTAAAAAAATAAAAAATGCAGGAGGAACAGACTATATAAAAACAATTTACGGTATGGGCTATAAATTTATAGAGCAATGAAATTTTTAACGAAAATAAATCGCAATTACTTTTTACTATTGACTCTTATTCTTATAGGAGTTTCTATTCCCGGATATTTTGTTATACAAGTAATTATCCTGAAGGATGCTAAGGAAAATATTTTGGAGAAGGAGTATCTCATAGAGAAACATCTTTTAAAAACAGGAGATATCCCTAATATTTATCCAACTATAGAGGTAAAAATAATTGATCGTAAAACAATTGAAAAACCTTTATTCAAAGAAGTATTGATCGAAAATGAGAATGAAGAGGAATTAGAACCATTCCTGGAATATTCAAATCAAGTAAAAATAGGGGATCAGTATTATTCCATAAAACTACGGCAGTCATCTTTCGAGAGAGCAGATTTAGCAATCATTCTGGCATTGTTTTTATTTATATTGCTTCTGTCGGCATTTGGGATATCGTTTTTTATCACCAAGAAAATGAATAAATCTATCTGGGCAGAATTTGAACACAATTTAAGGGAGATAGAAAACTTCAGCTTTAGTGAAAACAAAAAGCTGAATCTGGTAAATTCCGATATCGAAGAGTTTGACCGATTAGACAGGGTTGTAAATAATCTCACCGAAAAATTAAGATCCGACTACCTTTCGCTTAAAGAGTTTACAGAAAACGCTTCCCACGAAATTCAAACGCCGCTTTCTATTGTTTTGCTCAATCTCGAAGAGGTTTTACAACAAGAAATGACTGCCGATACTTTTAAAAAAGTGGTTTCATCGATTAACGCCATAAAGCGACTTTCTACACTAAACCAAAGCCTTATTTTGCTTACAAAAATTGAAAACAGACAATTTAAAGCAGACAAGATTCTTATTATTAATGATATAGTAAGACGAAAAGTACAGGAATTCGAAACATTTTTTGAAACGAAAAAACTGAAAATTGAACTACACCTTGAGCAAGATTTTAAGCTAAAAATAAATGAACAACTTGCAGAATTATTGATTGGCAATTTGTTGTCAAATGCTGTAAATCACAATATACCAGGAGGAAGTATCCGAATTTTTATTCAGGAAAAGGAATTGAAAATTTGCAATACCGGCGAAACAAATTCCTTAACCGACAAAACCATTTTTAACCGATTTGCCAAAGGCAACTCAAAATCTTATGGTTTAGGCTTAGCAATCGTAAAAAATATTTGCGAAACCTACAATTTGGAAATTCATTATTCAACAAATGAGCTCCATTGTTTTACAATTACCCCAAAATCTTAGGAGTCAAAATGAAACATATTATTCTGCCAATACTTGCGCTGTTTTTGTCCGGAATCATAAACGCTCAGCAACGAGACTTGGATTATTATCTGGAACAAGCAAAAATCAACAGCCCTTTGATTAATAAAAACAAGAACGAAAACAAAATCGTAGAACTTGATTTAAAACAAATTAAAAGTGTTCTTTCTAAACCGGAAATCAACCTGGAGGCTAATATCTTATTTGCTCCTATTGTTTCTCGCGACAATAATTCTACCCGCTTTGAATGGATATCAAATGGAGCAAATAATTATATCGGCTACGATTTGGCAGGTACAGACGGGGGTCAATATCAGGCGTTCGTTTCTGTAAACCAACCCCTTTTTACCAACTTTAAGTTTAAAAGTTATTCAAATAGAGCAGATATTTCACGTCAGATAAATGAAAACAACATTACGTTAACAGTGCATGAAATTGAACAACTTATAGGCTATCAATACATTCTTTGTCTAAAATCAAAAACACAAATTGAAAACAGTTTATTGCTTTTAAAAGAGGTTGAAGAACAATTGCTGATATTGCAAAAATTAGTTGAAAATGCTGTTTATAAACAAACGGATTTAATGCTTTTGCAAATTGAACGTCAGAATTATATGGCCGAAAGCGAAACATTTATTTCTGAATATAAAAGCAATATTTACGATTTGAATCTAATTTGCGGAATTAACGACACAAATCCGGTAGAACTTAAAGAAATTAATTTTCAGTTAAAATCTGAAAATATTGCATATTCGCAATTTTTAACTTCATACAAGCTAGATAGTTTAAACATTGTTGCCGAGCAAAAAATTAGTGAACTGAAATACAAGCCACAATTTAATTTATTGGCCAATGCAGGTTTGAATGCTGTTTATTTGCCTTCTCTCAACCGACTTGGGTTTAGTACCGGCATCTCTATAAGTTGGAATATTTTTGATGGTAACCAACGAGAAATTGAAAGAGAGAAATCTACCGTTAACCTGCAGACCCTGGAATTTGACAAGAAAAATTTCGTAACAAAAAACGACATCTATAAAAACAAAATTCAAAATCAGATAATTTCTCTTAATCAAAGGATAACTCTCAGCGAAAATCAAATAAATCAATATGATAAGCTTCTTAATATCTATAATAAAGAGCTTTCGCAAGGAGAAATTTCTGTTATGGATTTTAAAAATTTATTGAAAGATATTGCTTCTAAAAAGCAAGAAAGTTTGCTGCTGAAAATGGAAAAGCAGTTGTTAATCAATTCGTACAATTATTGGAACTATTAAATGAATCTCAATGAAAAACGCAACCATTTTATTGTTAGCGACTTTAACGCTTTCGCTGCTATCATCATGCAAGGGACAAGGAACAGCTCAAAATGAGCAAACGCCATTAGTTTCCGTAAAAACGGTACCCGTTAAAATAGGAGAAATTGAAAACAATGTGACCTTTAACGGTAAAACAATTTATCTGAAAAAAAACATTATTGTATCTCCAATTGCGGGTTACATTGTAAAGATTAATATAAAATTCGGCGATCCAGTTAAGAAAAACGATGTTTTATTTGAGATTCAAACTAAAGAAAACAAAGCTCTGGAAAACACCAATACATTCACCGGTAACATTGGAATCATTAAAGTGGCGGCGTCTTCATCCGGTGTCATTAACGAGTTGAATATAAGCGAAACCGGAGGTTATGTTGTAGAAGGTGGTTCGCTTTGCAGCATTGTTGAAAATGGTGATTTAATGGTGCAGATAAATGTACCTTTTCAATTCAACTCTAAACTAAGGGTGGGCACAAAATGTAAAATATTTTTGTCGGACAATACCTCATCGGATGGTGTAATTTACAAAATTCTACCTACTATAAACGAGGTTAACCAAACCCAAAATGTACTGATAAAGCCAAATACCAACAGACAATTACCGGAAAGCCTTAACCTGACGGTACAATTTGTTAATGTAAAACATAGCCGTATCTTTTTAGTTCCCTTAGAGGCTGTAATGGCAAATGAAACGCAAAGCGAGTTTTGGGTGATGAAAATAGTCAGCAACAATCTTGCGGTTAAAATTCCAATTTTAAAAGGGATTGAAAACGATAGTGTTGTAGAAATTTTATCTCCGGATTTGAATAAAGACGATTTTATAATTAGTGAAGGTGCTTATGGTTTAGAAGATAGCACACTCGTTAAAATTGTAAAATAGTATGGAAAATATATTTGTCAAATTTAAAAGCCCAATAGTTGTTATTCTATTGTTTATCTTAATCGGGGGTGCGTTTTCATATAATAACATGAAGACATCCCTTTTCCCGAATGTGACCTTTCCAAAAATTAAAATCATTGTTGATAATGGAGAGCAGCCGGTAGATAAAATGATGGTTACCGTTACCAAACCGATAGAAAATGCAATAAAGAAGGTAGAAAATCTAAAGTTGATTCGCAGCATGACCAGCATGGGGAGTTGCGAAATATCCGCTTTCATGGAGTGGGGTTCCGATATTGACCTGGACAAACAACAGGTAGAATCACAAATTTCTCAGATTAAAACCAGTTTGCCGGCAGATGTGCAAATAACGGTAGAAAAAATGAACCCGTCTATTTTGCCTGTAATGGGATATTCTTTGCAGTCAAACAACAAAAACCAGGTAGAGCTGAAAATGATTGCAGAATATATCGTAAAACCGTATATTTCACGTGTAGATGGTGTTGCAGCGGTGGATGTGATTGGTGGAAAGGAAAAAGAGTACAGAATAATTTTGGATGAGCAAAAACTAAGCTTATTAAAAATTAGTCCGCAGGATATTAATAACGCATTGCAGCAGACCGATTTCATAAAATCAAACGGCTACACAATTGATTATAACAGATTGTATTTAACAGTCACCGATGCGACAGTTAAAAACAAGCAACAACTGGAGAATATTGTTCTTTTTAATAATGCTGTCAGAAAAGTTAAAATTTCCGATGTTGCAAGGGTAGAAATTTCGGAACAAATCGAATATGTTAAAATCAAAGCCGACGGCAAAGATGTACCCTTGGTAGCGGTACTTAAACAGCCTAACAGTAATTTGATAGATGTATCTGCAAAGGTTACGGAAAAGGTGAAAGAGCTGAATAAGATTTTACCAAAAGGAGTTGTTCTTGAACCCTATTATAATCAGGCAGAATTTGTAGACAGTAGCATCAGGAGTATTATTGATGTACTTTGGATAGGGTTACTGTTGTCAATTGTAGTTGTAATGATTTTCTTGCGATCGCTAAAAGCCAGTGCTGTGCTTTTATTTACTATTCCCCTTACACTGGCCCTTACCTTTATTACCCTTAGTTTCATAGGTTTCGATTTCAACATTATGACTATTGGAGCGATTGCCGCTTCCATAGGATTGATAATTGATGACGCTATTATTGTGGTGGAGCAAATTCATCGCACTCACGAAGAATATCCAGATCGAAAGCCAAAAGAATTAATCGGCAAAGCCATTCGGTTTTTATTTCCGGCAATGGTCAGTTCATCGCTTACCACCATAGTTATTCTCATCCCCTTCGAATTAATGACGGGTGTTGCCGGTGCCTATTTCAAGATTCTGGCCGAGACAATGATAATCACACTGGTTTGTTCATTTATCATTACCTGGCTTGGCTTACCCGTGATTTATCTGCTTTTCTCGAGAGACAAAGGATTGGAAGAAACTGCTAAGATACATCAGGTAAAAAATCATAAATGGATCGAATTTTTTATAATCCGTCCTTACCTGGGCGGTGCCTTTGTTTTGTTCCTGATAGTGAGTATTATTTTTGTAATGCCAAAACTCCCGACGGGATTTTTGCCCGAAATGGATGAGGGATCGATCGTCTTGGATTATAACTCTCCACCCGGAACTTCGTTGGAAGAGACCAACAGAATGCTCAATGAAGTTGATAAAATTATCGAGAACATTCCGGAAGTAAAAACCTATTCCCGACGCACAGGAACGCAAATGGGCTTTTTTATTACAGAACCCAACAGTGGCGATTACCTGATTGAATTGCAACAGAACAGAAGCAGAACAACAGATGAAGTTTCCGATGACATTCGTTTGAAAGTAGAAAAAGCATTACCTGCTCTTATAGTAGATTTCGGCCAGGTAATAACCGATATGCTCGGCGACCTGATGAGTAGTGTACAACCTGTCGAAATAAAAATATTTGGTGATAATCACGCGAAATTGGAAGAATTATCTAAGCAAGTAGCTGACAGCCTTGCAACAGTAGAAGGAACTGCAGATGTTTTTGACGGGATTGTAGTTGCTGGCCCTATGGTCAAAATTATGCCAAAAGAAGATAATTTGAAACAGTTTGGACTTAACTCTTCCGACTTGCAAGCACAAACCGAAACATACCTCGCGGGGACGGTGGTAGGTTCAATACCCGAAAAAGAGCAACTAACCGATGTTCGGATGATTTTTCCCTTAAATAATAAAACCCCTATCGAAAAGATTAAGCAAGTTAAAATTTACACTTCGTCCGGAGATTATCTGCCGTTAAGTGAATTTGCAGATTTTGGTATCCAAAGCGGCGTTTCTGAAATTCAAAGGGAAAACCTGCAGACAATGGGGGTGGTTACCGCCAGGCTTAACGAACGCGATCTGGGAAGCGTGATGAAAGATATTCAGCACAAGCTCTCTAAAATAAATTTACCGCCCTCGTATCAAATAGTATATGGAGGTTCCTACGCAGAACAACAGCAATCATTTGCCGAATTAATGAAAATTCTGCTGATAGCCGGCTTACTGGTATTCATAGTCGTTTTATTTATGTTTAAAAGTTTGGCACTTTCAATAACTGTAATTTTCATAAGTTCTTTAGGCGTTGCCGGAGGTATTGCAGCGTTGTATCTTACCAATACTCCGCTAAATGTGGGCAGCTATACAGGTTTAATTATGATTGTGGGGATAATAGGTGAAAATTCCATTTTTACCATCCAACAGTTTTTGTCAAAATTGAAAAATTCTACAATAAACAATGCTCTCACCTCTGCAATTTCTGTTCGATTGCGCCCCAATTTAATGACTGTTTTGGGAGCTATTGTAGCACTGGCTCCTTTGGCTGCCGGTATCGGCACAGGAGCACAAATGCACCAGCCGCTTGCAATTGCAGTAATTGGGGGATTTATTATTGCACTGCCATTGCTTCTTATTGTTTTGCCAAGTTTATTGAAGTTGGTAATTAAAACGAATAATTAGAACTTGAAAATTCCTTTAGAATCTTCATCTAACTTCGCTGAATGAAAAAAATAATTTTAATGATTGCTGCAGTGTCTTTAATTAGTGTAGGCGCATGCGGACAAACAACAAAACAAAATGTTCCTGCTAATGCTAAAACCTTTTTGGCTCAAAAATTTCCTAATGCAACTAATGTAAAATGGGGTAAAGAAAGCAGCAAAGAGTGGGAAGTTGAATTTAAAGTGAGTGGAAAAAACTTTTCGGCAAGTTTTGACAACGCTGGTGCGTGGATTGAATCGGAATATGAGATCGCTGCAAGTGAAGTTCCGAATGCTGTAAATGCAACCATACAAAAAGAATTTGCAGGTTACAAAATTACTTTATCAGAAATATCTGAAACTAAAGATGGTAAAGTGTACGAATTTGGACTGGTAAAAGGTAAAAACAAAAAAGAAGTAGCCATAGACCCAAATGGTAAGATTAAAACGAATGCCAAAGAAGAGGACTAAGACGAAAAAGATTAGCTATTTAGCGGAAACCGAGTTTGCCAGTACAAATGGCTGCAGGTTTCCGCTTGTTGTTTTATCCGGAAAAAAGACCTGTGATTGATTGTATTGACAGAATTAACAGGAGCGGGGGAATAGAAGAGATTGTAAAATCCTGATTAATAACGAAAATAATTTTGGAGGTGTTACTGATTTCCTGTATATTTAGCATATAGGCTATTGTTCATTAACTGTATAATACATTTTATTATGGGAACAGATCCTTTGGCCTTGCCAAAGGCTTTCATTGTAGTGCCAAAATGTTGCTGATAGCCACTTGGAGTGTTTTTTTTATTTGTAGTTATTATCATTCTGTCTATTATTTTAAAGATAAAGAAAATAGCATACGAAGTTATATTTGTAAAAAGAAAATATATATTATAACTTTATGATTTAGAATACTTAAGTCATGAAAAACAATCTCCGAATTATTTCAGTTGTCATAGTTTCTTTACTATTGACACTGACTTTTAGTTGTAAGAAAGAAGTACCCAAAGTTATTCCAACACTTACAACAACAGCCGTAAGTGTTATTACATCTACAACTGCATCAGGAGGTGGCTCAATCACCAGCGATGGCGATGCCACAGTAGCTGCTCGTGGAGTTTGCTGGAGCTTAAGTCAAAGCCCTACAACCTCTGATAACAAAACCTCCGATGGTGCCGGTATAGGAAGTTTTACAAGTACTATTACAGGATTGACTCCGGGTATTACATATTATATGCGGGCCTATGCCACTAACAGTATAGGAACAGCCTATGGAAACCAGTTATCTTTAACTGCATTAGCAATAATCCCGACTTTAACAACTACTGCAATCACAGATATTAGTGCAACTAGCGCAACAAGTGGTGGTAACATTACAAGTGATGGAGGAGCCACAATAATATCTCGAGGAGTATGTTGGAGCACTAATCAAACTCCGACAATTGCCAATTCGAAAACAGTCGAAACATCGGGCTTAAGTATTTTTACTAGTTCAGTTATAGGTTTGAACCCTAGTACAACCTATTATGTAAGAGCATATGCAACAAATAGTTCCGGTACAGCTTATGGAAGTGAAACTTCATTTAAAACAGCTGCTTTAACAGTAACTGATATTGATGGCAACGTATATAACACCGTAACCATTGGAACTCAGATATGGATGGCTAAAAACCTAAAGACAACCAGATACCGTAACGGCAATTTGATTGGTACAACTACCCCTGCAACTTTAGATATCTCAAATGCTACTACTTATCCCACACCTAAGTACCAATGGGCTTATTATGTTGATAGTGAGAGTTATATTGCTACTTATGGACGTTTGTATACATGGTATGCAGCAACGGACAGTCGTAATGTTTGCCCTACTGGATGGCATTTGCCTACTGATAAAGAATGGATAAAACTTATTAATTATTTAGGAGGCCAGACCGAAGCAGGTGGCAATCTTAAAGAAACTGGCACAACACATTGGCTAAGTCCTAATAAAGACGCAACCAATAGCAGTGGTTTCACTGCCCTTCCAGGTGGCTACCGTACCATCGAAGGTGCATTCTACCGTATTGGCGACTACTGTTTCTATTGGAGTTCTACTGAGTACAGTTCAGACGGTGCCTGGCACTGGGTCTTGCACTACTTTACTAGTAGTGCGAGCCAAAACGGCAACAATAAGGCAGAAGGGCTTTCTGTGCGTTGTTTGAGGGATAATTAGACTTTTGGAAACCTCCGTTTTCCTGTAGGGGCTTTTTTCTGAGTTCGCCTGATTATAAGCAAAGAGCAGAAAAGTGGTTGGTGGTCCAACTTACTCTCTCGATTCAATTGATTGTTTCAATCCATCAATGACCAACTGGGGAGAGAAACCGACTGACTCGGCCAGATTAGAGAAGGATTCAATAAATTCGATAGCTGAGCAATCTTCCGGGAAGTCTGCATTGTGATTTATGCCAAAGGCCTTAACTGAGAGAGAAATTCTGTGTTCCATGTTTAATTCTTTTGCTGAAGTAGTAATATTACAGAGAATTATTATTCGGTTTTCTTTGTAAAGATAGAATTATCTGATTTTAAAGATTATATATTGAATCTAGAAATTTTTAAGCATTTATATAATTTAAACCTTTGTTTTAAACCTTTGAGGATTTGCTGCGGAACAAGGTTAGAATAATATCTCATAAATAATTGTGGGAATATATAAAAATCATAACTTTACAATACTTTATCTGCGATGTAGTTATGCAAATCATCGTTTAGTGTCGGGAGATTGTTTAATAATATTCAGAAAATGTCAGGGCACAACAGAAGTAAAACGTCAGATATTGTACCAGTTAACATGTGAGTTGGATATAAATCATAAAATATTATATAACTAACCATCATTTTATTTTAAGAAAGTAGTAATTTTATAACATATTAGAAAACAGTAATTTTAGTGTTATGAAAATTATTGAGAAAGCTCGTGAAATAAGAGATGTCCTAAAGTTGGACAAAGATTCGCCTAAAAATCCAATTGACTTGGAATTACCAATAATCCCGCCATTTATTGGTCGTGGGGAAATAAAACTAATTATTATTGGGCAAGATCCAACAATAAAAAATGTTAAAGGCAGAAAACTAATTACAAGTACACTGAATCTGAACAAAAGAAACTCGCTTTATTCATATATCAATGTTATTTGTCAAGGCTTAGGGATTACTACAGAAAATGTTTATGCAACGAACTTATTTAAATTTTTTTATACGATTCCTCCTGCAAATACTATCGATGTGCTAGAGAACCATTTAAAATCTAATCTTGAACTCTTGCAAAAGGAAATTTCTGTATATAAGAATGTAACAATCATAACACTTGGAGAGCCAGTTTTGAAATTGTTGATTGGGCCTAAGGCAAAAGTTAGAGAATACTGGGGTTATGAGTCATTGAAAAAGGATGGGTTTAAAAGATTCCGTTTTTCATCTGCCGAAAATAATTTCTTAGAGTACGATTTTTACCCTTTCCCTCACCAACCAAGTATTATGAAAGAGTTTTACAAAAACACACTTAACGAATACATACAATTCATTAATTTAAATTCATAGAAATGAATAGTTATCAAGAATTTGAGAAAACCATTTTTAATTGGTTGATGTCAAAACACAAAATGGATTCCTCCTTCGTGTTTTCCTTGCGTCAGGTAGCTTCAAAAGGAGCTGAGAGAGATTATTTTATAGGTAAAGAGCGATCAAATTATTTTGGCACAACATTTTGGTCAATCCATGTTAATTATCCAGGCTCGTCTAGTGACTTGTTTAATTTATTCTTTACATTAAGCGATGACGAGTTTGACTACTATTTCTATGGAAGTCAAACCAGAAATCCGTACAACGAACAAAATCGTTACAATCTTCAATTGGTTAAAAATGCTCAAAAAGCATTAGAAGAACGGTTTCCCAGTATTATTAAAAGTAGTCCAAAAAACAAAATGGAGTTTTTTAAAATTAAATCGCGGAAAACATCATATAAATCAATAGAAGATCTTATTAAGGATGTTGACTTAGACCTTAATGATATTATTACAATTGTAGATAAGGAAATTTTCAAACTTAAAAAAAGTTTCCCAAAGTATATCGCGCATAGAATCACGCAGAAAGAGTTCACGTCAATGGTAGGTAAAATGGAGAAAAGGCAATCAAGTCACCAATTAGGAGATGATGAGCGAATTTTATCTAAATATGAACATGACTTACCAAAAATTAATGGAGAAGTTGGTAATGAAAACACAGAAAACGAACCAGCATTAAACCTAATTCTGTACGGACCTCCAGGTACAGGGAAAACATACAATACGGTCAATAAATCGCTAGAGATTATTGATGAATCATTTGATATGCACTGGCCAAGAGAGGTAATTAAGAAAGAGTTTGACAGGTTGGTTAGGGATGGTCAAATTGTCTTCACGACTTTTCATCAAAGTATGACTTACGAAGATTTTATTGAGGGGATTAAACCACAGAAAGTCGAGGATGGTGAAGAGTTTCTCCGTTATGATGTGGAACAAGGAATATTTAAAAGTTTATGTAATCGGGCAAGATCCATAAAAATTGTTAATAATAAAATTGATTGGGAATCTCCTAAATATTATAAAATGTCATTAGGAGGTAAAGACAAGTTGGTTATACATGATTGGTGCTTGGAGAATAATGTAATTGCAATTGGATATGGAGGTAATAATGACTTATCAAAATTTGCTTTGATAAAAAATTGGCAACAATATCGAGATTTATTTACGAAAGAATTCCCAAAACTAGTTGAAGAGAGTCGTTTTCACATTCAAGCCACTTATACTTTTCTTAATATGAAAAAGAATGATATAGTAGTGGTATCAAAGGGGAATCACGTGATAGACGCAATAGGTGTTGTAAAAGGCGGTTACTACTGGGATGATAAAAGTCCTGTTGATTATTACCACTTCCGTGAAGTAGAATGGATTGCAAAAAACCTTAACACTTCTCCAGATAGATTTATAAAGAAACAAATCTCACAAATGTCTATATACGAGTTTCTACGTGAAGATATTAAAATTGAATCTTTTAAAGAACTAAGTGGTGAGAATGGTAATCCAAAAGAAAAAAGATTTGTCTTGATAATTGACGAAATAAATCGGGGGAATATTTCTCAAATTTTTGGGGAGTTAATTACTCTTATTGAGGATGATAAACGTTTGGGAGGAAAAGAATCATTAGAAGTTGTTCTTCCATATAGTAAAGAAAAATTTGGAGTTCCGTCAAATGTTTACATTATAGGGACTATGAATACCGCTGATAGGAGTGTGGAGGCTCTTGATACTGCCCTTAGAAGAAGATTTAGTTTTGAAGAAATATTGCCTAAACCACAATTAATATCAACAGAAAGGGACGATAAAGGGATATTTAATGGTATTGACTTGGCTAATTTACTTGTAATAATTAATAAGAGGATAGAGAAATTATTAGATAAAGATCATCAGATAGGTCATAGTTATTTTTTAAAATTTGAGAACAATAATTTGATGTCCGTTTTCTACAATAAGATTATCCCTCTTTTACAGGAGTATTTCTTTGGTGATTATGGAAAAATAGGGTTAGTTCTTGGGGAAGGGTTTATTAATAGAAAGGAATGGAACAATGACTCTGAACCGTTTGCGAACTTTAGATATGATAGTATAAGTGAATTTGAGGAAAAGGATGTTTATTATATCATAGACTATAGAAAGGAAGATGTTAAACATTCAGTTTTAATAAACGGGCAGGAAATTTCAATGACTTTTGAAAAAGCTATTAAACTTCTAATGAAAGAAGAAATTGCATAGTAAACGAAATCATATTACTGTTTTTGAACATGAGATAATCCGATTCGATAAAGGTGAAAAACGAATATCGGAGAATCAGTTTAAAGCCTTACTGACTTATTACGGTGAAGGGACTCCGTATTATAACATCGTATATAACGGGATTCAGTTTAATCATCATGTTGGTGTTATTCAAGTTGGAGATACGTTGATTGAAGTTTTGCCAAAATCCGATAAATGCCCTGACTCAGAGATTGAACAGAATAGATGGAGAGGGATTTTAGTTGACATGATGAAAGCTGTTGGAAATTTCAACTTCAAGATTACCGGCTCTAGTCTTTTAAAAATTAAACCGAATACAATACTTGATATTTACATTGAGATGTTTGTAAATGAGGTTGAGTATTTACTTCATAATGGACTTGTCAAAAAGTATCATAAAATTGAAGGTAATTCACTAGCTCTAAAAGGCAGTTTGAAGTTTGGGAAACATATCCAAAAGAATTTAGCACACAAGGAAAGATTCTATGTAGAATATACAAAATACGATGTTAATCATCAATTTAACAACATTATCTACACTGCTATTAAATTGATATCTCAAATTAATACCAATGTCTCTCTTTATAGTAGAATTGGCGCTTTAAAGCTCTTATTCCCCGAAATGTCCGTCGTTAAAGTAACGGAATACACTTTTAACAAATTGGTTTTTGACCGTAAAACTGAACATTATCGTAAACCTATAAAAATAGCCAGGTTGTTATTGTTGAAATATCATCCCGATATCACTCGTGGTAGAAATAATGTTCTAGCCCTAATGTTTGACATGAATAAATTGTGGGAACAATTTGTCTTTGTTAGTATTAAGAAGTTTAAAACAAGCAAGATCGTTATTGAATCAAAAACATCAAAAAACTTCTGGAGACAAAATGATTGTATCCGTTCAAAAATAATCCCGGACATTATAATAAATAATGGAAAAGATGATTGTATGGTGTTGGACACAAAGTGGAAAAATATTAACGGGAATACACCCTCCTCAAGTGATTTAAAACAAATGTATGTTTACCAAGATTACTTCAATGCGAAGAAGGTTGCTCTAGTTTATCCCGGAAATAAGAATTCTGTTTTAAGTGGAATTTTCTTAAATCCTTTTACAGGAAGAGATACCGAAAGGGAGTGTAGTCTTATCCAACTTGAGGTGCCAAGTCTTTACAATCGTCAAAATGGTGATATTTACAAGTGGCAGGAAGAAATAAGAAGAGAAATATCAGATAAACTCAAGATATTATTATAGAATAAAAATATTTTTTAATCATTTCACCATTCGACAAAACAACAAAACGAGTTACCGAGCAGACAGCAATTAGCTCAACAGGATATTCTGTAACCAACAAAATTGAAAAATAAAATGAAAGTAATATTACAATCGGTAATTACTTGCCCGAACTGCGGAACCAAGAAAGAAGAAACAATGCCGACTGATTCTTGCCGGTATTTTTACGAGTGCGAAAATTGCAAAACAGTTTTAAAACCATTACAAGGAGACTGTTGTGTATATTGCAGTTATGGGACCGTTCCTTGTCCGCCGATTCAACAAAACAAGAAATGTTGCTAATAGCCTCTATCTTTATAAAGTAAAAATGTTTTTGCTATTAGTCAAGCAATATCTTTACATTTTGTTTGGAAAAGTCAAGTATTAACTTTACATTTGCATTGTAAAAGTCAATTAATAACTTTACTTATGAGCAAAAAAACACTACAAATACAGCAGCTAAACAATAAGATGCTCAGATTTGCTTCTTTAAAGCGAGTGGCGATTCCACCTACAGGTTGGATAAAAGCTATCCGTACAGCATTTGGAATGTCTATGCAACAATTAGGCAACAAACTCTCTGTTTCAAAGCAGGGAATTATGGATATTGAAAAGCGTGAAAAAGAGGGCTCAATAACAATAAAGTCACTAAAGGAATTAGGCCAGACGTTGGACATGCAATTGGTATATGGCTTTGTTCCAAATGATGGATCTCTGGATGCCTTGATTGAAAAAAGAGCAACTAAACTTGCTACTAAAATAGTACATCGTTCTTCTAGTACTATGACACTGGAAGATCAGGGCAATTCAAAATATAGGAATAAAAAAGCCATAAAAGAAAGGGCAGCAGAAATTAAAAATGAAATGCCTAAGATTTTATGGGATTAGATTTCGAATACATAAATGGTCAAACTCCCTTAGACGAAGATGAAAAGGAAGGACTTCTCATTCCTACGATTGCCACTAGAGGTGAGTTAGACGAATTTGAACAGCAGAACATTGAACATGCTATAAAGTGGACTTTAACAAAAAACTTTATGAAACAGAAGATATTTTCTGAATCATTTATTAAAGATGTTCACAAACGTATGTATAAAGATGTTTGGAAATGGGCTGGAGAATTCCGTAAAACCAATAAAAATATTGGAGTGGACAAATGGTCTATTTCGATAGAGTTGAAAAAATTACTTGATGATGCAATCTTTTGGGTAGAAAACGAAACATATACACCTGATGAAATTGCAATTAGGTTCAAACATCGTTTAGTGAGTATTCATTGTTTTCCAAATGGGAACGGCAGACATAGCAGGTTGATGGCAGATATAATAATAGATAAAATATTCAAAAAGCCGGTCTTCAGCTGGGGTACTGCAAATCTAACAAGAGAAGGAGATGCAAGAACTGAATATATTAAAGCAATTAAAGCGGCAGATTTGGGAGATTATAGTTTGCTTTTAGCTTTTGCTAGGTCATAGTCAGCAACAGTTTGTCTTTATGCAGAGCAGAAAAATGAGTTGGCTACAAATTGTAGTCAACTGAAAATTCAGTTGACGAGGAGTTCTCGGTAACTCTATTGCAGTACTTTGAGGTAATGCGCTTGTGGTAAAGGGGTTAGCAAAAAAACTTCTTGCGAATTTTGAGAGACGACCCATAATCGACAAAATTATCCCGAATGTTTTTCGCGAAGACTATTTATTGGCATTACGTAAACTCTCCCGCCAGGGCGAACCGGATATATTCATTAAAGCAATGCAGCGAGTACATAATTTTAGCTCAATGATAAATGGCGAAGATTTTAATGTTATGCGCGAGTTTTTGAATTCAACAAATGCTTTTTCAGATAGCACCGATGTAAACGGGAGAAGTTCAGACGGAGAGCGGCAATAGAACCAATAATAGGACACTTGAAGAAATTAATGGAACAATTGATAGAAAATGCAGTTTTGGCAGAAAAAAGGGGCTGGCTAAAAATCGCTTTTTAGTCAGCCTCTTAAATTTACCAATAATCCGATCAATTATTCAGTATATCCTGGATTTTGTTGAAGATCAGGATATATTTGCCTTTCTGTGTGCGAAATAGGAAGAACAATATGACTGTAGCTCCAAGTAATGGTTTCCGGACAACCCGCAGAAACAGCAAAGTTGTAACCGTCACTATCTTTTCTTGTAATAGAGTTACCCAGACGCATTTGGTCAAAGAATCTGTGACCTTCACCAATGAATTCTTTTCTTCTCTCATTTTGAATTAACAGGTCAGTAGCTGTAACATCAGAAACAGAAGGATTTGCTCTTTTACGAATAATATTCAAATAGTTGCTTGCCTGAGTAGCACCTGCAGAACCTTTTAAGGCGCCTTCGGCTGCAATCAGATAAGCCTCAGCTAATCTTAAGATGCGAGGGTTATTAAGCCTGAAGTTTGCACCATTGGTGCCGGGGAATTTTGCTAACCAAGCCTTGGTTACATCAAATTTAGAATCATATCTTATAAATTGCGCACGAATATCACCCGGCTCTGAGTTGATTAAATTAATCCAGCTTACAGTAGGAATTAATGTAGCTCCAGCAGATGCATCTCCTGCCCATAAATTATGGAAATATGACACATATCCACCATCATCATCAATGGTAGATTGTGTTGTTACGAATAACTCAAGAAGAGTTTCCGAAGCACCTTCTTCTTTCCAATAATCAAGGTATTTTGCGTTAGATACAAGTGAATATGGAGACTGGTTGATAACCTCCGTTGCGGCAGTGTATGCATTGTTCCAATCTCCTTTGTATAAGTATACCCTTGCCTGTAAAAGCTTGGCAGCCCAATAGTTGAAATGACCTGTGCTTTTACTTTTAGATAACAAAGGCAAAGCGGCACTAAGGTCAGATAATATTTGATCGTAAGTCTGGGCAACAGTACTTCTTTTCTGTTTTGCAGCAGTAGGAGAAACTGTAGAAGTTATAAGAACTGCACCTAAAGATGCACCATTATCCTTTGCATAAGGATATCCATACAATCTCGCAATATCAAAGAAATTTAAAGCCCTTACTGCATATGCCTGACCTTTATAGTCATCTCTTGATGCCTTGTCGGAACTGGTGGTTGCATCGAGTTTATCAATATTTTCTATAAGAGTGTTACACCTCATTATTGTTTGATAGCATTTATTCCACATCTCAAAATAAGTAGATGCTTCTGAGTCATAACCCAAGGTATAAATTGTGGTCCACCCGGATGACATAATACGCGGCTGAATGTTGTCCCCTCTTTCATCTCCCATTAATTGCATGTTTGTTCCATAGTAGTCATACCATTTCATATTTACGTATAAGCCATTAGCGACTATACCTGCATCGTAGAGAGTAAGCATTGCTGTCCCGGAAACAACTGCATTTGAGGGTTCTGTGTCGAGGAAGCCTTTACAGGAAGAAAGACATAATGTGATCCCCAGGACAATTATAATATTTAGAATATATTTTTTCATATCTATATGTGTATATTTTTTAAAGTGATATTTCTATGCCAAGAGTTACAGTCCTTAATGCAGGAAGAGTGAAGTCATAATAACCGTTGGATGCTACTTCCGGATCAAACGTCAATTTTGTAAAAGTTAGGAGGTTGGTCCCGGATACATATATCCTGGCATTTGATAACTTCAGAAAATCTTTGATGTGTTTAGGAATAGTATATGAAATGGTCATGTCTTTCAATCTTAAATAATCGCCTTTTTTCAAGGCTCTATCTGAATCATAGTAACCACCACCTGTATTACCGGCAACAAGACGTGGAACTTGAGTTACGTCTCCTGGTTTCTGCCAACGGTCCAACTCCTGGACTCCTATATTCTTATAAGAATTGTAACCGTCTGCTTCTAAATACTCGGTTGCGTCGTCCCATACATAATGGCCATATTTGTATGCCCATGTCATAGATGCGGTGAGGGATTTCCATGAGAATGTAGCATTGAATCCACCAAATCCTTTAGGTATAGCGGACTTTCCTTCGAGAACGATAGAAGAAGCTTGAGATCTTGATACCAATGTCCTGTCTTTTGTGCCATTAGCCAAAGTGGCGTTTGAATAGTACATTGGAGCACCTGTTTGAGGGTCAGCTCCGTAATACTCTTTGGAGTAAAATTGAACATATGAATAACCTTCTTTCCAAATGAAAGGACGACTGACAATCTGTTCATCTTTTTCTGAAAGAGCGAGTACTTCGTTATGCAATTTTGACCAGTTGATACCAAAAGTTAAGCTCATATCTTTCTTCTTAATGATATCAACGTTAGCGGAGAGCTCAATACCTCTGTTGACCATAGAACCGATATTTGACAAGGATGAAGTGAAACCTGTAGTTGAGGGAATTGTTGCATCCAACAAAAGGTCAGAAGTCTTTTTGTTATAATATTCGGCTACTATATCAACTCTGTTAAAAATCCTGGCATCAAAAGCGATGTTCCAATTCGTGTTCTTTTCCCAGCTTAAATCGGAGTTTGCAAGGTTGTCGGGATACCCTGCTGCGGAAGCTCCGTATGTTTCATAAGCAAATACTGCCTTATATCCGTACCAATCTGAAGGGAGAGTACCACTTGTACCATAAGATCCACGAATTCTAAGATCGTTCAGCCAACTAACATCTTTCATAAAATGCTCATTACTAAGTCTCCATGAGCCAGATACTGACCAGAAGTTACCCCATCTTTTTTCCGGACTCAGTCTTGAAGATCCATCACGACGTAATGTTCCTGTGATATAGTACCTTTGGTCATAATCATAATTTATACTGCTTAGGGCAGAAAGCAAATGAGAATCCGATACATATGTATATGCTTCGTCAAGTGTTGTTGCTAGAGCAGACTGTGTAGCGCCATAGTTTGCAAAGTCAACCATACCTACTCTTGAATATAATAAATGTTCTTTTTCTGCTTCCCAACCAACTATAACGCCAAAATTATGCTTACCAAAAGATTCGTTGTAATTTGCTGTGGTAGAATTTACAACTTTGTCTACAAAACGGTATCTGTCTGACATGTAACCATTGCCATAAGCATAAAAGTTTATAGCGCCGTACAACCAACCGAAACGGTCGTGGTCATTTAGCTTGTCGTAGCTAACGATGCTCTTGATCTTTAAATTATCTGTGATTTTAGCTTCGGCCCAACCTTTTAGTAACAGGCGCATTTGAGTAGCATCATTGATCTGGTATTTAAATTGACTTTTAGGATTTGCCCGGGAACTGCCATCATATGATCCCATCCAGTAAGAACCATCTGAGACATTCTGATAAGGCCAACGTGTTGTCAGGTGTACTTTCCAAAGGTAAAACGGGTTATCTTTTGCTTCTCCATCTTGGTGACCAAGCTGATCCTGGTTGGAAAACTGGACAGAACCACCGATTGATAATCTCTTGCTTACTTTTGTTTCAGCATTAATGGAAGCAGTTATCCTCTTAAGTTCTTCAATAACGTTGACACCTTTTTGATCGTTATAGGCAACAGATGCAAAAATTTTTGAAGTTTCGCTACCGCCCGAAATGTTATATTCATAATTTTGAGTAACACCTGTACGGAACAGTACATCTTCCCAATCGACATAGGTATATTCGGCTTTTTTTGAAGGGAAGTACATTTCTGACATGGCGTCGACATACTTATTAAGGGTGCCATATGATGCCCATTTGGACGGGTTGTCGTTACCATAGTTCTGCCACGATTCTCTTAGCAACATTTCCTGTTGCGCGTCTGTTACCATAGGATAGTTGTTCATGGCGAAGTAGGAAACACCTACATTTGCCCTGAAAGTTGAAACAGGTTTACCTATCTTGCCTTTTTTTGTAGTAATCAAAATAACACCGTTTGATGCGCGGGAGCCATAAAGTGAAGCTGCAGCGGCATCTTTCAGAACTGTGATAGACTCGACATCTCCTGGATTCAGGTAGTTCATAGAACTTGTCGAGATATTTCCTGAGCCCCAGTCACCACTGGTGGCAGGAACACCATCAATAACATACAAAGGATCGTTACCTGCATTGAATGAACCATAGCCACGTATGCGTATTTCTGGAAGAGCACCTGGTTGACCTGACGCTTGTGAAACTTGCACACCTGGTACAACACCCACAAGGGCTTGTTCGAAATTCATGACAGGAACATCCTTAAAACTCTCTTGTTTGATTTGAGTTGCAGAACCTGAGTAAGAACCTTTTTTAACAGATCCATAGGCCACAACCATTACCTCGTCCAGATTCTGAGTATTTGGAGCAAGGGTTACATCAATTACCGCTCTGCCACTGACTGGAATTTCCTGAGTGGTATAGCCGATGTAGGTAAAGATAAGGACGGCAGCTCTTGAAATATTATCAAAAGCGTACCTACCATCAAGATCTGTGATTGCTCCGACTCCCTTGACATCCTTTACCTGGATGTT
>Ga0209540_10000636_pt1 | contig 31147 bp, 30 predicted proteins | sample BarGraIncu01121A_FD_184501 | JGI IMG/M metagenome (GOLD analysis project Ga0209540, IMG submission 184501) | Arctic peat soil microbial communities from Barrow, Alaska - Barrow Graham LP Incubations 011-21A (SPAdes) (version 2) | ecosystem: Environmental > Terrestrial > Soil > Wetlands > Peat... | reverse complement strand
AGACAGAGCGGATCGTCCGTTCAATCAGAAGCAACTATAACTGAGGCTGTGGATGATGTAATCTGTGAAGATGAGAGCCACAGAGAGGTTATATGAACTCTGGAATCTCCCGCCTTCAGGCGTGGAAAGGGTTCAATTCAAATAACTCAAGAATATTTCCCCGTTTTCATCGTAAAATTAATAGTCCTAACCACCATTAGACCCCCAGATGACCCCTGAAATCCTGAAATCATATCAAGCTCATATCGAAGAACGACAAAAATCCGGTATTCCCCCTCTTCCTCTTAATGCACACCAGGTTAAAGCCCTGGGCGAACTGGTTTTTGACCCCACGGCTGGATATGAAGATTTTATCCTTAAACTCCTGAAGGAGCATACTCCGCCTGGAGTTGACCCTGCAGCGCTTGAAAAGGCACATATCTTAAGAAAGATCGCCCTGAAGGAAAAAAGATCAAAATTACTTACGCCCGCGCAAGCCATCTCCCTTCTGGGGCTTATGAAGGGCGGGTATAACATTGAGACGCTTGTTGAATTACTCGATGATATGGAATTTTCAGATAAAGCTGCTCTTGCTCTTTCCAACACGATCCTGATTTTCGGGTTCTTTGACAGGATAAAAGATCTTTCTGCCACGAATCCCAATGCAAAGAAAGTCCTTGAAAGCTGGGCAAAAGCAGAATGGTTCAAAAGAGGAAAGGAAATCCCCAAAACCCGCAAAGTTACTATTTTCAAAGTCCCCGGAGAGGTCAATACCGACGATTTTTCCCCGGCTTCACGAGCAGGATCACGCGCTGATATTCCCCTTCATGCCCTTTACATGCTTGAGAACCGATATCCTGGAGCGCTTGATGAAATAAGAGAGCTGAAAAAGAAAAGGTATCCGATAGCTTTTGCTGCAGATGTCGTTGGAACAGGAAGCAGCAGGAAATCAGCAGCCAATTCCCTTATCTGGTGGATAGGCGAAGACATACCCGGTGTCCCTAACAAGCGAAAGGGTGGGGTGATCATGGGAAGCCAGATTGCCCCAATTTTTTTCAATACCGCACGAGATAGCGGAGCACTTCCCATTAAATGTGATGTTTCATCGCTGCGGTCAGGAATGGTGGTTACCCTGGATTTTAAACAGGGAGGCATAATTAGTGAAAAAGGCGAGGAGATCACGACATTTGTTATCGAACCAGAAACCCTTCCCGATGAATACAGGGCAGGTGGAAGGCTTTCGCTAATTATAGGAAAAGAACTCACGCGAAGATCGCAGGAAGCGCTTGGTGTAAATTATGATATATTCTTAAAGGCAGCTCAGCCTAAAAGTTCAGATCGCGGATTTACTCTTGCGCAAAAGATCGTGGGCAAAGCATGCGGACTTCCCGGCGTGCGTCCTGGACAATCATGCATTCCGGCAATAACGACAGTGGGTTCTCAGGATACGACCGGACCGATGACGGCAGATGAAATAAAAGAACTTGTTTGTCTTGAATTCCAGGCGCCTCTTGTAATGCAATCCTTCTGCCATACAGCCGCTTACCCGACGCCTGCCGATAAGGCCATGCATTTGGAACTTTCGCAGTTCATCAAGGGCCTTGGGGGAGTCGCCCTGAAACCCGGGGATGGCATAATCCATTCATGGCTTAACCGCATGATCCTGCCCGATAAGGTCGGGACAGGAGGGGACAGCCATACGCGTTTCCCTATCGGGATATCATTCCCCGCTGGAAGCGGCCTTGTAGCGTTTGCGGCAGCCCTTGGCGTAATGCCTCTTGACATGCCGGAAAGCGTTCTTGTAAGGTTCAAAGGCAACCTTAAAAAAGGTATTTTCCTGCGAGACGTAGTAAATGCGATACCGTATTTCTCAATGAAGCAGGGACAGCTTACTCTTGATAAGAAAAATAAGAAAAATATCTTTAATGGAAGAATACTGGAAATGGAAGGTCTTCCAGATCTTACTGTCGAGCAGGCTTTTGAACTTACGGATGCAAGCGCCGAGCGATCAGCCGAAGCAAGTGTAATAGCGCTATCAAAAGAACAGGTCGTAAAATACCTGGAAACCAACATTTCAATTTTAAGGTCACTTGTCAAAGAAGGTTATGCAGCAAATGCGCTGGAAAAGCGGATAAAGGCAATGCAGGAATGGCTTGATGACCCTGTTTTGCTGGCAGCAGATCAGGATGCGGAATATGCAGGGATAATTGAGATCAACATATCCGATATAAAAGAGCCCCTCCTTGCCTGTCCCAATGATCCCGACTTTATAAAACCGCTATCTGTTGCAGCAAGTGCAAAGATCGATGAAGTTTTTATCGGATCTTGCATGATAGATATAGCGCATCTTGAAAGTGCATCAAAGATAATTGAAAAAGCAGGAAGTATCAAGTCAAAATTATGGATAACCCCGCCTACGAGGCTTATTGAAAAAAGCCTGAAGGAAAACGGAACCTATTCCAGGCTAATGGAACTCGGAGCAAGAATGGAGATCCCCGGATGCAGCCTTTGCATGGGGAACCAGGCACGAGTGGCTGATAACGCTGTAGTGTTCTCTACATCCACGCGCAATTTTGATAACCGCATGGGAAAAAATGCACAGGTCTATCTCGGCTCGGCGCAACTTGCCGCGATCACCGCAGTTCTTGGAAGGATCCCCACGCTGACAGAATATCTTGAACTGCTGGAATGAAAAATGAGCGAGGGAAAATCTCTCATATTTCACGTGAATATCTCGGCCTCATTGTGTACAATTATACCATTTTGCGAAATGTTATAAGGTTTGATATCCTTTGAATGATCAACTCTTCTCATTTTTGATACTTCGATCACTGTCGTCACTGTTCGAAGGTCCATCTGCCTTACCTGCCGTAATATAATAACTCCATCCGCTATGTACTCAATAAGCCCGAATTTTGAATTAAATGAATTGTTGCTGTCAGTTTCTGAAGTCATGATAACAGTTATCCCGTGTTGTCTTATTTTTTCCGCGAAATTAAAAAGATGTTCTCTGCGATCTGATTCAGATTCATACATCATTTCATATAATGTTATCGGGTCAATCACAAGTCTTTTTACACCGAATGATTCAAAGAGTCTTGGAAGGTCATTTTCCACCCGATTAGCCGTAATTTTGATATTCATGGCGCTTAAGCGTATCAAAACCAATTTTTTATTCGTAATGAAGGGCTTCAGGTCCCAACCGAAGATCGAAGCGGTCCTGACAATATTTTCCTCGCTCTCCTCAAGGCTAAGGTATAGGCAATTCTCGCCTTTTAGGAGTCCGGTATATATGAATTGCAGAGCAAAAGTGGATTTACCAGTACCTGGTGAACCCAGAAGAGCGATAATATGTTCTTTTGGGATCCCGCCACCAAGCATTTCATCAAGTCCTTTCACTCCGGTGTTGTGTACTTCCATTATCTCCCTCTTACTCTTTTTATATTTGATACTTCGAAGCCTTTTTGGGAGCTTATTTGAGTCTCAAAATTGACAATATTGTCCTGGTCCAGTACCGGGAGAAGTCCCCTGAATTTTTTCATATACATAATGCGCTGCCTTTGTGAAATTCCCTGTTTATCCCATTCAAAAATCATAACCCCATCCATGCAATCCTGGATTTCTTCCTGCTGGCATTTCTCAAATATGCCTTCGGTCAATATTGCATAAATAAGACCATCCCATTTTTTGGATGCTTTTTGAAGTCCGCGCAAGAAAAGGATCAGATCTCTCCATTCCATCCTTTCCAGGCAATGCTGGGCAAGCACGGTTAAAGAATCAATTATTACGACGCTGCCTTTAGCGTTCTTATCAAGATAATCGATGAGGGCGACAACCAGGTTTTCTTCCTCCTCACCCCATTTCAGGGAATCAAATGTCAGCTCGGTCCGGGAAGATGAACGCCATGTAACAGGAATGAAAGATTTTGCGAAAAAAGCCTCAGAAAAATCCTTGAATTCCATGCGATCCCGGATAATTTCGTAGAATTCTGGAAACGAGAAAGCTACTTCTTTCATAACATCATCTTTTCCCCTTGTAAATGAGATATAACACAGCTTATCAGGAAAGATCTTTCCCGTGTCCTGCTTTGGCCTGTTAAGCAATCGTGCGATAGATGAGATCGCAAATTCGAACTCACCAGCGCCGATCTCCCCCAGCAACAGCACAAGAGATCCGGAAGGTAATCCGCCCTGAAGCACGGGGTCAAGTGACTGAATACCGGTGGGATTTTTCTTTAAGTTCATGAAATTCTCGTCTTTGGCAAATAGTTAAATGCATATCATTGATGAAGCGAAAAGTATATGAAAGTATCGTGATAATAATGATAATCATATAGAATGAAATATTGCTTTTCATCGAGCGGATAAAAAAATGGATTTAAAAGTTGAACCCCTCTTACATATAAAAAATGCCGGGAACCTCCTCATCACAGATCCTGATAATTCACCTCTTCTCAAAATAAGCCTCAAAGAAAAAATAAAAGAAGAATACTCAGACTTGAAAGGTTACTTTCGTATTCTTATTAGTAAAAAACGTGAACTTGAACCTTTTTCCCGGGAAAAGTTTGGAGAAATCGTTGATTATAGAGAAATTGAAGGTTTTATTGAAAAAGATCGATACTGGGTAAATGAACCCTATGCTTTTATTTCGATCCTTTATGATGAAAACAAAAAGGAATATGAATACCGGATAGTAGAACCTGAACTTACTGTGTTCGAACAGATGATACTTGAAACTGTTTATGAAAATATTCTTGATACTCTTACTGATTATGAAACCTCAAACCTGACAAAAGAGGAGATAATAGAGACTAAGACGCTTGAGCTGATCGACAGTTATTCAATAGAAATAGATACAAAAGCCATCTATAAGATACTCTACTATATCAAACGGGATTATATCGGATATGAAAGGCTTGATACTCTCATGAAAGATCAGCAAATAGAAGATATATCATGTAATGGTTCAGACATCCCGATATTTGTGTATCACAGGAAATACAATAATCTCAAGACTAATATATCATTCGAAGGACAGAAACTTGATTCGTTCGTAGTCAAGCTTACGCAAAGATGCGGCAAGCAGATATCCATTGGTGAGCCTTTGATCAATAGCATGCTTCCGGAAGGGTCGCGTCTGAATGCTTCGCTGGGAAAAGAGGTTACCTTCAGGGGAAGCACATTTACTATCAGGAAATTCCGAGAACATGTCTTTACACCTGCTGATCTTATCAAGAACGGAACGTATTCATCAGATATATTGGCATATCTTTGGCTTGTTGTTGAAAATGGCAAAAGCATGATATTCGCAGGAGCAACTGCTGCAGGGAAAACTTCTTCATTGAATTCCGTTTCACTTTTTATTCCGCCGGTAGCTAAAATAGTAAGCATTGAAGATACGCACGAACTCATGCTGCACCATATGAACTGGATCGGAAGCGTCACACGTGAATCCTTTACAAAGAGGGACAGTGTTTACGATATAGATATGTATGAACTTTTGCGGCAAGCATTACGCCAGCGCCCTGAATATATCATTGTCGGGGAAATCAGGGGTAAAGAAGCAATGACGCTGTTCCAGGCTATCAATACAGGCCATACCACCTATTCGACAATGCATGCAGATTCTGTAGAAACTGTTATCAACAGACTTGAAGGTGATCCGATAAATATTCCTCGCGTAATGATCCGGGCACTTGATATCCTTTGTATCCAGAAGATGATAATTCGTGGTGACAAGAGAATACGGCGCCTTGATACATTAGTAGAATTCACAGGAATTGATCCGAAAACCCAGGACCTGCGATTCAATGAACTGTACAGGTGGGATCCGAAAAATGATACTTTCAAAAACAGCGGGAAATCCTTTGTTCTGGAAGACATTATGATCCGCAGCAACTGGGATGAGAAACGGTTGAACACGGAACTTGAGAACAGGAAAAAAGTTCTTGAATACATGGTGGAAAAAGAAATGGATGAATATGAAATCGTTTCTCTTATCCAGAGCTACTATTCTGATGCCGAAAGAACAATGAAAATTATCGGAAAGACATGAACAGGCTAAATAAACTGGCATATGCTCTATTCGGAAGTCATATAAGAAAAAACAAAGAGAGTTTTTTTCGCGTAAAATCATTTATTAAGCAGGGTCATATCGCAATGCCCTGGGACATCTATGTCAGCAGTGCGTACTTTTTTTCAATAATATACGGCATCTTTGGAGCTATATTGGGTTTATTATTTTTACCACTATGGCAGATATTATATTCAGATTATTTTAAGCCTTTTTTTGGCACTATATTTGATTTTAACGGATTCAATGGTTTTTTTTTCCCTGCGTCGATCGTTCTATTAATTTCTGTGTTTTTCGGAATAGTTTCATACCATTTAATTCTTGTCTATCCCCGGCTCTTAGCTAATGTAAGAAAAAGCAAAATAGATCTTATCCTTCCTCATGCCGTTGCCTTTATGCATGCAATGAGTAAAGGCGGCATGGGTCTCATTCCAATATTTAAATCTTTGAGCCAGCAGAGTAACATCTATGGGGAGTTTGCACAGGAGATAGAATATATTATAATGGATATTGAAATCCAGGGCACTGACATCATTACCGCGCTTAAGAATGCTGCCGCAGATACCCAGTCCGAAAAGTTCAGGAATTTTCTTGGTAACCTCATAAATGTAGCAGAAACAAACGGTGACCTGGATACGTTCTTTGGGAATATGGTGATCCATTACCAGGATGCAGCCGAGTCGGACCAGAACATGTATCTTGAGACGCTTGGGATGCTTGCTGAGACATATATTTCAGTTTTTGTTGCAGGTCCCCTGTTTTTGATAACAATTGTTATAGTAATGGGGCTTATGGATCCGGCAAACCTGCTGATACTCAAAGTTATAATATATATTGTGATTCCCTTTAGCGCTGTCGAATTTAGCCTTCTTTTAAGCATGTTTTCCCAGGGCAGCAATTCCAGGAGCGTTAAAATATATTCCATAGCCAAAAAGATGGTCCATTACGATGATATCAGAAAAACTTTTCCTGAAGACCATGAGAGACAAATTCGCAGATTGCTGAGGTCACTGAGGTGGAGAAACGTGATCGAAAGAATAAAAAATCCATTGAAGATATTTTTTGTGCACCCAAAAAAAGCGTTTTATATCACTGCTCCTGCGGCCTTGATATATTTTGGCCTGTCTATTTACTCAAAGCGGATAAATGTTGAATTGCTTGATGATTCCTTAATAATAAGCGTTTATATCCTGCTTGTTCCGGTCATGTTATTTCATGAGACCAGGATGCGTCGTATAAAATCGATTGAAAGTTCCATCCCGGTTTTTTTAAAAAGGATGGCAACTATAAATAATATGGGAATGCCTATTTCCGAGGCAATAAAATCGATATCCAAAATAGACCTTGGTGTCTTGACCACAGAGATAAAACTCATAAATAAGAATATTGTATGGAGCAATAATGTACTTGGCGCAATGATAAAATTTGAGCAAAGGGTAAAGACCGTATCCATATCAAGAATTGTCACGCTCATTGCCAAAGCAAGCGAGTCCACGGGCAATATCAAGGAGACGCTTCGGGTTGCGGCAAATGAAGCAATGCTTGCTGATAAACTCAAGAAGCAGAAATTCACAGTTCTTTTCTCTTACCTTATAGTTGTATATATGTCATTTATGGTATTCTTGCTCGTATTATATGTATTCGCCACAATGTTCCTTACGAAGATACCGGTTGTGAGTTCAACAGCGGGTTCGGGAATGCTCACGATAAGTTCCCAGACGGTGGAATATACCCTTTTGTTCATGCATGCATCCGTAATACAGGGTTTTTTTTCAGGTATCATTGTAGGACAGATGATGGATGAAAGCGTGTTCGATGGTCTAAAACATTCGGTGATTATGATGACTATAGCCTATCTTTTCTTTGTCTGGTTCGTATAGGGGATATTGATATTATGAAATTTTTAAGCGATGAAAAAGCGGTTTCTGAAATTCTTGGTGCTTTGATGGTCCTTTTGATCATAGTCTTATACATTGGGACTCTTCAAACTTATGAGGTCCCAAAATGGAACAAAGAAATTGAAGCAAGTAATTTCAATATTGTTTACGATGATATCCTCAGCATGAGACAGGCAATAGAGGATACTGCTGTTTACGATATGCCAAGAACTGCAGTACTTCACACATCTCTTGATTATCCAAATAGAATGTTCCTTCATAATGCAGGGAAGCCCGCTGCATCGATCACCGCACTCAATGATCAGCAAGTAACAATAACATATAACACTTCATATAACGGTACTAACAGCACCTTTAATAATACCATGTCAACTTGCACAATAAAATTCAGGGAGGAGTATAACTATTATTCTGTGCCTGAAATTATAATTGAGCATGGTATGATAATAGGAAGTGATGGGATTGGAAAAATGAATTTTATGATAGATAGTCCTCTATTGAATAACAATGAAATAGACTTATCTTTGGTTCAATGTAATAATATCTCTGTTGGTACAACATCATCCGCGAAACTTGCATTATTCCCGGTAAGTTATAATAAAACTGATTTCAGTAATGCATCTTTATCCTTTAGCACAAATTATCCTGAATTATGGGGGAACTATCTTAAGTCAATTGGTTTCCCAAGTTCAAATTATAGCATAACAGGAAACACTATTAACATGTTTTATTCCAATGCGAGTAAATTAAAAATAATAGTGACGAGTATTAACCCGCCTTCTAATATCGTGCTGGTCATCACCCCCACACCGACTCCCTCTCCTACATCGACCCCAACACCCACTCCAACGCCCACTCCAACACCCACTCCAACACCCACCCCAACACCCACCCCAACACCCACCCCAACACCCACTCCAACACCCACTCCAACACCCCACTCCAACACACCCTCCACCAGTTTCGCCGTAAGTAATAAGTTAGAATGTTAGTTGAGATCAGGGTTTGCCTCAGGTCTTCACTGCGACTGCACTGAATCAAAACAATACCCCAATGGTTGGAATTAGGGTATTATGGAAAGTCAGTAATTCAATTGTTGGAAGCATGGGCCCGGTTGGAATAGTGGATTGGGCGGGGGTGGCATTACTTTTTTTTTTATAATATGGATTTTACAGATTCCCGATTATTACCAGAAGTTTTCAGATGTCAGTACCCCCTAATGCCTTGACGATCGATAAAATGGATCCGGATATATTGGACGTTAATTTCGTAATAAATTAGGTTCCTGAGGATAATCTTTAAGGGCTGTCTTGATGTATTTCAAGCTGGTGCATTCATGAGATCAGTCTTATTCCTTTTATTGCTTGCGGTTCTTTTGCAGGGTTGTATAAACCCGCAGATAAAAACAGGCGACCCTTCACGGTATGAACTCCCAGGTCTTAATAATACCACTATTTTTTATTTGAATATCTCTTCAACACAGGTCATAGAAAATATCAATGACCGGATATCTTTTGATTACCAGATAGTAGATAATATTGCTACGTTTAAGAATCCTGTGGCTGTGGATTATTCGGGAAATAATGCCAGCGTAAATGTTTCAATAATGAACACGTTTGGAAGAAATTATGCGCATTTTAATTTTAGCTCTAATTTTTCAGGATTTGTGGCATATTCAGGTCCGGGTGGACAGGATTTTACCTATTTCCCCCCATTGAACCGAACAATACGTGTAGTCCTGCCCCTTAATTTCACAGCAGGCACCATGTTCCTGGGATATATCCAGCCAAAACCGGATAATATTACACATGACTCGTCAGGAAGAGAAGTTATCATCTGGAATAATGCTTCCGGTGAAAAGATCAGGGTGAAATATCATCACACGGATATGACAGATCTTTTAGTATATTTTGTCGGGTTCCTTTTGATATGTGCAATTATCATTTGGGGTTATTATAAATATAGCATTTCAGCGCTCCAGAAAAAACGCAAAATGCTTGAAAAGGATATGAGGAAATGATTTTTACTAAAAAAAAATCGCCCCAGTTTGCATCATCCGGCATGATGCCTCGAATTTCCACTCCGGCCGGTTTGTGACTGCTCCTATGTAATCGTTCTAAGTATTTAGATGGCTTACGATTTCAGATTTGCCTGCCCATGTAAAAAACCGCTTTATCTTCACTTTGCAAATTTCAACTGTTCCTATCAAACATTCGTTATGCTTTTCCATAATGTACTTATTCACATCGGTTTTATCCCACTTTTCGAGCGCCTTAAGCCTGTTGATGTTCTTTAAAAATTTACTATAATCCGTGATAGTTTTCTCTGCAGTTCCATTAATTTTGAGTTCTTTAAGGAATTGATCGATTATTCTAATCATATTCCTTTATATGTAGTTACTAAGCAATAAAGCCATTATTTAAAAAAAATCCCCATAATGTCATTTTTTAAAATAAAAAATAATTTATACTCATATTCTTACAAAATATTAGTTTTTAAAGAATTAAACACCAAATTGTTTTAATAGACGGCTTCACCTGTCTTTAACTTAGTGCCACCTGACACCTACTTTCCGCATAAAAAAGTAAGAGTAGTAAGTAAATGACATGGAAAAAACAACTGCAAGTAAAAACGCTGGGATGACGTATTTTGAAGTTAAGTTAGACACAGGAAATATTTTGGCTTTTTATCCTGAACCAATTAAAACTATATACCCCAACTGACATTTAAGCCAACGCAGGGCTCGTGGTCTAGTCGGCTATGATATCGCCTTTACATGGCGGGGATCCGGAGTTCGAATCTCCGCGGGCCCATTTTTTTGTCCAAATAATTCATGGATCATGATATTTTCAATTGTATATAATGATGTCACAGACTACTGTTTTTGAACATACGATATATTTTAATAACAATCGTGCCCAAATATACATTGATAAAACGGAAAGTGTGGGTTAGTGAAATATTTATAATGTGGGTCTGAATGTAAAAAACAAGCGAAATCTGAGAACGAAATACAAGATATAGTGGTAGAGTGGGAACATGGAACTGTAAAAGGATTCAAATCGAAAGAAGATGCCTGCAGATATATAGATCATATCTGAAAGAAAACGGCTCCGGATATGGAATATTCAGTTTTCTGTATCTTTTGCCATAACAGCGATAAATCCTCTCATATATCCAAATTTTGAGATGACCAGAATTTTAATTATATAAAGAATATTTAAAGAGGGTGAAAGGTATCCAATGTCAAAATAGTTAAATCCCTTTCAACCGAACATCATTCCCTCGCCTTAAATTCCAGAAGCGTCCTCTGGAAAGGGTCTTCAACCACTCCAGAAAGTACCTGGAAATGTTTTTTTATCCTCTTCATCATATTTCCCCTGAAATCAGGGTCAGGAAAAAGGTATGCAGGCTCCTTTATAACTTTCATGGAATTAAGATCAAAAAGTCCGATATCTTCTATTTCAAATGTTGCATCAGAAAAGCGTTTTGCAGCCAGGTAAAAATATTCGCAGGTATCACGGTAAGTCTGGAGATATTCACGAGCAAGCTTCGGATGCACGACCGCACTCCATTCTTTGATCTCAATGCCCACGATATAGAACCGTTCTGATCGTTTGAAGACTGCAATTATGTCAGCAAGGTTGCATGCGCTTTTTCGGCAAATGAATGGCTTGATATGTATCTCAGAAGTATGAAAAACCGCAATGCCATGGTTTGTGATCGAGTTGATGATCTCCTGGGAATTGGTCGTTATGCCATAGTGAGAGAATATCATCTTATCCATGCAGGGGATTATTGGATAAAAGCATTATGCGAGGGGAGTGAAAGTAATTATCTCGCGATTACTTTCACCCCGCCCTCGGCTTATGCCTATATATTCCTCCGGTCATCCAGTTAAATGAGGTGAATAATATGGATTTGTTCTGGAGCGGTCTTGCAAGACGTGCATCTGAATATACAAGGGTTGAAAGAAAAAGCCAGTTCAGCGCAGTGCATGAAATTGCTTTCCAAAATGTGAAAATGCAGAAGCAGAGTGAATAAATTTGGGGAAATTTTCCCTTCAATTTTGGATAATGCATTTCTTTTCATAAGCTAATTTGAAAACAAAATGATGACTTCATTAAACCTAATATTTATTAGGATAGAAGTCAAGATAAGGACGTTCGGGGAGAATTGCATGAACTCATTAAATCTTGATAGCATTTTTAATCCAAAAAGTATTGCATTGATAGGAGCCAGTGACGAGGAAGGTTCTGTAGGCTATATTCTTATGAAAAATCTTACAGAAATGGGCTATACCGGGCATGTTCATCCGGTTAATATCCGCAAACAGGAAATACTTGGCCTGAAAGCCTATCCATCAGTTTCTAAACTTCCGCAGATCGTTGATCTTGCAATAATTGCGACTCCGGCAAGTACAGTTCCCGATATAATAGAGGAATGTGGAGCTTGCGGAATTAAAGGAATAATTATTATTTCAGCCGGATTCAAAGAGGCAGGAGCATCGGGTAAGGAACTTGAAACGAGAATTCTTGAAATAAAAAAAAAGTATAACATGAGGATCATAGGTCCCAATTGCCTGGGTATAATCCATCCGGACATCAATCTTAATGCAACTTTTATTCCCAAAAAACTAAGATCCGGCAGCATTGCATTCATCTCCCAGAGCGGAGCCCTGGGATCAGCGATCCTTGACCTGGCAACTCATGAGAATATTAATTTCAGCAATTTCGTTTCTGTGGGTTCAATGATCGATGTGAATTTCGGGGATCTCATAGACTATTTTGGCACTGACCCAAAAACAAGAAGCATTTTGATGTATATCGAAGGGATTACGGATGCCAGGAAGTTCATGAGTGCAGCGCGTCACTTCTCACGCACAAAACCAATAATTGTAGTAAAATCAGGACGGTCTATTGAAAGTGCAAAGGCAGCAGCTTCACATACGGGAGCTATAACCGGCGAAGATATGGTCTATGATGCAGCTTTTAAAAGAGCAGGAATTGTCAGGGTAAAGGATATCGCTGATCTTTTCAACTGCGCCGAGGCTATCGGAAAGCATCCCCTTCCCAGAGGGCCAAACCTTGCCATAATTACAAATGCGGGAGGCCCTGGTGTAATGGCTTCTGATGCGATCATAGCTCTTGGAGGTAAACTTGCTCAATTGAGCAATTCAACGATCGAAACGTTAAACAGCGTCCTTCCGCCTCACTGGAGCAAAGGTAATCCCGTCGATATACTGGGGGATGCAAAGGCAAAAAGATATGAAGAAGCGGCGCAGGCTTGCTTCACGGATGAAAATGTTGATGGGGTGTTGATAATATATACTCCCCAGGGAGGTTCTGATCCAGCTGAAATAGCAGAAAAAATAATGGATCTTTACAATAAAAACAAATTTTCAAAGCCATATCTAACTTCTTTTATGGGATATGAAGATGTGGAAAACGCAAATCATATTCTTACGGAAAATGGCATACCGACTTATTCCACACCTGAACAGGCAGTTGCAACATACATGTATATGTATCAATACAAACGCAACCTTGAGTTATTGTATGAAACTCCGGTAGAGTTACCTGTTGATAGCGTTCCCCCAAAACAACCCCTGCTATCTATTATTCGAAATGCTGTAAAAGAGAAAAGATACATATTGACAGAAACTGAATCAAAAAAGTTTCTTGAATATTATAATATTCCTGTTGTAAATACAACCATAGCGAAAACTGCGGATGAAGCCGCTATATGCGCTTCCCAGACTGGCTATCCCGTAGCTGTTAAGATCATGTCACCGGAAATAACGCATAAAACAGATGTAGGGGGGGTTAGACTTGATATCAATTCTGAACCTGAACTTCGGTTGGCTTTTGATGAGATCATTCAAAGTGCTAAAGAACACATACCTGATGCACATATCGAGGGAGTCACGGTACAGAAGATGATCAAGAAAAAGGGTATTGAAATAATTCTTGGCGCTAAAACAGATTCTCTCTTTGGCCCGGTGATCATGTTTGGGCGAGGGGGCATTGATGTGGAGATCTACAAAGATGTTGCTATCGGGCTTCTACCATTGAACCAGACACTTGCAAGAAGAATGATGGAAGAAACAAAGGTATACCAGCTTCTAAAAGGTTATAGAAATCGTCCCCCTGCTAATATCAAACTCCTGGAAGAAATAATTGTTCGTTTTTCCCAGATGATGGTCGATTTCCCGCAGTTGAAAGAATATGAGATAAATCCTCTTTTTATTGATGAGAACGAAGCTTTAGCCCTTGATGCAAGGGGAATGATAAATAAAGAGATCCTCAATATAAAACCACATGATACTCTCGTAATAAGCCCTTATCCGGAAAAATATATATCCTTATGGAAGCTTCGGGATGGACGAACAGTAATACTAAGACCAATAAAACCTGAAGACGAACCATTATGGCTTGAGATGTTCCATAATTTCTCGGAAGAATCGTTGCATTTCAGGTTGTTCCAAACCATAGTGCAGCCAGCACATGAATACAGCGTCAGGTATTGCAATATCGATTACGATAGAGAACTTGCCATTGTAGCAGAGATAGAAGAAGATGGGAAAAGGAAAATGCTTGGTGTTGTAAGACTTAACCTTGACACCTCTGGAAAGTCGGGTGAGATATCTTTTATTGTAACAGATTCAATGCAAGGCCAGGGTCTGGGTTCTAAAATGGTTGATTATATGATCGAGATCAGTAAGGATAAAAGCCTTGAGACTATCATGGCAATTATGTTACCCGATAATTATAAGGCGATCAAATTGCTGCGGGAAATGGGATTTACGATCGAATCGATGGATGATGGCACCCAAAGAGCAATACTTGATCTGACATAGATTTCAAAAAGGATTTAAACAAGCAGGCAAATACTTTCAATAAATGGGGAATTTTATTGAAAAAATATGATCTGATAGTAATTGGCACAGGCTCCGGGATGAACTATGTTGACTCTATCCTTGAGAAGAATCCTGATTTTAAAGTTGCTGTGATCGATAAGGATGATCCGGGGGGAATATGCCTTACTCGAGGATGCATACCCTCTAAACTCTTACTCTATCCTGCAGAACTTGTCAGGACGATCGGAACAGCAGGGAAATTCGGGATCGATGTGGAATTGAAAAATATCGATTTCAATTTTATTATGGATACTATGAGATCAATTATTTCAGAAGACGTTATATCCATTCGTAAAGGGCTTTCCAGTAACCCGAATATTGATTATTATCACGATGTTGCGCAGTTCATTTCACCATATACTATGAAAGTTGGTAAGAGGACCATTACATCAAAAATGATCTTTCTTTGTACCGGCTCAAAAACAATAATCCCGAAAGTAAAAGGGCTGGAGGAAGCAGGTTATCTCACAAGTGACACAGTATTGAAAATGACAGGTCTTCCACCAAATATTGCCATCATTGGGGGAGGGTACATAGCAGCAGAATATGGTCATTTTTTTTCCTCAATGGGTGCAAAGGTAACGATCATTGGACGCAATTCGCAGTTCATCCCGGAAGAGGAACCTGAGATTTCCCTGCTTGCAGAAAGAGATATGTCAAGGTTCATGGATATCTTCAAAGGTCATGAAGTAATAGAAGTACAAAGAACCGTGGATGGACAGAAAAAGGTCATTGCACAAAGCGGAAAGAAAAAAGTGGATTTTATTGTTGATGAAATAATAGTTGCCTCAGGACGTGGGCCAGATCATGAAATTCTACATCCCGATAAAGGGGGAATAAAAACCGACCCGAAAGGATGGATCGTTGTAGATGAGTACCTTGAAACAACACAGCCGGATGTCTGGGCTTTTGGTGATGCCAATGGCAAGTTTCTCTTTAAGCACGTGGCCAATTATGAATCAAGGATCGTTTTCTATAATGCGATCCTGAAAAAGAAAGTCAAAGTTGATTATCATGCAGTCCCGTATGCTGTTTTTTCATATCCTGAGATAGCAAGCGTTGGAATGGGTGAAATTGAAGCTATTGAAAAATATGGCAAGGAAAATGTGTTGATAGGCTTTGAGAAATATGAAGATACGGCAAAAGGCCATGCTATGGCTGTGAAAGATTATTTTGTGAAGGTAATATTGGATAAAAACACACATAAAATATTGGGCGCCCACATCATAGGACCGTACGCGTCTCTCCTTATCCAGGAAATCGTGGACCTCATGTACACGAAAGAAGAAACCTCAGACCCTATTATTCAAGGAATGCATATCCATCCTGCATTAAGCGAGGTTGTCCAGAGAGCTTTCTATTCATTGATTCCACTGGAACATTACCACCATCTTCTGGGGCATATGGGACTTCAGATTAGTTGAAAAACAGCATTTATATCCATCTTTCTTTCGGAGGCGTCGGGTCAAAAGAAGGTTATACGACAGTGCTTGCAAGGACAGGTCCTGGTCTTGAACTATTCCAGGATGCGGCTGACCGTGGTTACGAACCTCTTGAAAGGCAGGGCCTTAAGGAATGTCCAGGCAAAAGCCAGGAAAGTACAGATGTACATCATAAAGAAAAGAATTGAAACGGGGAAAGGTTTATGAATAAACGGAAGTATTCTGAAGCCAAACTAAATCATTGGAGGATAAAAATTACATGGGAAAAACAGGTATAACAAAATGGGGCAGAGTTAAGGGACGAAAAGGTAACATAATAATGGTGCCTGAATCTGAACTTAGCCACAAGCGCCCAGGCCCAATGCAGCGATATACTTCTGATGGCCAAAAGCGCAAGAAGATAGCCCGCTCACCAAAAGCCATAGTCAAGGGCTCATAACTTAATCTAGATGGATTGCCTCTGGCATCTATCTATTTCGGGTTTCCGGTATGGAACTTACTCAAATCCTTTTTAGTGAAAATATCAATATATATTTCCATGATATTGGGACTCCTTTTCTGGATATATTATTCAAAGTATTTACCGATCTTGGCAGTGAGCCTGTCTATATACTTATTGCATCGCTCATTTTCTGGTGTTATGACAGGAGAATGGGTATAAGGGCAATATATGTGATCATATTTTCTGCATATGTTGCACTTCTTGCCAAAATCCTGTTCGGCATGCCAAGACCTCCTGAGTATCTTCACAAGGTAACTGAGAATGATTTCGGATTCCCTAGCGGTCATGCGCTGGTATCATCGGGTTTCTGGGGATACATGGGATTGCGCATCAGAAATAACCGGATAATTATTATCGGCGCACTCGCTATTTTCCTGGTATCATTATCGCGGATCTACCTGGGTGTCCATTATCCAGGAGATGTGGCAGGTGGCATTGTTTTTGGCTTAACGGTCGCATATGTTTTTTTTAAGGGAGAAACTGGTATTACCGGTTTATTTGAAAAACAAGATCGAACTACAAAATATCTTATGGCTTTATTTCTACCTGCATTCCTTGTTTTGATAGCATCATTGCAGGGGGATCTTGTTAAGGAACAGATAGAATTGGGACTTGTGATGGCTTCTATAGGAGTTGGTTATCTGCTTGAAGACGAGAAAATCAGGTTTCAGGATACAAAAAATAAAAAGCAGTTAATTCAAAGGGCGCTTGTCGGATTCGCTATCTTAGGTGCTATTTTCCTGGTATCAGAAATATTGTCCCTGAAATATCCTGTTTTTACATATATTAAGTACGTATTGCTTGGTTTTTCTCTGGTATATGTTGTCCCGTTGGTCTTTACAAAGTTGGAAAATTATGATGAACACAGATGATCATATATCAAAAATTGACCGCAATATCAGTAAAACATTTTGCTTCCTTTCCCTTATCCTTCGCAATGAGTATGGCAACCATTTCTTGCCATAAGGAATATAATCCACAACGGTAAAACCCTTCCCTACGAGCTCATTTTTCAATTCTTCCCGGACGCCAAGAAGCATCTGGAATTCGATTTTTTTCTGATGAGTCTTGTTCGCTTCTATTGCTTCATATATCAGGCGCTCATCATGCGTTGCGATGGCAAAAAAAGGGCTCCTGTAGAAAAGAAATCCTATTATTTTTGAGAAATTAATTGTTACATCAGAACGGCTTGAATATGCTATATCACTTTTTTCATCATATGCGCCTTTTACCAATCGGATGATACCGCCAAAAGAGGCGATCCTGCGGATATCGCTTTCGCTCCTCAAGAGGTTTGATTGTATAGCGATTCCCGCATTTTTATCTTTTTTAAAGATAGTAAGATAAATATCAATGGTATCCTGCGTGTAAGTTGAGCTTTCCATATCGATCCATACGAATATGTTGTTCGACGCGGCTCGATCCACGATGGCTTCCACATTGGAAAGACAAAGATCTTTGTCAATCCCAAGTCCCAGCTGTGTGAGTTTTATGGAAAGGGAGCTATTTATTTTGTTATCTTTGATGGCCTGAAGTATTCTAAAGTTCTCATTTTTATTCGCCTCTGCTTCTTCTTTATCCCTGACATGCTCGCCCAGATAATTGATTATTGCGCCAAGACCGTTGCTATTTGCTTTTCTTGCACTTTCGATCGCGTCATCCAGGGTTTCACCGGCGATCCACTGGCGTGCGAATTTGATCAAGAAGCTCATGTCATCCGGTTTTTTACTTCCTCAGCCTGGAACTTAAGAGTAACTATCCTGCTTCTCCCGCGTGCGCCCTTGCCTGTGAAATCGGCATCTACAAGCTTGATCGAGCCAAGCTTGTTGAGCAATTCATAGAATCGCGTATATCCAAGAGCGGTCTTTTTATGGAATTTTTCATACAGCTCGCCCGAGTTTGAATTTGGGGAATCTGCTATTAACCCGATGAGTGTTTTTTCATCTTTTTTCAATGCACGCATCATATAGGATAGATGCACAAGCCTGGATTTCTCATAAGCCCACTCAACATCTTCATGATCTATCTTTTTGCTTGCACGTTTTTCAGCATTAAGAGCAGAACGCTTCAAGAGGTCTATACCCACGCGCAAATCCCCAAGCGATGAGGTATGATTCGCGATGTTCTCAAGAACACTATCATCAAGCACATTAGGATAGAATCCTAGCTTTGCGCGATTTGATAAGATATCCCGTATCTCATCAAAGGAATACTGCGGAAATTTTATTTCCTCGGGCAGGAAGACGGATTCGACTTTTGGGTCAAGCATATGGGGAACGCCGGTATCGCTAAGTATCGCTATCACGCCCATTCGCGCACCGGGATGTGTTTCATGAGCCCGCAGAAGTGAATAGAGGATCTCGTTCACCTCATTTTCGTAAAAAAGGTAATTCATATCATCAAGCGCAACAAGAAGTACTTTCTCATGCTCAACTATGTATTTTGCGACTTCGCCGAATATTTTCTTAAAAGACGCACCTGAAACCGGCGGCGCATATCCGATAAGTTTCTTGAATATTTGTGAAAATATGGTGTACCTTGTTGAATTCACCTGGCAATTAACAAGCACGGGAACAAGTTTTGTCGAATGCTTTTCTATTTCTTCAAAAACTTTTAGCACAGCCGTTGTTTTTCCTGTGCCCGGCGCTCCTATGCACAGGCTGTTGAGCGTTCTTCCCCCACTAAATCCCGGGCGGATGCAGTACATAAGCGATTGCATCTGCACATCCCTGTGAAGGAAATGTTCGGGGATGTGGTCAAGTTCAAATAACTCGCTGTCTTTGAATAGCGTCTGATCCCAGGAGAGGAGTTCTTTCATATTCTATATTACTTTCACTGAGCTTAGATAAATGTTTGGATAACAGGAAATTAATATGATTTCGGACGCTTTCCTCGTTATCTTTATATCCAGTAATCATTGATAGCGAAATAAAAGGGATAGTAAGAAATTTCCGGATGATTCTAGTTATACTTTTTTTTTTCTAAACCACCGTGCTCTTTCTCAGCCAGTCGATATCGCTCTGGTACAATTCCCTCAAATCCTTAAGCCCAAGCCGAAGCATCGCGACACGGCTCACGCCAAGTCCCCATGCAAGCACAGGATACTTGATACCCAGGGGCAGCGTTACCTCTTTCCTGAAAACGCCAGCTCCGCCAAGTTCAACCCATTTTCCGCGGCTTTCGATATACACTTCCGGCTCAACGCTTGGTTCTGTATAGGGGAAATATCCAGGCCTGAATCGCACTTCGTCAAATCCCATCCTGTGATAGAATTCTGTGAGGCAACCAAGCAGATGATTGAAGCTCATGCCTTTATCCATGACAACCCCTTCAAGCTGCTCGAATTCGGGCGTATGGGTCGGGTCTATGGCTTCGCGCCTGTATGCCCTGTCGATGCAGAATGCTTTGACTGGCTCATCGGGATGATCCGCAAGGTATTTTATCGTAACAGCGGTGGTGTGGGTTCGAAGCACCTGTTTGCGGGCAATATCCTCGCTCCACTTGCCTCCCCATCCTCTTGATATGCCGCTGCCGTTCTCGTGCATTTCTTTTACGGGTTTGATATATCCTTCGGGAAGGTCACATTCCGTGGCAAGATGGAATGTGTCCTGCATCTCCCGCGCCGGATGGTCCTGCGGCTGGAAAAGGGCATCGAAATTCCAGAAAGAGCTCTGGACGATGTCGCCTTTTATCTCGGTAAAGCCCATCTCAAGGAAGATCTGGCGCATCTCGTTTATGAGGCGCTGGTAAGGATGCAGTTTTGCGCCGTAAACCGGTTTTATGGGCGTATGGATGTCGTACGGGCGGATGCGCGCATTTTTCCATGAACCGCTTGTGATTATTGTCGGAGTAAGCTGATTGATCTCTTCCTCGATAACAAGACCAGCTGAAGCGAGTGCTTTTCCCGATGCGTTTATTGTAATAATACGTGATTTTTTCTCTGTTTTTTCAACCAGATTTCGCTTTATGAGGTCCTTGACCGCATCGCGAAGGTCTGATAATGGACCGTTCTTGAGTTTTGAAAGTATGGATTCATCCTCTTCAACCTCAGCTTTTCCTTCAGGGATAATCATATCCCCTTCGATCTTTGCCCATTTCTTTTTGCGAAGCCATCCAAGGGCTATCCCCACCATCTGGGGCGGGAATTTTTTCTTTAATTCAGAGAGCGAAACAGGTGAGGTGATAGAGTTTATGATTTGGCGCTCAGGAAGAGAGACCTCTGCATACATTTCCCCTTCTTTTGTGAGTTTGTATATCGCGGTAACGGTTTCCTGTATATCGCATAAGCCTTTTTCAGCGAGTAGAAAAGCAGATTGCATTGAGGCTTCGATGCTCAATTCTGCTGCTTTGGCCAAGTCTTCAGATGTGAATTTATCTTTTGTAAGGAGTGCCTGCAAGATGCGCTTTTCATTATTGGTGAGATTTGGTGTGTTTGTGAGTGGCATAAAATAGGTTAATAATGGGAAACTGGATATTTAATGATTTGGAAATTTCGGCCTTCTATTGTAACCTTTTTTCGGGTCATTTGATTTGTTTTCTTTAATGAGTTGCTTTTCCATCTGAGTAACCTCCTTATCGGAAGCCGTTTCAGATTCCCAGACAATTTCTTTCCTTATTGTAAAATCGCTTTTTTGCTCCCTGGTAAAATCTTTTTCAATAAGATCGCGATTTAGACTTCCAAAATATCTAATATCATCAGTCGTATCCTGTCCAATATATATCTTGCCATTAGGATACGTTATTTTGTATATCACTTTCATATTACCTTATAATAACTAAATTAATATTTTTATTCTTCATAAATCAATTCGTGGGGTATTGCGCTCCTCTTGTTTCTCTGTTTTTCATGTGTTGTTGCTTCATCAAGGTATCAGCGCGTGGATTTTTTATGTTTTTCGTGTTATTATTTTTCAGAAGCCGTAGCAATTAATCTGCGTTTATCTGCGTTCATCTGTGGCTAATTATTTTCAAAACATGAAATAATAATGCATGCGCTGGAGTGCGCCGCATCCTTATTCTCTTTATTTAATGTTTTAGGCATAATCTTCGATCAGATTATAATGACTATTTCCCTCCCACGCCCCCCCTTCAGCTTCCATCTGCATCCCCGATGGGACAGCGCGGCCGGCATCGCGACTCAGGGTATATGACAGCTTTTTAGGATAGTAGCGATGATTATAGTTAGGAACAAATTTATTACATCTCATGAACACTTTGCGTCCTTTGCGTACTTTGCGGTGAGAAATCGAGTCCTGCGCTCTCATAGTTATCCTGTTCCCCCCGCGCGCCCACCTTCAGCTTCCAGTCGCATCCCCGCGGCCCGGCATCGCGACTCAGGGTATATGAGAGCTTTTTACGATAGCAGCGATGATTATAGTTAAGAACATATTTTTTTTACATATATCCGAAACTTTGCATTTTTTACGGCGAAAATTCACAATACAGCACTATTAAAGATTATTTCAATAATTCACCAAAAACGTTTCTCCTTGCGCTCCATAACTCAATACCAACAAGCTCATCGTTTTCATCATATTCTATGAACATATCCTCGCTAACCTCAACAGTATCCTTGATCTGTCCTTCCTTGATTAACAAATAAAGTATGTCTGATTCAGTATCGTATCTTGATTTCATTTGATTTTAATCCACCCTCATTTTTCCTCTCGAATCATTCCTAAAAGTCGCACTAATTTCCAAGCCTGAGGCGCACAAATCCCAGTACACATTTCACATTTTCTTCTATATTATTATCAATATTGGTAATTGTATCCTCGACAATATTATTCTCTTTTCCCAGATGAATATGTCGTGGATAAGTCGAAAGCTGTCTGTGATGAGGGGCAGTATCTATCCTTATCATTTCATCTTTACGCTGCCAGTGGAACGAGTATTTGGAATCAACCGGGTATCTTATATCCATATATGAATCATCAATAAAAACAAGCCTCACCTTATCGCTAAAAATTATAGGCATTTCCTTCAATATATTAGAAAAATGCTCCTGTGCGCATTGAGCAATAATTATAAGCCTGTGCATTAAATTCTCTTAACGAGATCATCCAGAACTTTTTTAAGGTCTTTTATATTCTGTTCATAAGATAGTGCAGAAAGGTAATCTTCATATGCCGGATGCTCATCAATTTTGCCCTGTTCAATCATTTTTTCAATGGCTGCAGGATTATTTGCATTATATTTATTCAAAGTTGTTTTTAATAATTCTTTTTCCTCTGAAATTTTAGATAAAAGAAGGAATGTTTCCGTCTCTACACCTCTTAAATGCGGACTTATTATTGTCGATTGAATAGCTTCGGATGCGCAATCCATGAATTCACCTTTGCCAATAGTTAGTAAGTTTCAGTATTTAAAGTATTCAGCTCCCCGATATCAACAGTCAATTAATTAATCCTCGCCAAAACGACACCGCGCCCATTCCCACCCCTCGCGCCACCTTCTGCTTCCAGCCGCATCCCCGATGGGACGGCGCTGCCGGCATCGCGACTCAGGGGATATGACCGCATTTTGGGATAGTAGCGACGATTTAGTGTTATGCAATTTCCACCAAACCTATGAAAAATGTGTGTTACAATGATAGGTCCGATAAAGAGTCTGTTGATTGCTTTGGGGTCTGAGGAAAACGAACCGCAGATAAACGCAGATGAACGCAGATTTGTAGCATCAAATCCATCGCTATTTATCGGTTCATGGGATTTTGCGTTTCTCTTATTTCGGGGTTTTTCTTGTGTGGTTGCTTCATCAAAGTATCGGCGCGTGGAATTTCATGGGTTTGGTGTTATCATTTTTCAAAAGAAGTAGCATTAAATCTGCGTTTATCTGCGTTCATCTGCGGCTAATTTTTTCAAAAGCTGAAATAGTAATTCCTGCATGCGTTGGATTGCGCCGCATATACTGTTTATTTTATATTTTATGCATAAAACTCGATCAATGTTGATTTTCATGTGATTAGCGAAAAACTATGACTATAAATTATTGTATCTTTGCCAAGACGATAGAGCGCCCATTCCCCCCGCGCGCCTTCCGCTTCCAGCCGCATCCTCTCATGGGACGGTGCGGCCGGCATCGCGACTCAGGGTATATGACGGCATTTTGGGATAGCAGCGATGATTATCGTTAAGAACATAATTCATTTTACACATCTCCTGAACACTTTGCGCCCTTTGCGGTGAAAAATAGATACGCTGCGCAGCTTTCTGATGGCGATCAGACTTTCTTTATCCCAACTCTCTTCTTGATACCGTTGAAGCATACAATATACTTACCAAGAATCTCCATACCGATCAGGATTTCCGGGTCATCTGACATCACAGCAGATAATTCATATGAATCACTAAAAATCTCAATTTTGATAGTGTCGATATAAGACCATGAGAGACCTGTCACGCTTTGTATCCTGATAGGGTAATCATGTGAAAGTCTGAATTTATCCCATAATTCCTTAGGGATGGCTATGCCATCTGAACCAGTGTCAAGAAAAGCCAGGTATTTTTTTGAGATTTTTGACGCAGTTATCTTAACAGGTACTACTGGATCTGAATCTATGTAATCATAGAAGGTCTCAGGATTCAACAATTCACCTGAAATGAAATACTGCTTCCTTTGAGCCTATTTTTCTAAAAGCAACTCGATTTTTTGTATTTTTGAGACTCTTAATTAATTCTGTGATTTTATCCGGCATTAAAATCTCAAAAATCGTTTCATTGATCAGATCTATGGCAACGATTTCTCCTTCGTGGTCTTTTTCAAGTTCGACTGCATGTTTTGAATAGATTTCATTGACCTTGGCATCTATCTCAACAGAATATTGCATATATTCCTTAATCATATTCAATATTAATAAGCTATTGGTTGAATAATCTGAAATATATGGTGCAAATATGACAGCCCGCCCATGCGCCTGCCTTCAGCTTCCAGCCACATCCCTGATGGGACGGGGCGGCCGGCATCGCGACTCAGGGAATAAGATCTAAAGAAAGATTGATTTGGCTGCATACATTATGGACTCTGGGAGCATTAGTTGAGGTCTTGAATAATATATCCAGGGCAGGATTCTCATTCTGGGCTCTCTTCAGTTCCAGCAAGACGATATTTTCCATCAGCCTGCCGGAATTTTCGGACAAAGCTGGGACGCATTTTCTAATAAATTATTGCGCAGCAAGGGGATTTTACATATGCGTTCATCAGCGTTGATCTGCGGTTTCAAAACGCCTTATTGTTACGGAGACATCGGCGCGGTAGATTTTATATTTACTATGTAAAAAATATTTATGGTGAACCGTTTTTCATTACAGTCATCGATGCGGATGGATTATCCAAAAGTTAAATAATGATATATACCATTATATCAAACAATATATATGATGAATAATACCATGACAAAGGAAATTTTAATACATAAAACCTTTGACTATTTAAATCGTCTTCCCCAGGATAAAGTTATTGAAGTTGCAGAATTCGTTGAATTCCTATATCAGAAACATGAAGAGTATATTTTGAAAAAGGGAATTCAAAAGATGGTATCCGATTCTAAATCTTTCAAATTTTTAGAAGAAGAAGAGGAGCTATATACTTTAGATGATTTAAAAGTGCGGTTCAAATGAACAAAGGCGAAATTATTCTGATTACATTTCCTTTTACAGATTTATCAGGCAGCAAACTGCGGCCAGCTTTAGTCTTGGCCGTTGATAGAGATGATGTTACTGTGGCGTTTATTACAACAAACCTGCAGCAGCTTAATAATACTGATATGTTTTTACAGAAAAGTACAAATAATGGTTTAAAAAAAGATTCACTTGTGAAGATGAATAAAATAGCTACGCTTGATAATAGTCTAATAATGGGTTCGGTTGGACAATTAGTTGAGAATGAATTAAAAGAAGTTGATCGGAAATTACTAATTCTTTTCAATATCAAGAATTTATCATTATGAGTGGATGATCCAGAGGCATAAAGAATAAATTAGCAAAATAAAAGGACTCTTTAAGTTACCCTGTAAGCATGTCTGTTCCTCGGCCGGACAATGACAACGTGAGATACCTGAAATGAAATACTGCTCCCTTTGAGCCTATTTTTCTAAAAGCAACTTGATTTTCGCGTGAAAAGTAACTTTATGGACTTTAACAAAATGTCATAAGCATGTTTCCATAAAAACGATATCTCTTTGGTAACTGACAGCATCTAGACTAATGATGATGACCTCCAGCAATCATGAAAAATAGAAATAAAAATAAAGAGGTCTGTCCAAAACATCAGAAGCAAGTTCATGAAAAGAAAAGACAGAATATCCTCTGGAAACAAAGGAATATAGGCAATAAATTTGACCTTCGGAAAAAACTGGCTTTCAAATATTACGCAACCAGAGAGATATCGGTTTATTTTGTAGAGATTGATAAAAAAGTGAGCTCGGGACTGCTCGACGCAGAGTTAGCAATTAAAATGAAAGAAGAATTCTCACGCAAGATTGATATTTTAATTCAAATGTGGTCTGAGGCTGGAGAGAAAAGGTTGAAAGAAAAGCTTGCTGAATTATGCACAGCAAAAGAAGATGCGAAACCTGAGGATTTGATCGAAAAGCCAGATGTTGAGCCGATAAAATCTTGACAAAATATAAGCAGTTTGTTTTTCATAAGTTAGAGCATGGCTATAATTTGCATTTATATCCAAAAAGATAAACAGGATGCCATTTCTGGCATCCTCAATAATATATTTATTCCCGGATTTCACCTGATCCCATATGATAGGGCTGGATCTTCGAAAACGGCAGATCGATACTTTTTATCTCACTGATATCTTTCAGGTCGTTCATAACGATCTTTCTTGCTGAGAGCGTGTAAAGCACATCATCCATGAACAATGACCTTCGAACAGCTGAGGGTGAGCCCCAGTAATAATACGTCTCTTCGAAATCATCGAAATGGGATATCTTACCCTTCAATTTAAATCCACTCTCAGGCGTAACGCCAAAGACATAAGCGCCCTGCCACACTCTTTGCCTGTAATATCCGTATTGGCTGTCATATTGTTCTTTCCCCTGTATCTCCCTTATGGGTATTACCAGAAGATCCTTCACTTTATCAAAGAGGAATGCCTTATGGTCCTGCAGCGCCTCGGAATCTGTCCCTGGTTGTCCTATTTCGTAGGTATCTATTTGTTTTGGATTATTGACATCCGTTACATCGAACAACGAGATCTTTACTCCCTTTACGGATACTCCGCCCCATTCATTCTCACCCGTCTCCTTTCCGACGCCGATAATGTGGTTTTCATCATAAGGGTGCAGGTAATCCGAGAATCCCGGTATCTTTAGCTTTCCAAGAATTTTTGGCGAAGCTGGATCTGAAAGGTCTATGACGAACAACGGATCCATTCTCTTGAAAGTCACCATGTAAAGTCTGTTCCCGATGAATCGCGTGGAGTAGATCCTTTCATCAGGCGCAATTTCCTCAAGTTTCCCTGCAATTCCAAGATTTTTATCCATGACATATACGTTATTGTACTGGACACTGCCCTTTTGCGTCCAGAACTGCGATGTTGTGGCAACCCTGAAATAATCGCCCGATTCGTCCATGGAGAACTGGTTGAGAAGGCTTCCCGGCACCTCGCCTTTGGTCTGATAGTTGATATCGCCTTTGTCAATGCTAATTTTCTGGATAACCGTCTTTTCTCTTTCCTGGGCGAGCTTTAATTCGTACTCTTCAACTGCTTTTTGAACTTTTTCGTTATAGTCCTGTTTTTCCTTTTCTGTCATCCCATTGAATTCTTCTTCAAGAATAGATGATATCTGGTCCCATTTCTCATAAGAACCCAGATCGCTTGCTTTGATGGCGAGTATTTTCTCCTGCACATCCTTCGGAAGCTGGGGCACAACAACCTGGTAGAACCTGTCCTCGCGCTGCAATTCATAATATCTTACAGGCATGTTCTTCTTGTAGGTAATGTAGATATTATTCTCTGAAACATACAAATTATCAGAATAACCCATCATGAAGGTCTTTGCGTTGATGCTGTCCGGTTTCTTTATGTTGATCGAGGCGATCGTATGAAAAACGTAATTTTGTTCCGGATTATCAAAATAATACACATCCGGGGCCATGATCTTTACAGCCCCTTTCCTGATCGTGGGCATATCCACGAAATCACCGTAATAATTTACACTATTTTTTGCTATTAAATAAACATAGTCCCCGATCATCCTTGACTGGAAATAATTGCCATTTACGCTATAATTCGCTATCTCTTGCGGCTTTTTCCTGTCTGATATGTCATATACCGCAATATCTGTTTTCATAGTGTCGATAGGTCTTGGCATATAATCATATTCCGGGATGCCATAGACCCTGCCCGTATTATCCGAAAAAATAATGAGCTTGTCGCCATTTATGAATATATCCTTCGGGACACCCTCGATTGAGATCGCAGAAAGTATCTTAGCTCCAGATGCAGGGAACGCATCCACGATCACAAGCTTGTCCTGCGCAATGACATAAATGTACTTTCCATCGTTCTTTACAAAATCAGCTTCATCCACGCCTTCCACCTGGATATTCGTTTTTGAATAGTCAACTGCGACATCACTGGATGGCGCCTGGGTGCCTGCAATTGCTTTAGCACTTGTCGCCATTGGCATCGGGGCGATTGTTCCCGTTTCCATGACCATTGCTGATCGTGTATTGACAAGATCACTGCCCATTCCATAAATATCATAAACGCCAGAACCAATTGCACTTGCTTTCAGGTATTCACGCAATTCATGTTCAGATGAGAATTTCTTCAGTTCCTGGGTTGATCCGGGTGTTATTATATCCGTTACATTTCCAGTAGCTTTTTCTTCTGCAATTGTTTTCGCATCCTTCTGGACGCATCCGCTAAAAATTGTAATGCCGATAATGGACAATACTAACATCAAAATGAACATTCTTCTCAAAGTCTATCACCTATTGGATACTATCGTGGGGTATACAGATAAATATATCTTTAACTTCGAATTGAATTGAAGTTATGGATTCCCCTAGTGTTATATATAAAATGAGGTTTTTTATATATAAAAGTATGATTACATTTATTGCCTGCAAAAATAATTATTCGAAAAGAATGGATACTCACAGTTCATTTAGCTCTACACAATGAAAACATTCGATGGAATATCAGGGAAATACAGGGAAAAATCGCTGGTACAGCAAAAAGCAGCAGCAAAACTACTTGATCTCCTGAAAATAGGGCGTTCGGATAATATAATTGATATCGCATGCGGTCCAGGAAATATTACAAATACGCTGCGTGAACTCACATGTGGCAAAGTGATCGGTATCGATATTTCAGAAAGAATGATAAAGCAGGCCAGATCGATGTATCCCGGGATAGAATTTAGAGTGATCGCGATCGAATACCTTGATTATGTTAATGAATTCGATATTGCTTTTTGCAACTCTGCACTGCAGTGGTTCAGTGATCCGGATAAAGCAATGACCAGGATATTTAATTCATTAAAACCCAAAGGTAAAATAGGCCTTGCCTGTCCTGCGACGAACGACTGGGCCCCATCTTTTGAAAGTATTATCTCAAATGTTAGTGAGGAGATAGAGATAAAACCTGTTTTTTCTCACTGGAAGAATCCCTGGTTCCATCTTCCAGGGAAGAATGATTACAGGCTTTTCTTTGAAAAGCAGGGTTTTGTGACCATGCATATTTCGATAGATCATGAACGAACTGAGTATTCGGAAGATGAAGCTTTCGGCATCTATCTTTCGGGCGCTGCAAACGGATATACTTCTAAAGAATACTATGATATAAAGATCGATGAGGGATATGTGGAAGCTTTTAATGACAGAGTAAGGGAAGAGATCAAGAGACGATCAAAAAATGGCAGGGTAATTGTGGATTTTAATCGGTTGTATTATATTGGTAAAAAGGAAAAAACATGAACACCCGCCCCGCAGTTTCCGTGATTTTTCTCATCGCGCTTGCAATATTCACAGCTGGATGCACATCGTACATCAGGGATAGCTCTTTATAATATGCACTTTGTCTTGAATGAGACAGGTGAATCCCTTGAAGGGAATGTCTATAACAACGATAATTTACTGGGTTATGCAACGAACGGCAGTCTTTTCATCCCTATTGAAAAATTAAGACCTGGACTTATATCATTGAATGGAACTTATAAAAACCAGGCATTTGAATTCTTTTTCGAATTCCCGAAGGACAGCCTGAACTATAGCGGTATTAATTTTTCACTTCGAAGGAGCGAACTCCAGAAAGCCATTTTCAATACATCCACTATAGATACTCAAAAGATAGAGAGCGAGATATTTGATAATATCAACGAGGAACGAAAAGTATCCGGGACAAATGTCCTAAAATTGAACAGCAAAATCGCTCAGGTTGCGAGGAATTACAGTAAAACACTATCTATTGAAGGGTTCGCTCATAAAGACCTTGAAGGCAAGAATGTGGGGGACAGGCTCAAGCAAAATAAGATTTTCTACACTATCGTTGCCGAGGACCTGTATATGCTCGAAGGCTTAAGCGATGAGGATAACATGAGCAAAACGATCGTAAGCGGATGGATGAATAGCCCTGGTCACAGGTCTCCCATAGTTGACAGGGACGGATTGTTCAGCGATGGCGGAGCTGGTGTATATTGCGAAAAGAAAAGCTGTTGTGCAGTCATGGTTTTTGCGGGTCTTGAGCATAACCAGAACATAAAATTGGATCCTGGCTACCTGACATTTATGTATGTATATGACCCGTCATATCCTTTCGATTTTGATGTGCCTGTATCCATCGATATCGTCTCGACGGGATATATTGATATTTATCTGGTGTCAAACAGGGAGCAATATAACGACTTCCTGAAAAACAACCAAATCACTTCAATGTATGAGAGTAAACAGGTCAGGACATTTACCCGCAAAGTCACAGCACAAAAAGGCGAGGGGATAATAATACAATCGGATGGCGGCGCGGATGTGGATGTTCATCTGCGGTATTCGTGAACAACTCCCCCTGAAGGAGTGGAACTTCCTGCTGGATTTACACTCTCATGACAAGGTTAATTTCCGTGTTTCCTGCATTATATTCTGAAAGATTTAGAAATTTTATTCCAGCATAATGTACCATCGAGACCGGTCCAATAATTTTAGCAATATTTAATGACTATGTCGTGGCTACTGAAAAAGTTTATACTTCCTAAGGTAGTACCGAAAAATAAATTAGCAAATTTTATTATGTAAGCCACCATATATGATTGCATGGATACCAACAAGCAGTACACATGGTGGCTAAAGGCCATATCTGGAGCTGATGAAGTTCAAGCAAG
>Ga0209540_10000635_pt1 | contig 31171 bp, 34 predicted proteins | sample BarGraIncu01121A_FD_184501 | JGI IMG/M metagenome (GOLD analysis project Ga0209540, IMG submission 184501) | Arctic peat soil microbial communities from Barrow, Alaska - Barrow Graham LP Incubations 011-21A (SPAdes) (version 2) | ecosystem: Environmental > Terrestrial > Soil > Wetlands > Peat... | reverse complement strand
TTACTATATAAAATTTATGATCTGAATGTGTAACAAAATATATTTTTTATTTATTGTATTACGCCATGATTAAATATTAAAACAAATATTGATTATAATAAGAGAAAACACAAATGTCGTGAAAAAAAGACTTCACGACGTTGTGTAAACCCCTATAACTAGCCTATACCCACATTAATGCTCTTTTGATATGCAATAGGGCTCTATTTTAATGCATAAAAGGTGTCTAATTGAGAATATACAGTGTTTTATACATGATTTTCTCCTTACAATAATTTCTATTTAGTTAAAAATAAAGTAATATAATATTACCTTATTTTGATATAGGTTTTTAAATACAAAGATAATTAGTTAGTCCTGAACTTTCTAATTACCTTTGTATTTTTTATTTAGAGTGACGGCATATTTGAATATTATGTCTTATACTTCATCTTACTACAGAGTTTTATCATACTCCTTATGTTTAATTAACTAAGTAAAAGAATAAAATAAAAAATAAATATTTCAATGACATTTGCTAAAAAATGTGAAATAGTGCACGAGTAAATATTCTTAGTTCTTTGATAAATCACACCGTAAATAATATTATCTATAAAAATAAAAAACGTGATATAAATAAGACTTGAAATTGGGACAGCCGAAAAATTTACTATGGCAAAAAATAATGAAGTAATAATGATAGCCCAAATTGGTTTCGTAATATTGCAAAGCTTAGTCTGGAAAAAACTTCTAAATGCTATTTCCTCAGCAAATGCTAAAATCAATAATTGAGGTATTTGTAAAAACAATTTACCAAACGATAACATTTTTGTGTCTGAAACATAAGTGTAGACCCCTGGTAGGACAAATTTAAACAAACTAACTGATACAATACTCAAAACAACAGGAATCAAAATTAACCACCAATATTTTCTTATATCAAGTAAAATGTTTTTTGGAATAAAACCGATGTCTTCCATTTTCCCTTTGTTCCTTTTATTTTCAATAAATAAATACAATATTGAAAAAAGAATAGTTAACTTTAAGCCAACAACATTAGTCAAACCTGCACTTGTTAAGCATAGAAATCCAAAAATTGCAATTGGAACATAGGTTTTCAATAATTCAGTTCTATTTTTCATTTCAATACTCCTTTTCCCATTATTTATAATCTTTACTTCGTCATATTCTACAAATCAGAATTAACTTATGTGTTTAATTGTACCATATATAACATATATTCCATATGAGAATTTTACAGTTTTAAGCAATAAAAAACATACAACATAATATGAAAATTATATGGTATGTCTTTTTTTTAGTAATAATATCATTTAAATCCTTACAAAAGGTTAAGTACATTTTTTTACACTACCGCATTCCATATAGGGCAAAAAACACGCCATATACTTCATTTGGTGTTATTATAATTACTCACACTAATATAAATCATACTTTGCTGCTGATCCTCTGTTATGCCTATATATCTTTTTACTGATTTATAAAAGTTCGTGTTTGTCCCGAAACACGAACTTTAGCTATATTACTAGGTTTGAAAAGTCATAATGTTAGATTCATGTATAAAGCGAACTTATCGTTGACAAAACACGAACTTATTCTATAATTATATTAGAGATAGTAAATAAATTATGGAAACTAGGTGGTATTAAATGGTAGCATTAACAACATCACAATATAAAAATATAATAGAGGTTATGAAGCAAGGATTTAAAAATGGAGATAAAGAATTTAGAGGTAACAATAGAATAGCAACCGTATTAGTAATTCAAGCTAATTTAGGTTTAAGGATTGGAGATTTACTAGAATTAAGACTAAATGATATTATTAATGATGGAGATAGATATAGGTTAAACATTATCGAGGATAAGACAGAGAAGAAAAGAACATTTACTGTTCCGAAGGAGATATATAATTATTTAAAAATGTACACTTTAGAGAATAACATCAAGTCAACTTCAAAAATATTTGATATAACGGTTAGAGCAGTACAGAAACAATTAAAACTTGTCACTCAGTATTTAGAATTGCAGAATATAAGCACCCATAGTTTTAGAAAGTATTTTGCTACACAGATATATATAAATAATAACTATAATGTGGCTTTAGTGAGGGAATTACTACAGCACTCAGACTTAAAAACTACACAAAAATATATTAACATAGGAACGGAGCAAGTAGAAAAAGCTTTAAACAGTCATATACAATTATTGTAGTGGGTAGATAATACTATCTTCTGTTTTTTTATCCACCTACAGGTGTCCCGCCAACATTTCTCTGAATTACACCAACAGGAATAAAAAACAGCATAAAACTAACTAATATCAATGTTAATCCACATATCTATTGAAAAGGAGTTTATCATCAATCTAAGAAAAAAGGCATTGCTGCCTTTGGGGTTGGTGTATAATAAATGAAAATTGCAAATAAACTTTAGTTTATTTTATAGCATTTTGGGCATTTTACTCGCATTAAACATAGGTACTTTCTACTTCTAATTTTTTATCATTTTTTTTATTTCACTATTTATAACATTAGGAGAAGTGTGGTGTATCGCATGCGTGGAACCCTTAACAATCATTTGCATACTATCTGTAGACCATTTTTTCAACGCTTCTTGACTACTTTCCCACGCAGTGTCTTTACTGTTAATTTCAGAAGTCAGTACTCTAAGTGGTATATTCCCTAAATGACCATTTGCTAAAACAGTTTTTGCATCAGCACTTGACATACTACCCTCATCAATAATATTTTTATTGTACATAGTTTTTAGAGTCATTCCTAAATATAATTGTTTTAATTTATTAGGCAGGAAATTAAGACCTTTTGACATATAATTTGTATGGTAAATAGCTAACCTTGCTATGCCTGTAAACCTTAATAACTTATACTTAGACACTAAACTACTTGGAAATATCAAATTGTTTTTGGCATAATACTCAGGAGCACCACCATCTATAAGCACTAACCCAGACACTTCATTTTTATAAATTTGTGCAAATCTTATTAACGGTAATGATGCAAATGAATGACCAACTAATATATATGGAGCCTTTTGTCCCGATTCTATTAGTGCAGTGTGCATTTCGTTTACCATAGAATCTATATCTCTTGACACACCTGTTACATCACTCCAACCATGTCCCGGTCTGTCATAAACAACTATTTTAGTATATTTTGAAATTTCATTATAGAGAGGGTACATATCTGCATATGCACTTGGAGTAGACAATCCAGATGAGAAAACTACAGTAACATTTCCTTTACCTTTACTGTAAACATTTATTTTATGATTATTTACAGTAACTATTTTTCCTACTGGAGAATACTTTTTAGCATCATTATATTCACCAATCTTTTCGTATGAAATACCAATTAATAAAATAATAACTATACAAATAAAGGCTCTAAATGCGTATTTTTTAAATCGTTTTACACCTTTTAGTTTGATTCTTTTATCCTTTTTTGTTTGTAAATTCACTTATAAATCACCCCTTATATTGTAAGTATTAGCATAATATTCTACTGTCGGGACTTAATCACTAGAAAAATTATACCATTAAACACCATTTTTACAAACTATAGTTTAATGTTAAAACGAATTGTCTTACGTAAAGGTATACCTTTGCGTAGAGTTGAAAAAACTATAAAATATATTCGTAAAGTATAACAAAACATTTATGAATATCTACGTAAAATACATTTAGGGGTAGCATACGCGAAAATGATATTTCGTACGTTAATGAAATTAAAACCCCATAAATGTAATAATTTACTGGTTAAGTAAAAGTAATAATAGTATAATTAAACAAATGTTTTGTGTCGAAACAGTATTTTACTGCGACATACCTATTGAAATTTAAATCAAGAACAATTAATTAAAGTTATATTTATTCTTGAACAAAGTCAGTATTATTAAAATGTTTAATATGGAGGGGATTATCATGATAAAAAAGTTAGCATTGATACTTATCGCTATATCATTTTTTAGTTCACTGCTATTGGGATGTACTAATTCTCAATATAAGGGAAAAAATATAAGCGAAGTTACAAAGGAAGAAAAAATAAGCGGAGTTACAAATGTAAAATATAGTGAAATTACAAAAATAGTATTTTCAGATGGTAGAGGAGGTAGAAATAAACCTTATACGCTTAATGATAATCAAAAGATAAGTGAGTTTATGAAACTTATAGATAGTTATGTTATAAAAAAAGAGAAGAAACATGAAGCCTCTGTTGGATGGATACATAGTGCAGATTTTTATAATGGTGATAAAAAACTAATGAACATTATATTCACAGAACCAATAGAAATTGACAGTACATATTATGACATAGTAAAAGGTCAGTTAAGCTCCGAAAAAATTGATAATTTTATAAAATCAGCGAACCCTTCTTGGAATATACCCAAGTGATAGGGTAATTTACAATATTCATGAATTACGTCATACTAAAGTGTACACTACTAATTTTTAAGAGAAGCGGTTTTTTGCTTCTCTTTATTCACATTTTGCGGAAAATACTTATTAATTTGTCTATGGATTATGCTTATTTTCTGCCATAAAGTAATTCTAAATCATTCAAATATCTATTTTGACACTTCAATGTATTAATATAGTCCATATCTATAGTAGTTGTACCCATATCATAATAATAAGTATTTATAATTTGAAGTACTAAAGTTTCTGATGAAAAATAAGATACATGTCCAATGTAATTGCTATCCTCATTTACTTCTATTAATAGGTTGTTATCTACTGCATGCTTAAGAATGTCAACTAAAGGATTTGTATTTAATTTTGATATATACTTTCTCTTTTGCCCTTTGATATCAAACAATTTTTGTATCTTTTCTGAATACATTTTATCTTCATTATAAATAAATATTTCACTCGATTTTATTGTACAAAATCCATCCTCTTCACCAAAAGAATCTATCACATTGATTAAAATATTTTCGTCGTCCATTTGAAGTAGATAACCAAGTGTAAATGAGTCAGTTTCATCAGATTCAGTATAAATTGATACTAAAATATCAGTGCCAACTAAGGTTCTCAAATTCTTTTGCATTTCTTTATTCATAATAATTTCCTCCTATTCTCATTGCACAATATCTTACTGTGGCGACACAAAATATTTATTTAATTATACTATTATTACCGTTACTTAACGAGTAAAGTATTTACATTTATGGGGTTTTAATTTCATTAACGTACGAAATATCATTTTTGCGTATGCTACCCCTATATGGAAAAAGCATTAGCTTCTATTCAAAGTGCAGGGTATATCGTTAATCCAGATGATGTAAAATGACTTTCTCCTCTTGGCTATGATCATATAAATATTGTAGGGCATTGTTCATTTGACTTAGTAAAAGAAATATTATCTGGTAAGCTGAGAACATTGCAACCAATGGATAAAAACTATTTGGCAAGAAACGGTAATTATATTGCCGTTTCTGTCCCATTACTACACAGCCCCCAAATATAAATATTACTAACCTATATCTGAAAACTCCACTTGAACACTTTCATTTCTATTTCTTATCTTGTTACTAAGTATCATATTTTCCTGCATTACTTTTCTGGCAGGAAGAACAACAGTAAACTTACTTCCCTTACCGTATTCACTTTCAACGGATATACTACCGGAATTTGTCAACATAGTTGTCGCAATTTTTATTTTGAATCTTTTCATGATGACGCCATCTTTATACAAACAAGCTCTTCTTCTTTAATTGGATTTAATGCCACATATTTTGGCAAATCCCAATTTCTGATTTTCCTACTCCACCTCTCAGGATGATTCTTCTTTGCCATTTCATATACTTTTTTTCTATTCTCTATGATATTTTTATCTAAACTATAATGGCGCTGGTATGGCGTCAAATATTTGATACCACTATGCATATGAACATGGTTGTACCAGTAGACAAACCTAGTCACCCATTCTCTTGCGTCAACGATGCTTACAAAACCAGCATTCGGGAAGGAAGGTACATATTTCATTGTCTTGAATAATGATTCCGAGTAGGGGTTGTCATTGCTTACTCTAGGTCTTGAAAAGGAACTCTGAACCCCTAGTTTCTCTAATGTAGCAAGGAAAGTTGCAGCTTTCATAGGACTTCCATTATCAGAGTGAAGTATAAGAGGCTTTCCTGATATTTTCTGAGAAAGAAGGGCGCGTTTAACAAGGCTTTGGGCATATTCTGCATTCTCTGTTTCCCAAACTTCATAACCAACAATCATACGGCTGAACATATCTAGTATCAGGTATAGCTTAAAGTATAGACCTTTCACAGAGCCGTCAAGCCACGTTATGTCCCACGTCCAAACTTGGTTTTGTGCGGTTGCTATGTGGGTAGGCGGAACCCTTTTTATAGGCGCCTTCGTCTTAGATCTATGAGTGTTTTGTTTTTCTTCTCTAAGTATTCTGTGAATCGTAGATTCTGAAGCAATGTAAATGTCCTGATCGGCCAGCTTTGGAACTATTTGTGCAGGTACTAAACCAGCATACTCAGGGCTATTTATAACTTGTAGAATCTCAGCTCTTTCTTCATCACTGAGCTTGTTTTTAGGAGGATTCCTATGTACTATGGGCCGTTTATCTTCTGTGGATTCTGGCGTTAGCGACCATCGTTCATAGGTCCTAGTTGATATCCCAACTTCGTTGCAGCATGGGCTCAACCGAGCACCAACTTGCACCGCTTCATTAATCAGTTCTAAAGCTTTAATGCGATCTGAGGCACTGATTAGTCTTCCTCTTGGTCCCCCCAAATCGCATGGACGTTTTTTCTTAGCACTAAAAGTGCCGCTGTTTCTGCTAAAGCTTTCTCTTTGAATCTAAGTTCTTTTTCAATTTTTCTGACTTTATCTTTTTCTTCTTTCAATTCAGTTTTTAATTTTTTAGGATCTTCGATACTGCCGTTGTTTGCATTAATGCATTGTGATTTCCAGGCTTTTATATCATCTTTGTAGGTGCCTTTCCTTCGGCAATATTCACCAAGCTCTTGCTCGCTCAAAGTGGCCGCCTCAAGAACCATATGAAACTTTTCCTCTGATGTCCAATCACCATTTAGCCTTAAAATCTTTATTCCTTCTTTTACCTCAGCTTCTTTTATCCATTTATAAATTGTACCTTTGTTTATCTTTTTATCTAGAGAAACTTTAGTTATGCTTTCTTTTTCAGAACCAGTTACTCTTGCGAGTACTTCTTTCTTTATTTCTTCAGAGTACCCAATTTTACTCACCATGTTATATTTCTCCCCTCGTAAAGTCTATACTGTATAGCATACTATTATTTTCTCTACGACAACTACCTTAACACATAGGGTTTTCATTAAGTACATTACAAAATTTCCTTAGTAAAAAATATAAATACACATTAAAAGAAAGTTTAGATGTAATACAAAAACTATATGAAAAAGGATTCGTTACATACCCTAGAACGAATTCAGAGTTTTTGGCAGAGGGAGAAAAAGAAAAAATAAAATCATTAATAAAGGTATTAGATGTAGACGGTAGTTTTTTAGAATTTAAAGATAGAAAAAGTATTTTTGATAATAGTAAAATTGAAAGCCATTCAGCCTTAACCCCAACAATTAAAACTCCTGGTGTTAATGAGCTAATTGGAAAAGAAATAGAAGTATATACAACTATTAAAAATAGATTTATATCAAATTTTTTAATAGAAGAAACTTTAATTGACCGTACCATAATGACTATAAAAGTTGGAGATTTAACATTTGAATTAAAAGGTGAGGTAATAAAACAAGAAGGATTTTTAAAATATGAACCTATAGCCAGTAAAGAAAACACATTACCTAAAGTAAATATAAATGATGAAATAACTATAAAATTTGAAGCTATTGAGAAAAAAACAACATTACCTAAAAAAATGGATACTATAATGTTAAGCAATTATTTGAAAAATCCATTCAAAGCAGAGCTAAAAGATGATGAAGAAATGGAAACTGATTATAAAGAAATGTTTGAGGGTGTTGAGATTGGAACAGAAGCAACAAGAACTGGAATAATAGAAAAATGCAAGAAATACGAGTACATTACAGAGAAAAAAACTAGTTTATCTGTTGAACCAACTGGAATAATATTAATTGAAACATTAGATAAATTAAATATAAATCTTTACAAAGAAAAAACAGTTGAATTTTCAAAGAATCTTAAAAAAGTATATAGAAATGAAATGGATATTAAAAGTTGTGTAGATGAAGTATTAAAAGAATTAAAAGAAATAATAAAAAATGGTGAAAATATAAAAATAGAAAGGGTTATTCAAAAAAAAGAAGTTATAGGCAAATGTCCTCGTTGTGGGAAAAATATATTTGAAAGTAAAAAGAATTTTTATTGTGAAGGTTTTGCTGATGATCCAAGATGTGATTTTTCAATTTGGAAAACAGATAAGTTCTTTGTAGACAAAGGGAAAACATTAACTAAGACAATGGCTAAGGGTTTTTTAAGTGGTAAAAGTGTAAAAGTAAAAGGATTGAAAAAGAAAGATGGTTCAGGAAAATACGATGCAAACATTAATATTATAGAAAAAGAGTTTAAAGGAAAAAAATATGTTAATTTTAATATGAGTTTTGATTAATATGTATTTAATTGTAGGATTAATAAGGCATTCCGTAGTAAACACATTGATTTCTTTTAAGAAAATCAATGCATTTGCTGCGGCTTATTTTTTTTATTTTTAGAGGAATCAGTGGTTATATATAGAATTACTAAAGCATTACTAAAATAATGCGAGGTGTTTTTATGACAAAAGAAGAATTTAATAACTTGACGGTATTAGAACAACTTGAACATGTAAATAGTTTAAATGCAGAAGGTATGAGTTTAAGGAATATTAGTGTTGGTCTAACTATGAGTAAAACAACAATTAGAGATAGATTTTTAAAAATAGGCTATACATATAATAAAGAATTAAAGCAGTATTGCAAAGATATGAGTTTAGAGACACAATCACACCAAGAGATTATAAAAGTACCTCAGAAAGCAAATAAACAAGTTATAGAGCCTATTAATAAGGTCAATACAAAAGAATTACAAAAATATGATAGTAAAGAAAAATCAAAAGGCTATGATAAAGATATTTTAGAATTGATTAATAAGAAAACTGAAATACTGGAAATGCTAGAGCATTACAAAAATAATACTAACGTAATTGGAAAACCTCAAATTAATATAAGTTCTTTACCCCAAGAAATGCAAACAAAAATCATTAATAAATCTATCAAGGTATATGAGGAAGTATATCAGTCATTTGATAAGGTATGCAGTCAGTTCAGTGGTATTAAGAAACAAGATATAATTAGTTTAGCATTGTATGAATTTTGTGAGAAATATAAAAAATAAATTGGCATTTGCTAAATATTGTATCAATATTAGATATAATATAAAAGGGAAAAACATTATTATAAGCAAATGGCTTTTTATATAAATATTCTTAGTGATTATGTAAAAAGTGTTCATTAAAGCATACAAGATAATTTTTAATTATGTTGTATGCCTTTTGAATCTGATACTATACCAATAGATCGAAGGAACATACAATATAACATTTTATTATATTGTATGGAATGTTATTTTTTTAAATATGAAGATGAGAAAAAAGTGAATAAACATATGGATTATTGATTATAATTAAATATAAATATAAATAATTTGAGAAATAATCACAAAAAGCATATTATATATATATATTATAGTGTACTATATACGTAACAACAGAGGAGTGAAAATAATGCTTGTACAATTTAGTTTTAAAAATTTTAAATCTTTTAAAGATGAAAGCACATTAGATTTATCGGCAGCATCCATTAAAGAACATCCATACAATTTAATTGAACTATCCGCAGATAATAGATATCTCAAAGTAGCAGCTATATATGGAGCAAATGCAAGCGGAAAATCCAATGTATTAGAAGCCTTTAATTTTATGAGTAGTTATGTTGTTCATTCATTAGTACTAGATGGAGATGATAAAGATGATAGGAATATTAAAGAACACCTATCTGTACCTACCTTCTTGTTCAGCAATTCTAGTAAAAATCAGCCATCTGAATTTGAAACATTCTTCATTATTAATAATACAGAGTATCAATATGGATTTATATTAGATAATAAAAAAATTCATAGTGAGTGGTTATATTCTAGAAGGATTAACGGTAAAAAAATTGATACCCTATTTGAAAGAATAAATAACAAATTTGTGTTTGGTGATAGGATGAAAAAAGCTGCAATTTTTAAAGATTCAGTAAATGATAGAACATTATTTTTGACTTTAACAGCAAAAACCAAAATTAGTATATCTAAAAAAGTACTCGATTGGTTTAAAAAATCTCTTGTGATTAATTTGGGAAATATTGATTTCGAGAATTATATGTCACATAGAATATCTCCAGAATTAATAGAGAATATAGCTTACAAAAAAAAGCTTGAGCAGTTTTTAATTGCAATTGATTCAGGAATAACAGGAATTAGGGTGGATGAAATTAATGGAAAAGATTGTAAAAATAATGAATGTACAGTGTTTTCAATTCATAATACAGATGAAGTGGGTAAAAATGCTGAGCTTCCTTTATTTGAGGAATCAAGTGGAACACTAAAGATGTTTTACTTATTCGATTTTTTCTGGAATATTATGCAGCAAGGAAGTGTGTTATTTGTTGATGAATTGAACGCAAAGTTACATCCACTATTAGTAAGACATATTATTAATATGTTTCATGATTCAAATGTAAATAAAAACAATGCTCAACTAATTTATACTACACATGATATATTTGCTTTAACCAAAGAGACATTTAGACGGGATGAAGTATGGTTTACAGAAAAAAGTGAAAAAGGCATATCAAGCTTATATTCTTTGGTAGAATATAAGCTTGATGATAACATCAAAGTTAGAAATGATGCCACGTATTATAAGGACTATATGATGGGTAGATACGGGGCAATTCCTCTATTAAAAGAATTTAATATAATGGAGGAGAGTTAATTGGGTAATTCACATGAAGAATTCTTTAAAAAGAAAAAAGGACAAAGGAAAAAAAGAAAAGAAGATATAAGAGAAAGAGCTCCATATAAATATCTTATTGTGTCAGAAGGAATAAAAACAGAAACGAATTACTTCCAAGGTATTCAAAATAAAATTAATGTTAGATACAATAATACAGTAAATATAAAAGAAAGCATTGAATTAAAAATAGAAGGAACAGGTAGAAATACGAATAGTTTAGTTAATGTAGTAGACACTTTTTTAGTTGATATTGATAGATATCTAAATACTTCTGATGTATTGTATGGTCACATCTGGGTCATATTTGATAAAGATGATTTTACAGATAATCAATTTAATAGTGCTATTTCGCAGGCTAATGCTAGAGGTTATAATGTAGGTTGGTCTAATGAATCATTTGAATTATGGTTTTTACTTCATTTTGAACATTTAGTATCAGGAATTGGGAGAGAACAATATAATGAAAAACTAACAAAACATTTTAGAGAAAATAAAATATTCACTAAATATAAAATTAAAGGCAATGATTATATTAAAAATATAGAACATATTTTTGAGATTTTATATGATAATGGAAGTTATAAACAAGCGATAAATAGAGCAGAAAAATTGCTAAAGGATTTTGAGGATAAAGGGATTTATACACCATCCAAGATGAAACCGGCAACTACAGTATTTAAATTAGTTTTAGAATTATCTCAGTTTTTTTAATTGAAATAATTTATTGTAATATTATAGGCAAGTATCATATTTATAGCTAGAAAGAATATGTCGATTCCTGAACAGGAATTAAAATAAATAAATAACTTTATTATATATCTTCGCAAGTACCCACATATCATTAAATATGTGGGTACTTTATTAAGCGTGTATTGATATTCTGAAAGTAACACAATACCAATTGAGTTACATTCAGATTGAGTCTATTAGCTATTTTTTAAAATTTAGGCATACAAGATTTAATTATATTGTATGCCCTTTGTTGATTAGAACTGTAAAATTCTCATATAAATTAATTCGGATTTGTAATCTATTGGTAGCAACCTAATATCATAGATTGTATTTAATAATAATTTTAAATATGGATATAATAAAATTATTATTATTGAGGTGATTATATTGAAAAGAGCTATCACATTTTTATTACTATTATATATTTTAGTTTTTATACCTATACAAAATTCCAAGGGCTACACTACTACAGGTACATTGAACAATAAAACTTTAACTTCAGATATAGCAATTAAAGATGGTGATGTAGTAATGATTGGTTATAGTGATAGTGTTTCGAGCAAAACTCACAATGACATGGAAATATATAATATTAATAAACTTGATAATTTTATTAAAAGTACAAATATAGGGAAAGAAGATAAGATTCGAATTGTAGAATACGAAAATAATGTAACTGGTACATGGGTAAATAAAATATATGAATTAAACTATGATGGAAAGAAAATAATTGATATTGAATATGATACATATTCTAATCCTAATGCATTTATTCCAAGCCAACCATATATCTTTAATAAAATAATAAAGAAAGATTACCCTGATGGAATATCCTACAGAATTTGTGGTTCAAAAAACGATGAAAATGATGATTGTGCGAAATTAATTAGTTTTTACAAAAACAGTATAGTTGACAAGAAAGAATAGTATTATAAATAGTTTTTCTGATTCCTACTTTTCATTTATGTCGTCACTATAAATAAAAAAATACAAAGATAATTAGAAAGTTGAGGCTAACTAAATAGCAATTATTGTAATCATAAATTATGCATAAAGGGGGTGTATATTCTCAATTAGACACCTTTTATGCAGTAAAATAGAGTCCTATTGCATACCAAAATAGCATGAATGAGGGTATAGGATGGTTATAGAGGTCAAACAAACGTCGTGAAGTTAAAGTTTCACGTCATTTATGTTTTTCAATCCATAATACATAAAAATCAATTGCTTGGATATAATAAAAAAGATGAAGTTAATTGTGTTTTTGATTGTAATCATTTAGCACAAGCCTTTAAAAGAGCTTTATAGGCTCTAAATCCAGGTATAATAATTTATTAATTATTATACCTGGATTTTTTTATTTTAAAAATACCGTATAACATTATTAGATAAAGCAAATATTATTAGATAAAGCAAATATTAAAAAGAAGGAAGTGATTAAATGACTACAGAAGCAAAAATACAAGTGACTTCATCTGAATTAGGTACATTATGGATGACTTATCAGTCCGCATGTGCAACGTTAATGAAGTGTGAATTTATAAAAGATAGAACTATTGATAAAGAGGCTCAAAACATACTGACAAACTATATTACTGAAGCACAAGGTGTAAAAGATAAAATTGTGAATGTATTTAATAATGAAAAAGCAGTTATTCCAATAGGCTTTGACGAACGGGATATTGTAAGGGAAGCACCTCCACTATTTGATGACATTTTTAATATAATGATTCTTCGGCAAATGATGAAATTAAATTATGGCCATTCTGCTATATTTTCAGCTATGTCATATATGAAAGAAGTTCATGATATATTAAAACTTAATTACGATATTGCTGATAAATATTATGTTATTTCAACAAATTATCTATTAGGAAAAGGCGTGCTTACAAAACCACCATATGTAGCTATGCCAAAACAAGTAGAAATTATTGAAGATAAAAATTATATGAGTGGAAATAATCTTTTTTCTGATAAACGATCATTAAATACAATTGAGGTTGGTTTTCTGAATGAAGCTATTGAAGATAACATTTTTGGTATGCAGTTGATGATAGGATTTGCACAAGTTGCAACAGATAAAGAAGTTAAAAAATACTTCTTAGAAGGTAAAGAATTAGCAAAAAAGATTATTTCTAATTTAAGTAATGTATTATTACAAAGCGATATTCAGCCCCCAAGTACATGGGCAGGTAAAGCTACAGAATCAACTAAGACACCCTTTTCAGATAAGTTAATGATGTATACAACCAGTTTAATATCCAGCTCAGCAATAGGTTACAATGCTTTAGGTACATCTTTTAGTATGAGAAGTGATTTACATGTTAAACTATCACTTATTGCAAAGGATACATTTGGGTATGCAAAAAAAGGCGGGAAACTAATGATTGAACATAAATGGATGGAAGAACCGCCTCAAATGGAAGACAGGAATCAGCTTACAAAATAAAAGAATAAATATTCAGACGTATAATAAGATGATGATTTTTTATAAAAACAAGTAGCACGCCCTAAATTGCTGAAAAAGTAGTAGAAGATATTTCTGCTGCTTTTTTTATCTAATAACATTATACGGTGTTTTTAAAATATAAAATAAGATATACAAAAGTCGTGAAAGTCTGTTTTCACATCATTTGTGTTTTTCCATCCCCTATTATGTTATATTAAAACTATTTTTACGTTACCTTGATTTAAGATTATTAAACCATTCAACTGTTTCTCTTTTGTGCTCTGATGGTATTTTATTGCTCACTTGTTGGTGTAACCAACCTAAAGTCTTATTGTTTAAATACAGTCTCATCTGTTCTTCCGCTTCTAGCATGACAACTTTTATCAAGCAAGGACATTTTGTATATGCATCAGGCAAATTTTTTTTATCTAGCAAAATCTCATTTTGCCTAATCTCTGCACACTGAAATAACGGAGTGTTTCCTTCTATGGCCTGAACTATGTCCCAAAATGTTATACTTTCAGGATCACGTACTAACTCATATCCACCATTAACACCTATAATTGATCTTACAATACCTGCTTTTCTTAATTTCGTATATACCTTTGATAAATAAGTTTCTGATACTCCTTGAAATGCTGCTAAGTCTTTAATTCCAACAGCTTTCCCTGATGGAATATCTATCATATATAATAAACAATGTAATGCATACTCTACGCCTATGGAAAATTGCATTATAATCAAGCCTCCTAAATAAAAAGATAATCTTCTCATATTACTTTATTATTTTTTAACAGTCAATAAACTTTATTCAATTATTGTTGACTTTTAAAATTAGTCACTATATAATAAATATAGATAACAGTTATCTGTCTTATCTTTATTATACACTAATTAGTAAAACTAAAGGAGGAAAAATTAATGTTGAATGAAAAATTGCTTGATGTTATTTCCCATGAGGGAGTCGTATCTCTCGTTACTTGTAGTAACAATGAATCACACGTAGCTAATACTTGGAACTCTTATATTAATGCTACTGAAGATGGTAGGTTATTAATACCCGCTGCTGGAATGATAAGAACCCAAAAGAACATAGAACAAAACGATAAAATTAAAGTTACAATAGGTAGTAAAGAAGTTATGGGATATAGGTCCTTGGGAACTGGTTTCTTAATCGAAGGAACTGCAAAATTCGTTAAATCAGGTGCAGATTTTGATATGATGAAAGAAAAATTTTCTTTTCTAAATAGAGTTTTAGAAATAACAGTTACATCTGCAAAACAAACACTTTAGAAACTATATTGTTAATAAATGATTCTTTCATAAAGGAGCTAATAATATTTATTGACTTAAATTTAAATTAGTTAAATAATTAAGGGCAATCAAGATAATTTTAATTTATGTTGATTGCCCTTAATTATTCTTTTTGTCGTTAAAGTCACAAAGTTCGTTATTTATCCGTAATACGAACTTATTAAATAAGCATCTAGGTCTGAATATTCAGAATATTCATTATGTTAATGAGTTTCATTATTTATAATACTTTTGTCTATAATATACAATATCAGTATAAATATGTTAATAATAAAATTGTAGCTTGAATATGAAGAAAAATATGGAAAACTATAAACCCTTTATAATAAAAAACAAAACCACTTTTTTAAAAGGTTGCGGTTCATTCTTTTTCTGTTTATTTTTATAGTAAGAAACAATAAGCTTGTCTAATTGTTGACTAACTAATATTGTTATTTCGTTCAACAGTCCTTTTTCAATTATAAGGTTATTGAGGTTACCCCTTTGACCTAATAATTTTTAAAGAAGGCTTTTATTCTTTTTTATAACTTTATTGACATATTTAGGTTAAAAAGGTATTATATTACTGACTGGTCAGTAATATAATACCTTTTTACTCAATTATTCAATAAATACGAAGGAGATGTTTTATATGTGTGGTGTTTATGGGTCTTTTTGTGACAACGGTAATTTAAGTATGGACACGTTAGAACGTGCAACCTTAACTCTACATCATCGTGGTCCAGATAGTAAAGAAGTTTGGATGTCTAAAGACAAAAGAATTGGACTTGGACATACAAGACTTAGTATTATTGATCTAAAAGGTGGACATCAGCCCCTTAAAAATGAAGATGAAAGCATTTGCGCTGTAGTAAATGGTGAAATCTATGATTTTAAGAGAATACAAGATGAACTTCAGACAAAAGGTCATCGCTTTAGAACCAATTCGGATAGTGAAGTTCTAATTCATCTTTATGAAGAAGCAGGTTTAGATGCTTTACATGAATTAAGAGGTGAATTTGCTTTTATACTATGGGATTCTAAAAACCAAAGATTAATTGGTGGAAGAGATCGTTTTGGCATTAAACCCTTATATTATTCTTTTTTTCATGGTACATTATTTTTGGCTTCTGAAATTAAAGCACTTTTATCAGCAGGAGTTCCAGCTCAGTGGGATGATGAAAGTTTTTATATTGGTAGCCATTTAGGTTTTACTCCTATGCAGAACAGATCATTGTTTAAAGGTGTTTTTCAAATTCCAGCTGGTCATGTTATTGTAGCAACTAAATATCAACATCGTCTATATTGTTACTGGGATTTTAACTATCCATTAAAAGAAATGCAAAATAATAACATAAGCGATAAAGAAGCTATTGAAACATTTAGAAAGCATTTTGATGAGGCAGTTAAATTACGTTTACATGCAGATGTTCCAGTAGGCGTTTATCTCAGTGGTGGTCTTGATTCATGTGCAATACTTGGTACTGTCTCAAAATTCAGGGGATCTGGTGTAAGAGCATTTACAATAGGTTTCGAAGATGCAACTTATGACGAATCTGCTATAGCAAAAGAAATGGCAGAATTTGTAAGTGCTGAATTTAATCCATATATGGTAACTAAACAAGCTCTTGCTCAAAATTTTGTTGAGTCAATACGGCATTGTGAAACAACTGTTGCTAATCCACATACCGTTGCTAAATTCATGCTTAGTAAACATGTTAGGGATTCTGGATATAAGGTTGTTTTAACTGGTGAGGGATCTGATGAAATATTAGGTGGATATGCTCATTTTAGACAGGACATGTTACTTAATGCAGATAATAAAGGAAATAGTAATAAAGCTAATGATTCACTTAAGAAACTAAAACAGAATAATTTATTTACTCGTGATTTACAATCAGATGGATTTATTGATGATAATGCAATAAAACGTCGTCTTGGATTTGTACCTTCTTGGTTAAAAATGTTAATGTCGAGTTCTAAAAATATAAAAAATTTGTTTTCAAATGACACACTAGAAAAATTTTCTGACATTGATCCATATAGCTTATTTTTAGATGACCAAGATGTTCACAATCAACTCAGTGGGCGTCATATTTTGAATCAATCAGAATATCTTTGGTCCAAGTTATTTCTACCGAACTATCTATTATGCAGTCTTGGAGATCGTATGGAAATGGCACACAGTGTAGAAGGTAGAGTTCCATTTTTGGATCACAAATTAGTAGAATTTATTACTACACTTCCATCGTCTCTTAAAATACGAAATATGAATGAAAAGTATATTCTTCGTGAAGCCGTCCGTCCTGTTATAACTAATACAGTTTACACTCGGAAAAAACATCCTTTTGTTGCACCACCCTCTACTAATAATACAGAGGACCCGATGTTTACATTTATGCATGAATACATTGGTGATCACTTAGATAAAATGCCATTTTTTGATAAGAATAAAATTGGCAATCTTCTTAATAATATTAAAAAAAGTCCACTACATGAAAGAGGAGAGACAGATGCACTTATTATGACTATTGGAAGTCTTGTAGCGCTGCAAGAACAATTTGGATTGGTGTAATTTATTATAACCTTAACCTTCGCACATGATTTTTCTAGGTAGCTTACTTATGTTTTATTTGAGAGTTGGTTCACTTATCCTAAACCCTTAATAAGGATTTTAAAACTTAAGCTCCATACAATAGCCATGGTTAAAGCTTTGTCAAAAATAAATAATGTAACTCAATACCAATTGAGTTACATTCATAAAAACACAGCAAATTATTAAATTTACAACCTCTTAAAAATGCAACCTAGTAGCCCTATTTTGTAATTTCAACTTATCAGCTACCATGCTTATTGCTCCCCGCGCAAACATATAACCTTTTATATGGGGTAGCATACGCAAAAATGATATTTCGTACGTTAAGGAAATTAAACCCCCATAAATGTAAATATTTCACTCGTTAAGTAACTGTAATAATAGTATAATTAAATAAATGTTTTGTGTCGCAACAGTAAAAAATAACGTCTTTATGATGTATGAAATTAAACAAGAGGGAAACTATAACACAATTATTACATATTAAACTAGGGGGCCAATTTAATGACAAAAGAAATAATACACGTATGTTGTTATAGCGCTCAGGGAAGCATGCAGTACGCAATTAATATGAGGTTAATTGAAGGTAAAAAGGTAATAGGACTTATTGATGATTTATCTAATGGGCCTATAGCTAAAATAACGAATATGAACAAAAGAATTGATTGGTGGAAAAATATATATTTCGAAGAATTTAAAGAAATATCTGAAGAAATCGAGGATTCCTATAAAAAACTTCATGAAGAGATAATGAAGATTAAGGATGAAGATATTTATTTATGGTACGGTAACAATGCAATGGAAATTTGTGGGATGTTGCACGTTCTTTCGATGCTTGAAGAGAAAATTCAAAATGTATGTACCATTAATGTATCAGATATTACTTATAACACTGGTAAACGGAATGAATATACACCACGAGTTGTGGGAGAACTTACCCCTGAAAGATTAGGAGAATTCATTGGGATAAATCAATCCATGGACTTTAGTAGGTATTCAAGTTTAATGAGTTTATGGAAGCAACTTAAGAGAGAAAAGTCAAACCTACGTGTTTATGATGATAAGGAAGTTAAAAGCGTTCAGGAAGATTATTACGATGAAATGATACTTCGATATACATACAAGAAGTTTATGTATAGTGCAAGAACAGTGGTGGAAGTTATAGGCAAAGCTGAAAGTTATGTTTCTGATAGTTTTATTTTTTGGAGAATAATAGAATTAATTAAAAATGGAAAAGTTTCTTACAGAGGGAATCTAGGTGTTATAAGGGAACTAGAAATAAAGAAATCATAAAGTTAATATCTTTTTTATTTCTAATAAAACAATATTACGTAGTTACACAATATCCGTAAATTACGTCACAAACGAATGTACAATTTTGGCTAAAACCTTACATTCGTAAAATTAGCATAAAGCATTGATATATAAAGGCTTATAGTAGGTTTAACTAAAGCCTTTTTTCTTATTATACATTTGAATGTATTGTTTTATATGATATATTATAAAAATAGTACATTGATTTTGTGACTTATAAAACAATTTTCAGCCTAAATCATTACATTTATGGGATTATGCGTTTCTTAACGTACGAAATATCATTTTTGCGTATGCTACCCCATCTAGTTTTTTTATCGCGAATGGGTTCTTCAACTGTCCTCAAAACTTACCGTCTCCCTTAATGTATCTCTATTACTTACATTATATAAAAGAAGTACATTGAAAATAAGTCCTAAAATATTTTTACATTTAACAATGCCTATGAGTCCAGTAAAATTAAGAGTTAATAGGATTTTTGCGAATGTAACAGAATGTATTTGTGTTACATTCGATATTAAAATTTTACGTGCTAGCTCGTTATTGAACTTTTGGACGATATGTGTAAACAACCCCATTTTAATATGACAGAATCAGAATGTTTAAAGTTACGTAATGAACTTAATTCGTAATTTCCCTATTCAGTTGAAGGGAGTGGCTATGAAAAAAGTGCTAAAAGCGCAAAACCTTCGGGACTGGTTACTTTTCATTTTAGGAATCAACTCCGGATTACGGATTTCTGATTTGCTGCAGCTAAAAGTCAGCAACGTATATCGCCAGAATCGTATTCGGATCTTGGAAATCAAGACGGGTAAAGAAAAAGATTTCCCTCTTTCGGAGACATGTGTTAATGCAGTTAAAGAATATCTAGCTGAAACTAATTTACCCGTGACATCGACCCTGTTTCCCAGTAGAAATGGAGGGCAAGCCATCAGTCGAGTACAGGCGTACCGGATCATTAACGCGGCATCTCGGACTGTAGGTATTACGGATCCGATTGGCACACATACTATGCGTAGTGTAGTTGTTGTCTTAAGTTTTGAGGTTTCCTGCAGCAGCTAATGGTTTTCTCATAAAATAGTTTTTCATTTGTTTTTGACTAATGTTTAAACTTAAATTCGCTATTTTAATGAAAACCCAAGCTTTAGTATATTAGGAGTTCTAAGGTTTTTACCACAGAACTCCTATTTCCTTTCATATTTTAATAAAGAAGGATTCCAAATTTCAAATAATTCATTTTCATTTACTATCGCATCAAAAATAGGTGATATAAAAGAATATATAGTCTCAATTACATCTATAAATTCAATTTCCATTTTAAGTGTGCCCTTTATAAAATGTTTCCATTTAAGCTGCATATCCTTATCCTTACTAAATCCATACACTCTCTCAAAACTATCTTGTTCATATGACGTTCTACGATTTTGTAATGTTTCAAATATAGCTTCCTGCAGCTTTCTTCCATCAAAAGAATAAGTATTAGCTAAATAAAATATATCATAATAATCCTTCATTCTACTACTAAGCTCCATTCGTGAAATAATAGCATCAAATTTCTCTGCAATAGTAGATTCTAAAGAATAAGTCATAACTAAGGGCTCTTCAAAATCAGGAAGTTGGGTTGGTAGCCTTCTTGTCTGCGCTTTAGGTATAATAACATCCCCCACTCCCATATCCACATGAAAGGGGGTTTTTGTATTTTTTATTTGTGAAAGCATTTTAACTCTAGCTCCACGATAATCCCTTTGCTCCGATATAGTTTCAACACTTTTTATTTTAAATAATATAAAGTCATTGCCAGTATCTTCAGAAATAATTTCATTAATAATCTTTTCAATATCATTTAGTTCATTAGATAAATTCCTTGCCAATAAATCTATATCCATTGTTGGCCTGCCTTCAAACCCACTAATGCAATAAAGAAAAAGTCCGCCCTTAAGAATTAAGTTATCTTTATATTTTGAGCGAGTAACTTTTCTCAAAAATTCTTCTTGGCAAAATAATTGTATTAATAGTTGAAAACTTTTACCAGTTAACCGTGCTTTATTTCTAAGTTTAGCTAATACTGATTCACCTTGATCTATCATTAAAGCCACACTCCTATCCACATTTGCATTTTATTATAGACTTTAAATTCTTTAGAATACTCTATAAGCCTTTGAATATTCTTTGTATCATCCTTTATATAATTTTGTAGAGCTTTATTAAAAATTTCTCTATCCATTTTATTTACAAATCTAAGAACATCACAAATGGTCCTTTCTTTATCATACACCCGAACTTTAGTGCCGTTTATGTCCCCTTCCATAAGCCCAATATTAAGATATTTAGCATCCACATAATAAGGCTTTACAATAGGGTAATCTATCTTATATTTTCTTTTATTACTATCCCTATTTACTGCTATATTAAAACAATTTGGTGCCCTATCTGTGTAACCATGATAATAAAGAGCACTTTCCATACAAAGTATAGCCTCTGGGACAAGCTTAAAGATTACTACACTCTCTTCAACATCTTGTTCTATCCATTGGTATACACCTTTTTTAATGCGTTGCAGTTTATCCTCATCTATTAATTTATTTAAATGACGAATAGTAATACCATGCTTCATTAAGTCACTGGTACCAACTATTCCATTACTTTCAATAAAAATTTTTTTTATTTTTTCATAACTAATCATAATATCACCGTCTTTTAGTATCCGCATTTATATATAAATGCGGATACTTATTTACATTATAATATCATTATATAATGTAAATTTCAACTAAATAATTGAAAATTTTAATATGAATATAATTGGTATGTTCTTTACACTGATAATACAGCCCAATTAGCTGTAAATAATCTCAAGAGTTAGGCTATTGGTAGTTATACTAACTACATAGTACACCTTTGATATACAACATAGAATAATAATAACTTAATTTCCCCCGCGGTCAACCTACTTCTGAAAATTTTTGCAAGCAAAAGCACGCCGACAAGTCGGTTTTGAAAAAACGTTATTGTATTATACCTTGGTAAATCAAAATGTCTGTTCTTTATAACAATGACTGGACTAAAAAGCATACAATATAATTTTCCGTTACATTGAAAATGAAATTTTTAAGGAATAGGTAATGGATCCAATATCAAATTATAATTCTACTTTTTTTATAATAAAAAATCATATGGTAGAAATATTTATCTATATAATAAAGAGGTCAAATCGATAAAATTGATTTTTAATTTAACATTGACTTTAATAAAATTAAGGTTATAATAAACATTATTAAACGTATTGTTTGAACTATGATTATATTATTAATGGAAAGGAAGTATTATATGACAATAGAAACATTACCAAATTGGTTGGCTAACTTGGAAAATCAGGATACTGAATTCATAAAGAAGTTTATATTAGCCTCTGGTTCTTTAAAGGAGATTGCCACACTTTATGAAGTTTCTTATCCAACGGTGAGGCTTCGCTTAGATAAACTTATTCAAAAAATTGAAATCGCCGATAAAAATTTCAATGAACCTTTTACATCATTTATCAAAGAACTGGCATTGGATGAAAAAATAGATTTGGATACAGCAAAAATTATCATCGATCAATATAAAAAAGAAAAGGAGGAGATAGGCAAATGAGAACAGCAATTATAATTATAATTGTAATTTTGTGGTTAGTACTTCAAGATTTTCTTAGTAAAAGGAATAACTTTATTTTTGGATTGATAATACCAACATTTATTTTAATTGGTGGTGTTTTATTTTTGAAATTTAAAATTCCACATGAAGAAGAGCATGAATGGATTTTTAGAATGGTAATGCTATTAGGATTTAGTATGTCAGATTATTTTAGTGGAAGAGATAGAGTTAAAAAGAAAAAGAAAAAAGAATTAGAAAAAATGACTATAAAAGATTTATAATATTATTTGGGTGTTTTTGACCATACCACCTAAAAGAGGGATAAATAATGACTATAGGTTCTATTTCTTAGTATACGGTTTATCTTTTATTTATTCATTAATCAAAACAGAAAACAACCATAATGAACGGTATGAAGATGAAAGAAAAAAATTGTTAATAAAAAATCTAAAAGCATGAGTTTTGATATATTGTTCCTAATTTTAGCTATATCTCAAATTTTGATTAGTTTTAATCCTTAGCGTATAATTTACGCATTTTGCTGCCAGTAACCCCTAATATAAACATTATTATTGTATTAAGGGGTAGTGCTAGAAAAAGTGTATACCATCAGTGTAAAGCATTGATATATCTAAGTTTTAATCACTAAATGATAAATCTCTTGTTGTTTTGCTCAAAACAAGATAGTTAAAGTACAATTATAGTATTGATAATACACTACCCAAATACAAATAGACTTGGTGCAATACCTATAAAACAATACATAACCACATATTGAATATTAATTCCAACATGTGGCCGGTTTTTAATCGTATGTAAATAGACTGGTTATTTTACTCAATTTATTGAAGCTACTTTGCCCCTGGTGTCACATATGCTGGGGGTTTTGTCGGAAATGTTAGCGCTACCCTTGCCATATCCCTTTTTTGATTATTACCTCCTGGGCCTGTAACGTAGTATAGCCTATATTTAATTAAAGGGGGACTCTAATTAAAAACAAATTATTAATTTGTTAATTACTATCATATTTCATAAAACTTTATAATTAAATACTAAATGTATGAAACGTTATTATTTAGACATGAACAGAGCTAACTTTACAAAGGCATACAATATAATTATATATTATGTTGAATGCCTTTTGACCATTTATTTTATTATTTTTTTTATCCCTTTATAAATCCAATATACTACTATTATGCCTAGCATATAGCGAATATTTAAAGAAAAGATTACTATACCTAAACCTAATTTTGGTGTTAATATTAAGAGAATTAACAGTACAGCTGCGCTGCAACCAAATATAAAATCAGCAAGCTTGGAAAAATGTTTTTTTGAAAGCTCAAAAGCATTTTTACCTATATAATTTACTAAAATCAAAAATATTGAAGCTACAAATAAAGCTCGTAACAGCATACTTGATGTGTAGTCATAAGTAACATTAAAATCAGGATTTTTTTTTATGAGTTTGGGCAAATATAAAAAGACAAAGTCTACAGTAAAAATCATACAAAAACATTCTATGGTAAGTCCTAAATACTTTTTAATTGTTTTTAAAACATTGAGTTTAGGATTTACAGCTGATATTATGTTTTCTGCAAATTTTTTATAATCCTTACCGATCATACTGTCTACAGTTTTACCTTCTTCTTGCCAATCTAAAAACATCATTACTGTATCACTAATAATTTCCTCTTGTTCTTCTTCACTTATATTGCTTACCCTTAAATAACAAACTATATCTGTAAATATCCTATCGTAGTCTCCCATTAGACCCTCACTCAATTTAATATTTTCTTTGGTAATATCTACATTTTTCATACTTCTTCCCCCCCATAATCTTCGAATATGTTATCTATACTATCTCTAAGTTCTTTCCAGTTATTGTAAAAAGTTTTTAACTCCTCTTTGCCTAAATTAGATAAACTATAATATTTTCGTTTAGGTCCAAGAGCTGATTCTTTTTTAACAGAATCTACAAAACTATTCTTCTCAAGTCTCAAAAGTAAAGGGTATATGGTGCCTTCACTAACTTCATAAAGACCATATTTTTTTAATTTCTCTGCTATTTCATAACCATAAACTTCCTCATCATTGATAATTTTTAGAATACAGCCTTCTAAAGTTCCTCTAAAAAATTGTGATTTATCCCCCAAAAATTAACATCTCCCTTGTCTACCTTGTAGTACATGTTACTTTTGCTATATTGTACTACATGATAGTCGAGATGTAAAGAAATAGAACCGAATTAATTCAAGTTATTAAAAATAGATAAAACATAGAAATAGCCAGAGTTCGTTATTTATCCGATACGCGAACTCTGGCTTTATAACTAGCTTCCATGACCTCACTATAAAATAAACGAACTTTAGGTTGATAAAATACGAACTTTTGACGTTTTTTCATTCATTTTTTCATTATTTCTTTGACTCTTAGATAAATCAATATAGTATAATTAAGTAAATATTGTTAGTCAAGATTGTATAATTCATTATACGAAGTAAGCTTAATTTATATTTTATGAGGAGGCGTCAACTATGACTGATTTAGAAAATAATAATGTAAACAAAAATATCTCTAAAAAAGTGAAATACCTTTCTACTGGTACTGCTTTAGGTATTATATTTGGATTATTATTAAATAAGCTGGCTATCGGTCTTACTTTAGGGGTTGCTATTGGAGCATCAATGGATTCAAAAATAGCCAACAAAAATAAGAAGCAACAATAATGTTAATAAGTATAATCTGTAATTATAGTTAATTCATACTTTTCTTTTAAGTCGTTACAAGTAAACTCAGATCATTATATTAGGTATGGTTTTACTTTGTTAAGCTCGTATTGATAACCTGAAAGTAACACAATACCAATTGAGTTACTTTCACCTTGTGGCTATTACTCATTTTTAAAGAATTGTAAATATACTTGATTTATGGTAATTATGGTATAATCGGACATATATTTTATGACGAACTAGTAGACTATTATATCGTTTATACGAAAAGGGGGGTTCTTATGGGATTCTTAATTGTTATTATGATTATTCCAATACTTATAACTATAGTTATTCTAGATAAATGTACAAAAAACAATACATCATGGCAAATAATGTTGATAGGTTTGGAAATCACCATTCTTGGAGTTGCAGTCATAGCCATGGGTGGTGGAGGTTTCGATGCTACTAGTGATGTATTTTATTTTAATTTTACAGGATTCGTTATTATACTAATTGGGTTCACCTCAAGTATATATGGATTTAAGAAATAATTTTTATTTATTTTATATGATAAATAGGTTTACTGTTGATTAGATGTATTGATATTTTGAATGTAACATAACGTGTTGACTTGTAACATTGAATGTATTATAAATACTAAAATTTTTAAAGCCCTACTCAATGGATCTTATATTATCCAATGATTAGAGATTATCAATATTTAAACCATCTGATTATTCTTTTGAAGTTTAGCATACATTGTTTCCTGCTGCTTCGTTGTGAATTGGAAGTATATTAATGTGTTTGTTACCGATTTATGGCCCAAGTAGTATTGCAGCTCTTTTATATCAATTTCTGATTCCGCCAAATGAACCGCAGCAGTATGTTTCAAAGTATGAAAATGGTGCTTTTCTATATCACTTATTTTAGCTAAGTGACAATATTTCTTCATCAATACGTCTAAAGTCTTTCGAGATATCGGGGTTTTTTCCTGGCTTAAAAACAAAACTTGTTGATTATCATTGATCTCATTTTGCCTAATATATTTATTTAAAATTTTTATAGTCTCTAGATCTAATCTTATGGTGTTATTATTGCTCCCTTTAAGCCTGTGACAATACATTTCACCTTTAGTCTTGTTATAATCCTCTAAATGTATTAAACCAACCTCAGAGGCTCTTAATGCACATCTATATGCTACTCTAAAAATAGCTAGATTTCTTAATGAATGGTTACTAATATCTTTTTCTATAAATCTGAAAACCTTTTTCATTTCCACCTGAGTAAGATATTTTACTTTCTCTTTATTTTCTTCTATCATATTTAAGCACCTCATTTATAAAGATAGACCTTTTAACTATTATGTCCAACTTATAAATATCATGTTAAGCATTGATAATGCAAGTGTTTGTTTACTTTTAAAGAATCATAATAATAAAAGTTAGACATTACATTGAATAAATATCTATAAAAATTTAGTTTTTCATATTTACAAAATTGATAAAATAAATTATTTTTCAAATAAGTGTATATTATTGTTAAAATTGGACATGCTATAGATATTCAACGATTTATTATTTAATATCTCTACCCCAAAGAGTCTAATTGCCACTAGACTCTTTATATTTTTGTCTACTGGCTGGTAAAAGCTTAATGATAATACTGAAAGTGAATGCTTTTTTAATATTTACAATCCAAATAAAATAATTTATTTACAGTTAATTATTAGTTTTTGGCATGCAATATTAACATTCAAATGATAATGTAAATATATTAAAGTCCCCCCTTCAATAAAAATCCGATAATAAAGTTTACTTAACAGCCTGCATATAACCAGGTTTGCATAAATTATGAAACAAAAGAACTAGCTGAGCTCAGCTAGTTCTTTTGTTATGTTAAATATTTCTAAATAAAACGTTCCAGTCCATCAGCACATTTTGTAGGTAGGAATTCAATTATTTCATACTCTGCAATTTTTTTAATAAGAAATGGATCTTGTCCTATTATTGATTCAACTTCTTTTTTATCCTTTGCGTTACAAACAGATGTCAATAAAGATTGAATTTGCAGCATAAAACAAATTAATAAAGTCATAAAATTTCAACTGTTATATGTGTTTTTTTTGGTGCGCCATAAAATTGTTCAAATAATAATATACACTTATATTCCATCATTCAAATTCACAAAAGGGGAATTATTGTCAAAATATTGTAGAAGGCAATAATCTAACATTATTTAATATGGCTTAGCTTGATGGCTATGTTGCCTTACCCCTAAATGACCACTAATTCATCATTACCGAGAATTCCCAAACGTTTTTGCTTTGCATCAATTGGTAGAGTAGACTAGTCATAACATATCCCCTTACTACGGAAGAAGCTATTCAGTTACAAAACGCTAGTATCTCTTATTTTTGAAAGTTACACAATCACGTTGTGTTACATTCGTTATTAACATTTCACGTGCTAACCCCCTATTGAACTTTTGGACGATATGTGTAAACAACCCCCTATTAGAACAGTTTTTCTAGGAGGTTAATAAAATATAACCATATATTTACATGTTTATAGCCGATTACTGTTCCATTAAAATGACTTTTCATGTTCGAAAAATGACCGTTCATGATTTTTCTATTGTATTCTATTGTATTTTATTGTATTTTAATATAAATAAAGGGACAACCCTTAAGCATGTAAAAGATAGTGCTAAAAACAAATAGTTTATGCCACACCCGTAATCAAATAGGGGTAGTAACCGCTAAGCGTAAATTTACCACGTTAATACACATATTATAATTTTCAAGGCAATTTCCAATACAAAAAGTTAATAAATATTAACTAATTTTTATTAAAAGGTGGAATGATATTTTATGAAAACCAAATTTTTGAAAAAATTATCTCTCGGTTTATTATTAAGTCTTAGTATTGTAACAGTTGGACAAGGTTTCACTGCTAATGCTGCAACACAAACTTCAATTGCTCAATCTAGAACAACAACTATATCATCAATAAAGTGTGGCAATGAAAATCTTAATGTTACAGTATTGAATGATAATGCTAACTTTAAAGAAGTTAAAGTTACAGCTGGTAATAAAGTTAGTATAGTAAAATACGATAAAAAAACCAAAACAGCTGCTCTAAATGGAACTACAAAAGTTGATTTTAACCAAAAAAATAAAATTCAAGTTGCTTCAATTCAAGCTGCTGCTTCTTATGTGTCTGATGCTAATTTTGATCTAACCAAGAAATATTCGTATGAAGTTTTTTCTTATGCTGGTGGATGGTGGAGCATTCACGCTAAAGGATATGAGAAGGTTGCACAAGAAAAAACAGTAAATCCTAATACTAATCAAGCAAATACAGTTCCTTTTCTAGCTTTTAGGTCAAGCGTAAATTCTTTAAAAGGATTTGAAATAGGCGCACATGCTGCAGTTGGTTCTGCTTTACTTGCTCTTGTGGTGGGTGTAATAAACACACCTGATACTTTGGGAGCTTCTGATATAGCTGCTCTTGTAGTAGCTGCTGGTTTTATTTTAGCTGAGATTCCTATTATGTATAATATTTATACTTCTAAAAGAGATTGTAACTTCTATTTCAATAGGGCAAAATCCTTTAAAACAACTAAGATTTAGATGTATACTATTTTATTAACATTATTTTATATACTAAGTGTACTTTTATGTATTTTAAATATCATAAAACACAGAAATTTATCTGATAAAAAAAAGAGAAATTTTATCTATTTTATGATATTTTTTATTTTTATAGGATTTAGTATATGTTTCTATTTTTTAACCAATATATAGCATATTATATTCGCCTTATCCTAGGCATAATTGTAATGTATTTGGTTTATAAGGGGTATAAAGAACATAGCTGTCCTGTACTGAAAACTCAATTCCTAAATATGGTAATAACTAACCGGAGCTTTAATTAAAAGTTCCGGTTTTAATTGTGCGCCCGGCATGGGCGCAGTCTAACGGGTGTAAGTCCCAAGTGCGGGTTGATAGTGCCAAGCACATAGCTGAACACCAAGGGTGTCCTCGGCGACGAGGAATCTGAATTATCCGAGTAAAATAATTATCCTAACAAAATCCCAAGACTACTTCAAACAAGCATATTTCAAAAAAATTACTCGGATAATCTTTATACAATAAATCGATCGTATAATACTATTATCCCAGGTGAAACTATATAAGGGTGATGCTTTTATGAGGGATCAATCTTATTTTACGAAAAGAATTATTATGAAAAATCAAAATCTAAAAACTAATTTATCAGAATTAATAAGTGAATTGCTCACGCAGTTACATTCGCAGAATTATAGTCAGTCAACATTATCGTGCTATAAGTGTGTTTTTAACAAAATTACTCGATATATGCAATCTAACGATGAAAATAACTATACAAAAGAGATATGTTCGCATTTTCTTCAAGAGTGGCGACAACAGAAGAATCCGTCATCAAGCTGGTATAATCATGTAAAGACAATCATTAATCGTTTAAATGATATCTTAGATGAAAAACCCTATGTTCGTATGCATTCTTCGAATAAGTTGATATATCCCGCTATTTTACGTTCCAATCTGGATGATTATCTGTCATTTATGCGAAAGCATGGAAACAAAGAATCAACTTTAAATGTACGACGGGTATATTGTGCGCAGTTCCTTTGTTCACTTGAATCACAAGGCCTTAGTTCTATAGATGAATTACAGCCCAATCATATTTATGATGCATTCATTTCTACTTTATCCAAAGAAGGATTTTGTGAAAAAATTCCGTTTTTTTGGAATTATCTTTACAGTCAACATATATTAGGTAAAAACTATTCAACTCTTGTTCCAAGATATGCCACGCCCCAAATATTGCCTACGGTATATACTAATGAAGAAATAGACTGTCTTCTTAATGCCGTAAATCACTCAACGCTGATTGGCAAAAGAGATTATGCAATTCTAATGATTGCATCACGTCTAGGGCTACGTGCTTCTGATATCTGCAATCTTTCATTTAAAGATATCCATTATGATACCGAGACCATTGAAATAGTTCAAATAAAGACTGGAATATAGTTTCATAAACCTTCGTTTTCCGTACTTAAATATAAACCCTAGAAATAACCACTTTATCCATGATTTTCAGTTCCAAAACTATAACCAAAAACAAAGTATCAAAACAACTCTAATATAACCTTTATAGCACTTATTTTTAAGTATCCATTTTATGTCTTAAAGGTGGTTTTGTCGGAAATGTTGGCTCTACCTCTAATAGGGGTAGTAACCCATAGCCATCAAGCTAAGAAAACTCTATAAAAATAAATTCCCCCATTTGTAAAAATGTTATTATTAAAGAGACAATAAAAAGACAACATGGGGGGAATTAAAATGACAGAAGGAAAAAAATTAAA
>Ga0209540_10000634_pt1 | contig 31228 bp, 29 predicted proteins | sample BarGraIncu01121A_FD_184501 | JGI IMG/M metagenome (GOLD analysis project Ga0209540, IMG submission 184501) | Arctic peat soil microbial communities from Barrow, Alaska - Barrow Graham LP Incubations 011-21A (SPAdes) (version 2) | ecosystem: Environmental > Terrestrial > Soil > Wetlands > Peat... | reverse complement strand
GCAATACATGGCAGGCACTTTTTTATGCATTTCACGAAGAGATCCTCTCCATTATCTTCATAGTTCATAAATTTAGTATCTTTTTTCTTAGGGTGATTTGTACAAAAGCCACGTGAGAGAAACGTTTCGTATATGTCAAATTGCCACAACAGACAAATCGCCTTACAGCCAAGCCGCTTTCGTTGTAAAACGTTTCGCTGCGTCTGTGTTGCTATATGATATTCATTGAGAATCCAACCTATCATTTCAATGTCAAAATATTAACATTTTTTCGAGACCAAGACGATACAATTAACTCTGTTTTGCCTCATTTTCTCCGAGATTTAACCAATCTTCGAGATATGTCAAGAAAATTTATTTTTGATTACTTCCGTTGTTGCGACAATTTGTCACATGTATCCGCAGTGTCGGTCAACGATTATCCTTTCCCCGGAATTATGTTATGAAATACTCTCTGTTTATATATACCTATTATGATACTGACGGAATTTGCAAAGGAAATGACCCGTTTAGCGAAAAAGCATTGACAACCATACATCGACTGTAATAAAATGCGCTTGTTGTTTTGGGGGTGTAGCTCATTTGGGAGAGCGCTTGACTGGCAGTCAAGAGGTAAAGGGTTCGATCCCCTTCATCTCCACCAAACAAGTCCTATACGAACACCTATTTTTTCATCGGCGGGTTCGCCGTAACGGTTCAAGTATAGGGTACAAAACGAAAGAACGGTTAAGGTATAATGCCTTGACCGTTCTTTTTTACACTTGAAATGTTAGTTTGGTAGTGTTCTAACTTAAGGTAGCTCTGGCAAACCAAGTTCCTTCAAGAACTGATTATGCTTTGCCTTTGCCCTTTTTATGGCATCTTCAGTTTCGTCAAGCTTCTTTTTCACATCCGCAAGATCAACAATTTCTTCTTCTGAAGTTGTGCTCACATATCTTGATATGTTCAGATTGTATCCGTTCTTTTCAAGTTCTTCCATGGAGACACGGCGTGAGTATTTTTTGTCATCTTCTTTACGATATTGGTATGTTTCAACTATTTTATCGATATGTTCCGGCGAAAGAACATTTTGACGCTTCCCTCTATCAAAATACTCACTTGCATTAATAAATAACACATCATCAAATTTCTTGCATTTTTTGAGCACAAGGATACAGACAGGAATACCTGTCGAGAAAAACAGATTTGCCGGTAAGCCTATTATCGTGTCAATATTACCATCTTTGAGCAATTTTGTTCTGATTTTTTCTTCTGCGCCACCACGGAATAAAACACCATGAGGCAAAATAATTGCCATCGTGCCTTCGTCACTCAAAAAGTGGAATCCATGTAGCAGAAAGGCAAAGTCAGCCGCAGATTTTGGGGCAAGTCCATAGCTTTTAAAGCGGAAATCTTCGGCCAGTGTATCGTTAGGCTCCCAGCGATAACTGAACGGCGGATTGGCTACCACTGCGTCACATTTCAATTTTTTTGCCGGGTTCATCTCGTTTAAGATATCCCAGTCATTTAACAGTGAGTCTCCGTGAAAAATTTGAAACTCAGAATCCTTAAATCCATGAAGAAGCATATTCATGCGAGCAAGGTTGTAAGTTGTTATGTTCTTTTCTTGGCCATATATCTGGCTAATACTGTTTGGTTCAAGATGCTTTTTGACATTGATTAACAGTGAAGCTGAACCACAAGCAAAGTCCAACAAATTATTAATATATGGCTTTTTGCCTGTACTGGGATCTTGGCTATCAAGTATAACAATGCGTGACAGGATGGTGGAGATCTGCTGGGGAGTATAGAACTCTCCGGCTTTTTTTCCTGAGCCTGACGCAAATTGGCCAATCAAGTATTCATAGGCATTTCCCAAAAGATCGGTTTCGTTAGTAAACTCAGAAAGACCCTCGGCAATAGCAGATATAATTGAACATAGCATTGTATTGCGAGCTTCATAAGTCTTTCCAAGCTTGTCAGAGTCGAGATTGACCTCTGAAAACAAGCCGCGAAACGCACTATCAAAGGACTCGTTTTCTATGAACTTAAATCCAGCTTGTAAAGTCTTTAAAAGTTCTTTGCTTTGCGTTCGCGCTAACTCGTATATATTGCTCCAAAGGAAATGTGGCTTTATAACAAAATGAACTTTGCGTCGCATCTGTTTTTCGAAAGTACCTACTTGGTCTATATTTTCAAGATACCACACAATAAGGGGATTAAGCTTTTTGCTTTCAAGTAGAGCCCAATGCTCCTTGAGAAGGGATTGTGTTTCTATTCTTAAATCCTCAACTGCTTCTTTAGCCTCTTGTCCTGAATATTGCCTTAGTATTATGTTTTTTCTCTCTGTTTCACGCTTCTTAAAATAATCAGCAACGTGGTCATAAAGCACGTCGACAAGTACAAATTGATTATCATTTGCATTGATAATATCTTCTTCACACTTAGAATAATCACTGCCAAGTTCTTTCTTTGCAGCTCCCTCATAGTTGTCAGAGAGGTAACGCAGGAAGAGAAATGACAACATATAATCGCGAAAGTCGTCGGCGTTCATGGCCCCTCTTAGCTTATCGCTATGGCCCACAGCGTTGCGCCTAATTGTTTTTGTTGTGTGTCGTTCATTCTTGCGCCTCCTACCCTTGTTCATCCATGAACAGATTTTGATTAAAATTGTAATCTTCTAAAAAGTTACTTAGTATTCTTTTAAAGTAATCTTTGTTTTCTTCAACCATTTCCATTGGGTCAAATAAAGAGTAATTGCCGTGGCTCATAATGTCTAATATTCTTTTATGTACAGGGCTATCTTCATCCTCCCCTGTTCTTATACACGAAGAAAAGTGTGCATATCCGTGGAATGATGCAGTCTTTTCTAGTATATTTCTAAGGATATTAAAGTGGTATGTATAAAGTTCCCCGAAATCGGCCACTCGTTTTAATTCCTTCAGCAGTGAAACATGATGGAAAAACGGAGTTTTCCTTGTATCCTTGAGGATATAAGTATCGTTTTTAGCATCTCTTTGCAAAAAAATCTGCTCAGCATTACTTATTTCATTGCATAAAACATTGAAAAATAACGCATGGTGCGATGATACGATTACTTTGACGTCATTGTCGCTCATTAGCCCTGCCAAATGGCTTGCGACAGCAATAACATTATTGTCATCAAGTGAGGAAATTGGGTCGTCCACATAGATAAATTTTACCCAATTATACGATTCAACTTTATCTATAACTAATTGGACAACGGCAAGGAAGAAACACCATATGAAGATGTTTTCCTCCCCACGAGATATTTTTATATTATCAACCCTTTGAGTAGTGCCAGAAATTAAGACATCTCTGAAAAAGCTAATTTCCCAACTCTCATAATTGATAGTAAAATCGAAATCCGTATACCTGTGCAGCAAAGGGCGGATTCTACTTTCCATTTCCAAATCATTGAGTCCCGAAAAAAATCTGGAATTGCTATTTAGTTTTAGCAGACGTTCAGCATCGTTGTCTAAATCATTATCCCAGTAAAAAAGGTCTTCAGTAAAAGCATTATAGTATAGCGTATCAGCCGTTTTCTCACCTGTCTCTTCAATAATCTGCTGCCCCAAAGATTTGAACTCCACAGAAAGCCTTGTCTTACCTGTGCCGTTGTAGGCAAACAGAACAATATATTTCTTCTCTTCGAGCAGCATTCTAAAATATCCGGCTATATCTTTGATAGAATCAAATTGCTTTTTATCATCTATTCTTTTGAGAAGAAAGTCCAATCTTGCAAGCAGATCATCGGACAAGCCCTCCCTTAAGCTGTATTCTTCCTCACCTCTTGGGCATTTATAATTGTCAGTAAACAGTTTTCTATATTGTTGGAAATTATCGTTATTAAGCTTTTTGTTGGTAAGCTTTTTAAACTCCTCTTTAGAGAAAGTGGATGGAACGTTTATGCTCATTCGCACACCTCCTCAATAGATGGGAACAACCCTTGCATCAAACCTTTTTTGTGGGTCCTCAGTGCTTCAATCTTTTTGGCTTGCTCGGTTATGAGGTCATCAATGCTGGATAGGCAATCGGCGATTTTCTGTTGCTCCTTTTCTTTCGGCAATGGAATGGGTATGATATCCAGCTTTGCTCTATTTAATTTTGGCTGAGCCATGCCCGTAAGGAAGTCCTCCAAGTTAATGCTATTTATATAGTTTTCAACCATAACTTGTGTATTGCTATTTTGAAATTTGAGTACATGTGCATGATTGTTTACCCAAGCTTTTCCTGAAATACTAAATGCGATGGGGTGTGTGCGCGCTACTAAATTAGCCCCATCTTCCGACACGCACAGTAATACTTCGTCAAAAATAAAACCGTCAACATAATCGACAATACCAGATGCACCATAATAAGGTGTAAAGCCTTTCTTTCTATCCTTCTCCGTTATTGGAATCCTTCTTGAATCCAAGTTTTCGCATATTTCACTCAATGGACTAATTACCCACTCTCGACTATCCCAAAATTCTGGAAACCTCCACTCAGGCACGGTTTGCCCTTCGGCTGGAAATAGCTTCTGCATTAGACCTTTTTTATGTGCTCTAAGAGCCTCAATCTTATTGTTTTCTGCGGTAATGAGATCATCAAGCGCAGAAAGACAAACGGCGATTTTTTGCTGTTCTCTTTCTGAATGGTAAGGCAAAGGCATTTTCATAAAGCTATCATTTGAAATGCTCATGCGGTCATGCCTTGCACCAGTATTTGAGACATTTTTCAGATAAGAATGCCATAGATTTGTTCTGAAATATTGCTCATAAAAATCGTTATTAGGGTTCTCAAACCTGAACACAGTATATAGCGGAGACATGACACCTTTGCCGACTTTGTTTTTTGATATCGGGCCAACTGGTGCAGTCGCAGATATGCGAGGATTATAGACATAGTCCCCCTCGTCTATCACAAAATAGTTTTCAAGGTTATTTTGATTTGCAATTTCTTTGTCAAAATAATCGCTTTGATCTACAACTCCATCTATGGCTGAGTTTGTAAGAACGCGTTTTACTAAATTATCTTGATTTCTAGTTGTTATTCTGCTTGCTAATTCACTTAGCGTACATGTTTTCCATTCTCCCGTAGTACAAAATTCCGGGAACCTAAGTTTTAGCACAAAGGCCGTTTTTTCGTTCTTATTCATATGCATTTAACCCCGCAATCGTACGTCCGCCTGCAAGCTTTTTCAGCAGTGGGATCAAGTCATCCATCAGCTCAAGTTCTTTCTTTGTCCGGTCTCTCCATGCAAGATTTAAAGGAGCTAATAAATCACTCAGTTTTTCGCCATCAAAAATCATGCGTCCCATAATTCCATCTACAAAGGTTTGCAACGATGCAGGATGTAAACCGTGCTTGTCGGCGAGCGATGCCATTTGCTTTGCCGATTTTTCATCTTTGAATGCCTTATAACCTTCTTTTATTGCCTTTTCGCCCAGGCCTTTTCCGGCTTCCAGAGTATTGATATACGCAATGATATCATCGCGCTCATCCATCATGTTTGAACTTGAGCTAAGCAAGCCAATGAGCTGTTCACGGCTCATTTTTTCTTTCTTTGGCATGTTAGGCTGTGTATACTTCGAAATCAAAGACATGATATAGTCGTAATCAATTGTGGCAGAGGAAAATAGAACAAACTCGAAATCGAGCTGTTCAATAGCAGGGTTTTTCTCTTCAAAATCCTTGCCCTGTTGCGCTTTTAATTGTTGGGCAGTTTCAATATAGACACCACGGAAGGCACGCAGAGTATCCTCAGGCAATAATTCTTCAATTTTTGACACTTGTTCTTCTTTGATATCTGTATATTGGTCAAGCTGTGTTTTAAGGCGCTGAACCTCTTTGAATTTATTGATAAATTCGCCCCGTGCGGCGTCGCCTTTAAGATTGCTTACTTGCTCGGGTTTACACTCCAGACCTTGCGATTCCATAAACTTTTCAAGCGCGGTAACTGCTTTGTCCAGCTTTTCAACAACTACACGAGCCGGGTCAACAAGCCAGATTTCTTTTGCTCTGCTGCTATTACCTTTTCCGGAGAACAGCGCAATTGCCTCATCAACATCTTTTTCCTGCCCTCTAAAGTCAAGAATATTACCATATGGCTTTGTGTCATTCAATATGCGGTTTGTTCTTGAAAACGCTTGGATTAAGCCGTGCTGCTTCAAGTTTTTATCGACATACAGGGTATTAAGATATTTTGAATCAAACCCGGTTAAAAGCATATCAACCACAATTGTTATGTCAATTTTGTTTTTGTGAGGATAGTCCGAGTTGGGATATTTTTGGTCTTTGATGCGTTGCTGTACATCCTGATAATACAAATCAAATTCAGTAATACTGTGACTTGTGCCATACATCAATTTATAGTTATCCATAATGCTTTTAAGGGCCGCCTTTTTCTTCTCCGGCTCTTTTTCGTTATCGGCTTTCTCCTGCTGTAAATCTTCTTGCAGCTGCTTTACATCTTTGTTTCCTTCGGCTGGCGGAGAAAAAACACAGGCGATATTCAGCGGCACAAAGTTCTCGCTCTCGTTCTTGCTGCGCTTGTCCTGCAACGACTTAAAGAGCTCAAAATACTCAATTGCATCGTTGATAGAAGCAGTCGCAAAAATCGCATTGTATCTTCTACCGTTGGTAGCTGCGTCATGTTTCGAAATTATCTTTTCGACTATTGCTTTTTTACTCAAAACGTTTGGAGCTTTTGAAGCTTTTTTTACGTCCTCAGGCTTAAAGTAATCAATGTGAAAGCGAAGCACATTGCGGTCATCAATGGCGTTTGTAATTGTATAGGCGTGCAGCTCCTTTTGGAAAACATCTTCCGTTGTTACATATGATCCAACAGTGCCATCAATTTTTTTATAGGTAGCATTATCTTCAAATATTGGCGTCCCGGTAAAACCAAAAAGCTGCGCTTTGGGAAAAAAGTTTTTTATTGCCTCGTGATTATCGCCGAATTGAGAGCGATGGCATTCGTCAAAAATGATGACTATACGCTTGTCAGCAAGCTTTGCTAATCTCTCCTTGTAAGTTAATTCGCCTCTTTTCTTTCTTTCCTGATTGCGTTTGCTATCTTCGTCAAGAGCGAGGCCAAGTTTTTGAATTGTCGTAACAATAACTTTGTCACGATAATCATCAGAAGTAAGGCGTTTCACTAAGCTTTCTGTATTGGTATTCTCTTCAACACAGCCTTCCTGAAATTTATTAAACTCCAAGCGTGTCTGTCTATCAAGGTCTTTTCTGTCAACAACAAATAGGCATTTTTCTATTTCAGGATTGTCCTTCAACAACGTTGATGCTTTAAACGACGTGAGTGTTTTTCCGCTTCCGGTTGTGTGCCAAATATAACCGTTGCCGCGATTTTGATCGATGCAGTCTACAATAGCCTTGACGGCATAAATCTGATAAGGACGCATAATCATCAATCTCTGCTCACTAACAACAAGCACCATGTAGCGACTTATTAATTGACCAAGGGTGCATTTAGGCATAAATTTCTCAGTGAAATCATGAATATGCGTGATTTTGTTGTTGCCGTCGTCTGCCATTTGATAAATTGGCAAAAAGCGCTCGTCTGAGTTGAAACAAAAATGCTCCTTAGGATTGTTGGCAAAATAATACGTGTTGCTTTCGTTGCTTACAATAAAAAGCTGGATAAAACAAAGCAACGAATTTGCATAACCGTTCCCCGGATCATTTTTATATTCTACAATCTGTTCCATTGCCCTTTTTGGTGTAATTTGAAGTGATTTAAGCTCCACCTGAACAACGGGAACTCCATTTATAAGAATAATGACATCATAGCGGTGGTTGCTGTTTTCAGTGTTTATACGTAGTTGGTTTATCACTTCAAATTCGTTTTTACACCAGTCTTTTATATTAACAAGAGTATATTGAAGCGGCGTATCGTCATCACGTTTGAAGGTGTTTATTTCCCGTAAAGTTTTGGCCGCAGTGAACACTTCTTGTGTGATAATCGCATCTCTGAGACGCGCATATTCAGAATCGCTTAACTTTACACGATTTAGTCTTTCAAAATGCCCTCTAAAATTTGCTTCCAAAGATGCCTTATCTCTAATATCTTCGCGGTATGTGTATTTTAGGTCCTTAAGCTTATTGATAAAAGCTTCTTCAATTTGCTTCTCAGATTTCATCTCAAATCTCCTAATATTATAGACATTGTAATTCCAGAAGCCTTTTCCAGAATAAAGCATGACTAGAAATATAACTTGGTGTGTTTGGTTTCCCATCGGTTTATAAAATGTAAAGCATGCATGGAGCACACGTTCAAGTATAACTCCGTTTAGGATCACTTCGTTATTATACAATTAACCAATATAATTTATATCACAAACTATAGCATTTTCCAATAGGTGGGTGCGTAGCTTATGCTTCATTAGAAGCAAAAATAGCAAAGCACAGGCTTTTGTCCTGCGCGATTGCTTTTCAACAACTCTTTTCTGTGAGGTCGCGTCAGCGGGTATGGGACGGTTATTACCCCGCCTATGTTGTGCAGCATTAGCGATTTTGATTAATAGTTGGAGTCCTTTCGTGCTATCATGCGGCTTTTCATCGTCGAGTTGAATATCTAAGACTTGCAAGGAATTGTGTCATGAAGTAGGATTTCTCCACAATAACAGGCAACCAATCATCACGTACGCTCATTGCATATTTTGTCAAAGCTGAGAATTCGACAATTTCAGCTTCTTCACAGTAGCGTATAATTTCTCCGATAATTCGGTACTTATCATTATCAGAGTGATTGAGTTTTATTGTGTTTGTTAAATCTGCTCCACTAAGAGCAACGATTTCTAAATGATCATATTGCGCTTTTTCCGGGCTATCCATGTGCGCCAGATATCTAACGAAAGCTCTCAGGCTGTTAATGTACTCAGCTGATTTTGTTCCGCAGTATGGCTCGATTAGTTCATTAGCCCGCTTCTGGGTAATCGGGCCATCGGTCATGATTACCACATGAAAATGAGGTTTCTTCACAACCCCGTTTTCGTCAGTATCACGGTCATGCAACGGCGATATGAAAGCGGGCAAATGGGTATCAGCCAATATACCCTGCCAGCCCTCGGGGGCACTCTCAGGGTAAACAATAAACGCCCAGTTTCGTGTTTTGCTAATGCCTGATTTCATAATCCCTCAACCTTTCACTTGGCACTTGGCACTGCAAAGGGGAGGCGTAGTCTCCCCTTTACCCAATGCCACCCACGCCGCTTTGCTCCGCCTTCCGCTTCGCTTCGGCTTCACAGCTGCGTGGGTGGTATCGGGTTTCTGTCGTACTGATGTTCTAAGGCACGTTTCAACGTCGCTGCAAGTTGGCTTTTATCCAGCCTCGGCGTTTCTATCACCTCTGGCTGCTCCGTCTGGCCTGCAAGCATATACAGCCCTTGCCCCGGACTAAATAAGCGCTTTGGGTATGTAAATCCCTCACCAAAAAGCATCCTGTACTCAATTCCACCAGAATTCCCCAAAAATACTCGTAGTCCCATTTGAGAACGTGATTCGGTACTTATGTTTTGCGTTCCCGGGTTCTGCATAATTGAACACAGCATAACCCCGGCTTGACGGCCCTGCAATGTGATGCTTTTTATGTCAGCCTCGAAAGCCTCTCTGGATTTGCGTTCAAGCGATGATACAAAGGCCGCCATTTCCTCGATTACAAAGAAGATAACTGGAAGCCCGAAGTCAGCAAAGTCGGCCTGAAAAAGCCCTCTGGAAAGCCGCTCTGTCTCCATATAGCTGTATCTCTCCATCATAATGCAAACTACATTAGAGACCATTGCAGATATTTTTTCTAGCTCCCATGCCACCCTGTCAGACGGCATAAAAGCGGAAAGGCTTGCAAGATCGGATCGTTTTGGGTCCGCCAAAAACAAAACAGCGTTCTTGAAAGATGCCATAATGATGAAGTAAAGAGCTAGATATGACTTGCCAAATCCGGTTGAGGCAGAAATTATGGCATGGGGGGCAGTCCGCAGCGACCAGACCACCCCCTGCTGCAAAGGAATTTCATAATCTTGGGTTTTGCTTGCCAGCAATTCCAGTTGTTCGTACATATCCATGATTTATTTAGCCTCGCTAAAATCATACGCTCGGCTGACCGCTTCATCTTTTAGGACGAATAGGACAAGGTCATCATAGCTCACACGCTCCACCGTCCAACCAATAATACCGCCATCTCGAAGCAATCGGCTGATTATCCGCTCGTCAACTAATGATGTCTTTGGAATAAGGCTGACAGACGGCTCGAGCAGTATATAGCCGATACCAGAGGTAAAAATTATATCAACATAAAACTCCACGGGCTCAATTTGGGAAAACTCTTTGCCCGCTTTCACCTTTGTCCGTCCTGTTTCCTTATAGAGACCAATATTGATTAGGGCTTCCCCAAGATGGCGGAACAGTAATCTACTTGCTGCATCGTCATCCAGTGTCCTCACTGCGACAACGCCAATTCGATGTAAATATCGATTCGGAAGCCACTGTTCATCGGAGTAAAAAGCGTTGTGTTTTTTAGCCTGCGCTTTCGAAATGAGCAACTTACATCTCCCCCACCGTCGAAGCAGAAGCACCACGATAGCCAGTCCAACGGTGGATAAAGTGACAACCCAAATCCTCCACTCGTTCGTCCATTTGAAATATACCATTGCAGAGACAGCAGCAAAAGCGACGCCGAACAAGAACACAGGACTAGTGATTATCCAAAAAATTCTGTGGAATACATTATCATCTTGACATCCCGTTGGCTTCCACACGAGCAATGCTCTTCTATTTTTTTGCTTCATTGGCTTCCACCACCTTAATTGCAGCGATCACTGATAACTGGTTTTTAAAGTCGCCGTATACTGTGCATCGCTCAATATCTGTAATTTCAACTACCGTGTCTAACGGACGCAACTTTGCAAAAGCGGATGGAGCTACACCGCGAATCTTAATGATAAGCTGCTCGCCAAAATTGCTGATGTCGTCCTTCGGATATTTCGTTTCGTCCAATACGATGAGAACAGCAATTTTGCTGCCTTCGATCTTCAAGTTATTTACTTCGCCTTCACCCCACTGTGAAGCTTTTACAAAAACCAGACGTTTTTTTGCCAGAAAATCCTCTAATGAGAAATAAGTGTAGGTGCCCAGACTTTTTAGTGCCATTGGTTTTTCCTCCTTAAAATTTTAATTAATTATGTAAAGCCCTTGCGGGATTTTACCGAGACGTACGGAGTGCTTGCGTATATAATAGCGACGCCTGACATTAGCGGGAGACTGTGTCTGTTTTGCAATATAATTAGACTTAAAGTTTTCGAAATCGGCTGGATTTTCTCGCTTTTCAACGGCTAAGAGAGCACCAATTTGCTGGTAAAGACCGACAGCGATCTGTTTGGCAATCTGGCTCGGCATATCATATTCCACTGTCAGCCCCTCCTAGAAATTTATTTTTTCTACCTACATTGTTGCAAATATTCAACCCTCAGTCTAGTAGAGTATGTTATAATAAACCACCGTCTGAAAATATATGGTTGATTATATTCGTATAAGGAGGCAAATGAATGAGCAGTCTATATTCTGTTGAACAAAAAATAAAGACCGCCAAGAGGTTGAAGGTGTTGCGCGAAGAAAAAGCAATTTCCCACGCAACTCTTAGCAGAGATCTAGAGGAAAAATGCGGGTTAAGCATATCAAAGGATAGTCTGATGAAGTATGAGGTAGATGTAGTTAACCATTCTTCTTTTGGTGCTACAAAGGGTATGGGAGCTGAAACCCTTTACTGTTTGGCGAAGTATTATAACGTATCAACAGATTTTATACTGGCGAATACCGATTTCCGAAGCATCGACCCGCAAATGCAAGCAGTTTGTGAGTATTTGGGACTTTCCGAACAATCTATTGACTCCATAAAGAATTCAGACAAAAACAAAGACCCCTATTATGGTGAAATTATGGGTTATATCCCACCATTATTAAAAATTTTTAATTCGCTCTGCGAAAAAGGATTTATTACTGACTTGACCCAAGCTTTTGGGCATTTCTTATATAATGTCATCATTATCAATGGTGTTAGAGATTCGGGTAATAATCTTAGTATTGAGGCCAAAGAACGTATCATGCTTCCAGCGATTTGGCATCTTAACAAAGAAATTTCTGATGCTGTTGAGCAGATCATAGAACCATTACAGAGAGACCTTGATTATCCCTATATGGGATGGGAGTGAAAATGCCATGATGAAGAAAGCAGTAATTTATGCACGATACAGCCCCGGAGGACAGCAGACAAGCCAATCCATTGAAGGACAGTTCAAAGTCTGTCGAGAGTACGCCAACCGTGAGGGCTACCACATCATGGACACTTACACCGATCAAAAACTGACCGGGAAGACAGCAGAAAAACGCCCCGGCTTCCAGCGTATGATTGCAGATTCAGCGCGGGGACGGTGGGAGTATGTTATCGTTTATCAGCTTGACCGATTCAGCCGCAACAAGTACGACAATGCTATCTACAAGGAAAAACTGAACCGAAACGGCGTCAAGGTTGTATCTGCAATGGAGCAGATAAACACCGAGGATGCAAGCGGCATATTGATGGAAACTATGCTAGAAGGAATGGCGGCGTATTATTCACAGGAGTTAAGCCAAAAGATACAGCGGGGTCGGGCAATTAATGCCAATAAACATTTAAGTCTTGGAAGCACCCCCGGCCTCGGCTTCAAGGTGGTAGATAAGCAGATTGTTATTGATGATGCGAACGCTCATCACGTCGCTCGAGTGTTTGAAATGTACGCTAACGGTGCTACAATGCTAGAAATCATAGAATACCTAAACGACATGGGTGCGAGGACTTCTCGCGGCAGACCATTTGCAAAAAACAGCCTATCAACGGTGTTGCGGAATAAACGCTATGTCGGGATATATAGCTATAAAGGCAAAGACACCCCGGATGCCTTGCCCCGTATAGTCCCACAAGCCCTGTTTGACAATGTGCAAAAGCGACTAATTGAGAATATCGGAGCCGGGGGGCGAGGAAAAGCTGTGGAGGACTTCATACTTAGTGGGAAACTCTATTGTAAGGCATGTCTATCACCTATGACAGGAACCAGTGGCACAGGACGAAACGGCACATTATACAGCTATTACAAGGAAAAATCCAAAGGGTGTCAATCCCTCACCGTTACCAAGCAGCGGGTAGAAGACAAGGTTATTGAGATTGTCCGTAATATGCTGACTGAGAAAAACCAGCGAATGATTGCTTGTGAAATATCTGCGCTATGTGAACATGAGAAAGACAACCCGCATTTAAAGCGGCTTCAAAGACTTATGAAAGAAAACCGCAAACAAAAAACCAACCTTCTAGAATCTCTAAAGGTTGGCAAAGCGTCGGCAACAACCGCTAACTATGTTTTTGGTGAAATAGACAGGTTAGAAAAAGAAGCTACAGAACTGGAAAAGCAAACGTCGGTTGAGGAAGACAGAAACTACGGTTTAAGCGAGGTCGATATAATGTACTTTCTGTCTCACTTGAAAAATGGGAATCCCGACGACTTGAAATACAGAAAGCTACTTGTCAATGCGATGGTAAATAGTATCTATATCTATGTTGACAAAGATGGAAACCAAAAAGTAACTATAATATTCAACGTGAGCAACCAGCCACCCGTGCAAGTGGATGTGTCTCTACTAGATGAAATACATGATAGTGGTGGTTCTTATGCGTCCCTGTTATCTCCACCAATACCTGGACACGCTGTCATTTTATGTGACAGCGTGTCTTTTTTTTTGAAGGATATCAGGACCTGTCTTCCCTGTAAATTCGTATTATTCCAGCACCTTGTTTTTGCGCAGGCGCCTCCGCAGTCCTCTTCCCCTCATGTATATCAGGAAAATCAGCCCGAGTTGAACCACAGCAGCGAGAATCTGAAGCCATAGAATCTCATAAAACCCGCCGATCAAGGCGAAAATGATGTTGGAAATGTGACTTACTGTGAACACCAGAAATATGGGAAGATCGTCCTTGAAGCTGAGTTTTCTGAGCATCCGCCCGCGCCAGAATACAGCCAGCAGCGCGGCGGCCATACATAAGTAGAAAGCCATCATGATCCATTCCGAGACACTGCCTTTTTGCATGAACGGCTGCAGCCAGAGAAGGAAATTGGACAAAGGCGTTACAAGGATGCCAAGTGCCGCTAACATTCCAAGTACCGGGTATAGATAGCCGACCGCGAATTTGAAATCTGACTTGCGGTACCACCAGCGTCCCAGCAGGATAAATGCCGCGGCATATCCGCACAGGAGCACCCATCCGGAGAAATTGTAGACCGGGATACTGAAGATGTTTACTGCTCCCGGCTCAAAAACCCAAGTCCACCGGCCGATCGTCCGCTCCTTCGTCTCAAAAATCTGACGAACCGCCAAAGGATCGAGGGACAGGTCGGCAAGCATCCCGAAGACGCCGACAATAATCGGCTTGCACCATGTCCTTATTTGCATTGAATTCAGAATGCGAAGGGATGAATACACCACCAGATATTCAAGAATCGGCACGGACAAAGGTACATTGAAGAGCATGAGCACAGACCGGCCGTATCCGTACCACCCCATAAGCGTGGCGAAATTCTCAAAAACGGCAGCATTCAGGAATACAAAACACACAAACTCCAGAATGACCGGACCGGGATGCTCTTCCTTGCGGATGATAAACTGTACCGTAATCACGGCAAGAATAATAACAATGATATCCTGTATCACCCAGACCGGAACAAATGTAAAAATACCCATTTGGGGAAGCCCCCTTCTTCATTTAGAAAAGCGAACGGCTTAGCGTATGAGCGGCTGTGTTTGAACGGCTGTGTATGAGCGGCTGTGTATTTACATTATAGACCGTTTATTTCACAGAATTACTCTTGATTTCACAGAATTACTCTTGATTTCAGATCTTCTATGCTGATAATTTCAGCATAACGGTCCTTCCAGATCTTCTCGGTGTAATAGGCGGATAATTTCTCTCCGGAAAAATGCGAATTGTCATATGTTGATGTTGTTTCTTCCGGAATCACAACTTCGTAGCCGTACTCAAAGGCTACTTTGCAGGTAGTATCAATGCAGTATTCTGTCTGGAGGCCGACCAGAATAATCCTTTTGATGTTTTTTCCGTCAAGATACGAGGCCAGACCCGTCCCACGAAACGCACTGTTAAAGGATTTATCAAAAATCTTCTCCGTGGGCATAGGCTCAATTCCCGACCAGATCTGCCAACCGGCCGAACCTTGTTCGAGTGAGTCGCCCGGTCCTCCGTCATGCCTGACATATATCACTTCCAGACCCTTTTTCCTGCAAAGAGAGATAAGCGTTACAATATTCGACAGTACACTTGTTTCATTATACGGATGATCTTCTACCATAGCTGTCTGGACATCCACGACAAGTAAGGCTGTGTTCTTCATTTCTTATCCCCTCCTGAACATTTCATATTTGAAAAGACAGGCTGCAATCCGGCGCGTACTTACAATTATATACCCTGTCGTATTGCCCGTATCCCCTTTTGTATGCCGGAAAATGGTATTTGTGTATAATGAGACTAACTTTTCTATTGCCGTGATGATTTTTTCTATTAACAAAGAGCCGGGAGACACTAACAAAATATGTTTGATACGGATAAACAAGTTGATAACAGGGCACTGACCGAACTGATGAATCGTATGCCGCAAAATCATTCTGTCGGCAAAAACAATGCGTTTATTAATCGCATGCTGGATGCGCGATTCCTGATCCCTGCACAGACAGCCCCCATTCAGGGAATGGGTGAACGGGAGAACACACAGGTGGTCTCTATAGTAGACGATACGGTCATGTTCCTTCCGGTGTTTACTGATGACGGCGGCGAGCACTACCTGATGGCTTTTACGGACTGGGATGAATTGCGCAAATGGCCCGGGTATCGCCCGAATCAGCAGACGATTGTATGTTCATACGCGGATTTCAGTGAAATCGTCATGAAACAGCCGAACACATACCCGGGATTTGTAATAAACCCATATGGGCAGAATCTGACGATATCAAAAACACAGATTACTCAAATACGCAGCAGAATAAAGAGAGCGTATCATGCGGCCCGTGCGCCGAAGCAGGACGAACGGATTCTTCTCGGCGATCCGAAGATTTTCCCTTTAGAAATGGCAGTGGAATGTAAGACTTTTCTTCGAAGCAGAAAGGATGTCACAGCAGCTTACCTGATGCTTATGATACGGGGCTCGAAGCCGGGTTATCTGATTGTCCTTGACTGCACCGGCGATTATGCAGAGCTATTTAGTGACATGGAAAAATTCTGCGTACGATTTGCCAAATCCGGTATGTCTGTTGATTTTGCACCGGTACCCAGTATTTTGGGGCAGCAGGCGATCAGCGGCCGAACTCCGTTTTTTGTCAAATGGAAAAAATAGAATACAGATACCCTGCTTTTCGCTTCGCTGTAAAATCTAAAGACCTTGCATTACTCTTCGAGGAAAACCATAAAGGACTGCGGCTTCATCGAGATGCCTTCTTTCGAACAGACGGGTTCTTCTCCGATGGAGTAAATGATTTTGCCTTGTACCGCAGCCGGGGCTTGTGCTGTTCTGCCGGAAGGATTAACGGCTATGGTGAGATTCCCTCTGCGGTAGATGAACGGATACGCATTCTGTGCGGCATATACGACTTCAAACGGTCCGTTGCCGTGCAGTGATTTGTTCGCATGACGAAGTGCGGTCAGGCGTCTTACTTCATGGATCAAAGAATCCGGGTCTGCAAGTTGGGATTCTACCGTCGGTGCATCCAAAGAATCGTCGACCGGAAGATAAAGCTGATCAGCGTCCGCCTGAGAGAAGCCTTTGTTCGCTCCGTTGTCCCACTGCATCGGCGTACGTGTTCCGGTACGTGGATACCCGCCTTCCTTACTCTTGAGTCCATCGACAAACTTCATGCCTATTTCATCTCCATAGTACAGAAAAGGGACGCCCGGCATCGTTAATAGGAATGCGTAGGCTATCTTGAGCTCGGTTGGATCAAGATATTTGCTGAGACGTGCTGTATCGTGGTTTCCGGTAATGAAACAAATATATCCGTCATTCTTCGTATTCTCATAATCATGCGTGTACTGCGCCGTAAAGGCCGCTGCATCCCCGCTCCCGAGCTTGCTGAAGTAGCTCCTGTGTTCTTTGGTCTGTGGATCAACATAGCGCATCAGGGCATGGTAGCCCTTGCCCATATGATCGAGATAGAAATCACAGTGGAAACCGCTTTTGATTGCGCGCTTCGGATTGCTCCATTCGGAAATCAGTGCAGCCTCAGGATACCTCTCGTCCAGCATTTCACGGACATTGCGCCAGATTTTCGAAGTCTCAATCTTCTCTTCATCATTCTTCACCAGTGAATCCGCCATATCAACACGGAATCCGTCGCAGCCCGCATCAAGCCAGAACCGGATGACATCTTTCATTGCTTCTCTGGTCGCGATACAGTCGGGATGGGTAGGCGGCAGCTGCCACGGTTCTTTAATTTCATTGAATCCATAGTTGAGAGCCGGCTGTGAACTGAAGAAGTTGACCATGGAATTGCCGTCACGCTCCGCCATGCCGCTGACAAATCGATAGGGCAGCGGAGCATCCCATACAGAGTTTGTCCAGATATACCGGTTGGTATACTCGTTCTTCTGTGCCAGTGAGCTCATTTTGAACCATTCGTGCTGATACGAAGTATGCCCCGGAACCAAATCGAGAATAATCTTGATTCCAATCTGATGCGCAGCATCAAAGCAGCGGATCAGATCTTCATTGGTCCCATATCTCGGAGCAACGAGCTTGTAGCTGCGCACATCGTATCCCGCATCCAGGAACGGGGAATCAAAGCAGGGATTAATCCAGACTGCATTGAATCCCAACTCCTTGATATAGGGAAGTTTAGCAGTAATTCCATTGATATCGCCGACACCGTCTGCATTGGAATCATAAAAGGACTGCGGGTATATTTCATAGAAAATTGCATCGTCTAACCACTGCGGCATAATGTGAGACTTCCTTTCCTTTTGTATACCGCCATTCTAACACGATTCTTTTCGAAAATAATAGTAAATGTTTCTGATATTTTCGAAAGTTTTTCGTTTTTTCGTTTTCCATTTTTCCTTATATTCGTTTACATGTGGAAGATTTCTTTAAGCTGCGGATAAAGCAGCGCGTACTTTTTTTTGTTATTGGCATAGAGCAGCGTGTTTTCCGGTATATATCTGGTTACGGATTTGATGCTGATATTCGAAGCAGCGTCGGCATAGCCCGTGAAAATGCCGGCACCGACACCCGCGGCTACGGCTGCGCCTAAAGAGGTTACTGCGGCGGCCGGCACTGTCAGATCTGCGACGTCCCTCTCACAGATATCCGCTATTATCTGTTTCCAGAAAGCTGACTTGGCGCCTCCCCCTATAATGCGGAGAACCGGACTGGTCACATTGTCACGCGACACTTCAAGAATACTGTCGAGGGCAAAAGCAACGCCTTCGAGTGTGGCCCGCAGAAAGTTATTGGTATTCTGCGAGACATGCATACCGAAGAACACGCCCCTGGCTTCCGAATCAAATATCGGCGAGCGTTCCCCTTCTATATAAGGCAGGTAAATTAAGCCGTCACTGCCTGCAGGTACGGTAGCCGCACGTTCATCGAGTTCGCGGGGGGATGCCAGCCCGAAAATATCCTGCACCCATGATACGGAACGCCCGGCCGCCTGCATTGTTCCGAAAACGCCGAAGCTTTCACCGTCTAGCGAGACGATATTGAATACACGGCGCTTGTCATCGCAGAATTGCTTCTCGCTGTTGAACGCTATCCAGGCAGTGGTTCCCAGAGAACAGTAGATATCGCCTTTATTAGCCAGACCGGCTCCGACATTCGCACAGGCACCGTCACCGCCGCCAGCGGAAACGGGAATACCTTCCGGAAGGCCCATTTGTTCCGCCGCATCCGCACAGAGGCACCCGACAATGTCATGGCTTTTGTGAAGAACCGGAAATTTGGAAGCATCCAGTCCGACTTCCCTGAACAGGTCGGTCAGATATTCCATTGTTTCCAAATGTAAAAGGAGTCCGTGTGAAGCATCGGAATAATCTGCCGAGAAGACCCCGCCGGTGAGCTTCATGACCATGTAATCTTTGGACTGCAAAAAAGCGAATGTATTCTCATACACCTGGGGGTGAGTATTTTTGAGCCACAGTGCTTTGGCAAGGGAGGAAGCAGGGCTTAAGACATTGCCGGTCCATCTGTATATCTGTTCCACACCGAATTGCTCCGCAAGAAGCTGCGCTTCCGCGGCTGCCCGGCAGTCGGAGTGAATCATGGAGTGCATCAGTGCTTTACCGTCTTTATCGACAGGCAGAAGTCCGAGCATGTGTCCGCTCAGTCCTATGGCCGCTATTTGAGGAATCAGCGCAGCCTGGTGGGCAGAGATCACCTTAACCGCCCTGCAGGCGGCTTTCCACCAATCCTGTGCATCCTGTTCCGCTTCGCCGATTACCGGAAAATACGTCGGGTATTCTACAGAAGAACTGTCGATAATGTTGAGATCCTCATCAAAAAAGGATGCTTTAACAGCACTCGTCCCAATATCTATCGCGAGAATTATCTTATCCATGTCTATGCTTCTCGCTGAAGGAGTCCGTCTATCTCTTGTGCAGTAGGAACAACACGCATGGCGCCTCTTCTTGTCGTAATCAGGGAAGCAGCGGCATTCGCGTAGCGGATCATTTCTTCTAATTCAGCTTCCGTGAAATTCAGTCCGCCCTGCTTCGCTATCCTGTAGAGGCAGCAGCCGATAAAGGTATCCCCTGCGCCGGTCGTATCAATTGTCTTCACGCCGGTAAATGTGCCCTGCATACCTTCTATATCCCCGAGCTTGTAGAAGCAGCCTTTTTTGCCGAGTGTGGCAAGGAAAAGCCGGATATTCGGATATTGCCGGTGCAGGATTTCAATGCCCTCTTTAATATCTTCAACGCCGGCCGCAAGGACCAGTTCCTCTTCCGATATTTTCAGGATGTCGCACATGGAAAGCCCGTATTTCATCTCTTCGACAGCCTCGTTCATGTCATCCCAGAGAAATGTACGGATATTCGGGTCAAAGGACAGAAGGCAGCCGCTCTTTTTCGCATGTTCAACGGCAAAATGTACCGTGGAACGTTCCGGTTCCCTGCTCATAGGTACCGTGGAATAATGGAAAATGAAAGCCTTGTCAATAATGTCGGTCCGCACTTCATCCTTGAGATACATCATGTCTGCGCCGGGCTTGCGTGCGAAGCTGAAGCTTCTGTCCCCTGTCGCGTCAAGATGCACAAAGGCGAGTGTGGTAAAACTGTTTTTATCGAATATGACTCCCTGCGTATCAATGCGGCATTCCCTTGCCACTTCTTCCAGATAATGACCGTAGTGATCATCCCCGACTTTGCCGAGAAAAGCTGTCTTCCCGCCCAGTCTGCTTACCATGGAAAGTACATTGCAAGGAGCACCGCCCGGATTAGCTTCGAGAATGTCATGCCCCTGTTCGCTTTTGCCGTATGGAGTGAAGTCAATAAGCAGTTCACCGAGAGAGACGACGTCGTATTCTTTATTAATCATAATGAGGCTCCCTTTCTGATAACGGATTCATACTTTGCTGAAATTCGAATGTATTTGTTGATCTATCCACTGTTTACTATTTTCGTCTCTTTGCATGCTGATTGTCAATCGATTTGTTTCGTGTTTGCCTCGTGTCCCCTTCCAATCGAAACAAATCTTGACAGGAGGACGCCAAAACAGTACTGTAATTGCATGAACAGCGGTCAGCTTCCTAGGCGTGGGGGCCGGCCTTTTTTATACTTCAGGAGGAGACGTATGCATCACAAAATGCCGCCGGAATGGGCGCTTCATCAGAGAATGTTTATCGAATGGCCTGTACCGGATCCCGTCTGGGCTGAAAATATCGGCCGCGCCCGGGAGGCTTTTGCCCTTGCTGCACGTGCAATTGCGGAGTTTGAACCTGTGACCATGATAGTTAATCACGGCGAGGAAGAATCGGCGGCGGCCTTGTGCGGACCGGATGTGGATGTCATCACCATCCCGCACGACGACTGCTGGATGCGCGATAACGGCTGCACTTTCGTAATTGACGAAGCAAATAAGGTTCTTTCAGGTATTCACTGGGACTTTAACGCATGGGGCGGCAAATATCCAAACTGCCAGTTGGACAAGCAGGTCCCGACTCAGCTTTTACGTCTTCTGGGTGTACCTGAATGCAGCGTTCCGATTGTTCTGGAAGGCGGTTCAATCCATACCAACGGCAAAGACACTCTTCTGACGACGGCGGAGTGCCTCCTTAATCCGAACCGCAACCCTTCCCTCACGAAGGAAGAGATCACGGCCTGTCTTTGCAGCACACTCGGTGTCTCGCGCGTAATATATCTTCCCAACGGACTTGACAGAGATGAGACCGACGGACATATCGACAACATAGCCTGTTTCCTAGATGAAAATACATTGCTTATTCCATATACGGATGATGCGGCAGATGTAAACTATAAGCGACTGGATGATGCTCGACGGTCTGCGCTGGCCGCAGGTCTGACTGTCAGGGATATCGTGCAGCCGCCGCTTACACTCGAAAACGGCGAGCCGCTCACTTTGAGTTATGTTAATTTCGTGTTTGTTAACGGAGGAATCGTAATGCCGGGATTCGGCGGCGAACTTAGCAAGTACGATGAGCAGGCTAAAGCACAGCTAGGCGAACTATTCCCCGACCGCAGAATCGTCCAGGTAATGACACGCGACATCATCCGCGGCGGAGGCAACATCCATTGCATTACGCAGCAGATGCCGGCCGTCTGAGCCCCGCACCTGCATAAGAAAGATTGAGGTACCTGTATGAGAAAAGTCACCGTAGCAGCGACACAGATGAACTGTACGTCCGATTTTCCGGAGAATCTCGACAAAGCCACGGCTCTCGTTCTTTCGGCCGCCGCAAAAGGCGCGCAGATCATTCTGCTGCAGGAACTTTTCGAGACGCCGTATTTTTGCCAGAAACCGTTGGAAAAGCACTTTTCCCTGGCCCACATACTTGAGGAGAATCATGCGATTGCGCATTTCCGTACGATCGCCCGTGATAACCGCCTGGTACTTCCGATAAGCTTTTTTGAACGCGACAACAACGCATACTATAATTCGCTGGCCGTCATCGATGCAGACGGAGAGGTCCTCGGCGTGTACCGCAAATCGCACATACCCGACGGGGCAGGATACCAGGAGAAATTCTTCTTCAACCAGGGAGACACGGGCTTTAAGGTCTGGGATACGGCTTACGGAAGAATCGGATGCGGAATCTGCTGGGATCAGTGGTTCCCCGAGACCGCCAGGTGTCTGGCACTCATGGGGGCGGAACTCCTGTTCTTTCCGACGGCCATCGGTTCCGAGCCCCTGGAGCCTGAGATTAATTCAGTCGATCACTGGCGGATAACCATGCAGGGACACGCTGCAGCCAATCTGACACCGGTTATCGCCTCCAACCGCATCGGCACCGAACACGAAGACGAATCTTTCATTCGTTTCTATGGATCTTCGTTTATCGCCAATGAACAAGGTCAGATCGTTACAAGTCTTGGTGACGAGGATGTAGACACCTGCATTGCAACGTTCGATCTCGATGCAATCGCACTGGCCCGCAGAAGCTGGGGCATATTCCGTGACAGGCGGCCTGATCTATACGGGCCGCTCCTTACCATGGACGGACACACCAATGTATCATCGCTGCAGATATAACCGCACCAGGCATAATCTTTTGCAGGTATAATAATATAAGAAATCATTTGAAGGAGGCAGTATGGAATATACAATGACGGACGAACCCAGGCAGGAAGATATTGATGCTGTTCTGGACAAGCTCAAGAAATTCAACCTTGCCCATATCGAGCTTGCGGAAGTGAAGCCGCTGGCAATTTTCGTCAAAGATGAGAATGACAAGATAGTCGGAGGAATTTCAGCGGAGACGCACGGCAACTGGCTGAAAGTGTTCTATTTGTGTCTGGACGAGGATATTCGGGAGCAGAAAATCGGTTCCAAATTACTCCTTGATGCCGAGACGGAAGCGATAGCCAGGGGCTGCCGATATGCTTTTCTGGATACTTTCGGTTTTCAAGCCAGGGATTTCTACATCAAAGCAGGCTACAGGGAAGTGTTCACACTGGAAGACTATCCTGTATTCGGCAAACGGCATTACATGGTGAAGCAGCTGACACAAGACGAGTAAGTCATTACAACATGCGGTATGATCGGGCTATTTAGTAAGAGAAGTCATTACGGCTTCTCTTTTTTATCGTCTTTTATTATTTCTAACAGCAAAAATATTTTGAATTCCTATTGCAGTCATCGAGATATTGTATATAATGAATATACACAATATTGTTAGCTACAAGAGCGGGGAGGTCTTTTCATGGATATTATCATAAGCAATTCAAACGAGAAGCCTATCTATGATCAAATCGCCTCCCAGATCAAAAATCTCATCATGACAGGGGATCTCAAAAGCGGCGACGCCCTCCCTTCCATGCGGCTTCTGGCCAAGGAGCTGCGCATCAGTGTCATTACAACCAAGCGTGCGTATGAGGATCTCGAACGGGACGGCTTTATCGAATCCATTACCGGAAAAGGAAGCTTCGTATCGGCCGGAAACACAGAATTCCTTCGCGAGCAGCAGCTGCGCATCGTCGAAGAACATCTGCAGAAAGCTATTGATACTGCGAAAAAATCCGGAATTTCCCCGGATGAACTTATTGAAATTCTATCTATGCTATACAGGGAGGAATAACCAATATGGAAAATGTTCTTGAACTTAAGAATGTGTCAAAGTCATATGACGGATTTGCTCTGCGAGATGTGAATATAACGCTCCCAAAGGGCTGTATTATGGGATTCATAGGTGAGAACGGTGCAGGCAAGAGCACGACGATCAAGCTTATTTTGAATCTTATTCATCGTGACAGCGGCGAGATTAATGTATTTGGCATGGACGGCTTAACAAATAATATCCAGATCAAAGAAGATATCGGCGTCGTGTTTGATGAATCCAACTTTCCGGACACCATGAGTGCGGCCGATGTGAATGTTGTCATGCGGAACATATATAAAAAATGGGATCAGGCGGTGTTCTCCTCCTATCTTACACGGTTCTCCCTCCCGCTTAAGAAATCTGTCAAAGAATATTCACGGGGCATGAAGATGAAGCTGTCGATCGCCGTTGCTTTATCGCATCATGCCAGACTGCTTATACTTGATGAAGCGACAAGCGGGCTCGACCCGATCGTCCGTGATGAAATACTCGATGTGTTCCTGGAATTCATCCAGGACGAGGAACATTCCGTGTTTATCTCTTCTCATATTACAAGCGATCTTGAAAAAGCAGCCGACTATATTACGCTCATCCACAAAGGACAGATCCTGTTCAGCGAGGCCAAGGACGAACTTCTCAATGAATACGGCATCCTGAAATGTTCGGCTGCCGAATATGAAGCCATCGATAAGGAGCTCATTATCGGATGCCGCAAAAACGCATTCGGAGTCGAAGCACTCATCAAAAAGAAGTCCCTGCGGGGGAATTACACCGTAGATTCAGCAAGCATAGAAGATATCATGCTGTTTCGAATCAGGGGGGAAGCAAAATGAAGGGTCTTATAATTAAGGATATGTTCGCACTCAGGAAACAGGGGAAAATGATGCTGATGCTTGCTGTTTTCTACATTGCCTTCTCTATTTTTACAAAAAACATAAGTATGCTCGGCACCATGACTGCGCTGCTCTGTGTCATGCTGCCCATAACCACACTGTCATATGACGAATACTGCAAATGGGACCGCTATGCGCTTGCCATGCCGACCTCCGGCAGGACAATCGTACTCAGCAAGTATATTCTCGGGGGGATGCTTACCCTAACCGGCTTTCTCGTCGTCGCAGCGGCAAGTATCGCGATCGTAGCAATAACCGGTGAAATGCCGGTCGGCGAAGCGATTTTTATCTGCTTCGTCGTCAGTATTATATCGCTTGCCATTCAATCGATCATCTTTCCGATTATATTCAAATTCGGCGTGGAGAAAGGCCGGTTTATTATGCTGCCTGTCTTTGTCGTCCCGGCAGGTATACTCTATCTTTTGTCCAAACTCGGATTCACCCTGCCGGATGCCCGCACACTCAAGTTCCTCGCCTATCTCTCTCCCGCTGCAGTACTGTTAATCATGTCGGTCTCTATCGTTCTTTCGATTAATATATATCGTAAAAAGGAATTCTGATCGTAAGAAGGGGGATGCCGTATGAAAGGCCTGATAATCAAGGATCTGTTATCAATCAAAAGAATGGGCTTCGTACTTCTTCTGCTTGCATTTGTCTGGGCCGCCTGTCCATTTTTTCCCACAGAAGCGGCCATGTGCGCCATATTCGTTTTCTTCATGGCGGGAGTCTCTGTGCCTGTTATGGTTATGCAGTCCGATGAACCCAATCACTGGAACACGTACGCTCTTTCGCTCCCGATATCGGTCAGAACTCTTGTGCTCAGCAAATATATCCTCGTCATATTCGTTGATCTTGCCGGCTTTATTCTGGCCGCGGCGGCAATCATCCGTGCATCCCAACTGACCGGTGAGATGACTATCCGGGATTCCATGCTCCTATCGATGAGCGTCTGCAGTTTTACGCTCCTGGTTCTGTCGGCAGGTATGCCGATACTGTACCGATTCGGCGCTGAAAAGAGCCGGATATTTCTTGGAATGTCCGGCATTGTTCCTCTATTACTTTACAACATCGGCAAGATGCTGGGCATCAGCGCACCGGGCCCGGATGTCTTTCGTATTCTGGCATATACATTCCCGGTCTTTGTTGTCATTGTACTTATTTTATCGATCCAGATTTCGATCCGGATCGCACGCAAAACCGAATACTGATAAAAAAGCACCGTCCGGGGTTTTACCGCGGCAGTGCTTTTTTGATATACGTTCTTAATAAAACACATTCCCTCAGTACAAATCACACCTGCTTATCCTGAAGAAGCGCGTTCAATTCCGTCATCGTCGCTTTGACGCAAGGGCTGTAACGGATCTTGTCGGCATTGTCATATAAGAGATGACGGTATTTCGTATATATATCCGATCCGGACCGGCGCACATTATTCATACTCGCAAGAAGCATCATCAGGTACATCTGATTTTTGGTATCGGTACCGGTGAGACACGCGCAGGTGTCCAGCACCTTTGTGGCATCCGGCATTATGGAGGAATCGCAGATATCCTGCAGGGCCAGATCCTGATACAGAAGATAACTAAGTGCCTCAAGCTGTGCCGGCATAAGCTCCGGCGACGGTATCTCATACGGGAATTCCGCACGCCCGGCAGGCTTAATGTAGCGCTTGTCAAAGAACAGAAGCATGATGTCATTGATCATGTCATTGAAAGGTTCGCCAAAAGATCCGACCGGCAGATCTTTAGAGACAATTCTTGCGCTCTGCTTAGCCTTGTCCAGTATCCATGAGCGGACTCTATATACATTTCCGTCGCGAAAAACGGTTCCTGTTATTACAAAATCAAGGGCTTCTTTGGTGCAAAGTGCAAAAAGACTCTGCACATCCGGCTCGAGGCTATCCGACTGCGGACCATTCTCACGTGATATCGGATATAGGGCGATCGGCGCATAATGGGTCGTGAAAAGAAGTCTCTCTCCAATGAAAAGCGGCAGGCTGACAGCCAGGTCAGAAGGGTGTACCGCGTATTCCTCGTTCGGAATCGGGTCTCCATGAGCGGATGTATCCGCATACATATACACGCCGACGCGTCTTCGAGACTCTGTCCGGGGGAGAATATCCTGGATTCCGGGCAAATCCCGGCTCCATACCGGCACAGCCGCCTGAACAGCTCTCGGCAAATTGGACGGGACAGATTCCGGATCATCTGCGGCCGGAACCTGTATTACTTCCCCTTCATCCGTCATTTCGGATGGCGCACCTGCCGGCGAACTGTTCATACTCAGCCGAAGAAATGTATCGGCAAATCCTTCGAGGTAATCGTGAATATCCGGCCGGTCATACCGGCGGACCTGCCGGAGCAGCGCGATACCGGACACTGGATCCTTCATGTCCTGATACGATTGGAGGAGATTAAGCCCAATATGGATATTATGCCGGCCTGGATCGTATACACCGGCCAGGAGCTCAGGCATCTTCTGTGCAAAACCATACCGTCCGAGATCCGCCGAAATCATAAAGAGCGCATATTCAGGAGGCTCCGGGGAATCAAGGACCACCCTGTACCATCCCGCGGCCTCCTCATAATCATTCTGCTCAAGAGCCATGCGCCCGAGATATACTTGCGGAAGCCAGCTGCCCTCGATATCAGTTAATTCTTTGAGGGCGGCATATACGGCCGCAGGACCGCCCCTGGTCTTGCAGATTGAAAGCAGAAGAGGTATTTTATCTTCCTGATTCGGATTATCGCCTAGGGCGAACCAGAGGCTCTCTATGGATTCTTGAGAATCGGATACTTGAGAAGCGGATTCCTGTGCAGAATGTTGGGAGGCAGCGGGTATCTGACGGGGGACGGATGATTCAGGGCTAACTGAAACAGAAGGGTTCTCCGGTATTTTCAGAGAATGCTTCAGACGGTCAATTAACTTCATCAGTTCGTCCTCCTCAATTAACTCTTACCTCACAAAAGGATATACTGACTAAATTGTATGCTACCTTGCATTAAGTGGCAAGTTACAGGCTGGTTTCATTTTGGCGGAAACATGATATATTGATATCATTATCAAAGGGGAGATTTCAAATATGCCGCAAAATCCCACTCTTCTTATTTGTGCAATTATCACGATCACGCTCGCACTGGTTTTCTACACAACGGGTGTCTGGAGCGAAAAAATACAGGGCCAGCTGAAAAGATGGCACCTGTTACTGTTTTGGACCGGATTTGTTTTTGATACAACCGGAACCACCCTTATGGGGAAACTCGCAGGAGACATTCTGAAATTGAATTTTCATAGTATCACCGGAGCTCTCGCTATTCTTCTCATGCTGATTCATGCATTATGGGGAACCGTCGTCCTTGCCAGAAACCGTGAATCAGAACGCATTAGCTTTCACAAGTTCAGTCTCATTGTTTGGCTCATATGGTTGGCACCCTATCTGTCCGGAATGATTTACGGGATGGCCGGGTAAGCTCCGGCAGCAAAATCATATGATCCGGGGCGTATCGTGCAAGCGGCTTCCATGACACGTCTATTACTGATCGTGCATGAACCGTGCGAGGAATTCTTTGGTACGCGGGTTTGTCGGATTGTTGAAAATAACCTCCGGCGTGTCTTCCTCTGCGATAACACCCTTATCCATAAAAACAACCCGGGTTGATACATCACGTGCAAAAGCCATCTCGTGAGTCACAATAATCATTGTGAGCCCGTTCTGTACCAACTCACGCATGACCTCGAGAACTTCGCCGACCATCTCCGGATCAAGCGCGCTTGTCGGCTCGTCAAACAAAAGCACTTCCGGTTCCATCGCAAGTGCGCGTGCGATAGCGACGCGCTGCTTCTGTCCTCCGGAAATCTGGTGCGGTTTGGCGTTGATATACGGATCCATGCCGACCTGCGTCAGGTACTTCATCGCCGTCTCTTCCGCTTCTTTTTTGCTGCGTTTCAAGACCTTGATCTGACCCGTCATACAGTTCTGCAGAACAGTCATGTTGTTGAAAAGATTGAACTGCTGGAACACCATTCCTACTTTAGCGCGGTAATCCGTTACACTTGTTTTCCTGTCCATAATGTTCTTGCCATTAAAAATGATGTCGCCGCCGGTCGGGGTCTCAAGAAGGTTAATGCAGCGCAGAAGTGTCGATTTACCTGACCCGGATGAACCGATCACACAGATCACATCTCCCGGATAGGTCTTGAAATCAATATCCATCAGGACTTCCACTTTGCCGAAATTCTTGACAAGGTGCCGCACTTCGATGACCGGAGCCTTATTATCATTCCTCATCTCATCGCACTCCTCTGACCACTATGTTTGCGGTTAAGCATCTGCATGGTAAGACCTGAAGACCTTCTATTCTTTACAGGCATACCCTTAGTATTTGTTCCTGCCAGATTATAGCTGTCCGGACCGTCGATCTTTTTCTCATACCAGCGTAAAAGCCGGGAACAGGGAAACGTCATACTTAAGTATATTACACTGGCAATCAGAAACGGCCCATATGTGTCGTAGTAAGTACCGGCCAAAGTCCTTGTCGCATAGAAAAGCTCCGCGACAGAAATAATCATCAGAACAGATGAGTCCTTAATGTTGATAATCAGGTTGTTGCCTATCTGCGGAAGGATGTTCCTCAAAGCCTGCGGGAACACAATCGAAAACATGGTCTGAAAGTGTGTCATACCAATCGCTTTCGCAGCTTCTGTCTGCCCTCTGTCAATTGATTCAATACCACCCCGCACGGATTCGGACATATAGGCGCCCGTATTAATGGATATAATCACAAATCCTGCAAACATGGCCGTCATATTAATTCCAAGCGCTTGCTGCGAACCGTAGTATATGACTACCGCCTGAATAATCATCGGCGTACCGCGGAACACTTCAATATAAACGGCCATGATGATGCGTACGATTTTGAGAAAGATTTTTTTAACCAGATTATCCCGGGGCTGGATGGGAATTGTCTGGACAAGGCCGATCAGAAATCCAATGAGACAACCAATTACCGTTCCAACGACTGCCAGTAGAATTGTTTTTTCTGCACCCTGCAGAAAATCTTTACCGCCCATTTGTACCAGATAAACTACCTGCTCCCAAAAATTTCTACTATTTGCAGCCAGCATGATTGGAATATTCATTTCTTTACCCTCATCTGCGATTCAAAAATTATTCTTGCGTATGCTTTCTTATGCGTATCGAGCAGTCTCCATTGGAATCCCTGCGAGTTTCTATTATGATACGTGACAAACAAAATGTGAATTGTTTTTCTTAAAAAAAACGGAAAATTTGATAATATTTTCAAAAAAACCGGCAGGCTGATCCGAATAATCGGATAAACCTGCCGGATATCATTACGAAATCAGAGCTCTCTTAGTTTGCAAGCGGCTGCTGGGTAACAGCATTCTTCATAATGGTTTCCCTGTCACTGTCGGAGATCTTGGCAAGCGCTTCATTGACGCCTTTCAGAAGATCGGCATTACCCTTCTTAACTGCGCAGCCCATATTCGTGTCTTCCGCACTCACTGTGAAGCCTTTACCCTCTGCAAAATTCACGATCGTTACGTCCGGGTTGGCGACAGAAGCTGCCATGGCTGTCGGACGGTCCGTCGTATATGCATCGATCTTTCCTGCTGTAAGAGCTACAAGAAGTGTCGGAACATCTGTCATAGCAGGGAGAATCTCGGCACCTTTGGCCTGATCAAGAAGTGTGTACCAGACTGTACTTAACTGGGAAGTCATCTTCGCTCCGGCAAGATCTGCAAGGGAAGTAGCTGACGCATATTTACTGGTCTTCATCGTCAGTACCACAATGTCGGCATCGTAATATACATCCGAGAAATCGACTGCCTGAGCCCGGGCCGCTGTAATGGACATACCGGCTACGATAATATCAATCTTACCGCTCTGCAGTGCAGGGATTAAGCCGTCCCATTCTGTTTTCACAATGGTAACGTCATATCCCAAAGAATCAGCTATTTTTTTAGCCATCTGTACATCATAACCATTTGCATAGTTATCACTGTCGGCAATTTTGACGGCACCGTTGGAATCATCACTCTGCGTCCAGTTAAACGGAGCGTAGGCACACTCCATACCGACACGAAGTACCTTTTTAGCAGCAACTGTTGCCGCATCCGTTGTTTTTGTATCAGTTGTAGTCGTCTTTGAGCAGGCTGTTCCTGCTGCAAGAACGCCGGCTGCCATCATAAAACAAAGAACCAAACTCACAACTCGCTTCATCTTCATAAATATAGCCCTACCTTTCGTGTGCGTTTCAACGCCCCCAGTGGTCCAAATTCATTCCAGTCAATCAGCATCTGTGCAGGAAATCCGGCGCAATAATGCATATGCGCCTGCCAAAAACACAAACAGGGCAGAAAATCCCACCAATTTGAGACATCAACCCCGACTGTTCATCATAATACTGCGTTACGGTACTGTGGTCAAGTGAAAAAGAACCCAAAATCCATCTATATTTAAAACAGGA
>Ga0209540_10000633_pt1 | contig 31240 bp, 26 predicted proteins | sample BarGraIncu01121A_FD_184501 | JGI IMG/M metagenome (GOLD analysis project Ga0209540, IMG submission 184501) | Arctic peat soil microbial communities from Barrow, Alaska - Barrow Graham LP Incubations 011-21A (SPAdes) (version 2) | ecosystem: Environmental > Terrestrial > Soil > Wetlands > Peat... | reverse complement strand
TAGTAACGAGTGGATTGATAATGAATGCATCAAATTTATTATCCTTAAGAAAGTGGAAAAGAGTAAGGTGGTACACGCCAGTGGACTCCATGAAGAATATAGGCTTCATGGCATACTCTCCTTCCGCTTTTTTTATTTGCTCTAAAAAGCAGTTGAAACCTTCAACTGTATGATTAATTTTGAATGGTTTTCTAAACTGACTTCCGTCAGGGCAAAGAACTGAGGCAAAAGAAAATGCCGAAGCAACATCAATACCAATAACTGTACTGTTTAAATAATTTGGAATAATAAACATCTCCTTTTGTTTAAATTGGGGTGGAGTAGAGATTCCACTTCTATCAGTTAGCTTGCAACCTTGTTAGTGACACGGGTAGTTCCAAAGTAGGAAACCCAACCAGCTAAAACACAAAATACCTCTCAGGAGGTTTACATCTATTTTCTCTATTCAGAAAATATTATAACATTGTGAAATAGCTAAGTTGAATTTTCTAAATGGTATCTAAGTAATAAAAAACCAAAAACAAAGATAAGTATAAATATTAAATTTAAAAATGAGTAAAAATAAATATTAACATTAATAAAGATAGGTAAGAAATCATTCGTATTACTTAGAGGCGGTTTCTTATTAAACTTATAATTAGATTATACAAGGAGGTTATAATGAAGATAATATCATTGGTTAGCAGCTATAGAATAAATGGCAACACAAACAGGGCTGTTTCACTGATTGAAAAACAACTTTTATCAATTGTAGAAAAGGAGAATATTGTTCTTGAGGTTGAAAAAATACAATTGGGACACCTTGATATAAAGACATGCTGTGGATGCAGAGTCTGTTTTGACAAAGGAGAAGAAAGATGCCCTTTAAATGATGATCTTCTTGCGATCTGGGAAAAGATACATCAAGCTGATGTGATACTTGCTGCAAGTCCTGTATATGTATAGGATGTCAATGGGATAATGAAAAATTGGATTGACCGTATGGCATTTAATTGCCACAGGCCTGCATTTGCAGGAAAGAATGTATATATAGTAACTTCTTCGGGAGGTGGATCATCAAATCATACAATAAATACAATAAAAAATGCATTCACAACTTGGGGTATAAACTTTGCAGGGAGTAGCAAGTTCCGTACAGGCGAAATGATGGATTCTGTTGAGATGGAATCAAAATACAGCAGTGAGATTAAAAAGGCAGCTGAAGTATTATACAAGGCAGTAAAAAACAATTCAGACAAAAGCCCCTCACTTTATTCATTGATTACATTTAAGGTCCAACAGGAATGTTGGCAGAAATCAACACAATGTAAAGATACTGTTAATTATAAATATTGGCAAAGAAATGAATGGCTTAAAAAAGATTGTAATTACTATATCCCCAATAAGGCGAGTTTTCTAAAAATAAAATTTGCACGGTTAATTGGAAGTATTGTTGCGATTTTCTATATATAAAATGCATTTATAAGTTTTTTAAAAGATATATAAAACTAACTTCTCATTAGTTTCCCACAAAGTTTAATGTTGAATTATTGTTTGTAAGTTGCGACGGAATATTCGTATAAAACGTCTCAAGTTCAAAATACCCTATGCCCCACATTATCATTACATTATAATAAAACATAAAAACTGACTCTCCTTAAAGAATATAAGCCGGTTTTTACATGCCTATATCCTTAATATCAGGATACTTTGCTATTATATGGAGTGCACTATCCGCGAGGACCCATTAATAATAGTGTATAATTCTTCCAAAGTGTTTGCAAAAATAAGAAGTGAAATAACATTTAAATTTTTTTCTTTTGCCAATATGAAATTCCCGTAAGCTTGACAGCCTAACGGCTAAAAGATTATGGAGAATGACTGTAATTTTTTTAAAGTGAATATATAATTTTTTTATTTTAACACATGATGTGGAGTATAAGTTATGATTAGGAAGGTGAAAGCATGTAGGAGTATGATAGATAGTATATAATGAGTTTTTACAGATTCTTAGTTTATGTAATGAAAAATTTTCGTAAGCAGCCTAGGAAGGGCTGCTAGCACTTCTGAGACAGGACGTCGAATAAGTGCGTTAGAAAATTTTTCATGGAATAAACTTAGAACCTGTTAACGAATGCTCTACTATCAGAATATCCTACATGCTGAATCTTCATGGAAAGACTATTTCACGCCTCATTATCTTGGTATGAATCCTATTTTCTTTTGCATTTTTCTTAAAGTCTTGTTGGCAACATAAGTGGCTTTCTCTGAACCTTTTTTATATATTTCCTCTAAATAAGCTTTTTTCCCGGTGTATTCCTTAATCTTAATCTGTATAGGTTCAAGTTCTGCAACTATTGCCTCTGCTACATCTTTTTTAAATTGAGAATAACCTAATCCTTCATATTTTTCTTCTATTTCTTTTACAGATATATTAGTTACAGCCATTAGTATGGTCATTAAATTCTTAACGCCTAATTGTTCATCATTATACTTAACAACTCCTAAGCTATCTGTAACTGCCCTATTCACTTTTTTTCTTATAACTTCAGGTGGGTCCATTATTAGAATGAATCCATTTATATTCTCTCCTGATTTAGACATTTTCTTAGTTGGTTCTTGTAAGTCCATTACCTTAGCTCCTGATTTACCTATATATGGTTCAGGTATTACGAAGGTATCACTATAGGTTTTATTAAATCTTTCAGCTATATCTCTTGCAATTTCAAGATGTTGAGTTTGATCTTTTCCTACAGGCACTAAATTAGTTTGATATAATAAAATATCTGCTGCCATTAGGACTGGATATGTCAATAATCCTGCTCCTACACTTTCACTGTTTTTAGATTTCTCTTTATATTGGGTCATTCTACTTAATTCTCCCATGTAAGTAGAACAAGTTAAAAGCCAAGCAGCTTCACTATGTGCGGACACATGTGATTGAATAAACATAGTGTTTTTCTCAGGATCAATTCCTGAAGCTAAGTAAATAGCTAACATTTCTAAGGTTCTTTTCCTCAAATCCTTTGGTTCTTGCTTTACTGTGATGGCGTGTAAATCCACCACACAGAAATAACATTCATATTCTTCCTGTAATTTAACCCAGTTTTTTATAGCTCCTAAATAATTTCCCAGTGTTAATTCACCCGAAGGTTGAATTCCACTAAATATTACTTTTTTATTATTTTCCAAAATAATCATCTCCTTAAATATAAAAAAAAGCCCTATGGATAAATCCATAGGGCGCATTATACACGTTACCACCTAATACTTTTAAGCTACATTAAAGCTTATTCTCAAACAGATACACTAAGATATCCTACCTTTATAACGTAAGGCTTACGTCAAGGACTACTGTGCTTCATCCAGAATCTTAGAGACCCATTCAATTTAAACATAATTATCGTAATTTCATCTACAACGACTCTCTGTAAACCTGTTTTTAAACCTACTTGCTTCTCATCAACGATTTTAATAATATAATATATTAGAAATGTCTTACAACACATAATATACTTATTTTTTCAAATTGTCAACAATTAATTTGTATTTTATACCTTCCAAAGTCCATGTAAATTGCAGTATTCCCTTACGAATAGCACTTCTTCTTCTATTTTAAATTCAGCTTCTGGTGTTTCACCTGGTTTTAAGTATTTTCTGTACACCTTATTTTCTGTGTGTACTTCTATGAATTCAATATGGTGTTCTTCTAGTGATGGGTGCTGTACTGCTCCAACCTTAACTTTAATTCCACCTTGTATTTTTTCAGATACAGGTACATGTTTTTCAACTGCTGCATCTTGAGTATTTTCTATTTTAAGAGTCATATTTTGTCCACAACAAACTAAAGTTCCTCCAGCATTATGAACCACCTCAACTATATTACCACATAGATCACATTTGTAAATTTGTCTTAATTCTGTCATTTTTATTCCTCCTTTAAATTTAGAAATCAACAAGTACTTATTATAATATATAACAATTATTTATTGATAATAGTTATATATATATATATTCTACATTCAATCAAAATTCCCTCTATTTCAAAGAAATTTTCTTTACCTATATATTCTATTATAATCTAACTTATTTTATGCAAAATTAAATCATCTCCACTGAAGCTTTCTCTTTGTTCTAGTATGGAACTCCCACTTATAGAAGTAGGAAACTTTCCTTCTGAAATGTCATTAAAAGTAAAAAATATCACTATATTAACTTTTTATTTTGCTATGTGCCTAATATTACCGTCATTTTTTTCTATTTTGTGTGGAACACTAAATGTTATAAATATAAATAATATAAAAATATATTTATATTATCACCATTTATTGTCTATATAATTCACATTTGTTAATTTATATTATTTATAAAGGGAGGTATTAATATGTCTAAAAAAGAAATAAAAATGTATGCACCACACGAAAGAGATTTTTATGAATTAGAACCTGAGGACATAAGGTCTTATTCTGAAACGGATTCTACAATGTTACCAGACCCTGTAACTGACCCTATAGTTGCTATGAATATATCTAATGTTGAATTTGATTATACCTATAATGGGGGAAATGAGATTCTAGATATAGATGATTAATTTATAAAAAATGGGATGGCTTCTTTTTTAGAAGCCATCCCATTTTTCATATTATAACCACCACTTTATGCACTCCATCAATTAACGGAACTAATCCATTTGTGCATAAATTTCCATCAATCCAAGTTCCTTTGTCTCCATGGCGTTTAACCTCAATTACATATTCAAATTTATCCTTTTTATAAACAATTTCATAGTGTGACCATTCCTCTGGGACACAAGGTTCAATTATAAACCCCTTTCCGCCTTTTAGTTTAAACCCTAAAATAGCCTCTATCCCCGTTCTATACATCCATCCTGAAGTTCCAGTATACCAACTCCAGCCTCCTCTGCCTACATGAGGTTCTTTTCCATAAACATCAGCAGTCATTACGTAAGGCTCAGTTTTATATTTCTCACAATCAAGCAGGGTTTTTGTATGATTAATTGGGTTTATCATATTATACAACTTAGCTGCTTTATCACCTTTGTAAAGTTTAGCAAATGCAAGAATTACCCAAGTTGCAGCATGTGTATATTGACCACCATTTTCCCTAACTCCAGGTACGTAACCTTTGATATACCCTGGTTCCAAAATAGATTTATAAAAAGGTGGAGTTAAAAGTAAGATCATTCCATTATCTTCTTTTATTAAATAGTGCTCTAATGACTCCATAGCCTCAGCTGCTCTTTCCTTATTTGCCGCTCCCGATATAACCGCCCAAGATTGAGACAGAGAGTCTATCTGACACTCCTCATTTTGAGATGAACCCAGTGGCGTACCATCGTCAAAATAAGCTCTTCTATACCAATTACCATCCCAAGCATTTTCTTCTAGATTTATTCTTATATACTCTTGCATCTCCCTATATTTTTGGAGTTTTTCATCATCATTTTTATATTTGCAAGCCTCAAAAAAATCTTTTAATATATCATATAAGAACCAACCAAGCCATACACTTTCACCTTTACCCTTATTGCCTACGGTACTCATTCCGTCATTCCAATCTCCACTTCCCATTAGTGGAATGTTATGAGGACCGAATTTAAGGGCTTTATCTATAGCTTTTATGCAGTGTTCATATATACTACCTGTAAAATCTGATCTTCCTGAAATATTATATCTTTCGTCTTCGCCTTCAGAAAGTGGTGTATCTATTAAATATTTAGTCTCTTCATCAAGTATAGAAAAATCTCCTGTGTTTTTTATATAATCCATAGTGACATAAGGTAACCATAATAAATCATCAGAGAATCTTGTTCTTATTCCACTATCTACAAATGGATGCCACCAATGTTGCACATCACCTTCAACAAATTGTCTTGAAGCACTATATAAAATTTGTTTTCTAGTCATGCTCGGCTCAATCATGCTTAAAGACATAACATCCTGAAGCTGATCTCTAAAGCCATAAGCTCCACCAGATTGATAAAAAGCAGTTCTTGCCCATAATCTGCATACTATAGTTTGGTACATTAACCATCCATTAAGCATTAAGTCCATACTCTTATCTGGCGTCTTAACCTGCACCGTGTGAAGTAATTTATTCCAATAATTCTTAACATTATCTAACTCGGAATCTACTTTTTCAAAATTTTCAAATTCCATTATAATATTAGAAATATTATCCAAACTATCATTTTCACCGAGCATTGCTACTAATTCGATTTCCATATTTGGCTCTAAATGAATTTTTGAAGTAACTGCGAGACATGGATCGAGCCCTGCACCTACATTATTTGATAATCTTACTCTTCTTAATACATCCGGATTCTCTACGCTTCCTCCTCTACCTAAAAATTCACTTCTATCTCCAGTAAAGCTTTGTTTCTCGCCTCCAAATAGTTTTAAGAAAGCATTTAATTTACTAAAATGCTGACTATAACGATTTGTAGCATATATATATTGCTTTTCTTCATTTAAGTAAGTAACAATGTGCTGAGCAGTGTGCTGAGGTACAACCCCCATTACAAGCTCTGCATAGTAAGTCATACTTAAATCGCGGACTATATTACTATTATTCTTTAGTTTTATCCTGCATAGCTTAACGTTATGCCCCATAGGCACAAACATAGTTACTTCACCCATAATTCCATAGACTTCATGTTTGAAGTTTGAATATCCAAAACCATGTTCAATTAAGTATTCTCCACCACCCCTAATAGGTTTGGGTGTAATGCTCCACACATCACCATGAATATCGTCCCGCAGATATATAGCTTCAGAACAGTCGTCGCTTACCCAATCATTTGACCAAGTAGTAATCTTGTTTTCGCGGCTATTTTGGTACCATGTATAGGCTGATCCACATTCTGATACATGGAATCCAAAATCGCCATTAGAGATTACATTTATCCAAGGTGCCGGTGTGTTCTCAAAGTTTTTAAGTAGAATAGTATAGTTTTCATTTTCTACATTAAAACCTCCTAATCCATTAAAATACTCTAATGGCTTCATATCAAACTTGTGCTCATTAAATGCGAATTGATTTTTTACTATTTGTAATAATGGTTGCTTTTCAATTCTTTTTGAGTTATTTTGAATTTGTGATACTAACATTCCCTTGCATGAATCTATAACTATTCTAGATATAGATATTAAAAGTTCTATATCATCATCATTGATAGTAGCCTTATTAAGTATAAATAGTCCTCCAGGTTTATTTTCTTTATCCCTTAAGTGACTGCTACCTACTAAATCCTTAATATCAGTCTGAAGTGGTTGATCATATGAAGTCTTTTGAAGATTAATTATCACAAAATCAACCTTTAATCCTTTAAGACTTAGATATTCATGCGCATTTAAAAGTTGGCGAACAAGGTCTCTATCTTTGTTCTCGCGTACAATGAGTAGAATTATAGGTAAATCTCCTGAAATACCGTATCCCCAAAGAGTAAATTGACCCTTAGATACTTTCTTTATATATTCTTCTCTTTGTCTAAAAGTAGAATTCATAAATAATATTTTAGAAGCCATTACTTGATATAAATTTGCTTGAGTAGATTTTATACCTAAATATTTCATGTCTACCTGAGTATGACTCCATGCTAGCTCAAACACCCTATTTACATTATGAAACTCACTATATTTTTTAGCTAAACTTATTACTTCATCTTTACTATCAGCTATTGAGGTAGTGAATGCAATTATGCAGGTTTCACCAGGTTTTATCTTAACCCTTCTTCTTATGCTTATTATAGGGTCAAGCACCGCTCCAACAGTATTAGTCAAAAGTGAACCTTCCCTCATGGCTATAGGATGTATTGTATTTTGACCACGCCCTATGAAATTAGCTCTACTAGTCTCATACTGAACAGTTCCTATGGTAGTTCCCTGAGTTGCAACAGTTTGCATAATCCAAGGTTGTTTCTCCCCTTTAGATCGAGGCCTCCTTGTTGCCAATATACAGCAAGGATTATCAACATACTCCGTTTTTACAAATAAATTTCCAAAAGCTGGATGAACTATATCTGCATCATAATGAGCTAGAGTTACCTCAAGATAACTTGTTAATTCTACCTTTTTACTTCTGGTACCATAATTCGTGATGGATAATCTTCTTACCTCCGAATCATCTTCTGTAGATACAGTGATATCTGTTCGAGTGGTAATACTATTATCAGCCCTTGTAAATTCTGCTTTATCTAATGCAAAGGTTACTTCATAGCTGTCCCCTTCCTTTTTACAAGGTTCGTAAGTTGCACTAAAGTATTGATTTTCATCCACATCTTTTATATACACGAACATGCCTGTATTGTCTTTTGTGACATCTTCTTTCCATCTGTAAATCATGGCTTTATCTCGCAGAGCATACCCTGACCCACTATTAGAAATCATTAGTGAATAACTTCCATTAGAAATTAAATGTGTTTCTGGCGTTTCCGTTTTTGCTGTAGTATATTTTCTAACTACAATTTTTTGTTTCCCTACAGTAGTGCCTAATAAATTGAAATTATATTTCCTATCGTATACTACTCTTTTAGAAATTTTCTCTTGAAGTAATAACTCTGTAGCTTTGACCTTTGGCAAAGTATGAAATCTTTTTTGGAGAATATTGTCTAATAATACATTATCCAAAGCCATTAAGCTCATTCCCTCATGATGAATCATGAAACACTTAATAATAGCCTTAGGTTCATCTTTAGACATTCTGCTTTTGGTATAATCTACAGCTTCGTAAAATCCATAAAGCCCTCCTAATCCTCCATCAGTAAGCTTTTTGAGATTATCATAAGCACCTCTAAAATCAGTTTGTAGCGCCATAACAGTAGAATATGGTGCAATAACCAATTCATTTTCAAGCCCTGACTTTAGGCCTACTCCAGCTACTCCAAATGCCTTGTATTGATAGTTTGAGTTTACATCGAAATTGTAAAACGCGGATTCAGAGATTCCAAAAGGAACTCCTCTATCATAACAATATTTTTTTTGCGCCCCAATTACAGCTTCATAAGTTTCATCAAGCATCGTCCCTGGATAATTTTTCATTATAAGTAGGGGCATCATGTATTCAAACATTGTTCCGCTCCAAGAAACTAGCCCTTTACTATTTCCCATAAGAGTCATGGATCTACCTAGTTTAAACCAATGTTTTTTAGGAACATCCCCTTTTGCTATAGCGACAAAACTAGCCTGCCTTGATTCAGAAGCCAATAAATCATAGTAGCTCTTACCTAGACTATCATTCTCTACGTCGTATCCAATTGTAAACAACTCTCGATCTTCATCATATAACATTTTAAAATCGGTAGCTTCTGCCATCGCGTTCATTCTTTCTTTTAAACTCTCTATATTGTCAATAATAACTTGAGATTTTTCTTTTGTGTGTTGCAGCAAAATTTTCAATTTTTCTAAAGATTCATCACTTTTAAAATTAGTATTTAACATATTTAATATCTCAGTAGTTTTCTTGGGAATACTATTTAATGCTGTATTTTCAAGTAGGCTCCTCAAAGAATTACTAATCTCTAAATTAATACTTTTTCCATAGGCATAATCAAACCAAGGAAAAAATTCATTTATCTCCTCTAAAAACTCACCTACATCTCCTTTAAGTTTTTTATTCCAATATAGTTCAGTATCTAATTGCATTTTTTCTACTTCTGTAGCCATGGATGTTAATTCAATAAGCATAGTTTTCCAAGTATTAAAATCTATTTTATTATTGTCTATACTTTCAATTACGATCCTGTATAATTCTTTAACTTCCTTGAACTTTTCTATTTCTTCACTAGCGAGCCTCATTGTATCTTGTAGACCCCTTGCTTTTACAACGTTAAAAATCGGATTGCTTAAATATTCTTCTAGTGCCTGTTCAACTAACCAAAGATAACCAACTAGATTCCCACTATCAACCGTAGACACATATCTAGGATGAAGTGGAACCTTAGTTTTAGTATCATACCAATTATAAAAATGACCTTTATACATTTCAAGGTCTTCCATTGAAGCCATAATCTTTTCTAAACGCTCCGATACGTTTATAATTCCTATATAACCTAAATCATAAGCAACTAAATTCGAGGTAAGTTCCATGCCCATATTTGTTGGCGAAGTTCTATGAGCTACTCCATTGGGTGGATCTTCTTGATAATTATCTGGCCCAAGCCAATTATTTTCATCATTCACAAAATCTTCAAAATATGCCCAAGTTTTTCTGCTTAATTTTCTTAAGAATTCTTTTTCCTCATATTTCATTTCTAATGTTTCTAAAGTCCTATCACGACTTATAACATAGGCAATAACAGGGCTCAAAAACCAAATCACGCAGATTGGTATACTAAGGAAACCAATACTCATGCTTGAATTAAACGCTAAAAATAAAATTAAAAGTGAGATTGCACTTTCAATCCACATAGAAGCTATAAAATTTTTAAAGTCTTTTCCCAGTCTCATCTCCACATCTGCTGCTGTCTGCCACTCTAATAAGTTTTTTTTACTTACTAATAACCTATATAAGGTTCTAATTATAGCGTCTAACATCATGTAAGCTTGAAAAGGTATAAAACAAATAATCAAAAATGTTTGTTCTATAGCCATTTTTCCATTTTGAACTTTACCCGATAAACTTATACCAATAGACGGAGAAACTACAGCTTCGGTTACATCAAATAGTATAGGTGCTAAAATTGCAAGAAATGCTGCAATAACCCATTTATCCGTTCCATCAGGCAATATTCCACCTAAGGCAAGTATGATTAAAATTGTAATAGAAGGTGCCAGTAAGCTTCTTCTTAAGTTATCAAATATCTTCCATTTAGATATTTTGTTTATCGGTGAAGCTTTTTTAAGCCAAGGCAGTAATTGCCAATCTCCTCTAGTCCACCTGTGTAATCTCATACAACTGGAATTGTAATAAGCTGGGTATACATCTATAAATTCCACATCTGTAACCAATGCAGTTCTAACATATGATCCCTCTAATAAGTCGTGACTTAGCACGGTATTTTCAGGTATTTCGTCTTTTAGCATATAATTAAAAACATCTACATCATAAATCCCTTTACCAGTAAAAATTCCTTCCCCAAATAAATCCTGATATACATCAGAAACAGCGGTAGTATAAATATCCATGCCCGTTTCACCAGAAAATATTTTTGAAAATAGAGTTTTGTTTGCACTAAGAATAGACACGCCTATTCTTGGTTGCATTAACCCATACCCTCTATTTATTTTCTTTTTACTATAATTAATAACAGCATTATTTAGTGGATGTGCCATTGCACCTATAAGTTTTTTTGCAGAGTCTCTTGGAAGTTTTGTATCTGCATCCAATGTAATAACATATTTAACCTTTAAGAGGTCATGTGCATTGCTACTTACTACATTGTAACTGGTATTTTCACTGCCCCTCAAGAATTCATTAAACTCCATAAGTTTTCCACGTTTTCGCTCAAATCCAATCCACTTGTTATCATTTTCATTGTACTGCCTTAATCTATTTAAAAAGAAAAATTTCTTTTTATCTGTTCTACAATACTTTTTATTTAAATGATCTATAGCTAGAATTCCAGCATCAACTATTGCTTTATCCTCTTTCTCCTGCGACGTATTACTATCTTTAAAATCCCCAAGTAATGCAAAAAATAAATTGTTTTGAGAATTAGCTAAATAATATATTTCTAAATCATTTATTAATTCTCTCACTCTACTAGGATTATTTAATAACGTCGGAATTACTACAACAGTACTATATTTTTCTGGTATATCTCCTTTAAAATCTATTTTTGGGATAAAGGATGGAGTACTCAAAACACTTAAACTCCAGTTAAAAATTGATATCGCTATCTCACTACAAGGCACTAATATAACAATTGCAGCAAGAACATACCTCCATATATCTTTGTAATTATCATTTAATAAGCTACTCATAATAATGAAACCCACTATTAACATTGTAAAGATAATAATAGTACCTATATAAAAATTCTCTATATTTTTCTTAATGGTATTTTTGATATTTTGTATACCAGAGCTTTTATATCCTATTTTATTCTTTAATTCACTAATTCCATCATCAATTAAATAATACCCAACATGTTGTTTATAGGTATTATCTTGTAAGGATTCACTCTCATTACAACATTCAATAGCCTTTTTTGCTATATATGATTCAGGAAGTCTTGTATGTTTAGATATTTTTTCTATTTCATGTCTATAATTATCTCTAGATTGAAAATCCATTTTTCTGTAAATCCGCGAAGGGTCCTCTCTCAAAGTTCTCTCTACAGAACTTAGCTTTTCGAAATAGTTTTTCCAGTTTAAACCTTCAATTACTCTTATACTATTAATTGAATTCGCCATAGCTATTTCAAAATTCGCTTCTGTTTGATGTTCTAAAGCTATAATCTTTTCAGAATTTGTCTCCTGAGCACCAAGTTTTTCATCTATATAATCATAAACTTCAATAGAATCTATACCATTATCCCTTAACAATTTTAATAATCTCTCAGTAAAATGAGAATTAAATGTATACTTTTGACTTTTTAATAAAGATACTTCTGTGGCAATCTTTCCTTCAGTAAAAGCACTAATTAACCTCTCTGCAACAAGTTCTGCCTCTTTTTTATCTTGATCAGCTTTAACAATTTTCTCAGTTATTCTACTAATATTCTGAATTAATGCAATTCTCAGCATTATAGGAATGGCCCAAAGTTCACCAGACGTCAGTACAGTGTTCTTTTGGTACGCACTAATAAAGTTTAAAATAACTGTATCATCCATCCTACCATCAGTGTGTGATACTATTTCAATGGCAATATGATAAACTCTTGGATAACCCTTCAAAACTCCTTTGTACATTACCGGTAGATCTTTATAGTATGTTTGTGGCATATTATATTTTATATTCTTATATTCCTTTTCTACCAAGTAAAGATTATCCAAGAGCCACTCTGCGGCAGGTAATACCTCTTTTTTATTTTTCTCACCTTTATCAATGTTCTCGTAGCCTTTTAGAATTTTTCCATAACTTTTATCTAAATTACTAATAAGCTTTTTTTTGCAATTAGTATTTTTGACATCAGAGTAATGACGTGCTATTTCGATGGCATGTTTTTCCAAATCCTCTCTATTTATATTTATGGACGGAACATCTTTTAGTAAGTTTTCTTCTTGATAATAGTTTAAATTTCCCCTTATCACTATGTAAACTAAAATACTTATTACGACTATTGCCCCTAATATAGCATATGGCATTATAAACACCCCTTTAACACTTTTTGTTAATAATATTTGTAAAGTTTTAGGACTAGTTGAAATTATTATCTCCAACTAACTGTTTAATTATTAGTAAAAACAACAAAAAACTCACAATTAATATTGTAAGTTTTTTTGTTTGATCTCATCTACATTCCATTCGTATTAAATTTTATAAAATTCTTCAAATGATTTTGTAACATAAAAATGATCTATAACTCCACCTAGTTCTCGTATAGAGTGCATCGCTAGAGTTGCGCTTCCAATGTCTACTGATCGTATATTTAAGTGAGTTGAAGATATTGGACCTATAGTTGAACCGCCCCTTGCATCAGAGCGATTAACAAATTTTTGCATTGGCACCCCTGCTTTTTCGCAAACTAATTCATATACAGCATCCGAGTTACTATCCGTTGTATAACTTTGATTTGCATTAATTTTTATAACTGGGCCTTTATTCATATAAGGCTTATTTGTTGGGTCATTTTTTTCTGGACTATTAGGGTGAAGTGCATGTGCATTATCCGCAGATATTATAAAAGATTTAGAAATAGCTCTAAAAAAATCCTCGCGATTTCCATCTAAAGATATTGTAATTCGTTCTAAAATATCAACAAGCATATTTGAATCAGCGCCCTGCTTTGTTGAACTTCCTACCTCTTCGTTATCAAAACAAACCATTACATTCGTTGCCTGGACAGCATTTGCTTTGGATAGTGCTCGTGTTCCAGCATGTACCATGGCTAAGTCATCTAATCTTGAACTTGAAATAAATTCATTATTTAAGCCAATAATTGATCCCTTTTCGTATTCATAAAGAAATAAATCAAAGTCTATAATTTGTTTAATGTCTACCGATAATTCTTTAGCAATGGCACTCATAAGATAATTGTTTTTTTCGAGTTCTCCACTCACCATTGAAAGTAGTGGTAATGTATCCTTTTGTTTATTTAGTTCAATTCCAGTATTTACATTTTTATTCATATGAATAGCCAGGTTTGGGATTATCATTATAGGCCTTTTAATATTTACTAGTTTAGTTTCTGGATATAGAATGTTTTCACTTCTTAAAGTTACACGTCCAGCTATTGCGAGGGGCCTATCCATCCAGGTATTTAATATAGGTCCACCATAAACCTCTGTGTTTAATTTTACATATATATTATCTACTACCATTTCTGGTTTTGGTTTAATTCTAAAGCTAGGAGAATCCGTATGAGCTCCAATAATTTTAAAACCATTTTCTTCGATTTTCCCCATTCCAACTACAAAAGCAGTAATTGCAGAGTCATTTTTAGTTACAAAATATTTACCGCCTTTTTTAAGGTTCCACTTTTCTTCTTCCTTAATTTCCACAAAGTCTTTTCTTAATAAATCTTCTTTAACTTTTGCTACGACATGATAAGACGTTGGGCTATCATAAATAAAATCAATAAGATTTTGGGCAAGCACTAATTTTTTATTCATAAATTCCTCCACTAAATGTGCCTTAAATAATCACTTTATTTATATCTTCGACTATTATAACAAATTTATTAGTAATATTGCTATAAAATCTAAATAAATGTTATAATAAGTTTTAGGATATTTTTTAAAAGTAAATATTTTAACTTATACTATATAATCAGGGGTGAAATATGTTATCAAAATTTTTAATTTCTAAATTTGTACCAAATTATCAATACACTACCAATAAAAAAGTAAGAGATTCTTATGGTTACCTAGGTGGCTTAGTTGGAATTATAGTAAACATAATTCTTTTTGCTACAAAACTAATTATAGGAATATTATCAAATAGCATAGCAATTACTGCAGATGCATTTAATAATCTTTCAGATGTAGCGTCATCAGTTATTACCATTCTGGGCTTTAAACTAGCAAGTAAACCAGCAGACAAAGAACATCCTTTTGGACACGGAAGGCTGGAATATATTTCTGGACTAATAGTTTCCTTTATGGTGATTCTAGTCGGTTTTGAATTTATAAAAACATCCTTTAATAAAATAATACATCCATCAAGTGTAATCTTTAGTCTTATACCATTTATACTAATATTACTCTCTATTGGTGTTAAAATTTGGATTAGTAGATTTAATAAGACTATGGGTAAGGCTATAAATTCCTCTGCCCTAAAAGCATCCTCCACTGATGCATTAAGTGATGTAATTAGTTCAAGTTGCGTTGCATTATCGCTACTTTTGTCTATTTGGATTGACTTCCCAATAGATGGTTACATAGGAATAGTGGTATCTCTTATAATAATATATGCCGGATATTCACTTATTAAAAAAACTATGAATCCCCTACTTGGTGAAGCTCCTGATAAGGATCTCGTAAAAGGGCTTCAAGAAAAATTATTATCCTTTGATCATATTACAGGTTCGCATGACTTAGTTATTCATAACTATGGACCAGGTAGATGTATGGGTTCTATCCACGCGGAAGTTCCCTGTGATATATCTATAGTTAAAATTCATGAAATTATAGACAAAGCTGAAAAAGAGATTTCTGAGGAATTTAACATGTATCTAGTAATTCACATGGACCCCATAAATACAACTGACGAAGAGGTTAGAGCCTCCAGGTTAGAACTTTTAGATGTATTAAACTCTTTTTCTATAATAAAATCAATTCATGACTTTAGAATTGTAGGAGAAGGCGAACATAAAAATTTAATTTTTGATGCAGTAATTGATTTTAGTCCAAGCTTTACAGCAAGTGATGAAAGCAACCTAGAAAATGAAATCAATGAAGAACTAAAAAAATATTTCCCTTATTATAATGTTCTAATGACAATAGATAGAGATTATATAGGGGTCCAATAAAGTTAAAAAAGTATATATTACTACAGCTTGCTTCAATGCATTTTACGTAATATATACTTTTTTTTGCGCGTTTCAGTATAAACTTTGCAAAAAACAATATTTACTGCAACCTTATAACTTCATTGTATCAGTAATGTAAATTATTTTTGTGCCTTCAATATAATATTTTCTTTCTTTCCATTCCATTTAATAGTAAAAGTAATATCCTCATTTTCACGAGGCATTGCACCAGTTCCACCGCTTTTTCCCAATGCTGAATAGCCTCCCTTATCAAGCCTTGAACCCATTGATTTCCCTTCTCCTGCAGTGGTTTTATATTCAAAATTAATAGAACCTACAGATGTTATATCAGTCATTTTATACTTAACTAACGGAGAAGTCTCATTGTAAGCATCGTAGTGAAGTGTACCCTTTTCATCCTCCCACCAATGCTCATAATATTTTAAAGTAAAAGTTCCTTTCCAGCTTGTGCTCTCTCCTTTATAAATAACCACTTTTCCATCATTTAAATATTTGAACACAATATCAGAAATCAAATTTCTTGTTTCGCCTATACTCTTCATTTCTTCCTCAGTTAATGGATTTTGCGTAGGTATATAAACTAAAAGAGCATTTTTTGCATTGAAAGAATAATATGGGTCATTGAACTTATTAGACTTCTCTACTATATCTTCACGTTCTACAAAGGACTTAAAAGTATATACAAGTAATGTACCTTTTTTGTCACCAATGACAAAAATAGCAGGTTTTAATCCACTTAGTTCAAATTTGTCAGGAGATTTAGAGCTATCTTCTTTAAGTACCATACTTTGCTTTTCAAAAGTTTTAACAATGGTTTTCGGTGATAGGATATTATTTTTAGGTTTTTCACCTATTTTATATCCTATTGTTCCTATAGCTATGGCAGCTACTATCGCTACTGCGGCAGTAATTAAACTCCCTAATTTTAATTTTCTCATCAACTTTTTAAAAGTGTTAGCCTGCGGTAAATCTTCTTTAAAATCATTTAATTTTAACTCGTCATTTGAATACGCATGTACAAGAGAGCTACAATTTTTACAATCCTTAAGATGCTTTTCCACTATTTCCTTAGTTGCGTCGCTTACATCACCTTCAATATATAATGGAATCAAGTCTTCTATCATTCCACATGGGTATTTAATCATCTAAATCTCCTCCTCTACATAACTAGTGTACATTCCTTGCAATTTTATATATCCAAGTAGATACATGGCATTCATCACGAAATCTATGAAAGGACTTAAGCAATTGAAAAAAGTTTCCTGAGTAAGTTCTTCAGCTTTATAAAAATTGTACAGTAAAAAATTATTTGATTATAGTTATCTTATTTTCTTTTCTTGCAGGTGCTTTAGGAATTTCAGAAGCGGCATATCCTAACGCAATAGAATTTATTGGCTGATATCCTTTAGGTATCCTAAGTTCTTTTTTTAGCTCTTCATTTTCAGGATTTCCAAATATAAAGGGCATACTCCCTATCCAACAAGTAGCTAAACCAAGAGACTTTGCTGCAATTAATATATTTTCAGTAGCATTAGAAGTATCCGCCTGAGGATTAGATGCATTCATATAACCAGATATAATTATTGCTGTAGGTGCATTATAAAATGCTCTATAGTTATCATTACTTGCCATGTTTCTTAACTGAACAATACGCGATTTAGCTAAAGCAGCTTTTGCAACTTGAGTAAATTTCTGAAGCATCTTGCTGTTTTGTATAACAGTAAAGTGCCAAGATTGCTCATTTAGAGCACTCGGTGCATACAGTCCAGCTTCTAAAATAGCTTGTAATTCATCATCTTTAATTTGTTCATTCTTAAAAACTCTTATACTTCTTCTTTCCTTTAGAATTTTAAGTGTTTCATTCATATAGTTATTCCCCTCCAAATGAATATGTTTTTTTAAATATGTTAATACTCAAACTTTTACAAATTCGTTATAAAATATATATTTAATCATACCATAATTACTATAAATTATTAATAAACACCTGTAAGTGGTAATTTAGCAATTTTAAAAAATGTCTTGTTTTCTATTTTAAATCATTATATGATGTTTCTAGACATCGATGTACTTTGTGAAGAAAGGAAAAGTTATGAATATAGAGATTGAAAAAATTTTATTTTATAGAATTGCTTATATAAGGCAGATTGGGCCTTATGGGCAGAATAATATTCAAGTAATGGAAAAATTAAAAGTTAATAAATAAACGATTATGTGTGAAACCACATATCCAATTTCTATTATTATGAAACATCATTATTCAATGTGGGTGGTTCAATCTTATTTGCATTCTTACTCATATTGAAAATGAGGTAATTTTTACTACTTGAACATGAAAAACAAATTCCAAAAACAATAAATATCAAACTAATAATGTGTGACTGCAAAATTCTCTCTTTTAAGATGATACTAGAAAGAAAAATACTGCTAACAGACATAATACCAGTGAATACAGCAGCATTACTGGCAGGTACTTTTGAAATCCCCTTGAACCATAGTATATAAGAAACTACTGAAACAAAGGTGCCATAATACAGCACAGATAAAAAAGCTGTATTATTCACTTGGGAAAAATCAAAATGTAAGATATCATATATAGAACATGGAATAAAAAGAACTACAGCAAAAGCCGTAATTATGGTTGTTCTATAGATGGGCGGAATATTAGTAGTAGTCATTTTACTTAGAATTGAAAATAAAGCCTCACCAACTATTGCTATAAGAATTAAAACATTTCCTTTGATGGAATTAGTATAGCTTGATATAGCAGGTGGACTATAAACATTAACAATTAAAAGACCTACAACAACAAATACAATTCCAATAATCCTATTTAAGGATAGTTTCTCTTTTAATAAGAAGAATGCCAATAAACCTACCATCGCAGGGGAAGTACTAGTTATTAAACTGCTTTCAATTGCTGATGTAAACTTTAATCCGAAAAAGAGAAAAACTCTGAATAGAAAAATTCCTGTAATAGATTGAAGGAATAAAACAATCCGTGTTTTATTGTCAATTTTAGGAATGCTTTTTTTAGTGATGTAAGTTAATGGTATTAATATTGTTAAAGCAACTATAAGACTACATTCTGAAGCTAAGAAAACCGGTAAGGTTTGAACTAACAACTTACTTGCCACAACAGAGCTACCTGCAATAATCATGGCGAAAGTTAACTCAGCATAAGCTTTAAAATTAGTTTGCAAGTGAAATTACCTCCTTTTAAATAGCAGGATATAGAGCCTGGTAATTATAGAAAAATTTTTAGAATATATCCAATAAATGAACTTTTGAATTAGGTGCAAAAATAGAAATGTAGTAGCTAATATCATTTAAATGATTACGAATGATATGGTCATTAACCCCATTAAGTCCGTAAACGTAGAAAAGTACATTTTTTGTATTATTTGTAATCTGCGTTCTATAATCAGGTCCATTTAGAATACTTGATATGATCCCATTTTTATCTGACAACAGCATATCATTAGCAGTAAGAAACTGTTTCTTACCAGAGATACCCATGAAGCATTCATTGCCTTGGGCCAAGTTCAATTTAAGAGGAAACTCCATTTTATCAAGATCATGTCCCGCAGTGAGAAGTAAGTTTTTTAATTCGGCAATGAACATAGCTTCAACTAAGGTAGCAACATTGGGTAAGGGTTTAGATTTTAAAACTATTGATTCTAGTTGAAGTAGAACAGGATAGCTTTTTTTAAATTTTTTATAGTAATTCCAGTAAAAGCAAATAGGTTCAGATTTAATAAATTCTTTTCTATTGAAATTTTTATATTGGTTTAACAGTTGTTCTTTTACTAAGGTCTTAGTTTTGTTAAAGTCTAAATTCGTCGGTGGGTTTTTAACATCCTTCATTATAAGGATTCCTGATTTTGCACTAGGGTAAACTTTTTTTAAATCTTCAGATATTTTCAACATTTTATAACACTCCTTAAGGTTTTATTGTAAATTTATAGCATTTATTATATAATAGTAGCACATGCAAAGTGGTTCTAGTAGTTCCACTTATACCAAGTAATAGTAGAACCACTTTAAAGAGGAGATGTTAGAATATGTGGTTGACTATTGATAAAAGTATCAATATTTCACTTATAAGGCAGGTTTATGGACAGATTAAATCAATGATATTAGAAGGTAATTTACTAGAAGGTAATAAACTACCTTCAACTAGGGGGCTTTCTGAAAATTTGAAGGTATCTAGAAATGTTATATTGGAAGCCTATGATCAGCTTATAGCAGAAGGATATATCGAAAGCAGAAGAGGTTCAGGTACAATTGTAGCAAAAGGTCTTTACTTAAAAAAAAGTGAGACAAAAGCAGAAAATAATCTCTTAAGTTATGATCATAAAAGGGCTGAGAGTAATTTAATTGACTTTCGTTCAGGAATACCTGCTCTTGATATATTTCCTCAAAAAGAGTGGGGTGGGTTATATAATAAGATCTGCAGTCATGCAGATTATTCAGCTTTTAGATATTGTGGACCTGAAGGAATCATGGAATTAAGACAAGCACTTTCAAAATATCTATTTAGAGTCAGAGGTATCAGTTGTACACCTGAACAGATAATGATTATTTCTGGTTCTACACAGGGGTTATCTTTAATATCAAAACTATTGTATAGTCCTGGTGCAGAAATTGTTGTAGAGGATCCTATTCATTATGGTTTATTAAATGTTATCTCATCATGTGGGTATTCAATCAATCCTATTCCTGTTGATATCAAAGGTATAAGAACGGACATGCTTAAAACAGATAATAAAGTGGGATTTGTTTATGTGACGCCATCTCATCAATTTCCACTAGGCGGTGTACTACCTATTCAAAGGCGTATTGAGCTTATTAGATTTGCTGAAAAAAAAGATTGTTATATTGTTGAGGATGATTATGATAGTGAATTCCGTTATGAAGGTCAACCCATAAGTTCCCTTTATGAGTTAGAGGTAAATAGAGTAATATATGTGGGTTCTTTCAGTAAAATTCTAGCACCTGCTCTTCGACTTGGTTATATGATAATACCGGCTTCATTGAAATCTAAATATTTGAAGTTGAAAATGTATACAGATGTGCATACTGAATCTCTATCACAACTTGTGCTTGCGAAATTTATTAATGGTGGAAAGCTTGAAAAACATATTTGGAAAATGAAAAAAGAGTATTATAAGAAACGGCAAGCGCTACTAAATAGTTTGAGCATTAATTTTCCCGATGAATATGTAATAAAAGGACACGCTGCTGGATTACATTTAGTTGCAGAATTTAAAAATATTTCTTTCACAGCAGAAGTGCTGAAAAAAATCACACAACAAAAGGTAGTAGTGTATCCTGTTGAGAAGTATGCAATTCATAAGGGTAGACATAGCAATAAGATCATTTTAGGTTATGGGCATCTTAGCATTGAGGAGATTACTGAGGGTATAAGGCGAATTAAAGAAGGAATTGGAACTATTAATACTAAGCAAAGCTAATGAAGATTTTGTTAATGTAGGATTAGGAGTATGTAATAAAAGAATTATAATAAAAAATTACATAAAAGGAGGCTTTTTTATGATTTTATATTTTACTGGTACAGGTAACAGCCGTTATACGGCACAGGCCATTCAAAAGACAACTAATGATGATATAGTCTCGATGAATGATCTGATAAAAAAAGGAAGCAAAGGGTCCCTTCATTCCCATGAGCCCTTTGTATTTGTTACTCCGACCTATGGATGGCGGATACCAAAAGTTGTTGAGGCTTTTATTCAAAATACAGACTTTAAGGGAAGCTCTCAGGCGTATTTTATTTTAACCTGCGGAACAGGAACTCATAATGCAGTACATTATGCAATGAAGCTATGTAATGAAAAGAAGTTTGATTTCATGGGCTTTTCAACCGTTATTATGCCTGAAAATTACATTGCTATGTTTGATGTACCTGATAAGGTTCAGGCGGATTCCATTATAAAAAAAGCACTTCCCCAAATCCTGGCTGTTGGAGATCGAATTAAACAACATCAGTTTTTGAATGTGGAAAAAGTAACCATTTATAGCAGATTTATAAGCAGATTTATCAATTCTCTGTTTTATATGACCTCAGTTAGTGCTAAAGGCTTTTATGTTACCAATGCATGTGTTGGCTGCAAGAAATGTGTTACTTTATGTCCTCTGAATAATATTAGAATGGAAGGTAATAAACCTAGCTGGTGGAAGGATTGTACCCACTGCATGGCCTGTATCTGTGCCTGTCCTAAAGAAGCCATTGAATACAAGAATAAGTCAAAAGGCAAGCCGAGATATTACAATACGAGTGTTTTTGTCCATCCCTCCGAAAAGGTGGAATAGGCAAATCACTAATTTGATCTTTTGCTAATGATTTTAGTTTACAAAACACTGGCAGTAAGTATTCAATTGCAGTAAAATACACTAGTATACTTTTATGTTTTATTATAACAATTATGATTGAAAACGACGGACATGATAAAAGAAATACTCTAATGCTTCAATCAGGTCTTTTTTTTACTGCTTGTGCTGATTATTGTTTAATAGTATCAAATAGATTTATTGCGGGAGTATTAATATTTTGTATTGTTCAAATGATATATATATTTCGATTTACTCAAGATTTAAAATCGAGAACTAAAATATTCTCAACAATGCTAATTATATATATGGTACTTTCCATAATTGTTTTTACCTTTTATAAAGTTGGAAAATTTGATTTAAGGTTAATCTTAATTTGTCTTTTTTATGCCTGTCTTGTAACAAGGAGCCTGATTACTGGAATAAGAACTTTAAAAACTAATTATTTCCCCCTATTCTCAAGTGTACTGATTTCCATTGGAATGACATTGTTCTTTATGTGTGATATTAATGTTGCATTGTTTACTTTTTTGAAAAAAGGTGATAGCTATATCGCGATCATTTCCGGGTTTTTAATTTGGATATTTTATCTTCCAGCGCAGGTTATGCTCGCACTAAGCGGATATAAGAATAGAGACATGATTATTAATAACTTTGGTGGAAAAATCAGCAATTAAAAAAAGACTATGTAACAATTCAGAATTTTTTATTGAAATACACGCTACTATAAACGACCGTTTATGCTACTTAAATATAAAATAAATGCTCTTGTTGATGAACAAGAGTGTAAAGCAAGTAAATTTTTATATAACCTAAACAACCCACATCCAACAGCTTAAACATTTTTTTCAAAGTGTGTATCCAAAGACCCTGCCGCTTTATAATAATTAATTTTGTCATTTAATTTTTTAAGATGTTCATTTGATATTGCAATTTTTTCTTTAAGCGCGGTTCTATGTTTAATCAGCATTTCCATCCTTTCATTCATAGTAGAATCACCAACAGCACGCAGCTTGGCATATTTTTGAATTTCCTTGATAGGCATTTTTGTATCCTTTAATCGTTTTATAAATTGCATCCAACTCACGTCCGTTTCACTATAACAACGCCTACCATTTTGTTTACGATTTGGAATAATTAAATTTTCTTTTTCGTAATAGCGTAATGTGTATATGCTTATCTTAGTAAGATTTGAAAATTCCCCTATTGAATAATCCATCTTATAACTCTCCTTTTAACACTTGACATAGAGTTAACTCTATATTATATAATCAAAATAGTACCATATTAAAGGAGGTTTTTCAAATGAAACAAGATAATAAATACACAGTTATTACAGGAGCAAGTTCAGGCATAGGATATGAAACTGCAAAGGCATTTGCAAAACGTGGTAAGAATTTAGTTATTGTTGCCCGTAACAAAGATACTTTGGAAAAACTAAAAATGGAGATTTTAAATGATAATTCATCATTAAATGTCATAGTTAAAGATACTGATTTGTCTATTATTAAAAATGTTTATCAGTTGTATAAAGAACTAAAGCCATATCAGCTTGAAACCTGGATAAACAATGCTGGTTTTGGTGATTATGATAGTGTAGCTAATCAAAATTTAGAAAAGGTAGAAATTATGCTACGATTAAATGTAGAAGCTTTGGTAATTCTATCTTCCCTGTTTGTACATGATTACCAAAATATTGAGGGTTCTAAGCTTATAAATATTTCATCTGCTGGTGGCTATATTATTGTGCCAACTGCTGTTACTTATTGTGCAAGCAAATTTTTTGTAAGTACATTTACTGAAGGATTGGCAAGAGAATTGCAAGGATCTAATGCTAAACTACAAGCAAAAGTATTAGCACCTGCCGCTACAAAAACAAATTTTGGAAACGTGGCTAATAATTTAGAAAGGTATGATTATGATAAGTCTTTTGGTACTTATCATACTAGTAAACAAATGGCTGATTTTTTACTTCAATTACATGATAGCAACCAGGTTGTTGGGGCAGTAAATCGAGAATCTTTTGAATTTGAGTTATTATCTCCATTATTTAATTATGCAGGAAATCCAAAACATAATCAAAGTGTCGTACTATAAAACTTGATCTTTGATATTCTAATAAAACCATAGGTTGCTGCTTTTTTCAATTAAAAAACCCCTGGTAATCTACCAGAGGTTTTTATTATTTATAAGATGAAATGTAAATAGTTTGCTACGCCAATCTTAGTCTTTGATCTGGAATAAATTCTCCCTTTTACTATACTTTAATCCATGGAGAACAGATAAATATTATTGTTCACAACTTGTTTGGCGAGCTTTTTATAATAAAGAATTAAAAAAATTGGAACGCAAGAAATTAAATTAGGTTCCATGGGTTCACCAATGGATATTCCAAGAATATACGACAAGTATATGTATGTTGTTCCCCAAGGAATAGGTAATCAAAAAGAGTTAACTGTAATTTTGGAATATAATATGGAAACCGGTAAATATAAAACATATGATATGAAACAGCATGCGATTATAGTTTTGCTGTTAATGATCACTCCCCTGTTTGCTTTTATATATTCGAATTTTACAAGTAATATCTCCCTAATTTAACATTATATTTAACTAAGTTTTGTAATTCAACCCCAAAAGCATGAAAGGTCACATAAAAATTGTGATTGTTATTGCTAATAAAACTAATCTTTTTTTAATGATCTTTTCATTTAAATACCACCTATAAACATTAGCATTCTAGTTGCAAAATATAATCAAAGGAAATTTCTACATCACTGTTTTCGATTATAGACCTCACAATTTCAGCTGAATTTCTAAATTCTTTGGGGATGTATTATAATACGTCTATATCAACACTAATTAATAACCTATTTTTTTAAATGTACCTTTAGCTATATGTAATTCAATATCAATATCTGCTTTTTCATAACCTACTACTTTTATACGATTATTACCCTTCTTAATTGGTACAGTTAATGATGTTGCTCCATTTTTAGTGGCCTTGCCTGTATTTTCTACAAGATTAACAACTGTATTGTCAGGTGATATTAAAACAATCTTTGCCTTTTCACTATCTACTGATAAGGTATATGGAACTTGTAAATCAAAATCAGTACTACTTTTATATTCCCAAACAGTCCCACTTCCACTTAATTTTAACTTTCCTTTATATATTCCTGATTCTATTGTTTCCTTACTTTCATCTAATCCGAAGGTATCAGATACATTGGCTATTTTACTATCGTCATTATAAATCTTATTCATAGTATTATTACCACATCCAATAAATAAGCTAATCATCATAATTATCATAGTTAGTAATACTATTCTTTTTTTAGAATCCATTTTCATCCTCCCTACACCACTTTCAATAACTAAAGTCACATTATTAATACTTCCTAAACTCAATAATATATTTATAAAGATAACTCAAATTACCAATAAATACAATACCTGTGCCATAAAACGCTGTTTATTGAGCATTAAAAGATACGGTATATTCTACTTATGACTATTAATAGGGGGAGTGCTCGCAAAACGCGGAAAATATATAACATCAGTGTAACGCATTGATATATCTAGGGTTAAAATACAATTATAGTATTGATAATACTAACTAAGTGAGAGATAAAAATGGCAAATGATATTCTGCAAGTAACACAATTACATTCAGAATATCAATATACACTTAATACAGTACCCCCATATCTAATGATATGGGGGTACTTATGACGCCATAAATGAACATTCCGTCATAACGTTCGAAATTCGTTACGTTTAACCTTGATTTACTTTAGTCATACTTTATTACTTTGTAATCTTAAAATCACTTTTCGGAATTATTGTTCCTTTACTAAGCCTTACATATATGATATTTTGTATTATAATATCTTTGCTAAATTCGTTACTTTTAAACTGTTCATTAATCTTAAGAGTAACCTCAACACTGTTTCTCCGTTTTATAATGGAATTAACACTATATAATGTATCTCCCTGCGGATTAATTTTTTTCCCATTAACAAGTAATAAATCATACTTCTCATAATCAAAGTCTTTCTCACCAATAGCTTTAAAATATTGCTTTGCAAACCGTTCATAATCATCTTTATTAGTAAATATGATTGGATTAACTACTGCTTTTTCATAGTCTATTTCAATATTCTTATCTAACAATTGAGTCATTGAGACAGTTATATCTGATGAGTCTAATTTAATAATCTCTTTCTTAGTACAGGATATAATCAGTATTATGCCTGTCAGTAAAATAAGTACAAGAATTACCTTTTTCAAGCGCTTTCCCTCCCTAAAATATTAATTGGTTTTATTTCTTTTATAATATTACTTAGTGTAACATAATCTACAATGTTGAATTTATCATGTTTTTAGGATATACACATTCTATAACAAATTATAACATGTACTCTATTATTGTTGAAATAAAACCTCTTACTAATATAGCATATATGTTAATCTTTAATATCTCATCGTTCATTTTTTAGATTCCTTGTTTATAGTTTTTACATTATATAGAAAGAGTTATTTAATAATTAACATAAAAATATCACTTTACTTAGTATACGACTACAATTCAATACAAAAATTATAAAATAAGCTGTTTATGTCTAAAATACGATGTTTCATGCTTTTGGGGTTGAATTGTATAATCTAATATAATATTATCCTAAATAGGAAGTAAATATAAATATGCCTAAAAAAATAAGATGAAATGTAAATAGTTTGCTACGCCAATCTTAGTCTTTGATCTAGAATAAATTCTCCCTTTTACTATACTTTAATCCATGGAGAACAGATAAATATTATTGTTCACAACTTGTTTTGCGAGCTTTTTATAATAAAGGTTATAATCTAAATACGTCGGCATTTAGCGACTCAGTGCACCCAATGAAGCTAGCTGCATCACCCAAAACGAGCCTTGTTTAAGGCAGTAACATTTCTATCTTGTAAATTAAATCATCTCCTGCGGAGCTGCAACAGCCTTGCAAAAGATGCATTAACGACTTCAGAAGGAGATTGATTATGAGCAAGTTCAAATTGGTATGTATCTCAATATTAGGATCAATATTACTATTAACAGCTTTTTTTATGTTTTTCAACCAAACTAAAGTAGAGAAAGTAGCAAAAGGGTTTAATAAATATTTTGATATGGCAGTAATTGAAACAACAGGAGAAGCTAATTTAAGTAATTTAACCTTCTATAATAAAGAATTAAAAAAAATTGGAACGCAAGAAATTAAATTAGGTTCCATGGGTTCGCCAATGGATATTCCAAGAATATACGACAAGTATATGTATGTCGTTCCCCAAGGAATAGGTAATCAAAAGGAGCTAACTGTAATTTTGGAGTTTAATATGGAAACTGGTAAATATAAAACGTATGATATGAAACAGAATGCGATTTATAGTTTTGCTGTTAATGATAAATCAATTTACAGCGCAAACTATATAAATGGGGAATCTATAATAAGTTGGTTTGATAAGAGTTCAGCAAAGGTAAAGACAATATCTAAAAAAACTATTTGTATTTGCAATCTTAACTTGTATGAAGACACTTTATATGCTTTTGCAATAGAAAAAACAAATAATGGAGGGAAATACTATTTATATTTGATTGACACAAAAATATTTATGATAAAAGATACAATAAATATAAGTGGTGGAGGACAAAATTACTCAACTAAAATAGGTGATGATCTTTATTTTACTAACCAAACAGATGAGCATGATCAGGTATCTACTATGTTAACTAAATTTAATATTAAAGATAAAACTATTTTGGATATAAATCTTAAAGAAAAGTTTCCACATCAGATACTAAATTATAAAGATAAATTAATAATATCACATTTTGATCAGACAGAACGCAAAGGAAATACAATTACTATTTATGACCCCAAAACTAAAAAGCAGCAAAAGGTAACGCTTGTTAGTACTTTGGAACAAATATTTATTAAAGATGATAAACTTTATTCATTGGGTGATGACTATTTGTATGTTTATAGTATTAACAATTCAACTTTTAAATTATTAAACAAGACTGATGTTCGCACCAAGAAAGGGGATAAAGAATATTATTATTTATCCGGATTATTTGCTAAATAGGGGTAGTAACCCCTATCAATCAAGCTAAGCCATATTGAATATTAGCAAGCCATCATTAAATACTATATTTTACCAATAAATTCATTTCTAATAAATTCATTTCTAATAAATTTAAATGGTAACTTTTAAATATACATTAGTATCCATTCTTATAGTACTCTATATCCTCATCCTATATATATACCGCTATATTAGGTTTGAGTCTTGATATGTAAAATGATTCTAGTGCAGACTTTTTTTATTTATGAAATAAGTTGTGATGGCAGTTGTGGTAATATAAGTATGATATTATAATATACAAGATCTTGTAAAAGGAGGTTCGAAAGTGTATGCTTAATCCAATCGTTATTGTTGCATAGCAAAGGCTATTGCAATGAGCAGTTAAAACACATAGCCTTTGCTATTCCTAATAGAAACAAAACCTTTAGGAGGGCAAAGATGAGCTATAACAAAATAATTTATATACTCCCTAATGATTTGATTGAAAAGGTGCAGGAATATGTAGATGGTGAGTTTATCTATATTCCAAGAAAATCAAGCAATAAAAAGGAATGGGGAGCTAGAACCTCTACCCGTAAAGAATTATATAAACGAAATACACAGATTTATGAAGACTATTTGGCGGGTCATAGTTCACAAGATTTATCTAGAAAATATTTTTTATCCTTGAAAAGTATACAAAGGATAATAAGGGAGCAAAAAAATAGTTCTTAACTTTCAAAATGAGCCAATGCAGTTTTGTTACTGTATTGGCTCATTTTTTTTTATTAACTGTCTTTAAGGTTTAGCTTTGTATGCTCGGATGGTACAATTTAAGCAGAAAAAATACTAGATTAGGAGGACTTATGATGAAAAAGTTTTGTGACAATCCACCCGTTATCTTTCCTATTAATTGCTAATAGGAAGGAGAAATTTTCATGCAAAAGTTAACCTGGGATATACAGTATCTATCCCCACCACCTGCAATTAAATATTGTAAGAAGTGTAGTAAAAAGACAGAGCACCTTTGCTCCGGGTTATTCCGGATAAATGCACAACGCAAGTATTTAGATATATGGTTAATCTATAAATGTTCAGATTGCGATTCTACTTGGAATGTGACTATCTACTCCCGTATCAATCCTAAACGTATTGCCCCTGAAATATTAGATGGGTTCCATAGCAACAATGGAGAACTTGCCAAAATATATGCTATGGATACAGAGTTAATACGCAAGAATGGAGCTGAAGTTGGACTTCCAAAGTATAAAATACTAGGGGCCAATATTAACTTCAACACTCCTATAGAATTGCATATAAAAAGCCCTTATCCATCTGGAGTTAAAGTATCTTCTTTGCTGCGAAAAAAAATGAATTTATCTAAAAATGCTTTTGAACAGATGATAACCAGCGGCGCAATTCGAAGCACTAGCGGACTTGATTTAAAAAAATGTAGATTGCAAGCAGATGCTATATTGATTATTGATAAATGGACAATTGAAAGCCAAGCCACTTCTACATAAACATTGTAAAAACTTTACTTATATGCTTGATCCAATTTACATCTAATTTTTAAATGCAACATATTTATTACGGCTATCAATTTGATTCAATTTGGAAATAGGCGAAAACCCTACGTAAACGTATACCTTTACGTAGGGTTTTTACTTTCACAGATAAATCTTAGAAAGATATAGCAATAAAATTTAAAAATATCCTTATTTTTTAATTATTTAAGTCGATATATATTATAGAAGGGCTATATTCCTAATAAGTTTTGTTAGTCATTACATTTGAAAAGAGGTTAATATGAGTATTTCAATATCAGGTTCAAGCAAAATACAGTCTATTAGCTTTAATAATTATGATGGAATTAAAGCTCCCAATTGGGAAGTAATTCCCTATAAAGGTATGCAAGCACCATCAAAAGCTGAATTAATTAAACAAATCAAAGATCTCGCCACAAAGAGTGCAGAAGTGGTAACAGTTGGAGATTCTGCATATGTAAATTATCAAGAAGAAAAGTTATCTGCACAATATATTTCTTCTGTTTCACCGGATAGAAAGACTTTATATAAAGAAGCCGTTCAAACAATAAAACATCAAAAACAAAATAAAGAAAATAGTGAAGGTGAAAAGACTTTAATTGACTACTTAAATGAAAATGATGGCGTTGGCAGTTTAAAAAATGGTAAACCACATCCACTCTCTTCTGGGGGTTCAATTACACCAATCTGGAATTCAAGAGGTGGGTATGATTATGATGTTAGTGTAGGCGGAAATACTGTATTATCTTCTAATCAAGGACTTGGAGGTTGGACTTTTACCATTACACCCGCAGAATTGCAAAAGCAAAATGAATTTAATAAAATTTTTGATAGCACATGTAATGCTGCAAAGTATGAAAATAAGCTAATATCAAATAAGCATTTAGATATTAGAATATAAGTTGATTTGAGATAATCTCCTTTTTAAAATATATTAGATCATCTTATATATTTACAACAGTTGACTTTAGGCCATTTTTTTATACCTGTTGGTATGATTCAGAGAAATGTTGGCGACACCCCATAGCCATCAAGCTAAGAAAACTCTATAAAAATAAATTCCCCCATTTGTAAAAATGTTATTATTAAAGAGACAATAAAAAGACAACATGGGGGGAATTAAAATGACAGAAGGAAAAAAATTAAA
>Ga0209540_10000630_pt1 | contig 31462 bp, 22 predicted proteins | sample BarGraIncu01121A_FD_184501 | JGI IMG/M metagenome (GOLD analysis project Ga0209540, IMG submission 184501) | Arctic peat soil microbial communities from Barrow, Alaska - Barrow Graham LP Incubations 011-21A (SPAdes) (version 2) | ecosystem: Environmental > Terrestrial > Soil > Wetlands > Peat... | reverse complement strand
CCAATAATGAAAAATGGTGTACCATCAGCATGTTCTAAAGCATGCTGGTTAGGGGTTGCCCTAATAAAGCCGTGTCGCAAGGGATTTTTGTTTTTCTCTATATCTGTCCAGTCAATCACTTTGAAGGACCCTGACTTGCCGGCTAATCCCGGATCTTCCGGGTTCGATCCGCTTTTCCATGTCCATGTTCCGGGCTGAGTGGCGACAAGACGTAAATGAAATGTCTGACCGCCATCCCAGAATCCATAAACCCGCTTGTTGAACCCTGGACCGACGAGATCTACCCAGATGGTGATATCTGTATATGCATTCTTATAAGAATTTGCGGCAGTAAAAGTAAGTTCCTGCTTTTCCCAGACGTGCACCATATTTTGAGCTGCCAGAATAGGACTTACAGCAAATGCCAGAGCAAAAATCAATTGTTTCAGTAATCTCATATGTGTATCTATTTTAGGGTAATATTTTTATTTATTTGATACTATATACTTTCTCCCCCTCGTTTGCAACGAGGGGTATTTGGTTGATTGTTTTTAACAATACAAGGACTACCTCGCTGGCGTGTTTCTGCAAACCGTGCCATTTTATTCCTTATCTCAATACCAGATATTTTTTCTCCCCCTCGTATGCAACGAGGAGGAATGTGCGTACAGTTTGTAACTGTTCTTTTGGTGAAGTTATAAACTTTTTTTATTTCCAGTCTGGGTTTCCGCTTCGCTCAAACCTGAACTAAAAGGGTTTTACAGATTGCAAATCCGAAGAATACATTAGGTTGGATTACAGCCCGATAGCTATCGGGACCCGCCTACCAGTTCCAATTTTTACACTTTTAATATCAAATCCTGTAGGACAGGGGCTTAAAGATAAGTTCCTACTTCCCATATTCCCCCTGAAAACAACCCTATTTCCTTTCAGCCCACAAACATACAAAAAATATTTATCCTTTTAACACAAATAGCAAAAAAAGCACAAACTATCTGAAAGAATGACGAAATTAGAAAAAAGTAACCGTCCTGAGATGACTGTCAGAACCGTTATTTATATAGTATGAGTAAGGTCCTTTAAAAACAGGAATGTACATAAGCTAACTTATTATTTACCATGCCTTACAAACGTAATTTCCTTTTTGCATTATCTTGTTTTGGTCTTCAACTGTCCATTTTCATAACCGGCCGTCACTTTACACAAAACTGTGTCAAAAAGTGAAGCATACAAAACATACATCATATTGTCATATCAGCAGGCTTTGATTACTTTTGTAAAAAAAATAATCAAAGTATGAGAAATCCAAGGTCATTTATCGGAATGATGGTTATCCTTGCCTGCATGCAACTGCCTGCAGCTGAACTGAAATCAACCATGCTCACCTGCGAGAATTTCAGCAATCCCATGGGTATAGATGCAGCACAACCACGTTTTAGCTGGCAGATAAATTCCGATGCCCGTTCTGTTGTGCAATCGGCTTATCGTATTCTGGTAGCTGATAATCTGAAAGATTTGTCAAACAACAAAGGAAATGTCTGGGATAGCCGGAAGATAGTTTCCGATCAGTCCATACTGCTAAAATATGAAGGAGTGACTTTGCTGTCGGCTAAAAAATACTTTTGGAAAGTCATGATTTGGGATGGAAAAGATCAGGCTTCGGCATGGAGTGAAACCGCCGCCTGGCAAATGGGTTTATTGACTGCCAATGACTGGAAAAATGCCCGTTGGATAGGATATGAAGACCTGCCCGATTCGATGCGGATTACGGCTCCGGCTCCCGAAACGGAAAAGAAACTGGGTAATAAAGGCAAAGCAGTCCCTGTTGTACCCTTTTTCAGAAAAGAGTTTCAACTAAAAAAAACGATTGCTGCTGCTACGCTTTTTATAAGTGGAATAGGACAATATGAAGCCAGCATAAACGGTGAGAAAATAGGTACAGGTTTTCTGACTCCGGGTTGGACTAACTACGATAAGACGATTTTGTACAACAGCTATGATGTTACCAAAAACCTGAAGAAAGGAATCAATGTACTGGGTGCTATGGTTGGCAATGGTTTTTATTATATCCCCCGCCAACGATACCGTAAACTGGTATTGGCTTTCGGTATGCCCAAAATGATTTGCCGGTTAAAGATAAACTACAAAGATGGGACTGAAGAAAATATTGTGTCCGATGCCGATTGGAAAACAACGCCTTCACCCATCAGCTTTTCGAGTATGTATGGAGGTGAGGATTATGATGCAACTCTGGAACGAGCAGGTTGGGATAAAGCGGGATTCGATGCTTCTACCTGGAAACCCGTTATACTGCCAACTGTACCCAAAGGAATACTAAAAGCGGAAACCGATTATCCGGTGAGCGTTGCTGAAACTTTTCAGGTAAAAAAGATAGTGAAAGTGGGAGAAGGGAAATACATGTATGACTTCGGACAAAATGCTTCAGGTGTTGTGGAGTTGAAAGTAAAAGGCAAAAAAGGACAGAAAATCATGTTAACTCCCGGTGAGTTTTTAAATGATGATTTATCGGTCAATCAAAAAGCCAGCGGAAGTCCTTATTATTTCACTTACACCTTGAAAGGCGATGGGGAAGAAATATGGCACCCGCGCTTTACTTATTATGGTTTTCGCTATGTGATGGTGGAAGGGGTCGAACCTGATACGGTTTTGATAAAAACCGCGCTTCCGGCACTGATTTCACTCAATTATCTTCATACCCGGAATGCAGCTCCGCAAAATGGTTCGTTCCAATGTTCGAACGAACTTTTCAACAAGACTTATGGTCTGATAAACTGGGCTATTAAAAGCAATCTGCAAAGTGTACTGACGGACTGTCCGCAACGTGAGAAGTTGGGTTGGCTGGAACAGACTTTCCTGATGGGAACTTCGATCAACTATAATTTCGACATTTATCATTTGTACAGTAAGCTTGAAAACGATATGATGGATGCCCGTCTGGCAAATGGATTTGTTCCCAATATTGCCCCTGAATATGTAGCATTCGATCAATGGTTTGATGGAGCTTTTCGTGATTCGCCGGAATGGGGAAGTGCTTCGGTTATTTTACCCTGGTTGATTTATAACTGGTACGGTGATACATCGGTGATGGAAAAAGCATGGCCCATGATGGTTCGGTATGTTGAATACCTCGAAAAGAAATCTGACAATCATATTCTGTCCTATGGCTTGGGCGATTGGTACGATTTGGGACCAAAAAATCCCGGTGTATCACAACTTACACCTGCCGGTGTTACTTCTACGGCTATTTATTTTTACGATTTAAAAGTACTGGCTCAAATGGCCAAGGTACTGCATAAGGACGAAGAAGTAAAACGTTTCACCGACTGGTCGGAAAAAGTAAAAACAGCTTTCAATAACAAATTCTTCCATGCCGAAACAAATGTTTATGCCAGCGGAAGTCAGACTGCCATGGCCATGCCGCTGAGTTTTGGGATGGTTGACACAAAGATACAGGATAAGGTGGTAAAAAACCTTGTTGATTCAATTCTTGCCGGTAACAAAGCATTGACTGCCGGTGATATAGGTTTTCATTATCTGGTGGAAACGCTCGTGAAAAACAACCAGTCGCAATTACTTTTCGATATGAATAACCGTGATGATGTTCCCGGATATGGTTTCCAGTTGAAACACGGAGCAACAGCCCTGACCGAATCGTGGATGGCAAATAAAATATCATCGAATAATCATTTAATGCTTGGACATTTGATGCAATGGTTCTACGAAAGTCTGGGCGGTATACAACAGGAAGAAAACTCCGTGGCATATAAAAACCTGATCATTAAACCAACTGTGGTGGGCGATATTACATCTGCTGCTGCCAATTTCCAAACGCCTTACGGCAAAGTGGAAACGGACTGGAAACTCAAAAACAAAGTATTTCATATGATCGTTAGCATTCCTGCCAATACTTCCGCCCTGGTATATTTGCCTGTTACCGGAAATGCTTATCTTACAATCAACGGATCGACGCAGGATTCGGGTGATACTAAGTTTATTGAAAAAAATAAGGACTATCTGGTTTATAGAGTAGGATCGGGGAAATATGATTTTGAAGTGAAATAAACATTCAATTTTTCTTTAGTAGAATCACAAGAAGCAAAGTTATTGAAAAATAGCTTTGCTTCTTTTTTTTATAGCTTACTTTGTTGATTTTCATTTCATTTTTATTAAGTGTTTATCCCACATTATTCGTACTTTCGTATAATGATTAAAAGGTAAATTATTAGCATATGAAAATTTTAAAATTAAGCTTACTTACAACACTTCTGTTGTTTATGTCATTTACTTCATTCTACAGGACATTTTCCAAATGGTTCAGAGATTGATGCATCCATCATTTATGCAGACTATTATTATATTGAGGCTTTGCTTCGACTGAAAAAGTTGAATGAAGGTAAAAGTGTATTATAATTAACAAGCTATAATTAGCTACATTTATTTAATCAGAAAACCCAACCAGCATATTGCATACTGGTTGGGTTTTTGTTTGCTGTAAGGCCATTTTATAAACTATCATTTGAAAAAAAGATATACAAATTCTTATAGTACAAGTTACCGAAACCCTTAATCTCTATCAACCTACTTTTAGCACTTTTCCACACCCGGCATACTTCACTTCCACAGGTTCGCCTGTGAAACCTACTTTTCCGAATTCTATGGCAATACTCAGAATGAGGCTGACATCATCAGTCAGATGCGGTTTTAATGCTTCACCCAGTTGAACTTCCATTGTTTGTTCCTGCAAAACGTTTTCGGACGGAACCCATTCACCATTGAACACAGCACTTATGCCGTGCATTGCCACAACTTTCGGCTCAAAACTGTTAGCTGCATCGTTAAAGCTCATATCCGAAACAGCTCCCAGTGCCACTATCAACCTGAAATAAGGTAACTTTTGTATATTTTGCACATCAATTTCGGTATTAATGCGTGGCAAACGTACATTAGCTGTCAGCTTATCACGATTTATTTCACCCATAACACCTACCCGCAACACGGTATTAAAAGGATAATTCCGGTTGAAGTTAAATCCTTCCATCAAATACCTGTACTTCGAAAGATAAATTCCACGTTTACCTATCTCACCAGTAGTATCTGTTTTCTGAAGATTTTTAGCAAAACCATTCAGTACCGGAGTCAGGTTATAATCTGCCAGACGGTGCAACCCACCAAACGCATATCGAGTCAATGAACCAAACTTGGCACATCCGCTCCATTCTTTTTGTTGCTTGCGTAGCCCTTCAAACTTAGGCGACGTAGCTATTTTGTTTTTACTTGCACCGCCTTTGGTTCGCATAATCACTTTATCGCTTCCGCGAACAGAATAAAATGAAATACCCTTAATGCTCCCTGTCATTTGAATTGCTCCTTTGATGATGGCCATAATATTAATGTGCTAATTTGTTAATTTACTAATTATTTCAGTAATTACTTGCTACATGCTTCCGACTTTTTATTAATATATTTCATTCAGAGTACAAACATACAAAAATCTTTTAAAATGCAAACAAAATACAAATATAAAATTAATTTAAATAAGTATGTGTTGATAAAGTATTTAATATGTATAATATAAGTATAATATAAGTATTATCTATTTTCATGATAAAAATCAATAATAAACTGCCTATATATGAAACGAGATTCCCAAAATTCCCAAAATTCCCAAAATTCCCAAAATTCCCAAGATTCCCAAAATTCCCATGCTTTATTTTTACTTCAATTACCTTCGTTTTTCAAATGCCGAAAATGCCCAAAAGAAGTAAGAGCAATTAGGTGGAAGGAACAAATAAATTTGATTAATGTATAACTAAAAACTTAATTTATCAGGGGTATTTAATCTTCAATAAATCAGAAATGATTTAATTAGCTGTAATAAAGCAATTTATGAATCTCAAAAACACTGTCTTTTTTTTCTCAGTTTTCGGATGCTAGTTTTGGAGCAAAATTAAAGCGGTTAGAAGTTAAAAAATGGAAATGAAAAAAACACTAAAGTAGTACTAAAATTTTTGTCCTTTGAGTTTTTGAATGACCGGAGTAGTTTTGACCCTAAACTGGGAATGAATAAAATTTAATTTTATATCTGTTGAGTATTATTTTGGCACCAATTGGATCATAATTTTTCACAATACCGAAAATCAAATATTTAATTTTGAAAATTATTAGATTCCAAAACTGAGTGTAAGAAATAATTTAAATCGAAAAAAATAACGGAAATTCAAAAAATAGGCTCTTACTAAAATTAGGAATTATTTATCAGATTTGGAAATTGATGCAGAGAAATAGGGTCCGAAAAACTAAAATAATGAATTTTCAAACAAAAACAGATGGTTCCAAAAAGTGGAAAATTTATAACTATAACATAATCAGTATTATACTAAAAATGAAAAATTGATGAATGACCGATAATTTACTGCCACAAAAGTTGTCCTTTAAAAACGCATATTGAAATTGTATGTTTGGGGCGAAAATTCGGGGAAAACTTGAAACAGTTTTTATTTTATAGGATAGTAGATTTTAGAACCAAGAATCAAGAACCAGGAACCAGGATAGTAAAATTAGGACTATAAATGAAAAATAGATTTTAGTGTCAAGTGCCTGTTTTTATTTTGAGACTGATTATTTTCGACAAATATTTAAACAATTATTCAAAATGCGACTTGAAGACGCACTCCGAATAAAAGGTAAGCTCAAATTATATAGTTAAAACAAGCTTTTTTAGAACTGTTATTAAATATATTCAGTAAATTTACTCATCAAATTGATTTAGTGGTGTTTAAGCTGAATTTTATCATAAAATTGAGATGCAATGCATTCTTTTTTATAAACATTTGAATATAGAACCGATAAAACAGACCAAAATACGGGGGGAAAAGGGTAAAATTACAGTTTTAACTATTTGGACAATAGACAATGGATGAAAAATGAAAGATGAATGACTAAAAATTAAAAATTACATCAAAATAAGGGTAAATAAGCATAGAAAGATTCTAAATAATATAGTTAAAAATCATTGTAAATATACATAATAATCTAAATATAAGATATTTACAAACTTGTCCTTTTTTTTCAGGTTTCGTTGTATTAATTTTATGGGGAAAGAGAAATTTTAAAAGACAGATTCTATACTAAAGCGATTCAGCATAGAAACAAAAGATAAAATAAAGAAAAGAAGAAAATAAATATCCGGTGTCTAAAAATACCAACATATCGCCCGATGCACGTCTGACTTACTTACTGGAAGTGAATATAGCTTACCAGAAAAAGTTAGACGAAAAGCTGGACCGCTTGAACGAACGATTCGACCGGATAGAGGCATATGTGGGAATGAGTGACCGTGAAAAGAATAAACCTGACAATTATTATAATACCGAAGAAGTGATGGAAATGTTGCGGGTTTCACGCAATACCTTGCTTAGCTACCGCAAAAAAGGAATTCTGCGTTCCTCACAACCGGGGAAAAGACACCTTTACTCTTCTGATGATATCAACAAAATCAGGGAGATAAAAAATAAAAGAGGCTGATGTGAAAATAATTAACTGTATGTGCCTAAATGTGAAAAAGAATATGTAATTTTGTATCTTTGAAAAAAATCATTGCTAAAAATGCCTAACCAAACTCCAGAACAACTAGCACGCGACCGCATTGATGCAAAATTGCGTCAAGCTGGTTGGGTAATACAAGAAAAAAACAAGATTGACTTTAGTGTAGCTTCTGGAATTGCTATAAAAGAATATCTAACTGAGGTTGGACCTGCTGATTATGTGCTGTTTGTTGACAGAAAACCAGTTGGAGTGATTGAGGCTAAAAAAGAAGATGAGGGACAAAATATTACGGTTGTTGAAGAGCAATCCGGAGACTATGCAACAAGCAAACTGAAACACATAAACAATGAGCCTCTTCCATATATTTACGAATCAACGGGTGTTGTAACGCGGTTTACAAATGCTAATGATCCAAAACCAAGATCTAAAAATGTATTTTCATTTCACCGACCTGAAACAATAAAGTTTCAGCTAAAGAATAAGAAAACATTACGAAGTAGATTGTTTGGATTCCCGATTTTAGAAAGAAGGAATCTGCGTGAATGTCAATTCAAAGCTATTAATAATCTTGAAGTCTCTTTTAAAGACAATAAACCAAAGTCATTAATTCAAATGGCTACTGGTGCAGGAAAAACCTATACCGCAATTTCCTCTATATATAGATTGCTAGAGTATGCGGATGCTAAGCGAATTCTTTTTCTGGTTGACACAAAGAACCTAGGAGAACAGGCAGAACAGGAATTTATGGCTTTTACTCCGCCAAATGAAAATAGAACATTTACGGAGCTTTATACTGTACAACGCCTGACTTCTTCTTATGTGAATCCCGATGCTCATGTTTGTATTAGTACCATCCAGCGCTTGTATTCCATTTTGAAAGGAGAGGAACTTGATGAAAAATCGGAGGAAGAAAACCCAAATGAAAGAGATTGGCAACCAAAGGAGCCGCTACCAGTAATTTACAATGAAAAAATCCCGATTGAGTTTTTTGATTTTATAGTGATTGATGAATGTCACCGTTCTATCTATAATCTTTGGCGACAGGTGTTAGAGTATTTTGATGCTTTTCTTATTGGCTTGACAGCTACTCCAGACATACGGACTTTCGGTTTTTTTGATGAAAATATAGTAAGTGAATACCCTCATGAAGAGGCGGTTGCAGATGGTGTCAATGTTACTTATGATACTTACCTTATAGAAACCAGAATTACTAAAAATGGTGCCGTTATTGAAGCAAACGAGTTTGTAGATAAACGTGAAAAATTAAGTAGACGAAAACGTTGGGAACAACTGGATGAAAATGTATCCTATACTCCAAATCAATTGGACAAAGAAATTGTAAGTCCCAGTCAAATCAGAAATGTGATAAAAGCATTTAAGCACAAACTCCCTGAGATTTTTCCAGGAAGAACTGAAGTGCCTAAAACACTTATTTTTGCTAAAACAGATAGTCATGCAGATGATATTATAAACACAGTGCGTGAAGAATTTGGAGAAGGAAACCGTTTTTGTAAAAAAATAACCTACAAAACCGAAGAAAATCCTAAAACTGTTCTATCTTCCTTTCGCAATGATTACTATCCGCGCATTGCCGTAACGGTTGATATGATTGCAACCGGTACAGACGTTAAGCCACTTGAATGCCTGATTTTTATGCGTGATGTGAAATCAAAAGGATATTTCGAGCAAATGAAAGGACGTGGAACACGCACGATTAAACTGGAAGATTTAAAGAAAGTAACTCCTTCGGCAATTGCAACAAAAGACCATTTTGTAATTGTAGATGCTGTGGGGGTTATGAAAACCAATAAAACTGACAGTAGACCATTAGAGCGAAAAAGAGCTGTTCCATTGAAAGACCTAATGTATGCAGCCATGATGGGTACTGTAGATGAGGATTTGTTTGTTTCTTTGGCCGGAAGATTAGGTCGTATCGAAAAACAAATTACAGCAGAACAAAAGAACAAATTTCAGGAATTATCAAAAGGGAAAACAATTAATCAGATGGTGAAAGATCTTCTGGATGTTTTTGACCCCGACAAAGTAAATGACTTTGCAGTTTCAAAGCATGACTACCCAACACCCCTGCAAGTAAATGAAGCAAAAGAGGAATTAGCCAAACAAGCTACGATTTCCATTTCAGGGGAATTGATTGAATATGTTGATACGGTACGAAAAGCGTTGGAACAAATTATTGATGTAGTGAATATTGATGAGTTGGAGTTTGCCGGTTGGGATACTCATGCTCAGGAAAAAGCAATAGAACTGGTTGAAAGTTTCAAAGAGTATATTGAAGCGAATAAAGATGAAATCGTAGCTTTAAGTTGGTTTTATTCCCAACCTTATCAGCGGAAAGAGCTGACCTATAAAATGGTAAAAGAATTACTTGAAAAACTGAAAGCCGACAAACCAACTCTTGCACCTCTACGAATTTGGCAAGCCTACGAACATATTGATAACTTGCAAAGCAGCCAGCCGCTAAATGAAATGATAGCTTTAGTAAGTTTAATACGCAGAGTGATGGGATTGGATGAAAAACTAACTCCTTACAACAAGGCTGTAGATAAACGGTTTCAGGAATGGGTATTTAAAAAACAAGCAGGAATACTGAAATACACCGAAGAACAAATGACATGGTTACGTATGATTAAAGATCATATAGCCACCTCATTTTATTTGGACAAAGATGATTTGGACTATAGTCCTTTTGACTCAAAGGGAGGCTTGATGAGAATATGGCAGCTTTTTGGAGAAAATTTAGATGAAATTATTAATGAACTTAATACAGAATTGGCAGCATAGATGGGAAGAGAATATAGTATACCTGAATCATGGATAAAAACATCAATTGATGAAATAATCCTTATTCAAAAAGGAAAAAAGCCAACAAGACTTGAAGAATTTGAATTTGAAGATTCAGAGCCATATTTAGATATCAGAGCTTTTGAAAGAAAAGAAATTAGACAATATGCAGATAAGCTCTCATCACATATTATTGATGAAAATGATTTAGTAATGGTATGGGATGGTGCGCGAAGTGGATGGGTTTCAAAAGGCATGAAAGGAGCACTAGGCTCTACAATTGCTAGATTTAGACCATTCATAATGTCACAAAAATACCTGTATTATTTTCTATCATCTCAGTTTTCGTATTTAAATACAAATGCTAAAGGGACTGGTATACCCCATGTCGATCCACAAATATTATGGGGAATTAAAATGCCTTTCCCACCTCTCAACGAACAAGACCGCATAGTCTCCAAAATCGAAGAACTATTTAGTGATTTGGATAATGGCATAGCCAACTTAAAATTGGCTCAAAACCAACTCAAAGTGTACCGACAAGCCTTGTTGAAGTCGGCTTTTGAGGGCAAACTTACCGAGCAATGGCGAAAAGAAAATAATCCGGAACCGGCAGAAAAGTTACTTGTACGGATAAAAGATGAGCGAAAAAAACGCTACGAACAGGAATTGAAAGATTGGAAAGAGGCAGTAAGGGATTGGGAGAAAAATGGTAAAGAAGAGAAAAGACCGACAACCCCTTCTAAACCGAAAAAATACAATAATGTAATTAATAGTGATATAGAGAAATACTCAAATTTACCAACAAACTGGAAATGGGTTAAAATTGGCGAATGTGTTCTTAAGGTAGGTGATATTGATCATAAAATGCCCATAGAGCAACCCAATGGAGTCCCTTATCTATCCACTAGAGATATCAAAGCTGATGGCACATTGAATTTTGACAATGTCAAATCTATCTCTGAGAAAGATTATAAAAATCTATCAAATAAGATTAAACCTACGCGAAATGATATCATTTTCCCAAGATATGGAACAATTGGTAGAAATGTTTTAGTAAATACTGATAAAAGATTTCTAGTGTCTTATTCTTGCGCAATAATAAAAACTATACCCAAATTGATCAATGAAAAATATCTATATCTGTACACTTTATCTCCAATAATAAAAAGTGAAATAGAAAGATATGTTGTTCAAACAACTCAAGCCAATATTGGAATTTCATCTATAGAAAATTTCGTATTTCCATTATGCCCCCTGGATGAACAAAACTATATTGTGACTGAATTAGAACAAATTTTATCACAAATTGATAATATGGAATCAACTGTTAATTCAGAGATTCTTACGTCTCAAATACTTCGACAAAGTATATTAAAACAAGCATTTGAAGGTCAATTAGTAGAACAAGATCCAAATGATGAGCCAGCAACTGAATTGCTAAAACGCATCAAGGTCGAAAAGAGAAAATATTTGGAGGAGCTAAAAAGTCAAAAGAACAGAAATCCTAAAAAAATAAAGAGTATGAGTAATTCATTAATTGAAATCATTGAGAGTAAATTTAGTTCAATTGATTTTACCTATGAAGATTTGAAAGCTGAAACGACTATGCCATATGAAGAAATAAAAAAACAACTTTTTGAACTACTTGAAAAAAGGGATAAACTTAAGTCTGTTTTTGATGAATCTATTGAATTAATTAAATACCAGCTTGTCAAATGAAGTTGAATTATATACATATATTAGAAATTGAACATAGACCACTCTTAAAAGGGTTGTCTTTGTCTTTTCCTGAGAATGGTCTTGATTATATCAATACTAATTGTTTTATTGGTATTAATGGTTCTGGAAAATCTCAGTTACTGGAGAGTATAGCAGAAATCTTTCTTTATCTTGATGGCTGCTATAGAACTACTAATAAGTCTAAGACTCCTGTGTCTCCATCGCTGTTTGAGTTAGGATACACATTATATATAGACAAAAATAAATATAATGTAACTGTTTATTCTAAAGATTACAAAAGTAAACTACCTGTCTTTATTGTCAAAAACAATAATGGTAAAGAAATAGAATTAAAAACTCAAGATTTTGAAAAATATCTGCCTTCTAAAATTATAGGGTATACTTCTGGCGAAAACGAAACTATTAGTAACCCATTTTTATCTTATTATGATTCATATGCAGACTTTGTTGCAAATCGTGCTTTTGGTGGAAGCAAAGAGAGCGATTACGAACCTCGCTTCTACTTTATGGATTACAACACTAATTTAGGGATTGCTATTAGTAATCTTGTCTTTGACAAAGATTTAGAGAATAATGAGGAAGAAAACAGCCTAACAAAGGTAAAGAGTGAATTAAACATTAAAAAAATCAAGAGTTTTCAAATAATAATACAAACCAACCAAACAGCTGCACCCAAAATTAAATCTATATCAGGTGAAACTGGAGTCATTCTTACAAAGGAGTTGAAAGAATGGTTATTGCAATTAAAAAAATCATCAACTTGCTATGATTTTTCACCCAAGGAAAATAGATATACCTTTGATTTTTTGTTGGATAGTGCGTCAAAAGAAGCTCTCACCTACTTCTTCAAAACGCCATATAACCTATATACAGCATTATATAAATTTGAGATATTAAACAATCTTATTGTTGATAAGGCAACTCGTAAAAGCATTGAAAACCAACGAATACAGCGAAAACTCACTAAAAAAATGCCTGAGGTTCCTGATAAAGATAAAGTTCTCATGTATTCTGAGCTTAAATTAAAATTGTCAAATGGACAACTTGTTGATTATTTAAATCTGAGCGATGGAGAACATCAATTTTTAAATATTTTTGGTACACTTTTGATGATAAACGATGATAATGCACTTATATTATTAGATGAACCTGAAACACACTTTAATCCTAAATGGCGTAGATTATTTATCAGTAAAATCAAAGAAATAACAAAAGGGCGACACCAAGATTTGTTTATAACTTCACATTCTCCATTTATAGTGTCAGATACCTCAAAAGAATTTGTGTATATCTTTAATAGAGTCTCAAAAAATAAAATTGAGGTTACGTTCCCAACATTAGAAACTTATGGTGCATCTTTTAATCATATATTAAAAATGGCTTTCGATTTAGATGAAAGTATGTCTGAGGACTCATCAGTTTTTATTGAAAAACTATTGAATAGCAATGATCCAAATGAAATTGAAGCAGGAATAAGTAAATTGGGAGACTCTCCTAAAATAATGACTTTGTATAGGCGACTTGATATGTTAGAAAATAAAAAATAAGATGCTATTTCAATATATATATCCTGAAAATCATAGCTTAGAAAGGCTAAATGAGTACTTAGTTCAATTTGTAAACTCAATTCAATTAACAAATGAGAATAGTGATTTTATTTTAAATGATTATTTTCATCTTGAATTTGTTGAAATACTTAGAGAATCTCCAAAGTTGTTGAAAAAATTTGAAACATTTTTTAATACATACAAAAAACTTTCTCAAGAGGTAAAGATTGAATTTCAACGTCTTTTAATTGAATCTCAAAATTTCGAGGTTGTTTTTTCAGATACTAGCATTGATTGTAGTGTTTATAAAACTGATAGCATTGAAATTCTACTTGGAGATAACGCTTTTAAAGACTTAGCTGATTTCTTATTTACTTGTGTTAAGTATGATCGATGGGATATAAAAGGTCATTATGAGATTATTTATAATGCCCTTGATTATAAGGTATGTCCTTTTTGTGGAATACACCCTTTACATAAAACTTTTAGAGAAGATTATGATCATTTAGCACCGAAATCTCTGTATCCTTTAGTTACTGTAAATCCTAAAAATCTGGCACCGATGTGCCATGATTGCAATACAAAGAATAAAGTTACAAAGGATATTCTTTATTCAGATATTGGTAACAGAATAACATTTGTTTATCCTTATACTAGTCATATTTTTGTAACAATAAATTTTGAAAATAGTATTATACCTCAAACAGTCGAAAATAATCAAAATGGTAATTGGATAATTAGTTTTGTACCGGATGATGATTTAACAAGAAATTGGGATGAAATCTTCAATATAAAAACAAGATATCTAGTTGATTTTATTATACCTAATTTTGAAACCTGGATTGATGATTTTGTATTAGATTGTTTTGAAGATGGTGTCGATTTAACTGACACAATGACTATTAGTAGTCAACTATTAATGTTAGGTAACAGATTTAGTAGAAAATGGTATGAACAAGCAAATATTATTAAAGGACCATTATTTCAATATTTAGCAAATTGTGAGAATGAATTATTTTATAATTCTTTAAAGAGTAAATTCAACCGAATTGTAAAAGCTGCCTAGTTATGAAACTTGAAAATTTAAAACGTGATCATATATTTGCTGCAACAAAACTAATTGAAGAGCAAGGGATTCCTAAAGATTCTGTTTGGAGTCAATATTATGTGGTGGTTAACGGCAAAGAATATCCATTCAAACATTTGGTGCGCACTGCGTATATGTTGGCAACTAATGAAAAACTTCAGTTTCAGTCAAATGATTCATACAGAGGTTATGTAGAAAATACACTAGGGTTTAACTTTCGGTATTATAAAGGCGGTTATAATTTCTTTACCAAAGAAGAACTGGATTTTTATAGTTCCATTGTAAAAGAGGATTATAGAACATCAAACCCGGAACAACAGTATTACAATCAAAAACTATATCCAATCATTGCCAAAACAAAATATTGGGCAGAGCAGATAATGATTGATGGTTTTAAATTAAAACAAGATGGTAATTGGCTTACTGGCTACACATCTAAAATAAAACCCTATTTCTGGCCCAGAATCTTCAAAGGAGAGGATAAAGATATTTTTTTTAATGTAGAAGTAAATGGTGAAGATGAGTTTATTGGTTATAAACTGGATGGATATTTCGAAACAACAAAAGCACTTCCTGATTATAAAATTGAGTTACTACAAGATTATAAAAAGCTGATTAATTGGGAGTGGCCAAGAATTCCTTTTGATAAAATTGTTGAGTATGATTGGGAGAGGTTAATTGCAGAAAGTAAAGATTATGTAAAGAGTTATTTATCTTATCACGACCATCTAAAATCTATACTTTCTAAAGAGAGTAAAATTTGTCGCATTAGCTGGAATACAAACAAGTGGATTAAACCATCTGGTAGATTAGGAAAATCTAATAGCCTAAGCTTTGAAAAAGAAAATGGCTTTGGACACGAAGAATGGCTATTTGATGGAGATAAAGTAATAGATGATTATAAATACGGATTTCTTGAACCAATAAATAAGTATTATTCTAAATATGTAGGTAATTCATATGATATTACTTTATATACTAGGGATAGTGTGGATAAAATAAATTATTGGGTTGCAAACATTAAAGAGGTAGAGGTAATTTCTAATGAAGAAGCTGAAAAGGTTTTAGCTTATTATAAAAAAGAAGGTTGGTATGATTCCATGAAAAGTGATCTTTATAACCTAAATCTAGATACAAAGAAGTTAGATGAATGGGTAAAAGAGGGTGCTTATAAGTTGTTTAACATAAAGTTTAAATCATCTCTAATAAATGAATTGCCACTTGATCTTATACCAATTTCCAGTTCAGAAGTTATTTCAACATATCATTATACATTACTAGATAGTTCTAGTAACTTTCAAAATAAAACTCAGCAAAATGAAAACAAGGGTTTTGATTTTGCTGAATCTGGAACTACCGGTGGAGCTTTAGCAAAATCTAGTAGTAGAAGTTATAAAGTTCAAGACATTGAGTTAGACTTAAAACATAATGAAATTCAGGAAAAGTTTCAAAAGTATCTTCAAAACATATATGGGAAAGAGATTGTAAAGCGTGAATGTAGGGCTTATGCTTCTTCAAGAATTGACTTAGTTCGGAAAACAGAAACTGGTTATATCTTTTATGAAATAAAAACATATAACAATTTACGTACATCAATTAGAGAAGGTATTGGTCAATTGCTTGAATACTGCTTTTATCCCAATGATGAAAATGCAGAGGAAATTGTTTTAGTATCTCATATAGCACCCAATGAAGAAATTAAAGCATATTTCAATCTCGTTAAAAAAAATATAAATATCCCTCTAAGATATTTACACTTCGATGTAAAACAAGAGAAAATAATCTCAGAAATATAAATAAATGACAACAAGTAATTTAGTGGCCAAGATTTGGTCTTTTTGTGATACACTACGTGATGATGGAGTAAGTTATTCTGACTATCTGGAGCAACTTACGTTTTTACTATTCCTAAAAATGGCTGATGAGTATGAAAAAGGACCGCAAAAGCGTAAATCCGGAATACCGGAAAAATATAACTGGGATACTGTTTCGTCTAAAAGTGGCGCTAAACTTGAATCACATTATGTAGAACTTCTAAAAGAGTTAGGCAAAGAAGCAGGTATGCTTGGCCAAATCTTCACAAAAGCGCAGAATAAAATTCAAGACCCTGCCAAACTTGACCGATTGGTAAAAATGATTGGTAAAGAAACCTGGGTAAGCATGGAAGCCGATGTAAAAGGTGATATGTATGAAGGGCTTTTAGAAAAAAATGCACAGGATACAAAAAGCGGTGCAGGGCAATATTTCACACCAAGGAATTTGATAAAAGCCATTGTTGAATGCGTTCGACCTGAACCAAAGAAGACTATTGCAGACCCTGCTTGTGGTACTGGGGGGTTCTTCTTGGCAGCTTATGATTTTCTGACAGACAAAGCAAATTATAAGCTCGATAAGGAAGAAACACGTTTTCTGAAAGAAGAAACTTTTCGTGGTTGGGAAATTGTGGCATCTACTGCCAGAATGTGTTTAATGAATCTGTTTCTACATAACATTGGAGATATTAATTCAGAACCTCCGGTAAGAAGAGAAGATGCATTACTATCTAAACCTAATGAATTATTTGATTATATATTGGCAAATCCACCTTTTGGAAAGAAGAGTAGCATTACCATAACAAATGCCGAAGGTAAAGAAGAAAAGGAAGACCTAACCTATAATAGAAATGACTTTTGGGTTACTACCACAAATAAACAATTAAACTTTTTACAACATATAGTTTCAATGCTTAAAACTACAGGTAAAGCTGCTGTGGTTTTACCTGACAATGTTTTATTTGAAGGTGGAGTGGGCGAAACTGTACGTAAAAACTTAATGGAGAAAGTAGATTTGCATACTATTCTTCGATTGCCTACTGGTATTTTTTATGCTCAGGGAGTAAAAGCAAATGTTTTGTTTTTTGATGCAAAACCAGCTTCAAAAGATGTTATGACGAGAGAAGTCTGGATCTATGACTACAGAACTAATATTAGTCACACATTAAAGAAAAGTCCTCTGAAACACGAGAATCTGAAAGATTTCGTTGAATGCTATAATCCAAAAAATAGAAACGAAAGAAAAGAAACTTGGTCTGAAGAGAATCCTGAAGGTCGTTGGAAGAAATTTTCATACGAAGATATTGTTGCAAGAGATAAAACCAGTTTAGATATTTTTTGGCTACGAGATGATAATATGCTTGATTTGGAAAATCTCCCTGAACCGGATGTATTAGCACTGGAGATTATTGAAAATATTCAGGCTGCATTAGATAGTTTCAAGGAAGTAGCTTTGAAATTAGAGGAGTAGATTTATCTATTGAATTACTGATTCAAATCACATTATTAAACTCTCATTTGATAAATTTCAGGTTATGGGAAAAGAACTACATATGATGATTGGCGGTACCGGAACAGGGAAATCAACTAAGGCTAACGAAATAAGCCAAAATACAGGGTTTAATATTTTTAGCCCTGATGAAATTGAAAAAGAAAATTCTCATTTGAATTACAACGAAATTGATAATCTTATAGATAATGAGCTTAACGAACAAATATCTTCAGGAGAATCATTTATACTCGATGGTAAATGTTTAACTGTAGGAGAAAGAAAGATTATTATAAGCAGAGCAACTGAAAAAGGATACACTGTCTATGGATATGATTTTGGATGTGGAAATATTGTAACACTGTTTCGTAGATTAAATAATCCTCGCAGCCTTGAAAGTGATTATTGGGAAGAAGTTCATAAAAGTGATAAAAGGAATTATGTTGAACCGGAAGTTGAAGAAGGATTTGAACGAATATATATGCCAGAAAAATAGAAATTAAATTAATTACAATATGGTTTTTGAAATTTATGAAGATGAGGATTTAGAACCAGATCAGGTTATTCTTCGAAATAAATACAAAGAGGCGGAGTTAAATGGGAACTTATTTAATATAGCCCCTTTTTGGGCGACAAAAATTGATGAAATAGAGGACTATTCTTTCTCGGGATTCTCCGATAATCGAAGTTATTGCGAAGTGGTCGTAAGTGATTTATATTATATCTCAGATTTTATTGGATTAAGTTTACCTATGTTTGATAAAAATTGGCCTAGTGAATCAAGGTATATATCAACTCTTGAAAGATGGTCAATGAAATTACCAGTTGATCCTCCTTCAATAAGTCAGATTCTAAATGATAAAGTACATTTAGTTGATGGTAGACATCGAATGATTCTTGCATATGTGTTGAAAGCTGAAACTATGATTGTGTCTGTCCCCAATAAATTAATCCCTGCTTTATCTGAAATGATTAGTGTCAAGGTACTTCAAAAATAAGACTAAATTTATTAATATTTAAGATCTTCTGTTCAAGTTAATGAAGTGCTTGAACAGGTAGAGTAGTTTGCAGATTATATGACTTGGAAAAATAGTTTCTTCGCTATCTTTAAAATAGGGGTTCTAAAATATTTTACTAACATTAAAAAACTAACTATTATGAAATTTACTGCTTTACCAGTATCTGAAGGAGATTGTTTTTTATTGAGTTCAGATAGCACAATTCTTGTTGATACAGGAAAAGATACTTTTGAATGTTCTAAATTTGTTAATGAAAAAACAAAAGTTTTAGATTTAGTAATTATTACTCATTACGATGCAGATCATGTTAATGGAATACTTGAATTAATCAAATCCAATATTACAATTAAAGAAATTTGGTTGCCGGATAATTTTGGTAGAATTAATGAAACGATGAAAGAAGAAAAAATCAATCTTCTTAAAAAGATAGCTCAAAATGATGAGGATAATACTAAAAGTATAATTATTCCATACCTGTATTCAATTCCTGAGAATGAATATGTTAACGAAGATACTATGAGCATGGATCTTATTAGTTGTATTAAATGTATTGACTATTATGAATATCTTGAGTTAACTCACATGAATGGAAAAAAAACAAATTTGAGAAAATTGAAACCAGATTTCTTTCCATACATCAAAAAAAGTCATATTAATCTTATTGACAAAATTATTACTGAATGCACCGGTAGAAATATACCTATTCGATGGTTAAAGAATACAGATGAATATGAGGAGATAAAAATAAACCATGCAATTAATATGTATGGCTTAAATTGCAAAGAGAATAAAGATATAAAGGCATATATAGATGACATAGAGATAATGTATAGCTTATCCCGTATAAATCGGGATAGTCTTGTTTTTAAATATGATAATGATGAATTGCCAAATGTCTTATTTTCGGCTGATTCTGGTTTTGAATTTGTCTCTAAAGGTGGAAGTATTCCATTAAAGGATAATTCTATTGTTACTGCAGCACATCACGGTTCAGCCGACAAGTTAAATACAAGAACTTATGGGTTAGTTTTGGGGAAAGGATTAATATATGTAAGAAGTGATAGTAAAAATAAGGATAGGCCAGGTGCTAAATATGTGAGTTTGACGAACGATAAATATTGTACAATATGTAATCTGCCATCATCTGTTTTAAATGAAGTTGAATTAGATTATAATAGTGGAAATTGGAAGGAAAAAAATACCGAATGCAATTGCACTTTTCCTCCCCCTCGTTTATAACAAGGGCATTTAATCTAAAAACTATATAATTCAGAATTCACAGCCATTTTGGGCTCCCAAATTTCTACATGGGGGCTGCTGAAGGATGAGTTAAATATATTTATGGTATAGTATTAATAGAAATTTAAAAAATATGGCTAACCTACTTTATATTATCGGTAATGGATTTGATATACACCATGATATTGAAAGTCGTTACAACAATTTCATGAAATTCGTAGATAGAAACCAACAATTATCAATTATAGCAAATGATTATTTATTTGAAAGTGAAAAAGACTGGAAAGATTTTGAAAAAACTCTAGGTTTAATAAACCCCAATGGAATATATAAAAACGAAGAAGATGAAAATTTAGATTTTAAAAATGAAGATTTTGATGAAAGAGATATTCATCGATTCAATGATATCATAAGTTATAACCTTGAACTTCTAAATGATCAATTTAATATTGAGTTCCGGAATTGGATTAAAAACGTGTATATTCCATCAAGAGTTGAATGTGATGAGATATTGCTTCAAATCAACCAAAAAGCGAAATTTCTAACTTTCAATTACACCAATACATTACAAAAAGTATATTTGATTAATGAGGATCAAATAAATCATTTACATGGAACTGTAGACAATCCTATTTATGGGCATGGTGCCGATGAAGTGATAAAATTTGTTGGCCCTGAATGGTCACCTTCAGATGAAATGTTAGAAGTAATTCAAAAATTCTTTACAGCCAATAAGAAACCCGTTTATGAAATAATTGCTAAGCATAATGATTTTTTTAAATCTTTGAAAGATATTGATGAAGTATATGTTATTGGGCATTCACTTAATGATATAGATATGCCATATTTTGCAGAAGTAGTAAAAAACACTAATAGATCGGTTAAGTGGATTGTAACATATCGTGATAAGGAAGATGCTGATCACCATAGAGATAAACTAACTAATATGGGTTTGTCCACATCTAATTTTAAAGTCATTCATATTGACAAATACAATTCATTATTTAACCCTTTATTGCTTTGAAAAAAAAATGTCAATATACCATGTTTGTCATAATCTCCAGACAACGTTGTACTAAAATATAAACTCTTGCTTTTAATTATATTCTCTCTCCTCTGGAGTATTTAGCAGAACATTTTTAACGTAAGTACTTGAGTTAGTAATATCAAACTATGGGTCAAAAGCTAGAAATAGATAAAGAAAATCAGACCGTTCTGCTTTATAGTACTAAAAAGCAGGAATGGGAAGATAAAACCATGTCTGTTTCAGCAATGTTCAATGCATCACATTATGGAAATGTTACTGGTTATGAAATCCAATTCAAAGGCGCAGATAAAAATTTTTTCTATAAAGAAGAGAACGTTCGTATCCTCCATAAAATCAAAGATATTGATATCGATAAGCATGATGTTTATGCTGATAGTGTAAAAGTAGATGCAACCAAGCTTGAGCTGTTTGAAAAAGGGTATTACCGATATACTGAGAAAAAAACTTTTTTCACCCGAAACATTGAACTGAAAAGCAATAAGTACAAAAACATTTTCACCTACTTTACGAAGCTTGCCGAATATGCCGGAGTGATAGCTGAAAGAGATAGTCCGCTATCTTTTTTGTCAGAAAACTATAGCCGGATAAGCAATGAATTACCAAATTCAGTGTTGCTTGATTATTTACAAGGAGAATGTAAGCCCAACAATTATTCGGGTAAAATAATGCTGCCATTCGACTTTAATCAAAGTCAGGTGAAAGCAATTGTTGCGGCTCTAAAAAACAATATTTCTGTTATTGAAGGTCCTCCGGGTACGGGAAAAACGCAAACCATTCTAAATCTGATTGCCAGTATCATTTATTCCGGTAAGAATTGTGCCGTCATTTCGAACAACAATACAGCCATTGACAATATTTACGAAAAACTGGAGGAAGAGCATCTGGCATTTATTGCCGCTAGTTTGGGAAGAAGATCCAATGTGTTGGAGTTTTTCGAAAACGACCGGAGTGAAGAACTAACCGGTTTTCTGGAACAGAAAGAACAACCCATAACATCAAATGACCAGAAAAGAATTGATGAACTGAGTGTCAGGATGAAAAAGATTCAGGATATGGAAGTGGAAACCTCTGTACTTGAATCGCAGCTCATTGAAATACAAAACGAACAAAGACATTACGACAACTTTTCTGATGAAGCAATCATTATCAATCAGAAATTATCTTCCGGCAAATACATGTCTTTAATTACCCGTCTGCAAGACAGCCGGAAATTGGGATTCTTTGAACGATGGATTTTGAGATTCAAATTCAGAATTAAGACTGCATCCGTAGATATAAACATTCTTCTTCTGAATGCAGAAAAACTGTATTATCGGACCCGAATAAGTGAGCTTCTAAAAAATATAGCATCCAATAAGGAATTCCTAAAAAATCAAAATAAAGAACAAGCGGGTAAAGAGCTCAAATCGCTCTACCGCAGATTATTGGAAAATCATATCAGGATTCACTATCAGAAACTACCTTTTCAGCCATTCAGTGCCGAGTCATATAAACATGACTTTGAAAAATTCCTGCTCAGATATCCTGTTGTATTAAGCACATCGCAATCCTTATTGAATAATGCGCCAAAGGGTTTTACTTTTGATTACCTGATTATCGATGAAGCATCACAGGGTGATTTATTAAGTAGTACGTTGGCTATAAGTTGTGCCAAAAATCTGGTTGTGGTGGGCGATTCGCGACAACTTCAGCAAATAGATGAAGAAAGTTTGTTTTCTCAATCAGAACTTTTAGCTGAAAAATATGAAGTTCCGGAATCGTACCAATACGCTTCTAATTCAATACTGAAATCAGTAAAAGATTCCATGCCAGATGTCCCTACTACTTTGTTGAAGGAGCACTACCGGTGTGCACCGGATATTATAAACTTCTGCAACAAGATGTTTTATGATGGTGAGCTGGTGGCTATGACTAAGAACACAGGAAAGCATATTCAAATTATCAAAACAGTTCCCGGAAATCATGCCAGACGTAACCCCAATGGTAGTGGGATGTATAACCAACGTGAAATTGATGAGATAGAGAATATCCTGAAAGACAACGATTCTAAAAGTATAGGAATCATTTCTCCATTCAGGTATCAGGCAAATCTTATCACTGACAAATATGGTACAGACTTGTTAGAAGCCGATACCATACATAAATTTCAGGGCAGACAAAAAGAGGAAGTCATTCTTTCCTTTGTTGTGAATTCGTTGGATAAAGACCCAAACAATATAGAGAACAGACTTTATGATTTTGTCACCAATGATAAACTTCTGAATGTCGCTATCTCAAGAGGCAAAAACAAAGTAACTGTTGTTGTTGCAGATAAAGTCTATCATTCAACAAACAATGCTATAAATGATTTTATTAGGTATGCCGAATATCTCTATGGCTCAGAAATAACCCGGGAATCAACTGTAACATCAGTATTTGATGTACTGTACTCAGAATATTCGAATATATTATTGTCCAAATATAAGGACCGTCCGAATGATCATAAAACGGAATTGTTGATGTGTGATCTTATCAACGAAGTTCTGAAGGATTATGGTTATATCGGATATTCCATGCATACCAGACTTGGGAATCTTGTCAACGTGCCGGATACATTCAGTGCTGAAGAAAGAAGATATATCCTTCATCCCTCCGCGCATGTAGATTTTCTTTTTTACAATAAAGTATCAAAAGAAAAGCTATTTGTTCTTGAAGTGGATGGCATCAAATATCACGAACAAGATAAGAAACAAGCTGAACATGACAAAATTAAGGATCGGGTAATGCAATTAAATAATATCCCGATGTATAGGTTTAAAACGAATGAGTCAAACGAGAAGCAAAGACTAATCGATATTATAAAAGAATTTTCACACTAAAAGAAGTGGTTTCAAAGACCTAACAGGTTTTGGAAACCTGTCAGATTTCTATTTTTAAAAGGATTTATCAACTTTATAGTTGTATATAAAACTAAATATTGCAAATAATACAACTTTATAGTTGTAATTTTGTTATTAATAATTATATTTGTGCACAATTTTATGGCGAGCAAACAGGAGGTTGAAAAATTTCTGGAAGAACTAAAAGTAAAAGAAGCAAGTGGTGTGCTTCGTTTTTTAATTTTAGACGATCGTGCAAAGAATGCACAAGCCTTGCATAATTTAGATATTCCACCTGATAAACGTAAGGAAATTATAAGGAAATTGAAACCGGAAGATTTCTACCGAATAGAAGATGGCCTGTATATGGAAAAATATACCATGTGGTCGTTTGGAAAAACAGTTCAAAACATTGAAGTGTACATTAAAATCAGTTTAACTGAGCGTAACGTTATTTGCATATCGTTTCACGAAGAAGAATATCCTATCACTTACCCGTTTAAATAATTAAACAACAAAGCATTATGTTAAGTCCGTTTACAGGAAAGGAGATGATCGTTCAGAAAGAATGGCGTACAATGACCTATAAAAAAGAAGAATTCCGTGTTTGTTTTCACACGTGGAAATGCGAAGACACCGGCGAACAGTTTGAAGATGACGCTTTTGCTCAGCTTAATTATGATCAGGTTCAGAACCAGTACAGGGCAAAATATGTCCTGCCATTTAAAGAAGAAATCATTGCCATTCGTGAAAAATATGAACTGTCGGCCATTAAAATGTCCCAAGTGTTGGGGTTTGGCGATAATACCTATCGTCAATACGAGGCCGGTGAAATGCCCAGTCAGTCGAATGCGCGTTTAATTCAAATGGCATCTAATCCGGTAGAGTTTCAAAATCTGGTCGGAATAAGCAATGCTCTTGAAGGTGCAACACTTGAAAAACTGAGCAAAAGGCTTGAGCATTTAATGCAGGAAGAAATTAAAGGAATAAATACTAAAATCATTACAGACTATTTATTCGGTACTAATTTCCCAAATACTTTCACAGGATTTAATAAGCCTGATTTGGATAAATTTGCCGAAATGGTTTTGTTCTTTTCCGAAAGTTTAAAACCCTGGAAAACCAAACTTAATAAACTCCTTTTTTATGCTGATTTTGGATGTTTCAGTCTGTCAGGTAAATCAATGAGTGGTGTTAATTACAGGGCTATACCTATGGGACCGGTTCCGGATAAATATCAGGGTATTTTTGATTATCTGAACAGTACCGGAGTTGTTGAAGTAAATGAATCTTATTTCCGTGATGGTGGTTTGGGTGAACAATTTTTTCCTGCTAAAGGTAGAGCGTTTAATTCGTCATTATTTTCTGAAACTGAATTGGACGTCTTAAACTCGGTTGCCGATAGATTCAGGGATATATCAACAGATGATATTATAGAAATAAGTCATAAAGAAAAAGCCTGGCTTGAAAATAAAGACGATAAAAAACTCATCAATTATTTCTATGCTTTTGATTTAAACTAACCTTTTTTGCTTATGCAAAAAGCAAATCAACTAAGTAATTCTGCCTTTCAAATTTATATTATAGACAAAACATAACAGGAGAATTATCGTTTTTATTAATGACGTGAAATAACTATAGAGCAAATAAAAAGAAACACAATAATGGAGGATTGCCGTAAGCTTATCACCCCGGAGATAAAGGAAGCCGTTGATTTAGCAATATGAACAGAAAAATGTCCGTTTACGCCTTTGAATAAAAAATGGAAAAGTGCAAACTAACGGGGAATATCAATTACTCTTTAAACGGGAATTTCATAAAAATGAAGTTTCCGTTTTTTATTAACCTGAGTTCGGGATATGAAGTTGTAACTAAAACACACTTATAACTTTTACTATTAATGATTTAAATAAGGGAATAAGGGTAATATCATGTTATTCTTGGTTGCTACTAAGGGTGAAAAAACAAAAATAAGGTTTTCTTTTTTCATAAACCTTATTTATTAACTAACCCTTAGTAGAAATTCATACATAGATCATCCCTACCCTTATTAGCTCCGCTGATCTTCGATTCCCTTATTATTATATATCAATTTATCTGCGATTTAGCTATCAAAAAAAGTAGTGTATCTATATTGCTTATCCCGAACTCAGGTTATTATTATCGGTCAAGTGTCAAATCAATATCAGTATTTGAATTAAAAAAATATAATTCATTCTATAAGTTATGCACAGATATGCACAGATATGCACAGTTGTGTTCAAAAGCGTTGATTTACATTGATTTGCGTTGAATTGACTATTGTTTTTCGCAATTTTACACTCTATCTTTGCCTCAGCATAAGACAATAAATGGGCATGTTGCATCATTTGGATAGTCTCAGCAAAATAAGTTATGGCAATAGCCCAAAACCCTTTAACCGGACAAATGCACGGAGCGATGGGTAACTTTGTTACCAGTACGTTAGGGGGTCAAAACATCATCCGTGCGAAAGCGTTCAACCAGCAGGATGCGAAAACAGAGTCTCAGGTAAAACAGAGAACGAGTTTTAAAATGGTTGCTGAAGAGTATGTAACTTTTGGTGGTGTCACCGATATGGGTTTTCCGGAAAAACCGAAAAATCAATCGGCATACAACCTTTTTATGGCTGCCAATCTGCCGGGCGCTATAGATAGAAGCGGGGCAGAACCAATAATCGATTATAGCAAACTGGTGGTAGCCAATGGTTCACTTCCACAGCTGATTGTGCTTGGTGGAACTATTGATGCAAACGGTATTACGATTGGTTATCAGTCGAATATGCTTATACCCAAAGTGTCGGAAACTGACGAAGTAGTGGCAGTATTAAAAACTACTATAGGCGAAGTATTGATAACACGTCAGCCACGAGGCAGCGATTCAGAAAGTTTCATCAGTATTGCGTATCCAACTATCAACATAGCCGATGTGAAGTGTTGCTATTTGTTTGTACGTAGTGCGGATGGTAAAAAAGCTTCGAAGTCGGTGTTTATACCCCTAATCCCCTAAAGGGAACTTAAAGAAAAAACCCCTGAAAGTTGAGAGGCTTGCAGGGATTTTTTTTATTGACTCATAATACAAGAGTCAGGAATGCGGAACATTTTATTGAATTTTATTTGCAAACCCATTCTTATATGCTTTAAATTACATGATTGATAGTCTGATGATTAGTGTGTAGTTTTTATATAAAATTCCTTCAAATTAATTGGTTTTTCCACTCAAAATAAAATATTTACTCAATAGCTATTGTCTATTAAAATATTATGTCTATCTTTGCAACCCATTTTGGAGAAAAACCAACAGGATATAAATAAACTATTTAAGTTATTAAAACAAAGTAAAATGCCTACAATTCAGCAATTAGTTAGAAAAGGAAGAGCAGCACTCATTGACAAAAGCAAGTCACCAGCGTTGGATTCATGTCCACAACGTCGCGGTGTTTGTGTTCGTGTGTATACTACAACTCCAAAAAAACCGAACTCGGCTATGCGTAAAGTTGCCCGTGTACGTTTGACTAACCAAAAAGAAGTGAATGCTTACATTCCGGGCGAAGGACACAATTTACAAGAACACTCAATCGTAATGGTTCGTGGTGGTCGTGTAAAAGACCTTCCGGGGGTTCGTTATCACGTGGTTCGTGGAACACTCGATACATCAGGTGTTGCGGGTCGTACACAACGTCGTTCTAAATACGGAACAAAACGTCCGAAAGCAGGAGCAGTAGCCGCTAAAGGTGCACCAGCTAAAGGTAAAAGGAAATAACAAAAGAATTGAAGGATAGAAATTTGCCCCGATAGATATCGGAATTGAAAAGTAGATCCAATCAGCAGTTCTAAAAAACTAACAAAATCAAGTTTAAACACTTGTTTGAGTTTTCAGGAAGCAGATGAAAAGTTGAGTAAATGACTCGGAGGAGTCGTTGAAGTAAGACTAAAGCAACTAAAAAAACAAAAACGGAAATTTTAAGTAAAAATGAGAAAATCGAAACCAAAAAAGAGGATCGTATTACCTGATCCGGTTTTCAATGAATCGATGGTTACAAAATTTGTAAACCACTTGATGTATGATGGTAAAAAATCTACCGCATTCGACATTTTCTATTCATCGCTCGAAACTGTGAAAAACAAGCTTCCGAACGAAGAAAAATCCCCTCTTGAAGTTTGGAAAAAAGCCCTCGAAAACATTACTCCGCTCGTGGAAGTAAAATCTCGTCGTGTGGGTGGTGCAACTTTCCAAGTTCCTACAGAAATCCGTGCAGATCGCAAGGAATCAATTTCAATGAAAAATCTTATATTGTACTCTCGCAAACGCGGAGGTCGCTCGATGGCTGATAAATTGGCTGCCGAGATTGTTGATGCCTTTAATAACCAAGGTGGTGCTTTCAAACGTAAAGAAGATATGCACCGTATGGCTGAAGCCAACCGCGCATTTGCACACTTTAGATTTTAATTGAACAGAAACAACAATTATAAAAAAGAAAATCATAGTTAACAAATGGCTAAAGGAGATTTAAATTATAATAGAAACATCGGTATCATGGCGCATATCGACGCCGGAAAGACAACTACTTCCGAGCGTATCTTGTTCTACACCGGTTTGACACACAAAATCGGTGAAGTGCATGATGGTGCTGCTACCATGGACTGGATGGAACAAGAACAAGAACGCGGAATAACCATTACTTCTGCTGCAACAACTACCTCTTGGGATTATATGGGTGATAAATACAAAATCAACCTTATTGACACCCCGGGACACGTTGACTTTACAGTTGAAGTAGAACGTTCACTTCGAATTCTTGATGGCGCTGTAGCTACTTTCTGTGCTGTTGGTGGTGTTGAACCACAATCAGAAACAGTTTGGCGTCAGGCTGACAAATATAATGTACCTCGTATCGGTTTCGTAAACAAAATGGACCGCTCGGGTGCTGACTTCTATGAAGTTGTTCGTCAGGTGAGAACTGTTTTGGGTGCAAAACCTTGCCCTATTCAAATTCCTATCGGTGCTGAAGAAAAATTCAAAGGCGTTATCGATTTAGTGAAAATGAAGGCAATTCTTTGGCATGATGAAACTATGGGTGCTCAATACGACGTAGAAGAGATCCCTGCTGATTTATTGGAAGAAGCGCAAGAATGGAGAGATAAAATGCTCGAAATTGTAGCTGAATACGATGATGTATTGATGGAAAAATACTTTGATGATCCTTCTACTATTACTGTTGAAGAAATTCAGATTGCTATTCGTAAAGCTACACTTTCAATGGAGATCAATCCAATGATTTGTGGTTCTGCTTTCAAAAATAAAGGTGTGCAAACAATGCTTGATGCTGTTTGTGCTTATCTTCCAAGTCCTTTGGATACTCCCGAAACGATTGGTTTCGACCCTCGTTTCGAAGATAAACAAGTTATACGTCATCCCGATGCAAATGAGCCATTGTGCGCATTAGCATTCAAGATTGCTACCGACCCTTATGTTGGACGTTTGTGTTTCTTCAGAGTTTATTCAGGTAAACTGGAAGCTGGTTCGTATGTTTATAACACACGCTCAGAAAAAAAAGAACGTATTTCGCGTATCTTCCAAATGCACTCTAACAAACAAAATGCCGTTGAATTAATTTCAGCTGGTGATATAGGTGCCGGAGTTGGTTTTAAAGATATTCGTACGGGTGATACTTTATGCGACGAAGCACATCCAATTGTATTAGAATCGATGGACTTCCCTAAACCGGTTATTGGTATCTCAATTGAACCAAAAACTCAAAAGGACTTAGATAAATTAGGAATTGGTTTGGCTAAACTGGCTGAAGAAGATCCAACATTTACTGTACATACACAAGAACAATCGGGTCAAACCATCATTAGTGGAATGGGTGAACTTCACCTCGAAATTATTGTTGACCGTTTGAAACGTGAATTTAAAGTAGAATGTAACCAGGGTCGTCCGCAGGTTTCTTATAAAGAAGCGATTACACAAATGGTGCAAATTCGTGAAACATACAAGAAACAATCGGGTGGACGTGGTAAGTTTGCCGATATGATCGTTAAGGTTGAACCTAAAGATAAAGATTTCGATGGTACATTGCAATTTATTGATGCTGTAAAAGGTGGTAACATTCCAAAAGAATTTATTCCTTCTATTCAAAAAGGTTTCAATATTGCTATGAAGAATGGTGTTTTAGCCGGTTTTCCATTAGATAATTTGAAAGTAACTGTGCTTGACGGTTCGTTCCACGCAGTTGACTCGGATCAATTATCTTTCGAAATTTGTGCTCAAATTGCATACAAAAACGCTTGTGCCAAAGCAAAACCAGTTCTGTTGGAACCAATCATGAAAATGGAAGTGGTAACACCGGAAGAAAACATGGGTGATGTGATTGGTGACTTAAACAAACGTCGTGGTCAGGTTGAAGGTATGGAATCAAGTCGTTCAGGTGCACGTGTTGTAAAAGCAAAAGTGCCATTGTCCGAAACATTCGGTTATGTTACAGCTTTACGTACTATCAGTTCGGGTCGTGCAACTTCTACAATGGAATTCGATCATTATGCTGAGGTTACAAATGCAATTGCGAAAGTAGTTGTTGCTGAAGCCAAAGGTAAAGTAGAATTGCTATAAGAATTAAAATCGAAATGAATAAAATCCCGGATAGTGAATGACTCTTAACCGGAGATTTTATCATTATATAATAAATAAAATAATAAAACGACAATGAGTCAAAAAATCAGAATCAAACTAAAATCTTACGATCACAACTTAGTTGACAAATCGGCTGAAAAAATCGTAAAAACAGTAAAAGCAACCGGTGCTGTTGTTAGTGGTCCAATTCCATTACCAACTCACACACGTATTTTTACTGTGAACAGTGCAACTTTCGTAAACAAAAAGTCGCGTGAGCAATTTAAACTTTCTTCTTACAAACGTCTGATCGACATTTACAGCTCAACCAGCAAAACTGTTGATGCTTTAATGAAATTAGAATTGCCAAGTGGAGTAGAAGTTGAAATTAAAGTATAATAGTAAACGAGTATACAAGTAAACAAGTATACAAGGAATTTAGAAAAGAAATAAACAATAAATTAGTAAATAAGAAGAATGTTAGAAAAGAGTAGTTTGGCTTAGCCAACACGTTTACTCGTTTACTTGTCTCCTTGTTTACTCATAAACAACAATTGAAATGCCAGGATTATTAGGAAAAAAAATCGGAATGACATCCGTTTTCAGTGCCGATGGTAAAAATGTACCATGCACCGTTATCGAAG
>Ga0209540_10000629_pt1 | contig 31469 bp, 32 predicted proteins | sample BarGraIncu01121A_FD_184501 | JGI IMG/M metagenome (GOLD analysis project Ga0209540, IMG submission 184501) | Arctic peat soil microbial communities from Barrow, Alaska - Barrow Graham LP Incubations 011-21A (SPAdes) (version 2) | ecosystem: Environmental > Terrestrial > Soil > Wetlands > Peat... | reverse complement strand
AGATCAAGACCCTGATGAAGCAGGAGGCGGATCGTCAGGCCGCCATCGCCGCAGAACTCGCGCGACGGGCGACGGAGGCGGCTTCGCATCCGTCGACGCGGCCCAACGACGCCGGGTCGCTTGGTGACTCGCACTCCGCCGCTGCCGCCGCGGCGAAGCGCTATCTGGGCGTCCCGTATCTGTGGGGCGGGACCACACCCGCAGGCTTCGACTGCTCGGGCCTGTGTCAGTACGCGTACCGGCAGATCGGCATCGACATCCCCAGGACGAGCCGCGTCCAGTTCACGACGGGCCAGTTCATCCCGCCGTCGAGGACCGACCTGCTCGAGCCGGGCGACCTCGTGTTCTTCGCATACGGCGGCGATCCCACGAAGATCCATCACGTCGGCATGTACGTCGGCGGGGGAGTCTTCATCCACGCTCCGGGGACCGGGGACCATGTGAAGTACTCGTCGCTGACCGACCGTATCAGCACGCGCAGGGACTACGTGGGCGCGGTCCGCCCGTAGCCCTCGCACGACCGTCGTCGCGATTGTCCTATAGTGGAATCCGTCGCACCCTCAGGCGGGGTATGACTCGTTCGCACACCCTTGTCGGAAGGACGCGGTGCCCGTGCCCCGGCTGCTCTCAGGCAACGAAGCTATCGCGCAAGGGGCGTGGGAGGCCGGTGTGCTCGTGGGCGCCGGATACCCTGGCACTCCCTCCACCGAGATCCTCGAGAACCTCGTGCGCAAGACGGGTGTGCGGTGCGAGTGGGCACCCAACGAGAAGGTCGCTCTCGAGGTCGCCATCGGCGCGAGCCTCGCAGGCGCACGCGCGCTGGCCACGATGAAGCACGTCGGGCTCAACGTCGCCGCCGATCCCTTCATGACCGCGGCCTACACCGGCGTGGGAGGCGGCCTTGTCGTTGTCGTCGCTGACGACCCGGGCATGCACTCCTCTCAGAACGAGCAGGACAGCCGCCGGTGGGGGCCGTTCGGCAAGGTGCCGATCCTCGAGCCGAGCGACAGCACCGAAGCCCGCGAGATGGCGCGCTTCGCATTCGGACTGTCGGAAGAGCTCGACATGCCCGTCCTGCTGCGCACCACGACGCGGCTCTCGCACGGCAAGGGCCTCGTCGAGGTCGGGGAGCGAACGGAGGCGCCTCGCGAGCGATTCCGGACCGCGGCCACCAAGTGGGTCATGATGCCCGGTGCGGCGAAGGTGCGTCGGGTCGACCTCGACCGCAGGCTCGCCGCCGCGTCCGCATTGAGTGAGAGCTGCTCGTTCACGCTCGAGGAGATGCGCGAGACGTCACTCGGCATCATCACGTCGGGCATCCCGTTCCAGTACGTGCGCGAGGCACTCCCTGAAGCGTCGACCCTCAAGCTCGGCATGGCCTTCCCTTTGCCCGAGCAACGCATCCGAGAGTTCGCCTCAAAGGTCGATCGCCTGTGCGTGGTCGAGGAGTTGGACCCGTACCTGCGCGACGCTGTGCGGGCGATGGGTATCGAAGTCGACGAGGTCGCGCTCTCGCATGTCGGCGAGCTGAGCGCGGGGGCGGTCGCTGCCGCGTTCGGCGTTCCCGGACCTGCGACGCGCGAGCCCATGGCGGGTCTGCCGGCCCGTCCGCCGATGCTGTGCCCGGGCTGCCCGCACCGCGGTGTGTTCCGCGCCCTTCGTGAGATGGACGCGATCGTGACCGGAGACATCGGCTGCTACTCGCTGGCGGCGCTCCCGCCGCTGGACGCGATGCACAGCCTGGTCTGCATGGGCGCCTCGATAGGGATGGCGCACGGCTTCGCGTTGGCGGGCGACGCCCCTTCCGACCGCCCGGTGGTGGCCGTGATCGGAGACTCGACCTTCGCACACTCGGGGCTGACCGGTCTCATGGACGCGGTCTACAACCGCGGCGCCGAGACGATCGTCGTGCTCGACAACCGGATCACGGCCATGACGGGGCACCAGGACAACCCGTTCACCGGCCGCACGATGGACGGCGAGGTCGTACCGGAGATCGACATCGAGACCGTGGTCCGCGCGCTGGGCGTCACCGACGTCCGGGCGGTCGACCCCAACCTGTTCCGCCCCACCGAGAAGGCTCTGCGCGCTGCCGTCGAGCACGAGGGTGTGTCCGTGATCATCGCCAAGGCGCCGTGCGCATTGTTGTCGCGCGAGCACCCCGACCCGTTCGCGGTGGACGAGGCGGCCTGCACCGCGTGCGGCCTGTGCGTCCGCCTGGGGTGCCCTGCGATCAGCCGCGATGCGAACAGCCGCGCCTTCATCGACGTCGAGACGTGCGTCGGCTGCCGGCAGTGCGTTCAGGTGTGCAAGTACGGAGCGATCGTGAGAACCGGACGTTCGTGCGACATCGGGAGCGGCGTGTGAACGTCACGACAGTGATGCTGGTCGGCGTGGGCGGTCAGGGCACCATCCTGGCGGCAGACGTCTTGGCGAAGGTGGCGGCCTCGACCGGCTTGGACGTCAAGCTGTCCGAGGTCCACGGGATGTCTCAGAGAGGCGGGAGCGTCGACACGGTCGTGCGTTTCGGTGAGCGGGTCTACTCGCCGACCACGGACGTCGGCGGCGCCGACCATCTGGTCGCCTTCGAGCTCCTTGAGGCGGCGCGCTGGCTCCACTTCCTGAAGCCGGACGGCCGACTCGTGGTGAACAACCGGGTGATCGCGCCCCTGCCCGTGCTGATCGGCGAGCAGGGCGCTCCGACCGGCGTGGAGGCCGCGCTCACCTTCGAGGGAGCGGTTCTGATCGACGCCGATGAGATCGCGTGCGTGGCCGGCTCCCCACGATCGGCGAACGTGGTCCTTCTCGGCGCGATGTCCGCTGGCCTGCCGTTTCCTGCGGCCTCCTGGCGTGACGTGATCACCGCGCGGGTGCCGCCTAAGACCGTCGAAGGTAACCTGGCCGCGTTCGAGCTCGGGCGGGCCGCATGTCTGAAGGGGGAGTGTGGCTAGGTGAGCGAAGTCATCCAGCTGTCGGTGTTCATCGCCAACGAGGCCGGTCGTGTCTCCGAGGTCACGAAGGCGCTCGGCGAGGCGGGCATAAACATCCGCGGCTTCTCCGTCTCGGACACCGCCGAGTACGGCATCCTGCGGCTGATCGTCGATCGACCCGACAAGGCGCATGAGGTCATCAAGGCCGCCGGGTTCACCGTGAAGGAGACTGAAGTCATCTGCATCGATCTGCCGGACCACCCCGGCGGTCTCGCGTCAGTCCTGAGGATCGTCTCGGAAGCCGGCGTGAACATCGAGTACGTGTACTCACTCATCGGCACGTACGTCGTGCTCAACGTGGCCGACGTCGACAGGGCGCTGGCGCTTCTGAAGGACCGTCCGGTCCGCGTGGTCTCTCAGGAGGAGATCGCGGCCGCGTAGGGAAGGCCGCACCGGCGGCGACGAGCCGATGTGCCGGTCGGAGGTGCGGACCGCACATCGATGCTGACCATTTCCTGGAAGGGATCTTCGGCCCGATGACCGGCGAGGCCCTGCCGGAGGGGGAGGGGGCTGCCGTTCACCTCGTTCTCGCGAAGGACGCTCGCCGTGAGGCTGCGCGCTGCGCACCGGCTGGAGGTCCGAGTCGAGGTGGCCGAACAGATCTTCTCGGATGCGATGGCGGATATGGTCGCGTTCACGGGGAATGTATCGGATAGACTGAACCACGTGCCCGGGCTGAGCGTGAAAGGTGACGCGGGTGGAGCCCGGGACGGTCGAGCAGATGGCCGGCAAAGGCGCGGCGCGTGATCGGCAACCGCTCGACGGAGTAGCATCGCGCAGGGGGACTGCGCACGGCGAGGGGGCCGAACGGACATGGATGGCGAAAACGGTACGAGTCCGGGACCCGGTGTGCGCGTTCTGAGGCAGGTGGTTCCCTGGGCGGCGCTCGCGGTGCTTGTCGTCACGCTCCTGGTGATCTGGTCGGGATTCAACGCTTCGCTGCGAAGGACCGCGACATCGGCTCCGGCCGGCGGCTCGGTCGTGGCCACGCCCACGGCGGAGAGCAGCGCCACGACGGTGCCGACCAACACCGTGGCCGTCACGCGTGTGGCCGGGGTGAAGATACTGTCGGCAGCCAGCTCTGGGGCCAAGGTACTGATGACCGTGAAGAAGGGTGTGACGCTCCAGGTGCTCCAGCGGACCGACGCGTGGCTTCGCGTCAGGGAGCCTGACGGGCTTGAGGGCTGGATCGCGAACTCATCGAAGACCGTCACGGTCCGCAAGAAGTAGCCGGCGGCCGAGGAGCGTACGGGATGGCCAAGGGGATCGGTGCCGCGGGCGACTTTTACCGCGTGCGGACCATGCATTTCGACACGATCGACAGCACCGACTTCGAATGGCGCGAGGACATCTTGTACCGGCGTCCCGAGACCGCGGATCCCGCGGAGGGCGAGCTGTACAAGGTGGAGGCCGTCGCGCTCGACGACGACGAGAACGTCACGGTGCTCGGGGTGTTCGAGGGAGCGGACGACGCGCACGAGGCGAACAACGCGGCGACCGCCGATCTGACGGCCCTGACGCGCTCGGAGTTCGAAGAGCGCTACTTCCCGGCGGGGTCCTAGGAGCCGCAGCGCTTAGGGGGTCCACAAGGGCTCTTGGCTGGTGTTCCTGTCCGGGGGATGGGGCCCGTGGAGGCCGACTTTACATAAGATGTATTATCAGGCGTAGACTGTACGAGGGCGCGAGCGTTGAGGGGGCTCCCTCGCGCTCGTTTCGTCTTTCGGGACGCGTGACCCACACCCGCGCCATGCCGACCGAACGATCTGAGCATCAACACGGAGTGTCCCGCACGTGCGCGATGCACGGATCGCTGAGCGTGAAACCTGATCGGCCCCGGGCCGCGGTCTTTGCCGCAGTCCGGGGCCGATCTTTGGTTTCAAAGCGCGCCGCGTCGGCCGCCGCGCGTCTTTGCCCTGTGGGGTCCTACTTGGAGGACTCGTCCTGGAGCGCTCCTGTGAAGTCCGGAGAATCGACCGCGAGGCCCTCGGACTCCTTCGGCAGGATCAGGTTCAGGATGATGCCGATGAAGGTCGCAAGCGCCATGCCCGGGACCGAGTACTTGCCGAGCGGGATCGAGAATCCGCCCGTCTCCATGCCGATGCCGATGACCAGGACCACGGATGACATGATCAGGTTCCGGCTGTGGCTGTAGTCGATGCCCGACTTGACGAGCAGGCGCAGGCCGCTGGACGCGATGAGGCCGAACAGCAGGAGCGAGATACCGCCCATTACCGGCGTCGGGATCGAGCTGATGGCCGCGCCGAACTTGGGGATGAAGCCGCCGATGATGAACGCGAACGCCCCCGCGTACCAGAAGAGTTGGGTCGCGTAGACCTTCGTGACGGCCATGACGCCGATGTTCTCGGCGTACGTGGTGGACGGCGTGCCGCCCAGGGCGCCGGAGATGGCCGTGGCGATACCGTCGCCGAACAGCGACTCAGGCAGCATCGGCGTGAAGTCCTTGCCGGTGATCTCGTTGATCACGAGCAGGTGGCCGATGTGCTCGACGATGACGACGATCGCGACCGGAGCGATGATAGCGATGGCCGTGATGTCGAAGCGCGGGAACGTGACGTTCGGAAGGCCGATCCAGGCCGCACTGGCGATGCCGGAGAAGTCGACGAGGCCGAACGCGATCGAGACCACGTAGCCGACGATGATGCCCATCAGGACCGGGATCGTCTTCAGGAAGCCCTTGAAGTACGAGCTGAACGCAACGGCCGAAGCCAGGGTGATGAAGGCGACCAGAAGACCGGTCAGGTTGATGCCCTTGGTCGGGTCGGCGAACGGGAACATCGCCATCTTCACGGCTGTGGCCGACAGGCCGAGGCCGATCACGATGACGACCGCGCCGACGAGCGCCGGCGGCAGGAGCTTGGTGATCCAGCCCGTGCCGAACATCTTCACGAAGCCGGCCACGATCATGTAGACGAAGCCTGCCGCGACCAGGCCGCCGAGCGCCTCGGGCAGGTGACCGGTGCCTCCCGCGATGGCCGCTGCGCCGCCGCCTACGGCGATCAGCGGGCCGATGAAGGCGAAGCTGGAGCCCAGGTAGCTCGGGATCTTGTTGCGGGTGCAGATCAGATACAGGATCGTGCCGATGCCGGACGTCATGAGGCCGACGCCGGGGTCGAGACCGGTCAGGATCGGCACGAGCACGGTCGCGCCGAACATGGCCATCAGGTGCTGCAGCGACAGAGGGATCGCCTGCAGGATGGGCAGCGTTTCGTCGGTCTGGATCACTCGATCGAATGCCACGTTACTCTCCCACCTCCCGTTCTTGTGTCGTGTGGAGCGGCCCCGGGGAGATCCCCGGGGCCGCCGTTGCGCGTGTGTCTAGACGCCGACGAGCTTCTGGATCAGCGGCATGATGAAGGTGACCACGAACAGAGCGCTGACGACCCACATGAGCCAGTGGATCTCCTTGGCCTTGCCGTGGAAGAGCTTGATCAGCACGAAGCTGATGAAGCCGAGGCCGATGCCGTAGCTGATGTTGTAGGTCAGCGGGATGCCCACGATCGTCAGGAACGCCGGGAAGGCGTTCTCGAAGTCCGTCCAGGGGATCTCGCGGACGGTGGACATCATCAGGAAGCCGACGATGACCAGAGCGCCTGCGGTGATCGGCGTCGCGCCGCCGACCATCGCGATGATCGGCGAGAAGAACGCGGCGATCAGGAACAGCACTCCGGTGACGATCGAGGTCAGGCCGGTGCGGCCGCCCTCCGCTACGCCCGAGGCGGACTCGATATAGGTGGTGATCGAGCTGGCGCCGAAGAACCCGCCGACGGCGGCGGCGATCGAGTCGACGGTCAGGATGCTGCGGATGCCGGGGATCTGGCCCTTCTCATCCACGAAGCCCGCCTGCTCGCCGATCGAGATGACGGTGCCCATGGTGTCGAAAAAGTCGGACAGCATGGTGGCGAAGACGAACAGCAGCAGCGTGGGCGCCAGCGCACTGGTGAACAGCTGCATGACGGCCATGCCGGACGTGCCGTCGGCCAGGGCCACTGTCTGGAACGGCGCCGCGAACGTGCGGAAGTCCAGTGCGGCCACGATGCCGGTCGGGAGCTTGGTGACGCCCAGCAGCAGCGCCGCCGCGGTGGCGACCAGGATGCCCCACAGGATGTCGCCCTTAACCTTGAACGCCATGAACGCCATGATCGCGACGAGGCCGATCAGGGTGACCCAGACCTCAGGCTTGGTGAAGTCGCCCAGGGCGACCAGCGTCGCGGGGTTCCCGACGACGATCTTGCCGTCGACGAGCCCGATGAACGTGATGAACAGGCCGATGCCGACGCCGATGGCCCGCTTCAGGTTCAGCGGGATGGCGTTCATGACCGCTTCGCGCAGGCCCGTGAGGACCAGCAGGAGGATCACGAGGCCCTCGACGAAGATCACGGACATGCCGACCTGCCACGGGACCTTCAGGCCGATGATGATGCTGAAGGCGACGACGGCGTTCAGGCCCATGCCCGAAGCCAGCGCGAACGGGCGGTTCGCGAACAGGCCCATGACGATGCACATCAGGGCCGCGCCGAGCGTCGTGGCCGTCGCCAGCGCGGGGATCCACGCTGCGCCGGCTTCAGGTGTCGCGCCGAACGCGGCGGATAACAGCCCCGGGTTCACGAAGATGATGTACGCCATCGTCATGAACGTGACGACGCCTGCAAGGACCTCCGTGCGGAGGTTCGTGCCGCGCTCCTCGAACTTGAAGAACTTCTCCATCTGACCAGCCTTCCTCTTCCCGGAATACATATGCCGCACGACTTCGCTCCTGATGTCGCGCTCCTGCCCCTGGCTTCGAGCCCTCCCTCCCGCTGGGCCGACCGGCGTGTGTCCTACGTACGTATTATGTAAACCTACTACTCCGGACCCCTCAGTCAGCCTCTGAGGCGGTCCCGGTGTTCGTCGAACCCGCATCTGCCGTCCAGAGCGCGCCGAGATAGCGCGCGGGGATGCCGAAATCGTCGAGCGAGGCGTCATAGAGCGCCTGAGCCATGGGTGGGCGCAGGTCGAGAGTGGTGAGGTCGCGCGGGTCGACGGCCTCGATACTCACGATCGCCGGATCCTGCGGGTGCGCGGCCAACTCGCCACCGACCACGCTCGCGACGAAGGTCAGCTGCACCATGTGGCGGCCACCGTCGGGGTCGATCGAATCGGAGATGAAGAGCGGAGCGGCGACGCTGCACTCGAGCCCGGTCTCCTCAAGCACCTCGCGGCGCAGGGCATCCTCGACGCTCTCCCCCGCCTCGACGCCGCCGCCCGGGAGCAGATGGTAGGCGATCCCGTCCTTGGCGTGTCGGACGAGCACGATGCCGCCCTGGTACGGGAGCACTGCCGCGACGCGCAGTCGGGGCCTAGAAGCCGGTGCTGCCAAAGCCGCCCTCCCCACGAACCGTCGGGTCCAGCGTGTCGACTTCACGAACGTCTGCTCGCGCGACAGGCTGGATCACCAGCTGGGCGATGCGGTCGCCCCGTCGGATCTCGATCGGGGTGGAAACATCGAGGTTGATCGCGATGACCTTGATCTCACCGCGGTAGTGGCTGTCGATGAGCCCCGGGGAGTTCACGAGCGAGAGGCCGCTACGGGCAGCGAGCCCGCTGCGTGGCAGAACGAAGCCGGCGTGGCCCTCCGGTATCGCCACGGCGATGCCCGTTGGGACCAGGGCACGCTCGAAGGACGCCAGCGTCACGTCGGCGGCCGCATACAGGTCGAGCCCGGCGTCGCCGTCGTGCGCGTACGACGGGAGCGGCAGCCCGGTGTCGAGTCTGGTGACGGGAAGGCGCATCGGTCAGTCGTCCCCGATCGTCAGGCCGCGCGGGGAGGTGGGCAGGAACCGGCTGCACGCGTGCGCAGCGGCCCGGAGCACGTCTTCCTCGTAGGGCACGGCGGGTCCGCCGGGGACCGGTCGGTACTGCTGCAGGACGTAGAGCCGCCCGCCGCGCAAGGTACGCGCGATGCGCGGCAGTTCCTCGGGATCGACGATCCCCGGGACGACGGTGGTGCGGAACTCGTGTTCGATGTCGGAGGCTATGAGCATGTCGGCGCACTCGGCGACCCGTGCGGCCATGTCACGCTCGTCGGAGACCTCGCGATAGCGGGCCGGCACGGCCTTGATGTCGAGCGCGACGCTGTCGCACAGGCTCTCGGCCAGGAGGTGGAACAGGACGTCGGGACGAGACCCGTTGGTGTCCAGCCGGACGGCGACGCCCAGCTCCTTCAGCGCGGCCAGCAGCGAGGGAAGGTCGGGGTCCTCGGTGGGTTCGCCTCCGGTGACCACGACGCCGTCCAGCATGTCGCGGTGCGTGTCCAGATGCGCGACGACTTCGTTCCAGTCGACGCGCTCGCCTTCCGGCATGCGAAGAGCGCTCGCCGAGCAGTACGGGCAGTGGAACGAGCAGCCGCTCAATCGCAGCGAGGTGGCAACGTGCCCGGGCCATTCGCGCATCGTCGTCGCGCGCCAGGTCGCGAGCCGTCGTGTGGGGGCCTGATGGGCCGGCAGGGCCTGCTGGGTCACTTCAGCCCCTTGAGCTCGCGGGTGAACTCGTCGAGGTCCTTGAACTCTTTGTAGACGGAAGCGAAGCGCACGTAGGCGACCCGGTCGAGCGCCTTGAGGTGCTCCAGGACGAGATCACCGAGCTGCTTCGCGTGGATCTCATAGCGGAAGGAGTCGTGGAGGTCGGCCTCGACGGCGTCGATGAGTTCCTCGAGCTGCTGCGAACTCACGTCGCGCTTGACGGTGGCGAACGTGAGGCCTCTCAGGAGCTTGCCGCGATCGAAGGGTTCGCGGCGACCGTCCTTCTTGATGACCATAAGCGGCATCTCTTCGACCCGCTCGTAGGTGGTGAAGCGCTGTTCGCAGACGAGGCACTCGCGACGACGACGGATCGCATCCTGGGACTCGGAGACGCGGGAATCGACCACCTTCGTCTCGTCGTGACCGCAGAACGGGCACTTCATGCGTCTCCCCACCCCTATATGTTGGTCTTCCACTAGGCTAGCACACAACATATGGGGCAACAATGGGGAGAGGGTGGCATTTCTGCACACTCCATGGTGTGCGCGGACGACCGGGACCGCCCCGGGGATCGACCCGATTCTTGGGCGTCGGCTACCGGGTGATCGTCGAGGGCCCGGCCTGCGCCAGGGCGTTGCCGCCTGACGATGACGCGGGCACTCGCAGCACGGTCCCGGGGGTCAGCGACGAGCTGCCCAAGGCGTTCGCGCGCGCGATGGCTTCGACGGTTGCTGCAGTCGTCGCACCGGGCTGCGGGTTCGCCCTCGCGATGGACCACAGCGTGTCGGAGGGAGAGACCCGGACCGAGATGGTGGTGGACGCGCCCGCTGGAACGCCGTCCCGCAACAGCGCCACCGCGCCGAGTCCCGCGACGAACAGCGCCAGCAGGATCATCCAGACGAGCGGGGCGATCCAGGATCCGGCTCCGTGATGAGACCGCCTCTGCGCGCGGCGTCGTTCCGCGACGGGGATCGAACGCCCCGTGCGCACTGCCGTCAGGCCCATCGCCGTGGTCGTCATTGCTCGTCCACCCTCCCCTATGCCGGTATCCCCGGCGCCCTGTGACTCTGTGCCCGCATCATGGGCTGCGGGTCTGACATCGGCACACACTCGTACGAACACCTGTTCGATTCGAACTATAGCGAACACGCGTTCGCTATGCAAGCGGCAATCGAACACGTGTTTGCAGTGCGCACCGGGGCGCGCTACACTCGCAAGCGGAACGCACGTTCGATGAAAGGGGCGCGAGCATGGCGCGCGATCGTGAACTCACCGACCGCCAGCGGCAGGTGCTCGACTTCATCAAGGCCGAGGTCGCACGGCAGGGCTTCCCGCCGACCGTCCGCGACATCGGCGCGGCCGTCGGCCTGCACTCGTCGTCGACGGTCCACGCGCACCTCGGCGCTCTCGAGGCGAAGGGCCTCATCAGGCGCGACCCGAGCAAGCCGCGCGCGCTCGAGGTCCTTGAGAAGGATGAGAAGCCGGCGCCCGTGGTGACCCTGCCCGCGAACGTCGTCCAGCTCCCCGTCGTCGGCGCCGTCGCCGCCGGTGTGCCTACGCTCGCAGCCGAGAACATCGAGACGGTCCTCTCGCTCCCGACCGAGCTCGTCAGGGACGACGCGACCTTCGTGCTTCGCGTCAAGGGCGAGTCGATGATCGAGGCGGGCATCCTCGACGGGGACTACGTCGTGGTGCGCGAGCAGCCGACCGCCATCAACGGCGAGATCGTTGTCGCGCAGATCGACGACGAGGCCACCGTGAAGCGCTTCTTCCGCGAGGCCGACCGGATCCGCCTGCAGCCGGAGAACTCTTCGATGGAGCCGATCTATGCGCGGGACGTCCAGATCCTCGGCAAGGTCGTCGCGGTGTTCCGCCGGATGTAGACGGTCTTCCCCGCAGCGCCCCGCTATGAAGAAGCGGCCCCAGGAGGGGCCGCTTCTTGTGTCTCCACGCTTACTACTCAGGGGACGGTGGTCGCCGATGCTCGGCGAACGGTTCGAGCCGCCCGGCGACCTGCGGCCCGGCCCGGACGACCAGGCGCGTCCCCTCGGCGACGTGTTCCTCGGTGACGATCTGCGCATGCTCGTGGGCCATGGCGACGATATCGCCGCGGTCGTAGGGAACGAGGACGGTGAGGGTGATCGCCTGGCGGGCCGCCTCGGCGCCGACGCGGTCCCGCAGCTGGTCGATGCCCTCGCCGGTGAGCGCCGAGCACAGCACGGCGTGCGGGTAGCGGGCCAGCAGGGCCGCCCGGGTGTCGGCGTCCATCGCATCGACCTTGTTGAATACGACGAGCGAAGGCGCGCGCGCCCCGATCTCCCCGAGCACCTCGTCGACCGCCGCGATCTGGTCGAACGCCTGGGGGTGCGAGCCGTCCACCACGTGGACGAGCAGGTCGGCCTCGCGCACCTCGTCGAGCGTCGATTTGAAGGCCTCGACCAGTGAGTGCGGCAGCTTGTGGATGAAGCCGACGGTGTCCGTGACGGTGATGGTGCGCCCCTCGGGGAGCACGAGCGTCCGGGTCGTCGCGTCGAGTGTGGCGAAGAGCTTGTCCGCGACGTAGACGTCAGCGTCGGTCAGGGCGTTGAGTGTCGTCGACTTGCCCGCGTTCGTGTAACCGACCAGCGCGATGCGGAAGACCCCGCTGCTCGCCCTGCGCTTGCGCTGCAGGGTCCGTTCCCCGGCCACGTGCTTGAGTTCGTGCTTCAGCTCGGAGATGCGCAGGCGCGCGAGCCGGCGGTCGGTCTCGAGTTGCGATTCGCCGGGTCCGCGGGTCATGACGCCGCCGCCCGCGTACTTGTCGAGGTGGCGCCACAGGCCGCGCAGCCGAGGGAGCAGGTACTCCATCTGCGCGAGCGATACCTGCAGCTTGCCCTCGCGCGACGTGGCGTGCAGGGCGAAGATGTCGAGGATCAGCGCCGTGCGGTCGGCGATCTTGGTCTCGGGCACCATGTTCTCGATGTTGGCCTGCTGCGAGGGCGACAGGTCGTCGTCGAAGATCACGATGGTGGCCTCCAAGTCCTGTACGACCTGCGTGACCTCCTCGAGCTTGCCCTTGCCGATGAACGTGCGCGAGTCGGGGGCGCCCATCTTCTGCGTGAGTCGGGCGATTACTGTGGCGCCCGCGGTGTCCGCGAGGCGCTCCAGTTCGTCGAGCGACTCCTCGACGTTCCATGCGCGGCCGCGCCCCCGATCGACCGCGACGAGCACCGCGCGGTCCTCGAAGTGCTCGGTCACGGTGTGCGGCGGGAAACGATCGGGGTTGGTCGACATAGGTGGGGCTTGAGCTCCCTTACAGAGAGGCTTTGATGCGCTCGATGGCTTCGGCGAGGCGGTCGTCCGGCGTGGTTAGCGAGATGCGGATGAAGCCTTCGCCGTCGGGGCCGTACGCCGAGCCGGCGGGAACGACCACGTTGGCCTTTTCAAGGATGTGGGTGGCGAACTCGGCGGAGGTGTAGCTGGTCGGCACCTTGGCCCAGACGTAGATGGTCGCCTTCGGAACGGCGGCTTCGATCCCGATCTTGCCGAGCGCGTCCATCACGAGGTCGCGGCGCTTCTGGTACATGGCGCACAGCGCGTCGATCTCCGACTGCGGGCCTGAGAACGCTTCGATGGCCGCGTCCTGTATCGCGGTGAACACGCCCGAGTCGATGTTGCTCTTCACGGTGCCGAGCGCCTTGATCGCCGCGGCGTTGCCGCAGGCGAACGCGACACGCCAGCCGGTCATGTTGAAGGCCTTGCTCGTGGAGAAGAACTCGATCGCCACGTCCTTGGCGCCGGGGCGCTGCAGGAAGCTCGACGCGCGGTAGCCGTCGTAGCCGATCTCGGAGTAGGCGTTGTCGTGGATGATCAGGATGTCGTTGGCCTTCGCGAACGCGATGGCGCGATCGAAGTACTCGTCGTTGGCGATGGCCGACGTCGGATTGTTCGGGTAGCTGAGGAACATCATCTTGGCGCGTGCGAGGATGTCCTTCGGCGTGGACTCGAAGTCGGCGAGGAAGCCGTTGCCCTCGTTCATCGGCATCCAGTAGGTCTCGCCGCCGGCGAGGATCCCGCCGGTGTAGTAGACGGGATAGCCACAGCCGGGAACGAGCGTCACGTCACCGGGGTCCACGAAGGCGAGGAAGGCGTGCGCGATGCCCTCTTTGCTGCCGATGAGGGCCAGAGTCTCCGTGGTGGGGTCGACGTCGACGTCGAAGCGGCGCTTCATCCACCCCGAGCACGCCTCGCGGTAGGGCTGCGAGCCGTAGTAGCTCGGGTACTGGTGGTTCTTCGGCACGTGGATCGCGCGGCCCATCGCCTCGACGATGCGCTCGGGCGTGGGGCGGTCGGGATCGCCGATGCCCAAGGAGATGACGTCGATGCCCTGCGCCTTCTTCAGGCCGACCTTCCGGTCGATCTCGGCGAACAGGTACGGGGGCAGGTTCGCGATGCGGTTGGCGGTCCTCACGACTGATGGGTCCTCTCGCCGAAGTCTCGTATCGACACCGGGCGCGCGGCCCGGAGTGGGGCACATGGTAACACCGCTCCCTCGTACGCGAGACGCGAGGGCTGCTCGCGGGTGCGTCAGTCCTCGTCCGGGATGCGCCAGACGCCTTCGAAGACGTCCTCCGCTGGTCCCGTCATGAAGACGTTGCCTCCCTCGGGCCACTCGATGCGCAACTCGCCGCCGGGGAGCTCGATGATCGCGCTGCGGCCGCACCTGCCGGTGAGCACGCCGGCGACCAGCGTGGCGCATGCTCCGGTGCCGCAAGCCAGCGTCTCCCCCACCCCACGCTCCCACACACGAAGCCTGATCCTTCCCGGGTCCGCGATCTGCGCGAACTCGACGTTGGTGGCGCGGGGGAACGCTTCCAGCTCCTCGACGGCCGGTCCGAGCGTCGTGACCGGAGCCTCGTCCACGTCGTCGACCCACAGCACCGCGTGCGGGTTGCCCATCGAAACGCAAGTCACGTCCGCCTCTCCGGCGTCGGTGGAGACGTGGGCGTCCACGACCGGGTCTCCCGGGAGCGTCGTCGGGACCTCGGAGGCTCGCAGTATCGGCGCACCCATGTCCACGCGCGCCAGCGCGAAGGCGCCTCCGGCGTCCGGGATGACGTCGATGACCTTCAGCCCGCCGAGGGTCTGGACCGTGAGACGTCCGTTCTCGACCAGACCGCGGTCGTCGAGGTACTTGGCGAAGACGCGGATGCCGTTGCCGCACATCTCGGCGAGCGATCCATCCGCGTTGCTGTAGAGCATGAAGAAGTCGGCGTCAGGGTCGGTGGCCGTCCGGACGAGGATCAGTCCGTCGGCGCCGATGCCGAAGTGCCGGTCGCACAGCATGGCGACGGCGGAGGGGTCGAGGGCGAGCGCCCCGGCGCGGTCGTCGACGACGACGAAATCGTTGCCGCAGCCGTGCATCTTGGTGAAAGCGAGTTCCATCTCGGTCTCCGGTCTGCAGCCTGTGCGCCAGTCGCGGCCTCTACCTCGATTCTACCAGCGCCTGCGCGGCCGAGACGGTGTCGGGGGATGACAGCTCGGTTACGTCGATCCACTCGATACGGGGGTCGGCGCGGAACCATGTCAGCTGCCGCTTGGCGTAGCGTCGCGTCGCCTGCTTGATCGCTGCGACGGCTTGCTCCAGTTCCGCTCCGGCTTCGACGACCGGGACGAGTTCCTTGTAGCCGATGGCCTGCGCGGCCGTCAGCGCTTGCCGGTATCCCGACGCGAGCAGCGTACGTACCTCGTCGAGCAGCCCATCCGCGACCATCGCGTCGACCCGGGTATCGATGCGCGCGTACAGAGCGGAGCGCTGCATCGTCAACCCGATCAGCTTGGCGGGAACCTCTGTCCGGCGCTCCGAGAAGTGGGTCGCCTGCTCGGCGTAGGTGGGCCCGCCGGTCTCCAGCAGCTCGAGCGCGCGCACCACCCGTCGGACGTTGTTTGGGTGGATGAGCGCCGCCGACTCAGGGTCGCGCTGCTCCAGCAGCCGGTGCAGCCCTTCGCGTCCCAGCGCCTCCGCCCGACGCTCAATCGCCTCTCGCACCGGCGAGACGTACTCGCCCATGGGGAACTCCATCGCGTCGAGGGCAGCGCGGACGTAGAGCCCGGTGCCGCCGACGAGCACGGCCGAGCGACCGCGCGCGTCGATGTCCGCGAGTGCGGCCCGGGCGTCGCGCTGGTACAGCGCGGCGGAGTACGGCGAACCCGGGTCCACGAGGTCGATGCAGTGGTAGGGGACGAGGCGCGCGTCGGGAGGCATCTTGGCCGTGCCGATGTCCATCCCGCGGTAGACCTGCATCGAGTCCGCGGAGACGATCTCGCCGCCGCGTGCCAGGGCCAGGCCCTCGGCCACCGCGGACTTGCCCACGGCGGTGGGGCCGACGACCGCCGCGACGTCACGCATACCGGTCGACCTTGAAGCGCTCGAGATCGATGGGCTCGTCGCCGGTGATGCCCGCCTTGCTCATGGCGATCGAGACCTGGTCTTCGGCGGTGTCCACGCCCTCGAGATCCGGCAGCAGGAGGCCCCGACGCCAGCCGCGGGTGGTGATGACGCCGTAGACCTTCGGATCGAGGTCGTCGAGGGAATCGATCCGCTCGGCCGGATGCAGCACGTCCACGGTCATCTCCAGTTCATCAAGTTCGTCGGGCCGTACGGGCGGGAACCGCGGGTCGGCCGTCGCGGCCTGCACCGCGTTGTGGATGATCTCCTCCGGGAGGCTGGGCGCCGTCGGTCCTATGGTGCCGATGCAGCCACGTAGGAGGCCTCCTATGTGCAGCGAGACGAAGGCGCCCGCACGCTTCGGGAGCGCGGGGTCGTCGAATGCCGGTACCGGCGGTGTGGTCCTGTGGAGCACGTACTGTTCGATCGTCGCGCGCGCGAGGCTGACCGGGGCGGACTCCGCGTCGCCCTTGCTCCCGCCCTTCGAGCCTGCGGGAGGCGTGTAGGCAGGCATACCCTCGAGCTCCTCCACGGGCGCGGCGACCGCGGTCAGGTATCCGACGCCCCACGGCCCTTCGTAGGACAGGACACGCGTCACGGCGCCGGTGCCCTCGAGGAAGCCGCCGAGGACGAGGAACGAGCGCCACCCGCACTCCCCTGCCTCCTCGCGCAGGCCCTCGTCCATCCGCGCGACGGCCGCGTAGTCGGAGCGGGCCAGCAGGGTCGCGAGCTCCTCGTCGAACAGGTGCGCGCGCGGCGAGTAGCCCGCGGGCGCCTCGCGGGTCAGGCGATGGCTGCAGTCCCCGCTCGCGACGAGCGCGACTCTGCGGCCGGTCCGAAGGGCGGCGCGCCGTATGGCGCGTCCGAAGTCCGCGTGGTCGGCCGCGGGCAGCAGGGCGAACGTCGCTACGACGAGGTCGTAGCGCGAACCCGGATCGAGGAAGCTCATCGGCACGAGGACGCCGTGGTCGAGCTCCCGGTCCAAAGTCGGGTACTGCTCGCGCGCGACGATCGGCAGGTCGCCTGCTTCGGCGATGATGGCCTGCGCGAGCTCCGGGTCGCCGGAGACCGCGTGTGCGGTACGGGGCGCGCGGAAGCGTGCGAGGTTGCCGCTGACCGCGCTCGCGGTCGTCACGGTGAAGGCGTCGGAGAACCCTGGCGCGTGCGGGGAGACGATGACGACGGTCTGCGGCGCGAAGCGCTCGAGCAATGCGGCGGCGGAGCGCAAGGCGGCTGCGGAGGCGGCGGTGACGCGGGCGTCCGCTCCCCCTACCTCCTCGACCATGATCGGCGGATGCGGTGCGATGATCCCGAGCACGTCGAACGGCATGGCTGCTCCTCCCCTCAACGGTGCGACCGGATCAGGCCTCACTGTTGAGCGTACCCATGCAGAACCAGGTCTGTGCGTCATCGATGCGGATGTCGACGAGCATTCCAGCCAGCTGATCCGGTGCCACGCCGGCGGGCAGGGGTACGTGGACCACCTTGTTCCCGCCAGTCCGGCCCGTCAGGACGCGTGGATCACGCTTGCTCGGGCCCTCGAGCAGCACCCGCTGAACGGTGCCGATGAGCGGCACGTTCTTGGCGAGCGCAAGGGCCTGGATCTCGGTGACGAGGCGGTCGAACCGGGGCTGGGTGAGCTCGCGCGGCACCTGATCGGTCATGGAGGCCGCGGGCGTGCCCGCACGCGGGCTGTAGATGAATGTGAAGGCGGCGTCGTAGCGTGCCGCCTTGACCGTGTTCATGGTCTCCTCGAAATCGGCGTCCGTCTCTCCCGGGAATCCCACGATCACATCGGTCGTGAGAGCGAGATTTGGCATGGACACGTAGAGACGTTCGACCAGCGCGAGGTAGCTCTCCTGAGTGTAGTGGCGGTTCATCGCCTTGAGGATGCGGTCGGAGCCCGACTGCACCGGCAGGTGCAGGTGGCGGCAGACCTGCGGGGTCTCGGCCATCGCCCGGATGGTCTCGTCAGAGAGGTCCTTGGGATGGCTGGTGGTGAAGCGCACGCGCTCCACACCGGCCGCGGCGACGGCTCTCAGCAGCTCCGCGAACCGGGGCGTCCCGTAGAGGTCACGGCCGTAGGAGTTGACGTTCTGACCGAGCAACGTCACCTCGACCACGCCGTCCGCGGCGAGGCGGCGGACCTCCGAGACGATGTCCTCGAGCGTGCGGGAGCGCTCGCGTCCTCGCACGTAGGGCACGATGCAGTAGGTGCAGAAGTTGTTGCAGCCCACGGCGATCGGGACCCAGGCGTGCCACGGGTGCTCGCGCTCGGAGGGAAGCTCAGAGGTGAAGTCGCCCTCGGACGGGTCGTCGACCTCCACGACGGGGCCGGGTGAGCCGGCTGCGGCGTCCAGGAGCGCCGGCAGGTGCGCGAGGTTGTGGGTGCCGAAGACGACGTCGATCTGGGGGAGCGTGCGCAGCAGGGTCTCCCCGTCGCGCTGGCCGATGCACCCGCCCACCGCGATGACCGTGCCCCGCTCCCGTCGAATGCCCGACAGCGAACTGACCTGTCCGTAGAGACGCTCGTCGGCGTTCTCGCGTACGCAGCAGGTGTTGAAGACGACGACGTCGGCCACTTCGCCCGTGGGCACGGGCGTCATGCCGCGCGCCAACAGCATGCCGGCGATGCGTTCGGAGTCGTGTTTGTTCATCTGGCACCCGAGGGTGCGGACGTCGAAGGTGCTCATGGTCGGACGATGGTAGCACGCTCCCGAAGCGCCTCGACCGCCGGCGGAGGGCAGGCGCCGGCGCCGAGGCCGGCGCTGCGCATATTGGGGCCGTGGAAGTCGGAGCCGCCGGTCGTGACCAGTCCGAACCGCTTCGCGAGGGAGGCGAAGTGCGCCCGCTGCGCGGGTGTGTGCTCGGCGTGGTACGCCTCGACGCCGTCCAGACCGAGCTCGACGAGCGGTATCAGGGCGCCTTCGCCGGTCACGCCCGGGTGGGCCAGGACCGCGACGCCCCCCGCGCCGTGGATCAGCGCGAGTGCCTCCTGTGCCGAGAAGAACGCCTTGCGAACGTAGAAAGGACCCTCACGACCGATCAACTCGGCGAAGGCCTGCTCGATGGTGGTGACGGAACCCGCCTCCACGAGGGCGCGGGCAACGTGGACCCTGCCGACCGCGCCACCGGCCGCGTGCCCGAGAACGTCCTGGAGCTCGACACGATGGCCTGCCTCGGCGAGTCCGGCGACCATCGCGGCCGCGCGCTCGAACCGCGCCGCGCGGAGGCGCTCGAGCGCCGTCAGAAGCCCCACATCCCGGTGGTCGATGAGATACCCGAGCAGGTGGACGTCCGAGCCGTCGTCGCCGCGGACCGAGAGCTCGACCCCCGGAAGCACCTCGAGTGCGGTACCGCGGGCGGCTGCGATCGCCTCATCCACACCCTCGATGGAGTCGTGGTCGGTGATCGAGATGACGGTCAACCCGAGATCGAGGGCAGCGCGCACGATGTCGACGGGAGCGACCGTCCCGTCGGATGCGGTGGTGTGGACGTGGAGGTCCACGGTCATGTCGGCTCCGTGGGTCGGGCGGCGTGCCGGTCGTCAGCGGTCGTGCATGTCCCGCGGTTCGACGAGCATCCGGATGGCGGTGCGCTCTTCGCCGTCGATGAGGATATCGGCGAAAGCAGGCACACAGGACAGGTCGATGCCGGAGGGCGCGAGGAAGCCGCGTGCGATGGCGATCGCCTTCACGGCCTGGTTGAGGGCACCCGCGCCCACGGTCTGGATCTCGCATGGCCCCTGCTCGCGGACGACACCTGCGAGCGCTCCGGCGACGGAGTTCGGGCTCGAGTGCGACGACACCTTGAGTACTTCCACTGCTGCCCCCGGTGCGGTGAAGATGGCTGCGACGGTGTGCTGTTTCGCTGGTCCGAGATGGTGCTGGTGCCCCTCTTGCGGCAACCAGTATAGCGCAGGTCGAGCCTTTGCTCAGTCGTCCTTCTCCACGGTGAACCTGACGGTGATGGTATCGCGTCCGACGGTCACCTTCGGCTCCCCCGCCAGCTGCAGGTAGTAGCGATCGGTCACCAGGTCGAAGGCCTCCTCTAGCTTGCGCTGGAACTCGCGCATGTCGGCATGGTGGATGCGTAGCCCGCGGCGGTCGCGGTAGATGTCGGGGCGCTTGGGGTCGAGCGGCTCGTGTACGGGCACTACGAACTCCAGGACGCTGTCCAGAGCGTCGAGCTCCCCGCCCAGCACGCGGTGTGCGGTCCGCTCCGAGATCGCGAGACCGACCGAGGCCGCGAGCGACACGAGTTCCGCGGCGTCCCCGGCGATCGCGGGCCGCTGCCAAACCGGCAGGTTCGCGGCGTCGTCGCAGAACAGCAACTGGCGGGCGTCGAGTCGGCCGCGGGCGTGCGCGAACATCGAGGCGAGGACCTCGGTGGGACTCCCGTAGTAGATGTCGAGTTCCGGGTGCTCGACGGAGAACTCGACCAGCCGGCGGACGATGTTGTGTGGCCCGGTGCCCACGACCGGCTTCCCGGTCTCCGGGTCCCGGTCCATCGTCGGCCACTTGGACTGGTCGGCCTTCTCGGCGAGCGCCGTCGTGTCGGACACGACCACCAGTGCCGTGCCCTTGTGGACGTCCGAAGCGACGATCTCCGCGCGCACGACGTTGCTTCTGACGGAGAAGAGCGCCATTCCTCGCCCGTGGACCCCCCATCGGTCCATGACCATGGTCTCGAGCTTGCTGGTCACGCGGGGTTCGAAGATGCGCTCCTGCATGGCAGACGGCACGCCGACGCCGTCGTCGATGACCGTCAGCGTGCGCACATCGGACTCACGCCCGCACGCGACGTAGATACGCCGCGCGTGCGCATCGCGCGCGTTGCGCAGCACCTCCACGACGACGTCCTCGAACGTCCGGATGTCGTGTTTGGCCTGCCTGCGCTCCGCCTCGGAGACCTTGAGGCGGACGAACCCGTCGCCCAGCGTCTCCTCGACCTTGACATACTGGTCGCCGGAGACGGACGAGACGAAGCTGAGAAGTGAGTCGTCGGGAGTCATGCTTGCCAGTGTAGCGGGGCGTCCGCACCCACGGTAGGCGCGGACCGGTCCTTGGCGAGCCAGACCATCGCCCAACGCTCGAACTGCTCGCGGGAGAAGACGCGATAGCCCAGGCTCTCATAGAGGGCGATGGGCCCGACGGCCTCGGCCCCGGTGAAGAGCTCGAAACGGATCGCGGCGGGACGGTCCTCCTCGAGGGCCGTCATGAGCGCCCGGGCGATGCCGCGACGTTCGAATCCTTCGTCGACGGCCAGACGCCCGATCTCGGCGATACCGTCATCGCGCAGCGTTGTCCGGACCGTGCCCACCACGCGATGCCCGTCGAGGGCCACGAGCGTCCGGACACCGGACCGGTGCAGCCGGACCAGTTGTTCGAGGGTCTCCGCGACCGGCGCCATGGATTCGGCGGGGATATCGAACTGGCGCGCGACACGCCCGAACGCCGCCCGTTGCACGCGGAGGACCTCGGAAAGGTCTCCGGCGGTGGCGAGCGCGATCCTGACGCGGGCACGGCGGGCCGCTTCGGCAGCGGTGGGGATTGGTTTTGGCATACCTACATTGTACGAGAAGAAGGGCCGCCCCTCGAGGTGAGGGACGGCCCTGTGAAGCGCGGTACGCGCGCGTCGCCTACTTGGCGTAGTCGATGGCCCGGCTTTCCCGGATGACCATGACCTTGATCTGGCCAGGGTACTCCATCTGGTCCTCGATCTCCTTGGCGATGTCGCGCGCCAGGACCACCGAGTCCGTGTCGGAGATCGCGTCAGGCTTGACCATCACGCGGATCTCGCGACCCGCCTGCATGGCGTAGACCTTCTCGACGCCCTTGTGCGAACTGGCGAGCTCCTCGAGCTTCTCGAGGCGCTTGATGTAGCTCTCGATGGTCTCGCGGCGCGCGCCGGGGCGCGAAGCCGAGATGGCGTCGGCGGCCTGGACGAGCACGGCCTCGACGGTCGAGGGCTCCACGTCGCCGTGGTGGGCCTCGATGCAGTGGACGATCTCCTTGTGCTCGCCGAGGCGCTTGGCCAGCTCAGCACCGATGAGCGCGTGCGGTCCCTCGACCTCGTGGTCGATGGCCTTGCCGAGGTCGTGGAGCAGGCCGGCGCGCTTGGCCAGCTTCACGTCGACGCCCAGCTCGGCGGCCATGACGCCCGCCAGGTAGCTGACCTCGAGGGAGTGCTTGAGCACGTTCTGCCCGTAGGAGGTGCGGAAGCGCAGACGGCCCAGAGTGCGGACGAGCTCCGCGTGCACCCCGTGCACCTGGGTCTCGAAGACGGCCTGCTCGCCGGCCTCGTGCACCTGCTGTTCGACGATCTTCTCGGCCTTGCCGAACATCTCCTCGATGCGCGCGGGGTGGATGCGCCCGTCGGCGAGCAGCGACTCGAGCGTGATGCGCCCGATCTCGCGGCGCACCGGGTCGAAGCTCGAGAGGATGACGGCCTCGGGGGTGTCGTCGATGATCAGGTTGATCCCGGTCATCTGCTCGAAGGCGCGGATGTTGCGTCCTTCGCGGCCGATGATGCGGCCCTTCATGTCGTCGCTCGGGATGTGGACGACGGAGACCGTGGACTCGGCCGTGTGGTCCGCAGCGACGCGCTGGATGGCGATGCCGACGATGTTGCGGGCTTTCTTGTCGGCCTCCTCGCGTGCCTGGGACTCGACCTCGCGGATCATGATCGCCGCGTCGTGCTTGACATCGTCCTCGACGCGCTTGAGCAGGACCTGCTTCGCCTCGTCGGCGGTCATGCCGGCGAGCGACTCGAGACGGGCCTTCTCCTCGGCGATCGCGGCCTCGAGGTCCTTGGAGCGCTTCTCGACCTGGCCCGCGGTGCTGGAGAGCTGGTGCTCGCGGGCGTCGATGGACTCGGCCCTGCGCTCGATCGACTCCTCGCGCTGCAGGAGGCGGGCCTCCAGGCCCGTGATCTCCTTGCGGCGTTCCTTCGCCTCGGTCTCGGCGTCCGCGCGAAGGCGGAACACCTCGTCCTTGGCCTCCAGGATCGCTTCCTTGCGAAGTGTCTCGGCCTGCTTCTCGGCGTCGGCAACGATGCGGCCCGCTGAATCGCGCGCGTTATCGAGTTGCTTCTCCCCAAAGTTCTTGCGGAGGACGAAACCGAGAGCGACGCCGGCGGCGATTGCGACGATCGCGACGATGACGAAGATCGGCAGTGACTGCATCCGTGGTCCCTCCCTTCGGGCGCGGGTTTGTGGGTGCGCCCAGTCAAAAGCTACAGGGGGCGCCTGCCGGATCTGCGTCGGACCCTCTCCCACCTTCCTGGAGAGGCCGGGCCCCGTGCCGGCCTGCGGCGAAGGGCCTATGGAACGACGAAGCCGGACGACCAGGCGTCCGGCAAAAGCGACACGACATGTATGCGGGAACCACGGCCTGAATACGCCGCAAGGGCGCAGGTGCGCCCTTCATGTTCGCGCTCCAGGACCGAGGTACCTCATACACAACACCGCTGCGATCGCCTGACCGGGCGGTGTGATCACGTTTGCCGAGGTCAAGGATAGCGGCGGGGGGTGTCAGCGGTCAAGGACGGCGTGCCGCGTGCGGACGCCGCTACAGCCCGTCAAGGCCGTCGTCCGCGCTCAGGCCGTGCTCGTCGTCCCAGGGCTGCTCGTTCGCCTCCGATTCGACCTCCTGCATGGCCTCTCGTGCGGCGGAGAGCGCGACGCGCGGCGCGTAGCCACGCCGCAGAAGACGACCGGCGATCTTGTCACGCGTGGCACCGCTCCGCACGGCCAGCTTGCGCGCCAAGTCCTGCGCCGCGGTCCCCTCGTCCTCGAGCGACAGCGCCTCGTCGAGTGCGTCGGCGGCGAGCTCGGGGTCGATGCCGTGCGACTCGAGCTCACGCTTGGCGCGACTGCGCCCGAGTCGTCGTATCTGGGTCAGCGACCGCGCGAACGACCGCGCGAAGCGTTCGTCGTCGAGCAGGCCCATCGAGGTCAGGCGTTCGAGCGTGTCCTTGACGGCGCCCGGAAGGTAGCCATCCTCCTTGAGGCGTTCGGACAGCTCGTGGACCGAGCGCTCGCGGTACGTTAGCAGGCGGACGGCCCGGTCGCGGGCACATCGTGGCTCGATCTCGGTGAGGCGGACGAGCAGCTCGTCCGCCGTGATCTCGCTCCCCTGCTTGAGGTGGGCCTGAGCGACGACGTCGGAAGGCACGTCACGCCACGGCTCGCCGTCGAGGACCAGGGTCCGTCGACGGGAGCCACGGCGTGTGGCGCGGATCTCGGTCAGGATTGACAAGTGCGACCTCGAGTCGAGGTTGAGGGTGCGTCTACTTCTTGCCGGACTTCGGGACCGGTGAGAGCGTCCCTTGCGGCATCGGCTCGAGCACGGGCGCACCCTCGCCATCGTCGTCCGCTGCTGCCACACCGATCGGGGCTACGAGTCCGCTGGTCTGCGGGATGCTCAAGGCCTCGCGGATCCGGCTCTCGATCCGGTCACGGAGCTCGGTGTGCTCGCGCAGGTAGTCCTTGGCGGCCTCCCGCCCCTGTCCGAGGCGTTCCTCACCGCAGGTGAACCAGGAGCCGGACTTGGCGACGATGCCCTCTTCGACGCCAAGGTCGAGCAGCGATCCCTCCTTGGAGATGCCCTGTCCGTACATGAGGTCGAACTCGGCCTGACGGAACGGGGGCGCGACCTTGTTCTTGACGACCTTGGCGCGCACCCGGTTACCGACGATGTCGGTCCCCTGCTTGATGGAGTCGATGCGACGGATGTCTATGCGGATCGAAGCGTAGAACTTCAGCGCCCGCCCACCGGAGGTCGTCTCGGGGCTGCCGAACATCACACCGATCTTCTCGCGCAGCTGGTTGATGAAGATGCAGGTGGTGTTGGAGCGCGCGAGCGAACCCGCGAGCTTGCGGAGCGCCTGGCTCATGAGTCGGGCCTGGAGGCCGACGGTCGTGTCGCCCATCTCGCCTTCGAGCTCGGCGCGCGGCACAAGTGCGGCGACGGAGTCGATGACGACCACGTCGATCGCGCCGCTGCGAACGAGCATGTCGCAGATCTCCAGCGCCTGCTCACCCGTGTCCGGCTGTGAGATGAGCATGTCGTCGATGTCGACGCCGAGCTTGGCCGCGTAAGCGGGGTCCATGGCGTGCTCCGCGTCGATGTACGCCGCGATGCCCCCGAGGCGCTGCGCCTCGGCGACGATGTGAAGGGCGAGCGTCGTCTTGCCGCCCGACTCGGGGCCGTAGATCTCGACGATGCGCCCCCGGGGCACGCCGCCTATGCCCAGCGCGGCATCGAGCGCCAGCGAGCCGGTCGGGATGGCGGGCATCGCACCGATGTTCGCGTGCTCACCCAGCCGCATGAGCGAACCCTTGCCGAACTTGCGCTCGACCTGCTCCTTGGTGATCTCGAGTACCTTGTCGACCTGCTCGCGATCCATGCGCGTTGGCTCCTTTGCCGCTTCGTGGCCGCCGCCGAGAACGCGGCGATCCTGCTCCTGTGAAACTATACGAACACGTGTTCGATGTCAATCCGCCGGCCGTGGCGGCTCCCTACCGGGCGAGGCGCACCACCGCGATCTCGCGGTACTCAGGTCCGGCCGGTCGCAACGTGCTCGAGAACAACGTAGCCGAACGCACTGACACGACCCCGTCCGGTCCCTTACCTGCCGCCTCGATCAGCGCCGAAGTCGTCGCGATCGGCTCCGCGTCCGCGCGTCGCCTCGACCGCGTTCGCGCGAGCGTGACGTGCGGGCGCAAGGGCCTGCGGGAGTCGATTGCGACCTGCGGGAAGGCGGTCATGAGCGCATCGCGCAGTGCGAGCAGACGGCCGCCCGGGTCGTCGAGGGTGGCCCACAGCATCGTCGCAGCGAGGGGTGACGGCACGGCGACGACTCCTGTCAGGCTCAGGTCGAAGGCGGGTACGGCCGACGCCGCCTCGAGCAGTCGCCGGCGTGCGGTCGCGATGGGGTCGTCGTCGAGGTCACCCAGGAATGCGACCGTGATGTGGAGAGCGGTCGCGGCGACCCACTTCTCCCCCGCCCACGCGGGCGCATCGGCCAGAAAGCGTTCGCGAGCCGACAGGAGGGTGCGCACCACACCGCCGGGCAGCGTCAGCGCGAGGAAGCAGCGCGGAGGCACGGCGGACCGCCTAGGCGTCCGGCAGTGCGCGCCGCAACAGGTCGAGCGCCGTCATCACGGAGCGCTCGCGCACCGCAGCCCGGTCCCCCGGGAAACGGCGAAGCTGAGCCACGGCGCCGTCGGGACCGGCGATACCGAACCAGACCGTTCCCACGGGCTTGTCGGGGCTCCCACCTTCGGGCCCGGCGATCCCGGTCACGGAGACGGCGAAATCGGCGCCCAGGGTGTCGCGCGCTCCTGCCGCCATGGCACGGGCGACCGCGTCGGAGACTGCTCCGCACGCGGCGATCAGCCCCGGGTCGACTCCGAGGAGCGTGACCTTGGCCTCGTCCGCGTAGGAGACGGCGCCTCCGAGGTAGGTGGCTGACGAGCCGGGCACCTCGGTGAGCGCTCCTCCGACCAGACCACCCGTGCACGACTCGGCCGTCGCGACCGTCGCTCCCGCCGCACGCGCACGCGCCAGGACGGTCTCAGCCAGGCTGGATCCGTCGGTCGAGTAGCAGGCGTCCCCCACGGAGGCCGCGATCGATGCGGCGACCCGGTCGAGCACGGCCGATCCGGCGCCGCGGTCGAACAGCACCACCCTTACGTCGCTCGGCTTGGCGAGCAGGGTCAGTTCGATGTCGGCCCGGCCGGCGAGGACATCCTGCGCGGCCATCTGCAGATCGGACTCGGAGATGCCGGTGCAGCGCAGTACGCGTGGCTCGACAGCGCCGGTGCCCCAGGATGCGGCGAGCGCGTGGAGCAGTGGGCGCATCTCGTGCGGCGGCCCGGGCAGCAGGACGAGCGCCCCCCTGCCGGTCGGGACGACCTGCCCGGGAGCCGTCCCGCGAACCGCGGGCAGGACGGTCGCTCCCTCGAGGACATCGGCCTGCCGGAAGATGCGTTCGGCCGCCCGCTCGTCGGTGTGCCGCGCGGCGGAAGCACGCAACGTGTCAACGAGCAGGTCGTCCCTGCGCAGACACAGCCCGAGCGCTTCAGTGGCCGCCTCTCGCGTGACGTCGTCGTGGGTGGGTCCGAGGCCCCCGGTGACCACCACGAGGTCGTAGGCGTCGCTACAACGCTTCAGCGCGGCGGTCAGCGACGCCTCGTCGTCGGGCAGGCTCACGGTCTCGCCGACCTCGATCCCCGCGCCGAACAGCACGTGCGCTATCTCGGCGGTGTTCGTGTCGACGGACAGGCCGCGGACGAGCTCGGTGCCGACCGTGAGGATCGCGGCGGTGGCGAACGCGGTCATCGCAGCGAGTCTCCCTCGCTCGTCCCGTGGGCCGGCTCGGCGAGGTTCGCGCTCCACGGTCCGGCGATGACGTCGCGGGCGTGATAGAAGTACTGGGCCGCTGAGAGAACCGTCAGCCCGAGGGCCAGCGCCATGACGACCCAGGAAGCGGCGTTGATCAGCGAGGTCCAGGGCGCGAAGATCGGCGCCGTCTTGAGGATGAAGGCCACGAGCGCGACGATCTGGAAGACCGTCTTGACCTTGCCCCAACGCGACGCGGCGATCACCACGCCTTCCGCCACGGCCACCATGCGCAGACCGGACACGATCAGCTCGCGGCCGATGATCACGATGGCGACCCATCCCGGCAGGCTGCCGATCTGGACGAGGCCCACCAGCGCGGCCGTGACCAGGAGCTTGTCCGCGAGCGGGTCGATGAACTTGCCGAAGGTGGTGACCTCGTTGCGGCTGCGCGCGACGTATCCGTCGACGGCGTCCGTGGCCGCCAGCACGGTGAAGACCGCCGCGGCGAGCCAGGGGCGCCAGTCGTCCCACGCCGCCGGAGAGCCGAACTGCCCCAACAGGAGCACAAGGAACACCGGTATGAAGGTCATCCGGAGCAGCGTGATCGTGTTGGCCAGTCCGAGGCGCTGCATCTAGCGGACCTCGCCGATCAGGTCATAGCCGAGCGTGTCGACCATCTCGGCCGAGACGACGTCGCCGACCGCACACTCACGGTCGAGGAACACGAAGCCGTCGATCTCAGGCGCCTGACCCCGGTGGCGGCCGAACGTGCGACCTTCCTCGTCGACTCCCTCGACGAGCACCTCCAGCGTGCGGCCGACGAGGTCGGCGACGCGCTCGGTGCCGATCGCGTCGGCAGCGTCGCGCAGGCGCTGGGCGCGCGCGATCCGGGTGCGGTTCGACACCTGGTCGGGCATCTCCGCCGCCGGAGTGCCCTCTTCAGCGGAGTACGGGAAGACGCCGACGAAGTCGAGGCGCGCGTCGCGCACGAAGTCGAGGAGCTTCTTGGCGTCCTCGCGCGTCTCGCCCGGGAAGCCGGAGATCAGCGTGGTGCGGAGCGTGACGCCCGGGACGAGGTCACGGATGGCGCCGATGAGGCGCAGGTACTCGGGAGCGTTGCCGCGGCGGCCCATACGGCGCAGGACCTCGCGCGACGCGTGCTGGAGTGGCATGTCGAGGTAGCGGCACACGACCGGCGAAGAGGTCATCGCCTCGAGCAGGTCCGGAGTGATCTCGTCGGGCTGCACGTACATGAGCCGAAGCCACGCGAGGCCTTCGACCGCCGAGAGCATGCGCACCAGGTCGGCGAGCGCGGGCGTGTCGGGCAGGTCATGGCCCCACGAGGAGATGTCCTGGCCGATCAGGATCAGCTCGCGCGCGCCGCCCGCGACCAGCGCACGGGCCTCGGCGACGATGTCGCGGGCGGCACGCGATACGTACGGTCCCCGTATCGACGGGATGATGCAGTAGGTACATGCGCGATGGCATCCGTCCGCGACCTGGAGGTAGGCGGACGGCCCGGGAGCCAGTCGTCCCGGCGCGGAGTGCGCGGGAGGCCGGTCGTCGATCCCCGCGAGCGCGCAGAGCACGCGGGCGAGTTCGCCCTCCTCGGACACGGGGACGAAGGCGTCGACCTCGGGCATGGCCTGGCTGAGGGCGTCCTTGTAGCGGGACGGCATGCAACCGGTGACGACGAGCGAACGGCCCGCCGACCCGGACTTCCACTCCCCCGCCACATCCAGCACCACGCCGATCGACTCCTCGGTGGCCTCGCGGATGAACGCGCAGGTGTTGACGACGACCATGTCCGCGTCGTCGATGTCGGCGACCAGATCGAAGCGTCCCGACAACGAGGCGGCCATCCGGTCGGAGTCGACCTCGTTCTTCGGGCAGCCGAGCGTCACGAAGGCCACACGCGGGCGCTTGTGCTCGATGCCGGGCACGGATGCACCCACTCCTAGCGGCGGTTCGTGAACTGCAACGGGATCCCGTAGTCCTTGTTCTTCACGAAAGCGATGACATTCTGCAGCTCGTCCCGGCTCGGCGAGAACACGCGCAACTTGTCGCCCTCGATCTGGACCTTGGCCTTGAACTTCTCGTCGCGGATGTCCTTGTTGATGCGCTTGGCGAGGGTGTCCTCGATGCCGTTAACGATGGTCGCCGTCATACGGACCCAGCCGCCGCTGGCGGCCTCGGGGGTCCCCCACGTGAGGGCCTTGAGGTCGACGCCACGCTTGACCATGGCGCTGCCCAGGATGTCGATGACCTGGCGCGCCACGAAGTCGGAGGGGGCCTTCACGAGGATCGTCGCCGCGTGCTTGTCCAGGGTGATCTCGGACTTGGTGTCCTTGAGGTCGAAGCGCTGGGCGATTTGACGGTCGGCCTGCTGGACGGCGTTGTCGACCTCCTGCATGTCGACTTCGCTCACGATGTCGAAACTCTCGTCCTTTGCCATGGGGGGTGCTCCTTTCGACCTCGCGTACCGACCCTCGGGCCGGTACGGGCGAGGGACTATTCGCTCGCGGAGAGGACGACTTTGGCGTTCGTGGTGGACGGGATCGTGACGGGCTGGCCGTCCCTCGTCACGACGACCGCGTCGGGCTTGCCGACGGTGATCTCGGCCTGCTGCGTGACGAGCCACTCCTTGCTCTGCCCGTCCTGCATGGTGCCGTTGACGCCGGTGAGCCCGTCGTAGGTGACCTTCACGAACGACGCGAGGCCGGCGCGGACCGACACGCGGAGCTTGAATCCGCCCGCGGTGGTGACGACCGTGGTCGTGGCGCCGCCGCTGGCCCCCGGGGAGGTGCCGGTCGTCTCAGCACCGGGTGTCGCGGTCGGGTTGGTGTTCGCTCCGGTGGAGTTCCCACTCACGTAGATGACGACGCATGCGATGAGCACGATGAGGACGCCAACGGCCGCGGCGATGATCCAGACCCGCTGCGGGATCTCGTGCGCCCGCTCCTTGCGCGGGACGACCGCCTCGGCGGGGATGCCGTCGAGGTACGAAGGACGGCCCCCCTGCCCGGGAATGTGGACCTGGTCGGCCGTGTCCTTCTTGTACTGCTCGAGCAGCGGCGCGCAGGGGATCTCCAGATAGCGCGCGTAGCTCTGGATGTAGCCCTTGACGTAGGCCGGGCTGGGCAGCACGTTGAAATCGCCCTGCTCGAGTGCGTCCAGCAGCCGGGAGCGGATCTTCGTCCCCTCGACGACGTCGGCGATGGTCTTGCCCTGCCGACGGCGTTCGGCGGCGAGTGTCTCTCCGACTGTGGTCATGAGGTCAGTCCCTGTGTCTCGGTGCGTGGCGCGCTTCAGGGTGTGATTGTAGCCCAGGTGCGTGTGGCGGCCGTCACCCGTCGTCGCGTGCGTCGTTGCGCTCGAATGCCTTGATGGACTCGAGTTCCTCGATGTCGGCGAGCACCTCGCGCGGTTTGCTGCCGTCGGGCGGACCGACTATCCCCTTCTGCTCGAGGATGTCCATGATGCGGCCGGCACGTGCGTAACCGACCTTGAGCCGGCGCTGCAGCAGCGAGGTCGAGCCCATGCGCGAGGTCACGACGATGTCTGCGGCGTCCCAGGTCAGCGGGTCGTCATCGTCGCCGTCCCCGGAGCCGCCACCGGCGGCCGTGGGCTTGAGGTGCAGAATCTCCTCGTGATACTCCGGTTCGCCCTGCTTCTTGAGATGCTCGACGACCGCGGTGATCTCCTCTTCCGAGACCAGAGCGCCCTGGACGCGCTTGGGTTTCGCGAGCTGCGGCGTGGAGAGCAGCATGTCGCCCAGTCCGACGAGCTTCTCGGCGCCCGACTGGTCGAGGATGACGCGCGAGTCGATGCCCGAGGACACAGCGAAGGCGATGCGGGTTGTGATGTTGGTCTTGATGAGTCCCGTGATGATGTCGGTCGAGGGGCGCTGCGTCGCCACGACCAGGTGGATGCCGGCCGCGCGCGCGAGCTGCGCGAGCCGGACGATCGAGTCCTCGACCTCGCGAGCGGCGACCATCATGAGGTCGGCAAGCTCGTCGATGACGATCATCAGGTACGGCATGGGCTCCATGCCCTCGGGCAGCTTGCCGTCGCGCGACGCGGCGTTGTACTGGGCGATGTTGCGGGCGCCGGCCTTCTGCAGACGCCGCAGGCGGCTCTCCATCTCGGTGACGGCCCACGCGAGCGCGCTCGCCGCCTCCTT
>Ga0209540_10000628_pt1 | contig 31575 bp, 25 predicted proteins | sample BarGraIncu01121A_FD_184501 | JGI IMG/M metagenome (GOLD analysis project Ga0209540, IMG submission 184501) | Arctic peat soil microbial communities from Barrow, Alaska - Barrow Graham LP Incubations 011-21A (SPAdes) (version 2) | ecosystem: Environmental > Terrestrial > Soil > Wetlands > Peat... | reverse complement strand
TGTCAGACTGAGAAATTGTACCGGGTTCTTTCTGATCTTGTCAAGTTTTAATCCCATAGTTATTGTGCCTATGGGTCACAAATATATGTAAAAGAACGTAATAACAATTTATTCTGTATAATGTCTAATAGAAATAATTAAATGTCGTATTTTAATAATTACTCACCCCGAAGTCCGCAGGCGGCCTTCCCCCCTCTCTTCGTGAAGAGAGGGGCAGAGCATCGCAGATGCGACGGGGTGAGTCAAGATATTGGTCCAATGAAAATGTGACACTTCTTCATTCTTATAACTTAATGATAGAAGCATTGAAAAATACCGGTTTTGCCTAATCCTTTTTCCCGTTTCCCTTCTCCTTATTCCTTTTTTCCGACCTTACTGATGAAACCTGACATTGTTGCGGTTCTGCGGAATAGTCATAAAATCAAGGATTTGTTCTTTCGAAACAGGTGAGGTGGCTCCTGTTGTAGTAGCGACCATTGCTCCGGCAGCATTTCCAAAACGCAACGCTTCTTCAATCTCAAATCCGTTCATATAATAGTGAACAAATCCGGCAGAAAAAGCATCACCTGAGCCAACAGTATCGCCTAGACTAATCTGATATCCGGGATCATAATGAAACGAATCATCTTGTGTGAGGCAAAAGGCTCCATTTGAACCAAGTGTACAAAGTATGATTTCAAGATTGAATTTTTCGATGGCTTCCTTGGCAAGGTCTTTTAAATTCTCACTTTTCAGGCCAAGCAATTCTTTGGTTACCAGAAGTTCTTCATCGTTTGTCTTCAGAATATTGGTCATCCGAAGGCTTTCCTCAATAGAAGCCGCAGTATAGCATTTCTTCCGGAGGTTGATATCCAGAAACTTGATAACATCAGGAGCTTCATGAACCAACTCGCGTAAAGTATTTTTTGAAATGCCATATCGTTGCACCAATGTTCCAAAGCAGACACAATCAGCCTGATTGAAAGCATCAATCATCTCGGCATTAATCTCAATGTGGTCGTAAGCTACATCAGTAATAATGTTGAAATCGGGAATTCCATTTCCATCTATTTTGACTTTTACTGAACCTGTCGGGAACTCATAATCAGTCTGGATATTTTCGTCGGAAAGCCCCAAATTTCGTAAAGCTTCTCTTGCTTCTCTTCCAGCCTTATCGTTCCCCACTTTACTGAGTAATGTGCCTTGGTCGCCGAACGAATTGATACGGTATATAAAATTAGCAGGAGCGCCTCCAAGAACCTTCCCGGTCGGAAGAAAATCCCACAACAACTCCCCAAATGCTGCAATTCTCTTTGGCATAACAGTTCATTAAAATAATGGCGAAAGATAGATAAAAATCAAAAAATGAAGTTTCTAATCCTGACTTTCTTACTAAGAAACAATTAACGCTAAAATCTGTTCTTTTGATCTGTGAATTGATATTTTTTTAGGGTTCTATGACGATTTGTATGGGTAAATATTAATTTGCTCTGGAGCAAATTAATAAGGTTTAGGTTCGCACGGCGCTAAATTTTCTACTGAGGTTTAAAATAAAGAATAAGGTTTTTGGGAATTAAATCATCTATTAAACAAGTAATTAGTCAATAAATACTCTTGAAACCTTATTTTCTGATCCTAACCTTAGTAGAAATAATCAACATAAAAACAAAACCTTATTACCTTATTTAAACACAATAAACCGATAGATTTTTACTAATTACCTGACAATACACATATTATCTGTTATAGAATCTTTTTTAGTTTTCCAACTTGAAAATAAATTTAAAAAAAACACAGTGAATTATCTGGCTCATATCTATTTGTCGGGCGATTCCGAGGAAATCAAACTTGGAAATTTCATCGGTGATTTTGTGAAAGGCAACCGTCATCAGCAATTTCCGGAGAAAGTGGCTCGTGGCATTATTCTTCATCGTAACATCGATACGTTTACCGATCAACATGCTATGGTGAAAGAATGTATCAAACTATTGCGTCCGGGCTACGGCAAATACGCCGGAATTATCGCCGATGTTTTCTTCGATCATTTTCTGGCTTCCAACTGGAGCGATTACTCCGTCCATTCATTGCGCCATTTTGCAAAAAATGCCCATGCCATCTTCTTGTCTAATTTTTTCTTACTTCCACTTCCTGTCAAGCAGTTTCTACCGTTTCTGATTCAGCACAAGCGACTGGAATCGTATGCAAAGCGAGAGAATTTATTCAATGTATTGGAAATAATGTCACGCCGCACTTCTTTACCTGCGAATAGCGAATGGGCAATGCAGATGCTGAATCAGGACTATGAACAATTCAAAACCCTGTTCCGGAACTTTTTTCCTGAAATGATTAACTTTGTAGAATCTGATTTCGATGTCGAAATCGCGAGACCTAAAATGGTGATTATAAGATAATAACTACATTTTTCCGGAGCAAACTTGAAACCTGGAACCTGAAACTCTTTTAGTAGCTCAACTGTTCGAACCTACTGGCATCGAGTCTCACAAATACAAAAAGCAGAAAGGTGAACGACCACAAAGAGGAGCCGCCATAGCTGAAAAAAGGCAGAGGTATCCCAATAACTGGTGCCAGCCCGATGGTCATCCCAATATTGATCGCGAAATGGAAGAAGAGAATAGTAGCGACACAATATCCATACACACGGCTAAACTTAGATCGGTTGCGCTCGGCCAGATAAATTATCCGCATCAGTAATCCGACAAAAAGGGCAATTACCGCAGTAGTTCCCAAAAATCCCCATTCTTCACCAACTGTACAGAATATAAAATCGGTACTTTGTTCAGGCACAAAATCAAATTTGGTTTGAGTTCCCTGAAGAAAACCTTTTCCGAAAAATCCACCCGATCCGATTGCTATTTTAGATTGATTCACATGGTATCCGGCATTGTGAATGTCAGACTGAATTCCCAACAATTCGTTGATCCTGTCTTGCTGATGCTTTTCCATGATGTTATGAAAAACGTAATCAACCGAAACTGAGAACAAGACACTTCCCATATAAATTCCGATCAGGATAGCCAGATTTGTCTTTCTCAGTACCAAAGAATAGATATAGAATAAACCAGACGACACCAAAGCTGCGGCAAAAACAAAATAAAGTGGATCGATGGTCGCCTGAAGCAGGAAGTTGATAAACCAAAAAATCAAGTAAACACCGAGAAATACACCCAGCCCGGTGACTGTTTTTTTTGGTTTCCGGCGTAAAAGGTAATGAACAAGGAAAGCAGTCAGTGAAAGTATCCAAACGGTCAGGAAAGGATCAAGAACCATGGTCAGTATAAATACCAGCGCAATCAAAAAAGTAAAAAACAACACAATTCCGTTCAGACCTTCCCTGTATAGAACCAACAGAAAAACACCAAAAACAAGGGCCGAACCAGTATCATTTTGCAAAAATATCAAACCGACGGGCAACAATATAATTCCGCCGAGGGTCAGTAACGATTTGAAATTATGCATTTTAAAAGTGTAGGAACTAATGTACCGCGCAATGGCCAGCGAAGTCGCCATCTTCATAAATTCGGACGGTTGAAGCGATAAACTTCCAATCTGAATCCACGATCTGGCACCGTTAATTTCAGTCCCGATGACAAGTACCAACAAAAGCACCAGAATGACAAAGATGTATATCGGAAAGGCGAATGACACAAAAAATTTAGAGTCAGTATTGATCATCAGCATGGCAATAAAAATCGCTGCGAAAATCCAGATTAGCTGTTTCCCGTATTGTTGGCTGAAATCGAAAATACTTTTGTGTTCTTCATTGTAAACAGCAGCATAAATATTTATCCAGCCAATGAACATCATTGCCAGGTAAATGGATACTGTGATCCAGTCGATATTTGCCCAAACGTTGTTTCTATTTGGCACGGTTGCTTATTTTTTAACTTGAATTACATTCATTAAATCTGTTTCAATCAATCTCTGCTCCAGCTCTTTTCGGCTCGGAGCAATCGAATCATTCATGAATTTCTCGATGATCAATCCGGCAATTGGAGCCGCATAAGTAGCCCCAAACCCGCAATTTTCAATGTAAACGGCAATGGCGATCTTTGGATTTTGGCGAGGGGCAAAAGCCACAAAGACAGAATTATCAGCTCCATGCGGATTCTGCACTGTACCAGTTTTACCGCAAATCACAATATTATCCTGATGAACCGTTGCTCTCATTGTCCTGGTTTCATCAATTACGGCCTGCATTCCTTCTATTATCGTTTCGTAATATTCAGGATTGATATCGGTAACTTTTTTCTCGTACGGCAACTCAAGAAATACCCGGTTTGTATCCTGAATGGCTTTTACGACATGAGGAGTAATATAATATCCATGGTTGGCAACGGTGGCAGCCATATTTGCCAACTGAAGCGGCGTAACCAGAATTTCGCCCTGCCCGATGGCCAATGAGCGAATGGTAAGTGCATTCCATCTGTTGTTGTGAATTTTGTCGTAGTATTCTACTTCCGGAATATTTCCTTTTACTTCGGATGACAATTCAGTACCAACCCTTTGAGCAAACCCAAAAGTTAAAACATGGTCGCGCCACGCCTGATAACCTTCTTCCGGCGTTCTTGAATGATTGATGATATTTCGGAACAAGTTCCAGAAGTATGAATTACACGATTCACGGATACCTTCGCGCATGGCGAGCGGACTAACATGGTTGTGCGTACATTTGATAGGTGTTGAAGCTTGTCCTGAACAGGAGAACCGATCAAACGGACTTATCGCATGTTCCTGAAGGGCAATCAGGGCATTCACCAATTTAAAGGTTGATCCGGGTGGATACCTACCAATAATTGCACGGTTCCACATTGGTTTGTTGACTGAATCGCGATCGAGAACACCATAATTGATGCCCCTTTGCCGCCCAACAAGCAAATTAGGATCATACGATGGAGCACTAACCATCACCATTATTTCACCGGTCGATGGTTCGATGGCAACAACAGCGCCTCTTTTATTGGTCATCAGTAACTCCGCATAAGCCTGAACTTTCGCATCGAGACCTGTGAGTAAATTCTGGCCCAAAATTGCAATTGTATCTGACGCACCGTTGTTGTATTTCCCTTTGAAGCGGTTGTGAACATCCACCATAAAATTGTTCACGCCTTTAATTCCGCGAAGTTCTTTCTCGTAAGCTTTTTCCAAACCACCAACGCCGATATAGTCGCCCGATTTGTAATAGCTATCCTTTTCTATTATTGACTGATTGACTTCACCCACATATCCTAAAACCTGGGCAGCGCTTTTGCTGGGATACTCACGTAAGGTTCTGGATTGAGTGAAAAAACCTGGGTATTTGTAAAGTTTCTCCTGAAGTGGCGCATAAATTTCCGGAGAAATTTGCCCGACAACAATAGATGGTTTGTAATGTGAATACTGTTTAGCTCTTTTTAGTGCATCTCTCAAATCTTGTCTCTCCATTAGAACAATACTACACAAAGCTGTTGTATCAAATGGCTTGACTTCCCTTGGGACAACCCATAAGTCGTATGCAGCTTTATTGTAAACCATCATTGCCTTATGCCGATCGTAAATAAATCCACGCGCCGGAAATACAGTCACTTTCCGAAGCACATTCCTGGTAGCAAATTGCTTGTATGTACTATTGGTAATTTGTATCGAAAAGAGCCGGAGAACAAATATTGCCGCTATTGCCAGCATTATTCCGGCAATGATATACCTGCGTTTCGAGAAAGTATCCACCTACTCTACATTTTTAAAAAGGATGAACTGACTGGCCAGAATAATCACAATAGAGAAAACACTGCTGAGGATAGCCCGAAGTAAAGTGTGGAAAAATCCTACAAATGAAAACGCCTCAGCATAAAAGAGGAACAGATGGTGAACCAGAACTGCGATTACTGTATATTTCAGGAAACTAGCAAAACCCAACTGTTTCATATTGGGTGTGTTTCCTTTTTCTATGATCTCGCGTGAAGAAATCAGGCTTGCAATTCCGGGTCTGAGAAAACCGAGCAAAACAGTTGCTCCGGCATGAACTCCGGGAGTATTGTTAAAAATGTCGATCGAAAGGCCCAATAGAAAAGAAAGGCCCAGCAGAAGGTATCCAGGAATTGTAAAAGGCAACAGCAGAATAAACAAAATGTAAATATACGGATTGACAAATCCACTGAATTGTATGTTATTCAGGATCAGTACCTGAATCAAAACAAGTACCACAAACATGATCACATATTTACCGAGATCTTTTATCATTCTCCCACGTTGTTTGATTCCAGTTTTTTCAATTCTGCCTGCTTGGTATTTTGAACCACCTCGACGTATTTCAAAGTTTTAAAATTGGTTGATAGTTCAACCTTAATGTTGTAGAAATTCGTTCCACTTTGAACATCAACCTTTTTAATCGTCCCGATCATGATTCCTTCAGGAAAGATACCCGAATTTGAACTGGTAACAACCGAATCACCTTGGCTTACCATAACATTAAACGGTATTTCCTTCAGATCGGCGGTATTGTAGTGTTCACCATCCCAAACCAATGCACCTGAATAGTTATTTTTGGTAATCTTGGCCGAGATACCCATCAACCTCTTGTTTAGCAGCGACAATCCGGTTGAGTAGTTAGGCGAAACATTGGTAATTACTCCAACCACCCCATCAGCACAAATGATGCCCATATCGGGTTTGATACCTTGTCTCGAACCTTTGTTAAGGGTAATGTAGTTGAATTGTTTATTGACCGAATTGCTGATCACTTTTGCTGAAGTGAAAATGTAGGCCGGCGCCTCAACAGTGTCGGGCCTGTTTACCGGATATTTTTCCTGAAGTGCAATCCGAAGCTGTAACTGTTTGTGCAGCGACGCATTTTCAGCAGCCAAACGCGCATTGGTGCGGCTCAAACTGAAATAGTCGTCGAAATGACTGAACCTTTCATAAACAGCCCCGGCGAAGTTATTGCTTGAATTAAAGAATGTTACCCGTTGGTAATTATTGAAACTAACAATCAAAACCAATGAAATGGCTTCGAGTGCCAGAAACATCATCAAAAAATAATTTCGTAATAAGAAACGAAATAAACTTCTCATCAGCTGGAAGGTTTACCCCTTCCTTTTCAGAATTATCTGATAAGGAAAGAGAATTTATTTACATTCTTAAGTGCGATACCTGTTCCGCGAGCCACTGCCCTTAAAGGATCTTCAGCAACATGAAACTGGATATTGATCTTGTCTGAAAACCTTTTGGCCAGGCCGCGAAGCAATGCACCACCACCAGCCAGCCATATCCCACGGGCAACAATGTCGGCGTACAGTTCAGGAGGTGTTTGTTCCAGTGCACTGAGAATAGCTGTCTCAATTTTATTGATCGATTTTTCAAGACAATGAGATATTTCCTGATAAGAAACCGGCACTTCAATCGGGAGGGCAGTCATTTGATTCGGGCCCTGTATAAGATAGTCTGCAGGCGGATTGTCGAGCTGCGACAAAGCCGATCCCACATTGATTTTTATTTCTTCAGCAGTACGTTCACCAATTTTAATGTTGTGCTGGTGACGCATATATTCCATAATATCGGCTGTCAGGTCATCGCCTGCAATACGAATCGATTTGTTGGTAACCAAACCACCAAGTGAAATTACTGCAATTTCGGTAGTACCTCCACCGATGTCAACCACCATGTTTCCTTCGGGCGCTTCAACATCAAGGCCAATACCAATTGCTGCTGCCATTGGTTCATAAATCATATATACATCGCGGCCTCCGGCATGTTCGGCCGAGTCACGCACTGCACGAATCTCAACTTCGGTTGAGCCTGAAGGGATACAAACTACCATACGCAACGATGGTGAAAAAAACCTTGATTTGGGGTTCATCATCTTAATCATTCCCCTGATCATCTGCTCAGCCGCGTTGAAGTCGGCAATAACACCATCACGTAAGGGGCGGATGGTTTTAAGGTTCGAATGGGTTTTCCCCTGCATTTGGCGCGCTTTTTCGCCAATAGCAATCAGCTTTTCTGTTTTGAGGTCGATGGTTACAATCGACGGTTCGTCAACTACGATCTTATCGTTGTGGATAATTATCGTATTGGCGGTTCCAAGGTCGATGGCAATTTCCTGGGTTAAAAATGAAAACAATCCCATTTGTAAGTATGTTTTTCTAAATTTATACTAAATACAACTGACCGGTTGTACATTTCAAATTAATGTTTGAAATGTCGGGTGCCGGTGAAAACCATTGCAATACCGAATTCATCGCAAGCGGCAATTACTTCTTCGTCGCGAATACTTCCTCCAGGTTCTACAATGTATTTGATTCCGAATTCGTTGGCAGCCTCAATGCTGTCGCGGAACGGGAAGAAAGCATCTGAAATAAGAACTGAATCTTCAATCCTTATACCTTGTTTTAGGTTGAAACGTGGAATTGTCAACTGGCGCAGACTATCGAGACGGTTGGGTTGTCCCATTCCTGCCCCTGTCAACCAGAAAGATCCATCCTGATTTTGAGTCACCAATGCAATGGCATTGCTTTTCAAATGCTTACAAGCTGTTATACCAAACTTCGACAAATTCATTTTATTGCTGTCGAATTCTATTTTTGTCACGTTCTTAAATTCTGTTTCCAACCCTTCGTCTTCATCCTGAATGAGTAATCCTCCACTGATGGAGCGGTAAAGTTTTTCTCCGGCTATTTCAGGTTTAACTGGGGTTGACATCACTCTCAGGTTTTTCTTTTTGCTTAAAACCGCGAGTGCTTCGGTAGTATAATCAGTAGCAATAATGATTTCGACAAATCGTTTGTCGAACCATTCAGCGATTGTTTTATCGACTGGACCTGTAAAGCAAACAATGCCTCCGTAGGCGCTCACAGGATCACCGGCCCATGCCAGTTCGAGCGATTTCATGATATTGTCGGTAACAGCCAATCCACATGGATTGAGATGTTTGACTACCGAAACGGCGACTTTATTGTCTAAATGCGTAACTGAATGAAAAGCATCGCTGGCCGATTTCCATGCAGCATCGGCATCGAGCATATTGTTGTACGAAAGCGCTTTGCCTTGCAAAACCTGCGCATTGGCCAAAGTAATGTCGGAATTTGAATTGTTGAATTTGAAGAAAGTAGCTGCCTGATGAGGATTTTCGCCGTATCGCAAAACATGACCATTGTTTACACTGATACGCGCTTCTTCTTTTCCCTTATTGAAATAATTAAAAATAGCGCTGTCGTAATGAGATGAGGTGGCGAAGGCCAGACGGGCGAATTCTTTACGGTCGCTTAATGAAGTAGCACCATCCTTTTCGTTCAGGATATTATATAAGATATCGTACTGTGTGCGTGACGACACGATGACCACATCGTTGAAATTCTTGGCAGCGGCACGAATCAATGAAATGCCACCGATATCAATTTTTTCAATTATATCTTCTTCTGAGGCACCTGAAGCAACCGTTTCTTCAAATGGATATAAGTCAACAATAACAAGGTCGATTTCAGGAATTTCGTATTTGGCAATTTGTTGCTGATCACCGGCATTGTCTCTGCGGTTAAGGATTCCGCCGAATACTTTTGGATGAAGGGTTTTTACACGTCCGCCTAAAATGGAAGGATAGCTGGTAAGTTCTTCAACAGCGATAACGGGGGTTCCTAATTCTTCAATAAATGATTGTGTTCCTCCAGTTGAATAGATCGTTACATTTAGTTCGTTCAATCTTTTTACGATCTGATCCAACTTATCTTTGTGATACACTGAAATTAAGGCAGATTTAATCTTTTTCAAGTCCTTCATCTATAATCCTTTTGAAATTAGGGCTCAAAGATAATAAAACACCTTGATTCTTTTTCGTCAAAAACCGCTTAATTAAGCTTATAGTAACAATGAATTTTAATATTATTTAAACAGATTCTGTAATCATTTCAGAATTCTGTAACTAATTTTTCAGGTTCAGAATTGTATATTTACTTTTCAAATCGGAAGATATGCTGTTAACCAGATTAATTATTGAAAGTTTTTCATTTGCCTTTAATTCTCTTCGGGGGAATAGACTAAGGACATTTCTTTCGCTGTTGGGAATCACCATTGGCATTTTTGCCATTATTTCCGTTTTTACGGTCATCGATTCGTTGGAACATTACATCAGAAACAGCTTGAATTCATTGGGAAGTAACATGGTTTACATTCAGAAATGGCCGTGGACTCCTCCTGAAGGCGAGTCTGAATATCCGTGGTGGAAATATCTGAACCGTCCGGTTCCAACAATGGAAGAATCAGAAGAATTGGTTCGCAGGTCAAAAAATATTGAAAACGCAGTTTACTTTTTTGGGTTCAACCGCACCGTACAGTTCGAAACCAGTAAAGCCGAAAATACTGAAGTACTTGCCACTACCCACGATTTAATTGATACCTGGAGCCTTGAAATTGAAAAAGGACGGTATTTTACCGAGTCGGAATCAGCTTCAGGAGCCAATATTGCCATTCTTGGAAGTGAAATCGCCACCAAGCTTTTTGGTCAGGTGAACCCAGTTGGCAAAACGATTAAAATTCAGGGTTACCGGTTTCTGGTTGTTGGTGTTTATGTCAAGAAAGGAACAGATATGTTTGGGACCAGTATGGACAAACGGATTCATATTCCGGCGGTGTTCGCTATGAACATGGTGGACATCCGGGACCGCGACCAGGGACAAACGATCAATGTAAAAGCCAAGCCAGATGCCGATCCTGATGAATTTACTGCCGAACTTGCAGGAATTATGCGATCGTTGCACCGCCTGAAACCAATGGAAGATAACGACTTTGCCATCAACGAAGTCAGCTCGATTTCGAAACAGTTCGATACATTTTTTAAAGTGTTCAATTTTGCCGGATGGATCATCGGCGGGTTCAGTATTTTGGTGGGCGGTTTCGGAATTGCCAATATCATGTTCGTATCGGTGAAAGAACGGACCAAAATCATCGGAATTCAGAAAGCACTTGGCGCGAAAAAGTACTTCATCCTGCTTCAGTTTATATTCGAAGCAGTCGTATTGTCGATGGTTGGAGGTATATTGGGGCTAATCCTTATATTTATTGCCACCACCATTTTTAGCTATGTGGCCGATATGTCCATTGCTATGACACTGGCCAACATCATGCTGGGATTGACCATTTCGGGAGTGATTGGCGTATTGGCGGGATTTATTCCAGCTCTCTCTGCCTCCCGACTCGACCCGGTGAATGCCATGAATAGTGTTTAGGCAATGATAACCTTTCTGGTTTATAACTTAAAGACAGGACTTGCAAGAGAACAGTTCTTTCATCTGTTTCCATCCTAAAAAAATGAACAAACTATTTATAGTCTTTTTAATCATATTCCCGATTCGATTATTTGCTCAATCAATTTCCGGAAAGGTTTTAGATACATTGAATAAGCCAGTCAAAGGAGCTTCTGTGTATATTGAAGGCACATACATTGGTGCAGTAGCAGATACGAATGGTTATTTTAAATTTGATGTGCATCAATCAATAAAATATCCAATCTTATTAAATGCAGCACTTCCAGGTTATTTTAAAGTAATAACAAAACTGAAGCATTTGCCAGATTCTGCCTTGGTTATCAGGCTAACAGAAGAACCTATGAGATTCATTGACGAAGGCTGCTGGTTTGTTCCTGGTTCATATATTGGATTAATTTATCATTACAATTATCCATCATTGCCTTTTGGGGGCGGACTCCGGTTTTCAAGAACTCGTTTATATTTAATGGAGTTTGATTATTCAAAATACAAAACCAATACTAATTTGTTTTTCACCGTTTTTAAAACCTATAGATTAGATCATAATTGTATCCCAAAAACTTTTGGTTTTTCGATCTTCAAAAGAAATACAGATTTAAACAGTTACTTGATTTTTGATTCAGAATGGAATACAAATTTGTTTAATGTACATATACTTTCAGGACTAGATTATTTGTTTTTAAAAAGTCAGAATGACAGCAGTAATTCAATAGGCTTGAAAGTTGGAGTAATAAAGAATTTCAGAAGAATAGATTTTAAAATTGTGGATAAGTACTTTGGGAAATACAATTTTCTGAACATCAAATTGTCAAGAGATTATAGATTATTAAACTTAGGAATTGAATACAATCGCATATTAAAAAACAATGAATTTGGCTTTACTGTTATGTACAAATTAAGAGTTTAATTCAATTCGAAATAATCGAGAACCATTTCACCATAAAAAAAATGCACTTATGTCAAAAATTCACCGAAAATCAGACACGTGCCTAAACTGCAATACCTTTCATCAGCTTAACGCTTACACTTCTGGCAGTTATCTATGGATTTTTAGCCTATACATGAAAAATTTATTGAAAATTATAAGCATCCTTCTGGTTTTCGCAACCGGATTAACTGTTTCGGCACAACAGACTCTTCAACTGACAGAAACCGGACTTAACGTGGCGCTTGAAAAATCGAAAGCTGAGCACAAACCCGTGTTTTTCATGTGCTATGCGAGCTGGTGTCCGCATTGCAATGCGATGAGAAAAAATATTTTCACCGATCCTTCCGTCGCCGATTTTTACAATCAACACTTTATTTGTGCCGCGCAGGACATGGAAAAAGGCGAAGGTATTGAACTTCATGAGCGATTAAAAATTGAATCGTATCCCACATTTATTATTTTCGACAGCGACGGAACAACTCTTTATCGCATGACGGGTGAATTTAAAGCGCCCGGGTTTATCCAGGAGGGCATGAATGCACTTCAGCCTGAGAAGCAATTACCCAATCTGAAACAGCAATTTGAAAACGATGTAAGCAATCCGGACAAATGCTTCCTTTACCTGAGGGCGCTCAAAAAGGGAGGATTGGATTTTTCGGCGATGGTTAAAACCTATTTTGCCACTCAAAGCGAAAAACAACTGTTGACCGAAATGAACTGGATGATTATTTCCAACGGAATAACGGATATCAATTCGCGCGAATTTCAATTTGTACTGAGCCATCAAAAGGAATTTGCATCACTTGCCTCGCCCGAAAGAGTTGAGCGAAAGATTATTTACCTTGTAAAGGAACTGCTCAATCCATTGGTAATGGCAAAAGATACTCCGAACTACACGATTAAACGTGAGCCGGCAGCAGCTATTCACATTTACAAAGTTGACTCTCTCCTGTTCACCTTCGATGTCATGCTTTATGAAACGACTGGTAATTGGAATGCCTATAAAAAAGCAACCCTGGCATCGGCGGAAACTTACGCATGGAACGATTTTTCGCAACTCAATACAATAGCAGGTAATTACCTGAAGAACATTTCGGATACCAGTGCGCTGACACAAGCAGTGAAATGGGCGAAGCGGTCGTTGGCGTTGAACGACGAATACGACTCCTGCCTTTTATGTGCAAAACTTTATCAGGAATTGAACGACCGCCAGAATGCCATTCTAATGGTGCAAAAAGGAAAAAATATAGCGTTAAAATATGGCTGGGACTATACCGAAGCCGACAAACTATTGAAAGAACTACAATAAAAATTACTCCTGTTCCCCTATCAACCGTGTAATCATCTCAAATTCGGCAACGCCCATTTGCTCGGGGCGCTTGTCGAATATCGGATTGGCTTTAAGTTCATCGTTGTGAATCATGCTTCCAAGCGAGTTGCGCATGGTTTTGCGGCGCTGGTTAAAGGCCATTTTCACAACACTTTTAAAAAGCTTTTCATCGCAGTTGAGGTGTTCCGTTTGGTTGCGGGTAATCCTGATTACACCCGATTTTACTTTGGGTGGTGGTGAAAAAACATCTTCGTTCACCGTAAAAAGGTATTCAATGTTATAAAATGCCTGAAGTAAAACACTTAGAATTCCATAAGCTTTTGAGCCGGGACCGGTAGCCAGGCGTTCTGCTACTTCTTTCTGAAGCATTCCAACCACTTCAGGAATCTGATCACGGTGTTCGAGTACCTTAAAAAATATCTGCGACGAAATATTGTAGGGGAAATTACCAATGATGGCAAACGGTTCGGTAAAAAGCTGATCAAGGCGCATGTGTAGAAAATCAGCCGAAATGATTCGTTCCTTTAATTCAGGAAAATGTACATTCAAATAATCAACAGATTCGCGGTCAATTTCGACAGCGTAGGTTTCGAACGAACTCTTTTTCAGGAGATACTCAGTAAGCACACCCATTCCGGGACCAATTTCCAATACTTTGCTCACATTGTTGGCCTGCAAACTGTCAACAATTCGCTGCGCGATTGTTTTGTCATTCAAAAAGTGTTGTCCCAGATTCTTCTTTGCCCTAACTGTCGCCATATTATGATTCTTTTTATATAAAATCCGTCGGCTAAAAGCCAGACGGCAAAGGATATTCCTTCGATCTGCATTTTCGTTCATTCAGTCACAAAGACACTTGTAGCTGTTTAAATTTTCTCCGGAGGAGATGAATATCAATAGAAAAGGTTCATCATGAAACCGGATTTCCCGTAGGGAATTAATCGATTTTATATTAATGTCCTAACGGACAATCTATTTATTCGTAATTGTATTCTATTGACATTAATGCCCTCCGGGCAAAACACAATATTTTAACAGCCATTAAGTTTCATAAAACAAAAAATTCTCTCTTTGCTTTTCTTTGAGCCATTGTGTCTTTGTGGCATTCCCTTTTAATTTTTTAAATTGTTAACAAAATTCAGCCTGAATTAAAACAAATCTGTATTTTTGCCCTGATAGCTGGAAGTTCGGGAATAGTACCAATTGAAAATGCTTAGCCGAATTTCCGAAGCAAAAGTACTTTAAAAACATTTTGGAATGCTCACTACTTTCCAAATCAATAAATAAAAGAAATTGAAACAAAATTTACTGAAAACCCTCAAATTCATTTCTTTCTTTTTACTCGGAATCCTTATATTCTGGTATGTATATAGAAAGCAGGATTTCAACCAAATCAAAGGTAGATTGACTACCGATGTCAATTATTTTTGGATATTTGTTTCGCTCTTTTTAGGATTACTGAGCCATATCAGCCGAACTATTCGTTGGAAACTAATGATAGAATCGCTCGGTTATAAACCTAAAATTCTGAATACTTTTTTGGCTGTGATGATTGGCTACTTGATGAATCTTGTTTTACCCAGAATGGGCGAAATTTCGAGATGTGGCGTATTGACACGTTATGAGAAAATTTCGTTTACTAAGTTAATTGGTACTGTAGTTTTAGAACGGCTGATTGATGTGCTAATGTTACTTATTTTACTGCTTATAGTTATCTTCACTCAATTTAGACAAATATTGGAATTTCTGAAAAATAATCCCGGAGTTCAAGAAAACTTGGAAAAAGTAATTTATTCTCCTTTATTGATCATTGGCCTGTGTGTTATTTTTGCCATTCTTTTGATTTTTCGCAATAAAATTCTGCAAAGTGCTCTTGTGAAAAAGTTAATGGGTTTTATACATCAGTTTGGGGAAGGACTCCGTAGTATCAGAAAAATGAAGAAAAAAGGAGCATTTATCTTTCATTCTTTATTTATCTGGTTTTTGTATTATTTGATGTTGTATTGCGTGTTCTTTTCCTTTGGGTTCACTTCTCATTTATCTCCTTTGGCAGGACTAACTGTTTTTGTATTTGGTAGTTTTGGGATGGTTGCACCTGTCCAAGGTGGTATTGGTCCTTGGCATTTTATGGTTATTGAAGGATTGGCTCTTTATGGAGTCCAACGAATTGACGGGCAATTATTTGCATTAATTGCTCACACTTCTACTATGATTATGCTGTTAGTTTTTGGCCTGATTGCCCTGCTGGTATTGCCATTTGTCAATGAGAGAAGCGGTAAAGAAGTGAGTGATCAGGAGCAATTGCAGTAAACAGTCGCAGTGGTTAGTGATCAATGAATACAGAAAGAATAAATTGTTAGACTCGCGAAACAAATAAACACTTTGAACACAAATTTTTACATAGCCCGAAGGATATTTTCAGCGAAGGAAAACAGGAACAACCTGTCGCACCGGATTGTGAATATTGCCTTGTTCGGCATTGTATTGGGATTGGTGGTACTCATTTTGTCGGTAGCCATTGTTACCGGGTACAAGTCGGAAGTTGGCCGTAAAGTAATCGGGTTCGGTTCTCACCTGCAGATTGTCAATCTCGATGCCAACCAATCATTCGCAACCACACCGATCAGTCAAAATCAACCTTTTCTGGAAGAACTCAAGAAAATTGATGGCATTCGCCATGTACAGATATTTGCCACTCAGCCGGGTATTATCCGCACCGATGAAGAAATTCATGGAGTCGTTCTGAAAGGAATCGGCCCCGATTTCGACTGGTCATTTTTTCAGGAAAACAAGGTCGCAGGAGAGCCATTTCAGGTTCAGGACACGATCAGGAATAACAATGTTTGGGTATCGAAACAAATGGCCGATTTGCTGAAACTTAAACTGGGAGACGACCTTTTCATGTTCTTTATTGACCAGACAGAATCGGTCCCGCGACAACGAAAATTCAAGCTGGCCGGCATTTACAAAACCAGTCTCGAAGAGTTCGACCGCATGTTTGTGCTTGTTGATATCAACCACATCCGCAAGCTGAACAATTGGGCAAAAGATGAGGTAAGTGGTTTTGAAATTCTGGTAAACGATTTCAGAAAGCTACCTGAACAGGAAAAAGCCGTTAAAAATCTGCTATTAAGATATACCAACAAGAATAGACCGGTGCTACAGGTCGTAAGTATCAAAGAAAAATACAGGCATATTTTCGACTGGCTTAACCTGCTCGACATGAATGTTTGGGTGATACTCGCGCTCATGACTTTGGTTGCCGGATTCAATATGATTTCGAGCCTGCTGGTTATTATTCTGGAACGCACTCAAATGATTGGAATCCTTAAAGCCATTGGCACCCGCGATTGGAGCATCCGGAAGATATTTCTGTACTTTTCGGCAATGCTTATTCTGAAAGCTCTTTTTTGGGGCAACCTAATCGGAATCGGCATTTGTCTTATTCAACAATATACGCATATCCTGAAACTTGACCCAACTTCGTATTACCTCGAATATGTACCGGTAAACCTTAGCATTTTTTACCTTATTTTGCTGAATGTCGGTACCGTTGTAATCACCATGTTAATGTTGCTCCTACCCACTTATTTCATCACCAAAATTTCGCCTGAAAAGACCATCCGCTTCGAATAAGAAATGAAGGATTGATGGATCAAAGCATTGAATACAAACATTTGCCAGTTTAATTCGTTATTTTCGTAAAACATATTTTGCAATAATTCTTTGAATTGAGCATGAATTCAACCATTCTATTATATCTGAAAGAAACCTTACGCGGCAAACTACCGGGTGCCGAAGCGCATTACAAAATGCTTCCTCCCGGTCGTCGGTTAAAAAACAACGAGAGCGAAATTTCGACGATGAAACCCAGCAGTGTTTTGTTGTTGCTATTTCCTGAAGGTAACCAGATATTTACATGTTTAATCAAACGACCTTCAACAATGACACACCATCCGGGACAAATCAGTTTCCCGGGCGGAAAGGTTGAAAAAGAAGATTTTTCAGCAGAAATGGCCGCTTTGCGGGAAGCACGCGAAGAAGTAGGTATTGATCCGTCAACCATCGAAATTATTGGCAAATTGTCTGATTTATATGTTGAAGTCAGCAAATTCTCCATCCAGCCATTTCTGGCATGGGCCAATCAAAAACCTGAATTTAAAGTGAATGCAGGAGAGGTTGATGAATTAATTTTATTCCCGTTGAGCGATTTTGTAGCGAACGAAACAATTCTGGAAACCGAACTTGACACATTTACGGGTCCGCTTCTCGTAAGATATTACCCTTTCAATGGCGAAATAATCTGGGGAGCAACCGCCATGATCCTGTCCGAATTAATAGAGATTTTGAAAAAGCAGGGAAGTATTCAGTCGAATATTACAAAGCCCATATACGAAGAACTGGGAAACACCAGAGATGAGACAATTAAAAATTCAAAATTAATATTACGGGGTAAATTTTGATATAAAACTGTTTCGTACCTACGGCACTCCAGATATTACGGTTAATTGTTGTTCTACAAATATTTTGTGCCGCTGGCACTATTGCCTTTGCGATTTGTTGTGGTTTCAAAAAGCCCCAGCGGGGCGAAATATTTGTAGAAAATGAAAACAAATGAGGCTAACCGTCCGCGAGATGAAGTTGAACAAACCTTTGATATGAATTCGGACGGAACAGATAGAGCCTTCAAAAACAAGTTACATAAAAACAGTCTCAATAACCATTCAGTCGTTCAATTCGGTGTCTGAGCATGCAACAGTCGAAAGCTAATCGTAGAACGACCATGCAACGCCGATCCGGTAAGTCCGACGATAATAAGGATAATCGGGTGCTGAATAAAAATTATCACCCATAAATCCGGAGGCTACATTTATCAGTTTGAAGAAAATCCTGGTGCGTTTTAGTTTCAGGTTCACATGGAAATCGATGTAAGGATAATTACCGATTTTCTGTGAGCTCTGAAGGTAAAACCTGGCAGTTCCGGGCTGATAAGCATCGGCATAAAAGGAAGTATTGTAGTGGGTATCAACCCCAATTTGAGTGTGCATAACCTTCGACCACAGTGTTCTGTAATTTATACTTACAAACCCTGCCGCATCAGGCAAATGAATGTAGTGGTCGTTGCTTGCTTTCTGAACAAGTAGCTGAGTGCGTATCAACCAGTGTTTGCTTTCGAAATCCTTGTTCAGATACGCTGAAAGAATCATTAATTCGCTACCCGCCTGAGCAGGTAAAGCCTGTTCGTTGTTGTATATATAATTTCCTATCAATGAATAATTTAGACCAACAGTTGTACGGTACTGCTGCGAACGAATGCTTCCCTTTATGGTCAGTTCATTGATGTTTGAAAAATGGTTGTTCCATTCAAAATGGTTCGAATAAAAATACTGGTCAAAATAGTCAGGCACAAGAGTTTTTAAGGTACCTTCAATACGAAGGCTGGTCGTGTCCTTGCCAATTCTTAAAGGTTTATTGATGAACCCGGTCAATTCTGTCTGACCTGCGCGATACCCGGTAAGGTAAATTCTTCCGTTGGCTTCAAATTGCCAAAATTTTCCTTCATTTCTGAAGATTCCCCCGCCAACAAAGGTATTTGATTGTTTCAGCGGATAGTATTTCCCGGGAGTTGAAAACTTATACCAAAGCTGATCGTTGCCAATGTAGGCGCGCTTCCCGAATGTAAATTTCCGGTCGGGAGCCTCATAAAACTTGATCTGGAAAATATTGGTCAACCGTGAATAGCTCAGGCTATCGGTAACTATTGTATCGTTATAGGTATTCTTAAAGAAACTAGTGTCCTGAAGACCGTAGGTCAGCCTACGTTTATTGCCCGAATATTCAAGTTCATGAATAAATCCAACCCTTGGAATAAATGTATCAACCAAATACTCGGCACTGTCAGCTTCCACAGTTTTTCCTAAGCGATATTCGTTCGAAGTGTAAAAAGTGTTATTCTCAAGTTTATTTGACACGTCATCCAAATTTGTGATATAATCTTCGGTCTTCTTGTTGGGATCTGTCAACAACTGACCTGCCTGAATCCCTCCGTTTTCCTGGGTCAGAAGCCTATTAAAGATGACATTTGCATGAGATACAAAATTGTCGGATTTATAGGAGGTTGCAATTCCAATACTGTGATACTTATTCACCTGATAAGGATATTGCCCCTGCGATTTGCTCTGGTTATAAATGAATTCGAAGTTCAGCTTTTTATCCACATTTTGAGAATGAGTAACATTGAACCGTGTTTCATTCTTCACATTACTGTTTTCACTTTGAGTGTAATCGAGCAGTGAATATGGAGTTGTAGTATTAAAATAGTTGATCTGCGAAGGAGTAAGGGAATAGGCATCGAACGAACGTGCGAAATAAAAATCAGAATTGAATGTACGTTTAAAAAAATCGTTTGTCTGGTAAGCCCCACCATTGTTTCCGGTAAAATTATTACTGATGCTGAGCTGTTCAAAAGGCAGATATACCTGATAAAATGTAAGTGCTGTATCTAATTCTGAAGGGCTTATCCTTGACCCCTGATCTTTTAATTGCCAAACTTTTATTACAGAAGGAATCTTTGGTTTTTTCTTTTCGCTTTCTTTTTTCTTATCCTTGCCCGACTGGTCGGTTCCGGTATTTTGCCCTGTGTTTCCACCCATTGAGCCTCCCAAAGGTAAACCTTCTGGTCTGAATTGTGCATTGGCCTGAATAACAATCAGAAGAGCAGCTAAAACTATGTAAATGTATTTTCCAAACATGTCGGCGCAAAGATAATTAAATATGAAACCCCCGTCAATATTCGCTCCATAAAAGCAATGTAGATACAAAGCCTCAATATTTCAACTTGGGTTACCCCTGTAAATCAAACGGATATTTGGTTGAATTATGATTTTTATCTGCCCGAAAACCAATGTTTTTTCAATAAGTTTTCAACTATTTGTTGTTAGTTATTGTCGGGGTCGGAAAACATGAATCCACTTTTGTTTTCTTTATATTTGTTGCAAATTGAGATGTGATATGGTATCGAATTACGATGAAGGTTCAATAAAAACACTTGACTGGCAGGAACATATAAGGAAACGCCCAGGGATGTACATTGGCAAACTGGGCGATGGCTCGGCAAGTGACGACGGAATTTATGTTTTGCTCAAAGAAGTGGTTGACAACTCCATCGATGAATTTATGATGGGGAATGGAAAAAAGATTGAAGTGCATGTCAGCGACGAATTGGTTACCATTCGCGATTTTGGCCGTGGTATCCCGCTTGGAAAGTTGCTCGACGTAGCTTCGAAAATGAATACAGGTGCAAAATACGACTCCGAAGTATTTAAAAAATCGGTCGGATTGAATGGCGTTGGCATCAAGGCTGTGAATGCTTTGTCGAGTCACTTTTTAATCAAATCGTACCGCGAAGGAGAAGTAAAAGAAATCAACTTCAGCGAAGGGCTTCTGAAAGAGGAACAAGAGGTCACGACAACTGACCAGACCAATGGTACTTATGTTGCATTTATTCCTGATCTCAAAGTATTCAAGAGCTTTCATTATATCGATGATTATGTAATCAATATGATGAAAACCTATTCTTTCCTGAATGCCGGGCTTACAATGGAATTCAATGGAGAAAAATTTCATTCGAAAAACGGCTTACGCGATTTGCTCGAAGAATATCAGGAATCAGAATCGCTCTATCCGGTTATTCATCTAAAAGGCACCGACATTGAAGTAGCCATAACCCATGGAAATCAGTATGGCGAAGATTACTACTCGTTTGTAAACGGCCAGCATACCACCCAGGGTGGTACTCACCTGATTGCTTTCCGCGAAGCCATCGTTAAAACCATCCGCGACTTCTACAAAAAAGATTTCGATCCTTCCGACATCCGGGCTTCAATCGTGGCCGCCATCAGCATTAAAGTTGAAGAACCCGTTTTTGAATCACAGACCAAAACAAAACTTGGATCGAAAGATATTGGACCCAATGGGCCAAGTGTCCGTAACTTTGTGACAAATTTCGTTCAAAAAGAACTCGATAATTACCTGCATAAAAATCCGGATGTTTCCGAAGTGTTATTGCGAAGGATTCAGGAATCGGAACGCGAACGCAAAGCCATTTCAGGAATAAAAAAACTGGCAAAACAGCGCGCAAAAAAAGCCAACCTGCACAACAAGAAACTGCGCGATTGCCGGGTGCATTTAAACAGTTCCCACGAGGCACGCGAAAATTCCTCGATTTTTATCACTGAAGGCGATTCTGCGAGTGGTTCGATCACCAAATCGCGCGATGTGAATTTACAGGCCGTATTCAGCCTGAAAGGTAAACCACTCAACACTTATGGATTGAGCAAGAAGGTGGTTTACGAGAACGAAGAGTTCAACCTGTTGCAGGCTGCCCTGAACATTGAAGAAAGCATGGACGATTTGCGCTACAACAAGGTGATTATTGCTACCGATGCCGATGTTGACGGAATGCACATCCGCTTGTTGCTCATCACGTTTTTCCTTCAATTCTTCCCTGAAGTGATTCGGCAAGGACACTTATTCATCTTTCAAACTCCACTTTTCAGGGTTCGGAACAAAAAGGTAACTTACTATTGCTATTCGGAAGAAGAACGTGTTTCAGCCATTCAGAAACTTGGAAAAACTGCCGAAATTACCCGTTTCAAAGGGTTGGGCGAGATTTCTCCTGATGAGTTTAAGAATTTTATTGGCGCTGATATCCGTCTCGACCCGGTTCTGATGAAAAAACATGAATCGGTACCATTGATGCTTGAATTTTATATGGGGAAAAATACACCTGAACGTCAGGATTTTATCATTGATAATCTGTATGTTGAAAAGGATGTTATCTAATCGCTTTTCGAAAGTGAAGATCAGAATACTGAATGAATATTTGATTGCAAAGAGCAAAAATGATTGAAGAAAATACCAACAAGGAAGAATTCCAGAAGGAAGAAAAAAAAGATGGCATAACCTATTTGTCGGGAATGTACCAGCAATGGTTTCTTGATTATGCTTCGTATGTTATTCTTGAGCGTGCCGTTCCGTATGTTGAGGATGGATTAAAACCTGTTCAGCGAAGGATTTTACATGCAATGGATATGATGGACGATGGTCGCTTTAACAAAGTGGCCAACATCATCGGTCAAACAATGCAATATCATCCTCATGGCGATGCTTCAATTGGTGATGCACTGGTTCAGCTTGGACAAAAAGATTTACTGATTGATGCGCAGGGAAACTGGGGAAATATTCTTACAGGCGATGGTGCCGCTGCTCCACGTTACATCGAAGCCCGTTTGTCGAAATTTGCGCTTGATGTCGTTTTTAACCCGAAAACAACCAACTGGAAATTATCTTACGACGGACGTAACCGCGAGCCAATTGCACTTCCGGTGAAATTCCCTTTACTGCTTGCTCAAGGTGTCGAAGGTATTGCTGTAGGTTTGGCATGCAAAATCCTGCCCCACAATTTTATCGAATTGATTGATGCAGCTGTCGCCCATTTACGTGGTGAAGAATTTGAATTATATCCTGATTTTCCAACCGGCGGTTCAGGCGATTTTTCTCGTTACAACGACGGAATTCGGGGATCGTCGATTAAAGTCAGGGCAAAAATTGAGAAAAAAGACAGCAAAACGCTGGTAATTAATGAACTTCCGTTTGGCAGAACAACTTCCACGCTGATTGAATCTATCATTAAGGCAAACGATAAAGGCAAAATAAAGATCAGAAAGATTGACGACAACACTTCTGACAAGGTTGAAATACAAATTCATCTTATTCCCGGAATGTCGTCAGATAAAACCATTGATGCACTGTTTGCCTTCACCGACTGTGAAATCTCAATTTCGCCCAACAGTTGTATCATAGAGCACGACAAACCGAAGTTTATTGGTGTCAGCGAGATCCTGAGAATCAACGTAGATCAGACAGTGGCGCTTCTGAAACTGGAACTTGAAATCAAACGTGGAGAACTAGAAGAAGCCTGGCATTTTTCATCGCTCGAAAAAATATTCATCGAAGAGCGCATCTACAAAGACAAAGAATTTGAAGATTCAGCCAATATGGATGAAGCGATCGACCATATTAACATGCGTCTGATCCCATGGAAATCCAAACTAAAACGGGAAGTTACCCGCGAAGATATTTTGCGCCTGATGGAAATAAAAATGGCGCGAATCCTGAAATTCAATACCGACAAAGCCAACGATCATTTGCTGGCCATCGAAGCCGAAATTGAAGAAATCAACAAGAATATTGAAAACATTATTCCTTTCACCATTGCCTGGTACGAACGTCTTCGGTCAAAATATGGAAAAGGCCGGGAGCGCAAAACCGAAATCAGGAATTTTGAGAACATCGTTGCTTCAAAAGTGGTGGTTGCGAACGAAAAGCTCTATATTGACCGTGTTGAAGGATTTGTGGGAACCAGCCTTAAAAAAGCCGAATACATTTGCGACTGTTCCGACATGGACGATGTAATTGTTTTCAGGAAAGATGGAACCTATATCGTTTCCAAGGTTTCCGAAAAAGCATTTATCGGAAAAAATATCCTGCACGTGGCAATTTTCAAGAAAAACGACAACCGAACCATCTACAATGTGGTTTACCGCGATGGAAAAAATGGGTTCATTTTCATGAAGCGCATAGCTGTAACCGGTGTCACGCGCGACAAAGAATACGATCTGACCCAGGGAACACCAGGTTCGCGCATTTTGTATTTCAGCGAAAATCCGAATGGTGAAGCAGAAGTGTTGCGGGTTACCCTGAAACCAAAACCTCGCATCAAGAAACTCATTTTCGAGGTAGATTTCGGAGAATTGGCGATCAAAGGACGTGCGTCGATGGGCAATATTCTGACCAAGTTTGAAATTCATAAAATAGCGCTTAAGGAAAAAGGGATTTCAACGCTTGGTGGCCGCAAAATATGGTTCGACGAAGATGTACGGAGACTTAATTCTGACAATCGTGGTAAATACCTTGGTGAATTTTCAGGAGAAGATATGATTTTGGTAATCTATAAAAATGGGGAATACCTGATTTGCAACTTTGATCTATCGAACCATTTCAACGATGGAATCCTGCTCATCGAAAAATACAATCCTCAAAAAACACTTACTGCCGTTTATCTTGATGCAGAACAAGGCTATTATTACGTGAAACGCTTCCAGATTGACGAATCACAGAAAGAAGTTGGTTTTATTGGCGAATTTCCGGACAATAAACTGATCTGTTTTACCTGGGTAGGACATCCACGACTGGAACTTGAATTTGGTGGCAAAAATGATGGCCGTGAACCGGAAACAATTGATGATATAGCTGATTTTATTGGAGTTAAGTCATACAAAGCAAAGGGAAAACGTCTTTCGATCTATGAAATCAGCAAAATTACCGAACTCGAACCTGTAATTTCAGACGAGGAACCTATTGAAGAGAACGTTGAAGATGAAAAGAAACCTGACATCGTTATTCCTGATATTGAAGATATGTTGTTTGGAATCGACCAACCAAAAGATGGCGAAGAACCACCAAATCAAATGACACTGGAGTTTTAATACTTTTGCCTTTTCACTTTTGACTTGATCTATGAGAATATACTTAATCGGCTACATGGGAAGTGGGAAATCAACGTTGGGAAGATTGCTTTCCAAAAAATTAAACCTCGCTTTTATTGATTTGGATACATTTCTGGAAGAGAAATATTTTCGGACAATTCCACATATTTTTGCTGAAGAAGGCGAAGCCGGATTCCGCCTGAAGGAACAAAATGTACTGAAGGAAGTTTCAGCTTTCGATAATGTGATTGTAGCCACAGGCGGCGGAGCTCCTTGCTTTTTCGACAATATGGAAGTGATGAACAATACCGGTTTCTGTATTTTCCTTGATGTAGATACAGATTCGCTTGTCAACCGCCTTATTTGTGCCAAAACCGAACGCCCGATCATCAAAGGAAAATCGCCTGATGAGTTGCACAAATTCATTGATGGAATGATGTTGAAGCGTCGCCCCTTTTACGAAAAAGCGCACTATATCTTAAAAGGCAGCGAAATTACACCCGAACAGGTAATGGAACTATTGGGAAGTGAAACTTCAAATATTCAATAACTCAAACTAGAAATAAGAAACAAGAAAATCAAATCCGGTTAACATTATTAAGCAGTGAGAACTTGGAATTTGGAACTTGAAACCTGGAACTTTTATCATGATTGAAATTTGCGCATTGGCTTCGGGAAGTAACGGAAATTGCTATTATATTGGCAATGAACAGGATGCAGTATTGATTGATGCAGGGGTTTCGACAAAGAAAATTCTTCAACGTATGGACGAAGCGGGCTTGCTGTCTTCAAAAATTCGCGGCATATTTATTTCTCACGAACACAGCGACCACGTTCATGGAGTCCGTGTATTAAGCAAACGGCTGGGAATTCCGGCATGGTTTACCCAAGGCACGCTGAATTCGTTAAAGTTTGGTGAAGCGCCAGAACTGGTTCAGATCTTTACTCCTGAGAAACCGATTACTTTGTGTTCACTTACCATTCACCCTTTTCTGAAAAACCACGATGCTGCTGAACCTTGTTCCTTTAGGATTGAACATGACGATTGGCACATTGGAGTTTTTACCGATATCGGTGAAGCTTGTTCAAGAGTCATACAACACTTGCGTAAATGCCATGCCTTGTTTATTGAAACCAATTACGATGAGAAAATGCTCTGGGATGGCGGATATCCGTATCATTTGAAACGCAGGGTTGCTTCCGCAGTAGGGCATTTATCGAACGATCAAGCCTTCGAATTGATTCGCGATCATGCCGGACCCGAATTGGTCCATGTTTTCCTAAGCCACCTTTCAGGAGAAAACAACCGACCGGAAATCGCGGAAGAGTGTTTTAAAGCTTTATCCGACCGGTTTTCAGTTCATCTTACTTCCCGACATACGTTTAGTTCATTGTGCCGCTTGCGGTAAAATTCAAATAAATATCAACTTCAAATAAGTTTCGCATCCGAAATCCGGCTGGTTAATCCTGACAACCGACTATATTTATTCTTTATCAAATCAATTTTATTGCAATAATCAGGATAAGAGCCTTGATGGATAGATAGTTCTTTCAGGTCTTTTAAAACTTTGATTGCTTCATCATAAGCCTTGGAATTTTTATCAGCGATAAGTTGATATACTTTTGTCCAGTAGTCGTTTTGGTGCAATTTGAGGTCGTTCATCTTTTGCAGGTACGCTTCTTCCTTTTCTTTTTTCTTCTTTATCTTTCTTCCTTGCCTTATCCCTTCAACTCTTTTGGCCAATTCGCCAACAGATCTTCTATTGCTTTCCTGAACAATCGAATGATTAGGCCCTGATAATTCTTTTAACCGATTTCTAAGCTTTGCACTTAATAAAGCTTCGTTATTAAGTAACCGTACAAGGAATTCGTGCTTTTCAGACTCAGATAATTTCTCAATATAACATTCAGTCCCAGTGGTTTTTTCATCAATTAAAGATGGACTATTTTCAATAGCAGCAACTATATAATCCTTGTCAATATCGAAGATCTCAATAAAGTCATGCAATGCACCATTCAGTTCAGATAACTCTATTGGAACGGGTGGCTCCAATTGATTTTCATCGGAATTACCCCATTCATTTTCAATTGCGGCAATACTGTTTTTTAGCCAGATTAAATACAACGAACGATAATCCCCATTCATGATATCTTCCCGTAAAGAAACCAATGATGCAAGCCATCCTTCACCATCTATCCATCTACCACCTTCCTCTTCTGAAAATGATAATTCCAGGATAAAACAATTCGATTTTTCAATCATTTTCAATCCATCTTCAATGCAATATTGTTTGATTCGGTCAACTTCGAAAATTTCCTTTGGAAACTTAAAAATGAGCCGGACCGTACCCCAATTTGAAATGTAAAACATAGCATCGAAATACTTCTCAACAACGCTAACCTCATCTTTTGGAAAATCTCCATAGCTATAGGTGAAAATAGCCCCTGTATTTGTTGGGTTTGTCCGACTTGACCAAGTCCCAATTTGGTTTTTATCTTCTTTCGAAAGTGGTTTATCTATCGATTTAAATTCATAGAATTGATATTCGCTCATGCCGTATGATATTGATATTTTGTAAGTTAATGAAGAAATTTTATCACTTTCTGATTCTTCCTGATAAATGATTGTTCAATAGTTTTATTGCAATTAAATAAAAATATTTTGTCATTGATATCTGTTTGTTCCGATATATACTGCACAAGTTGCTGATAATCCTTGTTCCCTTTTAAGTTATCTATCAACTTATTGTTTCGAATTAGCCAATCCATTTCTTCATCGCCCAAGCTTGTGTAAGATGATGCCAATAAATCTGTCTGTTCGTTGTAAAAATGAAATGATATGGATCTTTTGCTAATTAACAAACTAAATAACATCTTAACATTTGGATGGATTGGATCTAATTGTAGTTTTAAGATTTTATCTGAATCAAAGAGCAAGTGTATTTCTATCAGGTAAATATTTTGGGCGAGATTAAGCATCCTGAATTTTAGATCAGGTTGTGGTAAACTTAATGGTGTGATACTGTAATGCTTTAAATCATTTGAGGAACAAGTTAATAGCAGTCCACCGATTAGGTCATCATTAAATAAAGCAGAACATGGAAAAACATTATTGATTGGTAATTTCTTGAAAGATTTGTATAATTCATAAGGAAAAGCTACTTTAATTTTATTTCCATTTTTCATAGATGCTCCGTATATCGTTTTAATTGATGTCTCGAAGTAAAAGTAAACAATGAACTTTAATCCTGAACTTTTTAGTGCATAAAAAACTCCATCCCATTAAAGGAATGGAGTTTCAAAAGAATGGCGACGACCTACTCTCCCATCCGCCAACTGGCGGACAGTATCATCGGCACTGGCGGTCTTAACTTCTCTGTTCGGAATGGGAAGAGGTGGAACCCCGCCGCAATAGTCACCTAAAGCTTTCATGGTGGCTTACGCATTAACACCAAAACCCAGCCACTAGTGCCTATTTGCAATCGGCACTTTTTAGTAAGGGATTTGTAATTCCATATATCCAATTACTGATGACTTTGGGAAGAATCTCATTTAATAAAAGCAAGACGCACAAAAATGATTAAATTTGTAAAAACTAACAAATTATGGAATTTGAGTGCGACGAGAATAAAAACAAATCGAGCAAACAAAAACACGGTATTGATTTTAATGATACCAAAGAAGTTTTTAAAGATGAAAATAGTGAGATAGCTCATGATTTGCGGAAAGACTATGGCGAAGATCGTTGGAAAATAATTGGCAAAACATACGTCAGCATTATATCTGTTATTTATACAGTGCGCAATAAAGTCATCCAAATAATTTCAGCAAGAAAAGCAAGTATTAACGAAAGAGACGAGTATAACAATAAATAAGACCGAGCAATGAAAAACAAAATAATAAATCAACATGATGCAATAAAATTAATTGAAGCAGGCGAAGATATTTCAGCATATCAAGTTGTATTCAACCAAGAAAAGATAGAAGCATTGCAAGCCATTCTTCTGGGAAGAAACAAAATTGATGTTCCCTCAGAACTGATATTTTACGATGACGATGCTATCGATTATACAGATGACCCAGACATTACCGATAAAGATTTTGAAACAGGAGAACTTATCTGGAACATAAAGACATCCTTGCCAATTGATAAGGATATAAAAGATTGGATTAAAAAAGAGAAAATTGATGTAGATAAATTACTTTCAAAGCTGATGCGGAATTTTTACGAAACAGTAAAAGATTTCCCCAAAAAGGCAGCATTATAATTGATAAAAAGAATTATCAAAGAATTTTTCATAGTAATTGTGATCCATATTGAACTTGCCTGATATAGAATATCTAACTTGGAAGATTTAAAACTAAAAAAACTCCATCCCAGTAAAGGAATGGAGTTTCAAAAGAATGGCGACGACCTACTCTCCCACAACAATGTGCAGTACCATCGGCGCTGGCGGTCTTAACTTCTCTGTTCGGAATGGGAAGAGGTGGAACCCCGCCGCAATAGTCACCTAAAGCTTTTATGGCTTACGTAAATAACACCAAATATTTTTATTTTAGATTCAAGTATCAGGATTCAAGTATCAGGATTTTTTACTTCTGACTTCCGTCTCCGGACTTCAGACTTGTTTTTGCCTTTATACTTTTACCTTTTGCCTTGACTAAAATCAACACATCGGGAATAAACAGAAGTATTCAATTGACCTGTAAATACTAGCGAAAGTCTTCGGGCAATTAGTACTACTCGGCTATGACATTACTGCCTTTACACCTGTAGCCTATCAACGTAGTAGTCTACTACGACCCTCAAAGGAAATCTCATCTTGAGGTAAGCTTCGCGCTTAGATGCTTTCAGCGCTTATCTCGTCCACACGTAGCTACTCTGCAATGCAGCTGGCGCCACAACAGATTCACCAGAGATGTGTCCACCGCGGTCCTCTCGTACTAGCAGCAGGTCCTCTCAAATTTCCAACGCCCACAACAGATAGGGACCGAACTGTCTCACGACGTTCTGAACCCAGCTCGCGTGCCACTTTAATGGGCGAACAGCCCAACCCTTGGGACCTTCTCCAGCCCCAGGATGTGACGAGCCGACATCGAGGTGCCAAACCGCTCCGTCGATATGAGCTCTTGGGAGCGATCAGCCTGTTATCCCCGGCGTACCTTTTATCCTTTGAGCGATGGCCCTTCCATGCGGAACCACCGGATCACTATGCCCTACTTTCGTACCTGATCGACTTGTCAGTCTCACAGTCAAGCTCCCTTGTGTCATTGCACTCTACAGACGGTTACCAATCGTCTTGAGGGAACCTTTGGAAGCCTCCGTTACTCTTTTGGAGGCGACCACCCCAGTCAAACTACCCACCACACATTGTCCCCTCTCTCGAGGGTTAGGTTCCAGATAAGCAAAGGGACGTATTTCAAGGATGACTCCACGATTCCTAGCGAAACCGCTTCGTAGTCTCCGTCCTATCCTACACATCACTTACCCAGAATCAATGTGAAGTTGCAGTAAAGGTGCACGGGGTCTTTCCGTCCCGTTGCGGGTACTCGGCATCTTCACCGAGACTACAATTTCACCGAGCTCATGGCTGAGACAGTGCCCAGATCGTTACACCATTCGTGCAGGTCGGAACTTACCCGACAAGGAATTTCGCTACCTTAGGACCGTTATAGTTACGGCCGCCGTTTACTGGGGCTTCGATTCAATGCTTCTCTTGCGATGACATCCCCTCTTAACCTTCCAGCACCGGGCAGGTGTCAGGCCATATACATCATCTTTCGATTTAGCATAGCCATGTGTTTGTGATAAACAGTCGCCTGGGCCTTTTCACTGCGGCCGGCATTGCTGCCGGCGCCCCTTCTCCCGAAGTTACGGGGCGATTTTGCCTAGTTCCTTAGCCATGGATCACTCGAGCGCCTTAGGATTCTCTCCTTGACTACCTGTGTCGGTTTGTGGTACGGGTTCATAATACCTGAAGCTTAGAGGTTTTTCTTGGAAGCCTTTAGGATCACTATCCGATTGCCCGAAGGCTCTCGGTACTGTCAGGTTTCGGCTCAACCGGCGGATTTACCTACCAGTCTCAACACCTACGCCCTTTAACGTGCTATTCCGTCAGCACGCGGATCTTTCATCACTCCGTCACCCCATCGCAGTATTATAAAGTATTGGAATATTAACCAATTGTCCATCGAATACACCTTTCGGCTTTTCCTTAGGTCCCGACTAACCCTGATCCGATTAGCGTTGATCAGGAAACCTTAGTCTATCGGCGAGGAGGTTTCTCACCCCCTTTATCGTTACTTATGCCTACATTTGCTTTTCCAAACGCTCCACCGCTCCTTACGAAACGGCTTCAACGCGGTTTGGAATGCTCCCCTACCAGTGTACAATTTAATGTACAATCCAAAGCTTCGGTGATATACTTAATGCCCGATTATTATCCATGCCCGATCGCTCGACTAGTGAGCTGTTACGCACTCTTTAAATGAATGGCTGCTTCCAAGCCAACATCCTAGCTGTCTAAGCAATCAGAC
>Ga0209540_10000627_pt1 | contig 31581 bp, 21 predicted proteins | sample BarGraIncu01121A_FD_184501 | JGI IMG/M metagenome (GOLD analysis project Ga0209540, IMG submission 184501) | Arctic peat soil microbial communities from Barrow, Alaska - Barrow Graham LP Incubations 011-21A (SPAdes) (version 2) | ecosystem: Environmental > Terrestrial > Soil > Wetlands > Peat... | reverse complement strand
TCTGGTGCAGGGTTTTATTGTAATTGTCACCGTAGCCTTTGCGGCCAGCATGACCTTTATAATCTTCAAGATTGTTGATGCTCTTGTCGGCATGAGGGTTGAAGAGAAAAATGAAATAGTCGGCCTTGATTTGACTCAACAGAGCGAAGCCGCTTATACCGTGATTGAATAGGAGAAAATAATCATGAAACTAATAATTGCTATTATCCCGCCGCATAAGCTGGACTCTGTTAAGTCGGCGCTGGAAGATGTGGATGTAAATTTAATGACAGTTACTAATGTTCTGGGTCAGGGCAGACAAAAAGGCGTAACCGAAATTTACAGAGGAGCGAAAGAAGCAGGCGGCCTGCTCAATAAGATTCGACTCGATATCGCCGTAAATGAGGATTTTGTTGAGCCAGCGATTACAGCCATTACCAAAGGCGCGCACACCGGCGATGTCGGAGACGGTAAGATATTTGTAGTGGATCTTGCTGAATGCATTCGCATCAGCAGCGCTGAACGCGGTGGTGGAGCTATCGGGTGAGGTTGTCTTATGGACATAAATACCGGAGAAAATGTATTGGAGCGTTGTGTTTTTGACTGCGAGAAAACAGTAATTATTCATGCATTGACCAGAACTAATGGCAACCAAACGGCCGCGGCCAAACTTTTAGGAACAACAAGACGCATTCTGGATTACAAAATCCATAAATACGGTATTGACTGTAAACAATTCAGATTTGGATGAAATGTGAAGAGGAATTAAACATTATGAAAATAAATATGAAGAAAATAATTACAGCGGCTTTGCTTTTACTGATGATTGCCATATTACCGGTAACTTCCTGGGCAGAAGACCAGAAGCCGGCCGCGCCGGAGCAAAAGCAAGAGGAAGATAAAGTAACAGGTGAGGTAGATTTAAGTGTAATGAGCAGATATATCTGGCGTGGGTATGAGCAAACCCGCGACAGCGTTGTCGTGCAGCCGGCGGCAACGGTAAGCTATAAAGGATTTTCAGTGAATGTCTGGGGGAATCTGGATACAAAGCCTTATTCCACCTCTAACGCCAATTATGGTGCTAAATCCACGGAAACCGACTGGACCATTTCCTATTCACGAAAATTTGGTATTGTACAGGTGACCCCCGGCTATATTTATTATGCCCTAGGTGCTCCTTATGCCAGCGGCACGGAACCACTTGATGCTCAGGAACTTTTTCTTACAGTTGGTTTAGATACGATTTTATCGCCGACAGTGACCGTCTATAAGGAAATTGATCATTACCATCAGTGGTATTTCTTGCTGGGGGTTTCTCATACATTTGCCTTACATGAGAAGATCGGTTTAAAACTGGCGGCTTCGGCAAGTTACCTGCTGGCTACAGATGATAACTCTTATTATATAAAATATGACAGCGATTCTTTACCCACGACGGATAAGTACAATAATTTCCACGATGGGATTGTTTCCATTTCGCTGCCCATAGCAGTTTATAAGACATTATCGGTTACGCCAACTATATCCTACACTTTTCCGCTTTGCGATGATGCCAAGTATGAAATGAGAGGGCGTGGCTTGCAAGGGCTGGGCAATCCATCCGATAGGGATAGCGCATACCTTTATGGCGGAGTAACTTTAAGTTACGCTTTCTAAGAGATGGTGTTTGTATTGCCGCCGTTGCAATTTGTTGCGAATAAATTGCAGCGGCTTTTTATGGGAGAGTTATATTTGTGACGGTTCTATTCATTTCGTTACCATTCTCCTTCTGCAAAGTGACTAGACCCGTCACTTTTTTTTCTTTTCGTCAATATCCCCCGGATACATCATGGCCGACGGACCCCGCTCGCCTGTGCGGACGCGAATGACATCCTCTACAGGCGTAACAAAAATAATGCCGTCGCCCGTCTCGCCCGTGTAAGCCGATTTGAGAATCGCTTCCACAGCAGCGTCAAGGTTGCGTTTGTTCAAAACGATATTGATTTGTATTTTTGGAAGCATGTTGACCTGATAGGTTCCGGCGCGTCCAACCAGTTGAATTCCTCCCTGGCGGCCATGACCCCGCACCTCAAACATATTCATGCCCACAATTCCTATTTCATTAAGAGCTTCCCTGACATCATTTACTTTATCTTCGCGAATAATCGCCTCGATTTTTTTCAGCATGGTAAAACCTCCAATGTATAAAACGAAAAAATGCTATATATTTTTAGGCTGGACATAAAACCAGATGTCTATGAGTATGATCTTTCTCCATGGGAACTGATATCCAGCCCCACTTCTTCTTCCATCGGGCTTACCCGCAATCCGATACTCATATTTAGTGCCTTGGCTAACACATAGGTCATCCCGAAGGAAAAAGCGATGGTGACAATCACAGCCAGTATCTGAATGCCAAGTTGGCCGGGATTGCCGAAAAACAAACCGTTGGCCCCATCGGCGTTAACGGCCACTGTAGCGAATAAACCGGTGGCTATGGTGCCCCAGGAACTGGCCATTCCGTGACAAGCCCAGACATCGAGCGATTCATCCAGTTTGCGCCGATCCCGGAAACGCATCGCATAATAAGAAAGAGGCGCGGCCACAGCTCCGATAAGCATAGCACCCAAAGGCGTAACATAACCACAAGCCGGGGTCACCGCTGCCAGACCGACAACCATTCCTGTTGCAATCCCCAGGGTGCTGGGCCTGCCGTCCAGCCAGGAGAGCAACATCCAGACCAGACCGGCGGTGGCTGCCGAAGTATTGGTCGTCACCAGAGCGTTTACCGCCACGCCGTTTGCCGCAAGAGCACTGCCCGCGTTAAAGCCGAACCAACCAACCCAAAGCAATCCCGTTCCTAAAACCGTAAGCGGAATATTGTTCGGTTCCATCGGAACGTTGCCGTGACCTTTGCGCGGACCGATAACTAGAGCAAACGCCAAAGCCGAAAAACCTGCGGCGATATGCACAACCGTTCCGCCGGCAAAATCAAGGACACCCATCTCCTTCAGCCAACCTCCTTGTCCCCAGACCCAGTGGCAAAGAGGGTCATATACCAGAGTCGCCCAGAGAAGACTGAAAAGCAGAAAGCTCTTGAATTTAACCCGTTCCACGAAAGCGCCCGTAATCAACGCGGGCGTAATTACGGCAAACATCATTTGAAAAGAGGCAAAAAGTTCATGAGGGATGGTTTTAGCGTAGGCGGCGTTCGGTTCGGCGCCAACTCCCTGAAAACCCAGGAAATTCAAACCGCCGATCAAGCCGCTGATGTCCGAACCGAAGGAAAGAGAATACCCGTAAAGCACCCACTGAACTCCTATCAGGGACATGAAAATATAGCTCAAAGTTAAAGTGGAGAGAACATTTTTCCTCCGCACCATGCCGCCATAAAAAAACGCCAAGGCCGGCGTCATCAAAAGAACAAGAGAACAACACACTAATATCCAGGCCGTATCGCCTGCACTGATTTGAGCAACCATCATATCCCTCCCATCTATATAATGGGATGACATAACAGCAATTATCCTGCCATAATATATTGTTTATTAAATACAATATGTTATAGAATTTATAAAAAGGCGGGAGAGCGCATATTTGTGCAGCTTTTAAAAAAGATAAAACACAATTGTGCCGATTTAGCGAAGCCGTTTTGCAGATTGCCCATATGGAGAGGTTATCTTAAGTTTCTAATTCTAAATTGATGTGGAGGAAATATGGAAATGAAAACTTCGGTTACAGCATCAGAAAAAATACATTAAAGAGAAAGACAAATTTGTTCCCGTGAATAATTAAGAGTCCACAAAATAATTTCATTCTTGCTATAACTTTTTCATAACATTGTAACTATGTTGGCTTGCTCTTTGCAGATTTATCTAGAAAGGCGAAAAAAACGTTGCTATTGGTACAATTTTGTTACAAAATACTTCCAGGTTTGCCGAACCTTTTATGAACAAGACTACAAAAAAATCTTTTCCGGAAAAAGAGCGCAATTTGAGTATTCATAGTTATGAAGAACTGGCCACATTGCACGCTATAGCTAAAATCTTGGCACAGCCTCAAGACCTACGCGATCAACTGGAGCTGGTCCTGCAGGAAATGAGTTCTCGTTTAGGCATGAAGAGGGGAATGATATCTCTCTTTGACCGCGAAAAAAAAGAGGTCTGGCTAGACATTGCTCATGATATTAATATTGAAGGAATGGATGTAACATACAAACCCGGAGAAGGTATTACCGGTGAGGTCGCCCAGACAGGACGTCCTATGGCTGTGGCCAATTTGGGACATTCTACCCACTTTTTAGACCGCACCGGCGCGCGGCGTCATTTAAACAGATCGGAACTGGCTTTTCTTTGTGTTCCCATTATTTATGATGATCAAGTTGTGGGCGTTTTGTCCGCCGATAAAGTAGCTCTCGAAGTGGAAAATCTGGATCAGGAAATGGCCATGCTTTCCGCCGTAGCTGAGCTTATGGCCAAAGCTGTGCACATCATAGCTTTAGAAGAGGAAAACAGACGGCTGAAAAAAATTGTCGGCAGTGAGCGAGCGCCTTCGGTAGATATTATAGGCCATTCTAAACCAATGCAGGAAGTATTTGGTTTAGTCGCCCAGGTAGCCGATTCCAATACGACAGTCTTAATCACCGGTGAAACAGGAACCGGCAAGGAACTAATCGCCCGGGCAATCCACATGAACTCTCCACGGCACAAGGGGCCAATGGTGCAGGTTAATTGCGCCGCTATCCCGGATACGCTGATTGAAAGCGAACTTTTTGGTCATGAAAGAGGCGCCTTTACCGGAGCACTGCAGCAGCGCCGGGGACGTTTTGAAGAGGCCAACGGTGGCACAATTTTCTTAGATGAAGTTGGTGAGCTTTCCGCTGCCGCACAGGTAAAGCTTTTGCGCGTTTTGCAGGAAAAAAGGTTTCAACCGCTGGGCTCTTCGCGAGTTATTAATGTCAATGTCCGCATTATCGCGGCGACCAACAGAAACTTAGAACAAGACATTCTGGCGGAACGTTTTCGTGCTGATTTGTTTTACCGCATAAATGTTTTTCCCATATATTTACCAGCTCTGCGCGAAAGAGGCAGCGATATTATACTTTTAGCGGATCATTTTATTTTGAAATACAGCAAGGAAATGGGGAAAAATGTTAAAAAAATTTCCACCGCGGCAATAGAAGAATTTCTATCTCACAAATGGCCCGGTAATGTGCGCGAGTTGGAAAACTGTATTGAGCGAGCCGTTCTCTTATCCAATACTGATACAATCGATTGTGTCCATCTCCCGCCTTCTTTACATGTAGGAAAAAATAAAGTGGAAAAGAAGGAACACGGTAAACTATCTTCTGTTGTACAGGCTCAGGAAAGATCATTAATTATTGATACGTTGGAAGCAACCGGAGGAAATCAAACAAAGGCCGCAAAAGTTTTGGGGACAACAAAGCGTGTCATTCAATATAAAATTACCAAACTGGGAATTAATCCAAAGCTTTTCCGCAAAAACAACAAAAACGTTAATGAAGCTGAGTAGATATTTAATCGAAGAAACAGATCATTTTCTGCGCCACAATATCGGAAAGCAACTTTAATTTTCTCTCTCTAACATCAATGACTCGAACGACATCAGCATACTGGCGATCCTCCGGCACAAGCTCTTCCAGAATATTGGACATTGATTGCATCCAGGCCGTGTTGAAGATAACTTTTTCCTGTTCCGGATAAATAGCCATATAAAAGATATTCATCTCCACCATATCCTGAAAAAAATGGGTGCCGAAAGATAGATCGGGTATCAAACTTCCTTCCTGATATGCTATTTCCGCAATCGCCGCGATATTATTTATTTCGGAAAAAGTAACCGGTACACCCATGGCCGGTGTCGTTGTCCCCCAGCGGCCGGGTCCGAAAAGTATCGTCGGCATTTCGTCGCGATTATTAATAGTCTTGTTGATTTTACCCACCAATCGGGCAATATTGTATTTTTCAGAAAGCGGAAGTTTTACGTAACCTTGAGGGTCAATATAAATGATTCGCGAAATATTCTCGTAAACGCTGCCGCCCATGAAGTTACCTTCCTGTCGCAGCAATATTTTACTCTTATTAATCTTATCAGGAATTTCCACACGGCTCTGGTGGCCTTTCGTCTGAAACGGCCGGCACTGAAGGAGATTAATTTGAATTTTCCCCTCCGCGTTAAAGTTAGCGGTAAATTCAATATCCACCGGATAATCATATATCTCTTCCAATCGTTTAAGCATCTTGGACATAATATCCGGAAAGTCCGTTGAGGAAAGCAGCTCATCAAATGTAAGTATCCACACTTCCCTGCGTTTGCCTAAAGCTTTCATCCGCTCACTGGCCTCAATATCGCGAGTGCCAATAAGGTCTAAGCGTGCATCTATTTCATCACTGAGCACCTCTGCCACAGATAAGGATTGAAAACGATTTTCTTCCAAATTTAAGACATCAACACTATGCTGGGAAAAACGCCCCGCATCTTCTGGTTTCGCGTAGGGTTTGATAAGCGGCGCATCCAAAGCAACAATTCGGGGATAATCATTTTCCATGCGGTTTACCGCCCTTGTCCCCAGTCCAAAAACAAGCCTTAGCATTCCCGCCTTGGGGTCCATGCCTTTTTGCCAGACAAAGGTGTTATAAGACAAACCGACACCGGCCAATTCGGGGAAGAAATAATGTTTACGGGAAGAACCGGAAACCCGCTGCACAAGCAAAGCCATCTGCTCATCTTGTTGATCCAAGCCCCTCTGCAAACGATAAGTGAGGGCATCTATATTCATTGTACTGGCAAAGATTTTCCTCACTGCCTCCTCAAATTTCTCATAACGTTCTTCCGGTGTTCCTTGATTGGCGCAAAAATAACTTTCATATTTTCCGGCAAAAGCATTACCGAAAGCATCTTCCAGAAGACTACTGGAGCGCACAATAATCGGTGATTGCCCGTAATATTCCAGCATTAATAGAAACCGTTCCCGGACTTCTTCTGGAAAAACGCCTTTCAGCATTTTACCTCTCAATTCCAGGGCGCTCTCCAAATAGTTTTCTTTGGTTTTATGGGACATGAGGGCTCTCCACCAGCCGTTTTGAACCATATAAGAATAAAAGACATCAGAGCCGATATAAAACGAATCGTGCATTTCCAGATGCTCTGACCAGTTTACAGAAGAGTCTTTTCGCAAAATGTTGCGCGCCAACAACATCCCTGCAGATTTACCTCCGATGAAACCTGTTCCAATGAGCCGCTCTTTAATATCGATAAGATCTTCCAGCGTAAAATATTCTTTTATCAGAGCCAGCATTCTTTTCTCCCTTCCGACCAACACACGGGAAAGCTGCTCTACCATTTTCTGCTTTTCTTTTATGTCCTTTGGATTTTCCAGCATATCCTTTGCCTGCATGAATATGCGATCCCAATAGTCCAGATTTCTTTCGGCACCGGCGGTACTCGCCTGATGAAGATAGGAAAATAAATTCGAGGCATCGGCGCTATTCGTAATGGGAACAAATTCATCTTTTTCCATAATATGCGGAAGAAACATCGTCGGTGAATAACGCTGCCATGCTTTAATGGGGTGGACACAAAGTTTGCCCTGATAGTTATAAATATCCAGCAGTACCTGGGTAGTTTCTCTAATGCGGGCAATGGTTTTAAAAGAATGCCTGTTCCGAAGGATAGAAAAATAGGCGACAGTGTTTAACTCAAAAAGATAGGGACAAGTAATCACAAAAAAGTTGCCGATCATCAGGTCAGTCGCCCAGGCTAAAAGCAGATCTGATAGACAATCAAATACATAAAAAACATCGCGTCCTTCCTGCCGGATGATATAATGAACCTGCGTAGAGAAAGATTCAAAACCGATATCGGCGTTAAGTTTATAAATAGTAACTTTCCCGGTTGGCTCTAAAATCGGCGGGTGTTTAGCAAAACGCATATAAACAATGCGTCGTCCTTTTTCTAAAGCTGTTTTTACATAAGGATTTACAAATACTTTGTAGTCTTCAATATTTTCAACCTGAAAAACAACATTATCACCCATTTGCAGGTAATTAAGAGTTTTATCCAATCCTTTAATGCCTGTACTGACGCTGGATATCGAGATCACAATATTACTCCTCCAACCCATCATCGTCTTTTTTGACAGCTGCCGCTTTTTGAGGTTTGATCTTTCGGTAAACTGCCTGCGGAGTCCTTTTATTCCCGGCAACCGTGAGAAGTCTTTCTATAGTAATGCCGAAAAGCTTTTCATTCTCCTCCAAATAAGGCTCGATCAGGTTCCAGTCCGCATCGGTAATTTCAGCAAACTCTCCACCGTTTAACTGCTCATCAACTAGTTTCTTATGCGGATCCCGGACATAAATCGCGCCGCCGGAAGCAAGAGAAAAAATATTAGAACCGGGGTAGGGCGAATCGTATTCACAAATCGAACCGTCCTCATCGTCAAAGCCAATACCGTTGAGAATGACAAAACCGCCACCATTGAGCGGATCACCGGCCATAAAAGATTCAGCAAGGTAATCCAGAGCGGTGCCATTAATCACCACCCGCGGCCTGCCGACGGCGTTAATTAAAGGCCTACCCGCCGCGTTGCCCATTATATAAACATTGCCACCTTTGGCCCCATACATAAATGTCTGGCCGACATCACCAAACACAACAAGTTTCCCCTCTTTCATAATCTGGCAGAGCTGATCTTGGGCATTGCCATGAACATAAATTTCCATGCCGTCAATACCTGAGGCCAGATAATCACCGGAAGCACCGTAAACATCGATCCTCACATCCTTGGTGGCCGGGCCGAAACCGCAACCGGTAAACCGCTGACCACGATATTTGTAAACAATGAAATGTTTCCAGCCCAGTTTAAAAGCTTTAACAATCATCACGGCATCGCACTTGTCGCCTTCCGGTTCAAACTGTTCGGCATCAATAATCAGAAATTTCTCATTGTTTTTCGGCGCGCGAAGCTGCTCGCGACTGGCAAAATTAATCCGGCTGAACCGTGAATTCGACATTTCCGTGATCAGCGGCGTTACATCGAAAATCTCATCTTGCGATATTTTCAGGACATGCAGCAAGGAACTTCTTTTTATTGAGCCCGTATTAAATCTACGATCATTCAAAAGAGTCAACGCGCCGATGGCCGCTTGCTTACAGTCATCACTTTTCAGAGCATAACCCTTGATCACCTCAATACAGAATCTGAGTTTGTCAGGATTAAAACTGCCAATGCTATCCTTTACATATGTGAATAATTTATCGGCTGCTGCTGAATAATCGTTTTCGGCAAATAAAGCACCAATCTTTTCTTCTATGGGCTTGTAGTCTTCCGTAACTGTTATCTTTTTGGCTACATCACAGGTGGCTTTGCCTTTTGGTGTTTTGATTACCTTCCCGAACTTGTCGGTACAAATGAGCATTTTACCATCTGCGGTATCTTTAAGGCTGAAGATAAATGATCCGCCATCGGTATAGCTGCCACCGCGGGCATTCCAATATTTATCGGCAATGGGGCCGAAACGCGGATCTTCCCTTTCCAAAGAGATCAGTGTCGCGTCAATGGCCTGCTTTTCCGAACAAATCAGACCGATCTGAACTTCCCCCTCCTGCAGGGCAAAAACCTGAGGGCGCAACATCGCGGTATCAGTAATTCCAATCAGCTGGAATTGATCATTTTTAACGTCATTGCGCGCAATGATAAAGAACCACGGTCCATCGGGTGATGCGCCTACATGATGGGTCTGGATAGCTTTATACAGCTCCTGCTTTTCCGCAGGCAACATATCAAAGTCCATTTCCGAAGTCGGCGCCATGGCCTCAATCAGGTATTCCAGCGGATATTTATATACCCTGCTCCACAAATCCAAAAGCAACGCGGCTTCTTCAGTATCTGTCAGAAACAGAGGATAATAGTTGCGTTGTTTAAGATATTCATTCACTGCCTGATAATTAGCAAAGTCACCGTTATGCACCAGCGCTTCATTGAGCGCGCTAAACGGATGGCAGCCACCAGGATGCCAAACACGTCCGCGAGTCGGATAGCGCTGATGAGCCAGCCAGGCATGCGCTTTGAAGTCATCGAGTTTATAGTATTTGACAACATTTTCCGCATATCCCACGATTTTCAGGATCATCATGTCCCTGCCGTGCGACAGGACAAAAGCCTTTTTTTCACCAAGGGACGCGTAATAGTGCGTATTAATCTTAAAGCTGTTTTGATAGACAAACTCATCCTCGGCATCACGCCTTTCCATAGATGAAAATTTGTTATCCGCAATGAATTTATCGAGGACATCATCCTTAACGCGCACAAAATAACGCATAACATCAGGAGGCCTCACATCCAATCCGATACTGCGGTGATCATCAATTGTGGCCAGCTTCTCCGATTTATCAATTTTAAAGTACGGTTTAACGAATGTATCTTCAATTTCAGCACATACGCTTCCATCCAGAAGAGCAATGTGCAACATATAATCATCTTGAAGCACCTGTTTGGATACACCCATCGCTTCGGGAATAAACCCGACAGCTCCAATACCTCCGCCTTTTCCATTGCCTCTGTTGTGCATCTGCACGGATGGCTCGAAGATGTTCTTCCCCGTTACAGGAATCGAGCAGATAAACCCTGTTACGCCGCAGCCTCCTTCTTCTTCAGTGTTTAGGACCAACGGCGGCACCTGGCTGCAAATTTCAGCGCGGGAGATAGTTATTTTTTCAACATTGTCCATTATTAATTGCTCCGTGAAGAGGCTGAAGACTGAAGGGTAAGAATCATCATCGTATGTCTTTTCCTTTAGTCTATCCACCTTTAGTCTAAATACTTTTATTATTTACTGTAATCTATATGCTCTAGCAAATCAGTCCGGCCAACAAGCTCTCTTACGCTCTTCATACCGAACTTCTGTAATATTTCCACAAGCTGGACATTCCAGGCATGATACATATTAACCAGACGCTGCGTTGCCCATTCCTCGTTAAACAGATCGGCAAGTTCCGAATCTGTGGAGGCAATGCCCCGGGCACAGCCTCGGCCTGATTCGCAGTTTCCGCATCTTACACATTCCAGAGAAACCAGTTCCGCCGTGCCAATAACCGCTCCGTCGGCGCCAAGGCAAATTGCTTTGGCCAAATCATGAGCAGTCCTTATGCCACCGGAGGCAATGAGTGTTATCGCATCCCGCACGCCCTCTTCCTTTAAAAAATCATGAACCTTCATGATGGCATATTCTATCGGCATGGCAATGTTCTTTTTGGCAATGTCGGGCGCCGCGCCTGTACCGCCATATCCGCCGTCGATGTGAATTATATGAGCACCGGCATAGTATGAACCGACAGCAACCATATCCACATCATTGGGTGTCGAAACCTTAACGGAAACCAATGCGTTAGGATTGATTTCTTTGATCCAATCAATATGCTTCTTGTGATCTTCGATGGAATACACCGAATGAAATGGAAAAGGAGAAAACAACGAGGTGCCTTTGACAGCTTCACGCATCCGGGCAACGCTTTCTGTATTTTTTTCACCAAGAAGATGCCCCCCAAGACCAGGTTTGGCGCCCTGTGCATACTTGAATTCCACTATTTTTACCCGCTGTATTGTTTCTTCGCGCACTCCAAACAAACCTGTCGCCACCTGGGTGATCACATGGTCGTTATAAGGTTGAAGCAGTTCCGGGTATCCTCCCTCACCAGTACAGGTAAATGTATTCCAGGCCGTCGCGTTGCGCGCCTTGGAAACCATTGTAGGCAGACTTACCGACCCGAAGGACATGCCGCCGCCATAGACAGGTGTGGAAATAATAACATTGGCGCGTCCATCATTTCTCCGATTTAAGGGAATCTCTGTTGATATTTCAAACTTGTCAATTTTCGGCCGCCCGGCAGGAAACTTGAGGCGCAGCTTGTCGAACCCTCCGCCGGAATTACCTATATTATATTCCAGATCTGTTCGTTCGGGCGGATATCCGGTCTCCGCCATTATCCAAGTTGCAGTAATCATATCCGCTGTCCAGCGATAATCACCCAGCGTTTCATACATCGGATTGAGTGTGACGCTTAAAGCGTTGCGAGGACATTTTGCCACACAATAAAAACTGTTGTTCTGGCATTCAAACCCGATACATTTATAGTCTATCGGCACACTCATCCTGTTGTGCCCTTCAATTCTTTCATGAACTCCGTAGGGGCATGATTTTGCGCAAGTACCGCAGTTGATGCAGGCGCCGGATCGAGTAACTTTATATTTCGGCACCTGATGCTTAAATCGCGAAGGCATTTTTTTAATTTTTACAGTTGATGGTTTCATACGTTTGCTGTTTCTCTTTTTTTAAATAGTTTTCCAAAAGTATCATTATCGATTTCTTCAAAGAAGATAGCCCTTCCGGTTTCACCGCGCAGCCGTCGTGCTTCACGGATACCCATGGCGCCCATTACCTCAAGAAGCTGCGAATGCCAGGCACCCATGAGGTTAATAATCCTCTGCATTACAGTTCGCACTGCAATTTTTTCCAGTCCTTCGGGGAACACTATGATCTTCTCCGGCTCTTCATACAACCTGGCACCAAGCGCAATAAGCAGAGGCAAATCAATTGCGGTTAAATCCGCACCACAGAGCATTGCCTTCGGCACGTGCTCGGCCATGGCTATTCCGCCGGAGAAAATAATTGTAACTTCATCGCGGATTCTGTCCTCAACGAGCTTCAGATGCGCGGCACGGATAATATCCTTGGCCAACCGCCGGTTTGTGTCAGATGAAACATTATTCTCCATCCCGCGATAATCAGCCACGACATGGATGATCTCCGCGCCGCTTTGTGCCAGTTTGGAAACAATGCTTTCCACAGACTTCGTCGCGGGAACGCGAATTATGGTAAGTCCGTTATTTATTTTTTTAATTTTATCTTGCAGTATAGATAAAGTACTTAATATTTCTTCGTTATAATCAAGCGCCACCATTCTTACACTTTTGATCAACGCCGAATGTTGATCAATTTCTTTATGCGAAATTAATGGAATGATGTTTTTTATGTATTTTTTTATATCCGCCGTAATATCATCCGCAGATAATACGATAAAGGTTTTGAGTTCCGCAGCCGCTCTCACTATTGCAACTTTTACATTCGGACTCAAATTCTCCTTGGGAAAATCAAAGATGATGGGAATCGGAATATCAATTGTATCATGAATTTTCGACAGTAATTTGCCTTTTTCATCAAAGACCAAGTGATTGAGCTTCCTGCCCAGCTCAACGGATGTACTGATATATTCCCGTCCATGAATTCCGTCGCGTGTCGGGCGGACAATTTCCGACATATCTGTCCACATGCTGTCAAACCCCGGCCCGGTAAATGGTCCTCTATAACCAGCGCCGGTAACCGGAACTTTACCATCCTCTGCCTGCTTCCATAAAGTAAGAAGCATATCGGACTTCCAGTACGACCCGCCGATATTTAAAAAGTCCTTATCCAGAGATTTTTCCAGCGCTCCCCGTGGACATTCCTGAATGCACCGAAAGCAGTTTCTGCAAACTACTGTGTTCGGGTCGGCCATTTTACGCGGATCACCGCCCTTTCCCCGTTTATGCGCTTCATAAATGCACACTTTGGTGCACTTACCGCAATTGATGCAGTTTTCTCCCCGCTCAATTTTGAATTTGTATACATAATCCAGATTAAGCTGCTTTACTTTTGTGTGAATGTGATATTTCTTTGGCATAGTTGTTAATTCATCTTTCTAAAGAAGGCTGAAGGAGGAAGGCTGAAGACTGAAGGCCAGAAACATTACTATCCTATCTTTTCCTTCAGCCTATTAACCTTCAGGCTATTCACCTGTCTTACTTTTCGTTCAGTTATTCCGATCCACCATTTCCCAGTAATCCTTGCTATTATCAACTTTCTGAAGAAATTCAGCTATTTTAGCTTCGGGCCGACCGAATTTCCCCTCTATCCTTTTTTCCAGTGCATCCCAGAGCATCATCAGTTCAAGATTGGTTTGACATATCTCCTCACAGGCTTTGCAATGCATGCACATAAATACACTTTCAGCTTCCTCTTTTGTCACTGGTCTGCCGGAAATCAGCTTTATAGCCAGAGCAATTTTACCTTTCGCGGTCACTTCTTCATTCCCGGTGACAAGATATGCCGGACATACCGCAATACAGTTGCCACATTTGGCACAGGCATGAGTGGTCAGTTCAAAATCGAGACTGTCGATTTTCTTATCCTTGCCCATAAGCAGTGTCGCCAGTTTCCCGATAACAGGTGACAGCACAATCAACATCTTTATGGAAAAACTAAAAATGAACGGACGAAAAACGACCGCCGGAATATTGAAGAACTTTGATTGAATACCGAAAAACTTGCCCGGATTCATGACATTATTCGGATCAACCTGGGCTTTGTATGCCAGAAGCTTTTGTTTCTTTTCACTGTTGTATAGATAATTAATAAAACCCGCGTTCCAAATACCCAATCCATACGGTTCTGCTCCCATAGAAACAGCTGTTTGAGTAAGCATCATCGTCAATGGTAGGTCAATATAATATTTAAACTTTCTGGAATCGCAAAGAAAATTGGTCATGATCAGGGCCATTTTGGCATCAATGATATAAGAATCCATGAATATTTCCACGCCGAAATTGGCTCCCAGTTTTTTTGCTTTTTCAATAAATCGCGCAGCCGACTCTATGGGAATAATACTTTCACTGGCAAGAATTGTTGGTCCAAGGCGTTTTGTTTTCATACCGAAAAGCCGCTCATTCCATAAATAACTGGCAACATAGCGAGGCGCTTCTTCAACTTTATCGTTTTGCTCTATAACCGTTAAAAACTTTTTATCTTCTTCAGCGTTGGCAAATTCAATCAGAACTCCGGCGCTCTTTTTAAATACCTTCGAATGCATGATTTCATTGATGTCACTGAGGTGATTTTCATCAAGAAAACGGATTACATTAGGTTTCAGTTCATCTGCCTGTCCTGTTTTGATGAATTTGTCAATGAACAGGAAAGCTTCTTTGTCACTTCCAAAATAGAACAGATGTGGATAAGAGGCCGCAGGGGCGTCACGTAATTTGAGGTTTATTTCAACAATGATTCCAAACTCACCTTCCGTAGAAACGAAGTACGCAAACTCAGGATCATGGGGGGTAATCTTTTTAAATTCACCTGATGGCGTTATAACTGTCATTGATACAATCTGGTTGGATAAGTGGCCATAGCGGAAACTGTTAATGCCGTAACCGCCTGTTGCAATCCAACCGGCAACTGTGGAGAACTTGCTCGATGGATATGTCATTAGACATAAACCCTCTTTTTTGGCCAGAATGTCAATATCGCTCCATCTTGCTCCTGCTTCCACAATTATGGTCTTTTGCGCTTTGTTCAGATAGAGGATTTTTCGAAAAGGTGATAAATCAATAACTATTCCCGCGTTTGTCGGGATTACTCCCCCAAATCCCCATGATGCAGCGCCTCTGGGAATAACCGGCACTTTTCTCTCATTAGCAAATTCCAGTACTTTTTTTATCTCTTCGGCGCTCTTGGGCTGGACGACAAAATCTGGTTGTATTTTAAAAAATATTTTGGTCATGATTGTAGGAACATCACCTATATCATGGCTGTACGTTTCTTTTTCTTCTTCTTTGTCGATAATTTTAATATCGCCCGCGATTTTTTTGAATTCTTCTACCAGTTTCATGTTTTGTATATCTCTTCCGTTACTATATTAATGATAAACCATTGAGACTTTATGTATAAGTAGAGCGAACGTTATTTAATAGCAAAATGAATGCCACCGGCTAACTTTAAATGAATGAGTGACTTATAATGGAACAAAAAAGTGAATTAATCTATGGAAAATTAAATTCTGGAAAGAGAATCCGTAAAATATTAACAACCATAATGTTACAATATTGCTGTTTTGCCAAAATTCCTAATACATAATTGTTCTTTTTTGTGTTTTGATATATCAAGTTTAGGGTGAAGCGTATGCAGTTGAATATAATGATTGAACACTATAATGAGTCTGTATGTCACCAATATTAAAGTGGACGAATAGCTGCGAATTGTTATAATGTAAGAACAATATATATCCGTGGCATATTTTTCGCACTAAGCTCATCAGTTAAACTTGCTCTTTTTTTATGTATTGAGCCTGTCTCTAAAAGATTTGATAGAAAATACCTTGTTGAAAAAATATTAAAAAATATTTTAAAAGATAAATGGAGGAATTATGAAAAAAACAAGACCAGTAATCGCATCGGAAAGAAATTACATAATCGAAAAAGAGAAATTCGTTCCCGTATCTGAATACTATGGTGAAGACACCTTTAATAATAAGGTAATGAAAGAGAAACTGCCGAAAGATACATATAAAAAACTTATGGAAGCGATCAATGAAGATAAGATTCTTGATATTGCAACGGCAGATATCGTGGCTCACGCCATGAAGGAATGGGCACTGGAAAAAGGAGCAACTCATTTTGCCCACTGGTTCCAGCCGATGACCGGCATTACTGCCGAGAAACACGATGCGTTTGCCGATCCGTCAGGGATTGGAGAAGTTGTGGAGAGATTTTCCGGTAAACAACTTGTTCAGGGCGAGCCGGATGCGTCCAGTTTCCCGTCAGGTGGTATTCGCTCGACATTTGAAGCGAGAGGTTACACAGCCTGGGATATGTCTTCACCTGCCTTTATCAGAAGAAACGGCATTTCGACAACACTTTGCATACCTACCGCTTTCATTTCCTATACCGGTGAGGCGCTGGACAAGAAGACACCTCTACTTAGATCGAATAGAGCAGTAAACATTAGCGCATTGAATATGCTGAAGCTTCTGGGCAGCAAAAATGTTAAAAAAGTTTATGCTACTCTGGGACCGGAACAAGAGTATTTTTTAATTGACATGGATTATTTCTTTAAACGGCAGGATCTCGTGCTTGGCGGCCGGACTATTGTAGGCGCGCCTCCTGCTAAAGGTCAGGAGTTGGAAGATCAGTATTTCGGCAGCATCAAGGAAAGAATGTCTTCTTATATGCACGATATGGAAGAGGAGCTCTTTAAACTAGGTGTTCCGGCTAAAACCAGACATAATGAAGTAGCGCCTTCACAGTTCGAGCTGGCTCCTGTATTTGAAGAAGCCAACCTGGCAGTCGATCATAACCAAATCGTTATGGATACCATGCAATCAGTAGCTAAAAAACATAACCTTGCCTGCTTACTCCACGAAAAGCCCTTTGCTAAAATTAATGGTTCCGGGAAACATGTTAACTGGTCACTTTCCGATAACAACGGAAACAATCTTTTGAATCCCGGAAAGACCCCTCATGAAAACATTATTTTTTTGGTATTCCTGGTTGCTGCAGTTCGTGCCGTCTATAAGAATGCTGACATCCTCCGGGCATCTGTCGCGACTTATGCCAATGATCACAGACTTGGCGCAAACGAAGCTCCGCCGGCCATAATCTCCGTATTTCTTGGCGATCAGCTCACCAAGATTCTGACAAACATTGAAAAAGGAATAGTTACAAAAGCCACAAACGCTGAAATTATTGACTTGGGCATTTCATCGCTGCCGATAGTAAGCAAAGATAATACTGATCGCAACAGGACATCGCCGTTTGCTTTTACCGGCAATAAATTTGAGTTCAGGGCCGTTGGTTCATCGCAGTCTATTTCTTTCCCCGCTGCAGTACTTAATACAATCGTTGCTGAAAGTCTCGATCATCTAGCCGAAAAGATTAAAGCAAAAGATACCAAGAATATTAATCAGGCTGTTTTTGAAGTTTTGAAAAGCGAGATCAAAGACATAAGACCCATATTATTCAATGGAGACAACTATGCCAAAGAATGGGAAGTGGAAGCAGGCAAAAGAGGATTGCCGAATTATAAAACAACTCCAGTGGCCTTAAAAGCGCTGGTTACCGACAGGGCTCTAAATCTTTTTGATAAATATAAGGTCCTTTCCAAAATCGAACTCCAGTCCCGATATGTTATTTATCTGGAAAAGTATATTAAAGACTTGGAAATTGAAGTTAAATGTTTGAATAATATTTGTATGAGTCAAGTAATTCCGGCAGCTACTGCTTACCAGAAAACGATTGCGAAAGCGATCATCGCCACCAAAGAGGTGCTCGGAACTGCTGCGGTTGTTTCTGCCCAAACAGAAATCTTAAAAAAGGTCGTCGATCTTGTTAACAATATCTATAATTTGAACAAGGAAATTCTGGCCAAGGTTGATGCGGCTAATGCTGTTCACGACGAAGCGAAAAAAGCTGACACACTATGCAGTAAAGTTAAACCAAAAATGGATGAACTTCGTGAATATGTTGACGAACTGGAAAATCTTGTCGATGACGAATTATGGCCAATGCCTAAGTTCTGGGAAATGCTGTTCATCAGCTAAATGGTACCGGGAGTAGGGAATGATCGTCCAGGCAAACCCGGGCATTCGCCGGGGCTCCCTGCCTATGCAGGCTAACCGTTCCCTGCATCTTTAATGATTGACGAGGTAGGGGGAAAAAGGCTAGACACTCCCCACGTACAAGACTCAAGAAGGAGAGCATCCTATAATTTGCTCCCATTCGCGCTCTGGTAAAAGCTTTATTGGTCGGAAAAAGCCACCGTATGCCGTTTTGTTGGGAGAAAATAATTAAATATGCCCCTGTTAAATAAAGATAGACGAGCTTTGCTGGTTTTGGAAGACGGCGGTGTTTTTGAGGGCACTGCCTTTGCCAACAGCGGCGAAACTATGGGTGAAGTTGTTTTTAACACAGGGATGACCGGCTATCAGGAAGTTATTACCGACCCTTCGTACAAAGGCCAGATTGTCACCATGACTTATCCTCTTGTCGGCAATTACGGTATCAATGACGAGGATATGGAATCGGCAGGCATCCATCTGGAAGGTTTTATTGTAAAAGAATATCAGCGCAATCCGAGCAACTGGCGGATGAAGCAGAGTTTAAAATCATTTCTGGAAGATTACGGAAAAATCGGCATCGAAGGAATCGATACCCGTGCGCTGACCCGCCGCTTAAGACTTTCCGGTTCCATGAAGGGAATCATTTCCACCGAGACTAAAGATGTTAACATGCTGCTGGAGAAAGTGCGGCAATATCCAGGTCTTGTCGGCCTCGATTTAGTCCGCGAAGTAAGTTGTTCCACGCCATACATATGGAAAAACGGCGCGCCGTATGCGGGCAAGCTTCCTTCCAAAAAATCTGCTAACAAATTGCGGGTTGTTGTCCTCGATTGCGGCGTCAAATATAATATTTTACGCCTCCTGGAAAATAACGGCTGTGAAGTGCTGGTGCTGCCTGCTATTTCTTCCGGTAAAGACATCCTTGCCCACAAGCCCGATGGAGTATTGCTCTCCAATGGCCCGGGTGATCCGGCGGCTCTGCCTTATATAGTTAATGCGGCCCGCGCCGTCATCGACCAGATTCCCGTTTTTGGTATCTGTCTCGGACATCAAATTATCGGTCAGGCTATTGGCGGTTATACAGAGAAGTTAAAGTTCGGCCATCACGGGATTAACCAGCCGGTAAAAAATGTGGTTACAGGACGCGTCGAAATTACCTCTCAAAATCACGGCTTTGTTGTTGTGCCCGCGTCAGTCGGCTCTAAAGCGAAAAATACCTATCACAACTTGAATGACGCGACTTCCGAAGGAATGCAGATGCCTATGACCATGAGCGTGCAGTACCACCCGGAAGCAGCCCCCGGTCCACACGATACAGAATATTTATTTTCACAGTTTGTCGAATTAATGAAAAAAGAAAAGGAGAAAACAAATTGATCCTGATCATTGATTTCGGTTCACAGTATAACCAGTTGATCGCCCGTCGTGTAAGAGAAAATCATGTTTACTGCCAGATAGAACCACCGGACATCTCCATTGCCACCATCAAAGCGCTTAAACCCGAAGGAATAATTTTATCCGGTGGCCCGGCAAGCGTCTATAGCAAAGGCGCGCCGCGGGTCGATCGCGGCATTCTTAAACTGGGCATTCCTATTTTAGGTATATGTTATGGCCTCCAGTATATGGTTGATTCTCTGGGCGGGAAAGTCCTCGGTTCAACCAAGCGCGAATACGGATTTGCCGAGCTTTTAGTCAAAAACCAAAAAGGTATTTTCAACGGAATTAATAAAAAGACACAATGCTGGATGAGCCACGGTGATTCGATTGGTACACTGCCTGCTGGATTTGTCATTACGGCTTCTACATCCAATACTCCCGTGGCCGCAGCAGAAGACATTAAGCGGAATTTTTACGGTCTGCAATTTCATCCGGAAGTTGTCCATACACAATCCGGCAAGAAAATGCTGTCTAACTTCCTCTTTACGATTTGCCGCTGTAAAAAAACCTGGTCAATGAAATCTTTTGTCAATCATGCCGTCGAAGAAATTCGTCAGCAGGTAGGCGCACAAAAAGTAATTTTAGGCCTCTCCGGCGGTGTTGATTCTTCTGTCGCTGCCGTTTTACTGCACAGGGCCATCGGCAAGCAATTAACCTGCGTCTTTGTCGATAACGGCGTATTAAGAGAGGGTGAAGCCCTAAGCGTTATTGAAATGTTTAAAAAGAATTTACAAATTAATTTGCGGTTTGCCCGCGCGGGCAAGCTTTTTCTTAAAAAGTTAAAAGGAGTGACCGATCCCGAAAAGAAACGTAAAATCATTGGACGCACTTTTATCGAGATCTTTGACAAAGAAGCTCGCAAAATTAAAAACGTAAAGTTTTTAGCGCAAGGGACCCTTTATCCAGATTTGATTGAATCACGATCAGCTTTTGGCGGTCCCAGCGCGGTGATCAAATCTCATCATAATGTCGGCGGCCTGCCCAAGAAGATGAACCTGAAGCTGGTCGAACCGCTTAAACACCTATTCAAGGATGAAGTGCGTCTTCTGGGAAAAGAACTGGGGTTGGCCGATGACGTTGTCTGGCGGCAGCCGTTTCCTGGCCCTGGGCTCGCCATCCGCATTATCGGAGAGGTTACTGCGCAACGTTTATCTGTATTGCGCAGAGCCGATACAATTTTATTGGAAGAAATCCGCGCCAACAAACTCTACTATAAGCTGTGGCAATCGTTTGCCGTCCTGCTTCCTTTAAAAAGCGTCGGAATTATGGGTGATCAGCGCACCTATGAAAATATTCTGGCGATCCGGGCTGTCACCAGCGAAGACGCCATGACCGCCGACTGGGCGCAACTACCTTATGATGTTCTGGCGCGTATATCCAACCGCATTATTAATGAAGTGCGCGGTGTCAATCGTGTTGTTTACGACATTAGTTCCAAACCGCCCAGCACCATCGAATGGGAATAAATTAAAGAGTAAATTAAGTGCCTAAACGTAAAGACATATCTAAAATTCTGCTGATCGGTTCCGGGCCGATTATTATCAGCCAGGCCTGTGAATTCGACTATTCGGGAACGCAGGCTTGTAAAGCTCTGCGCGAAGAAGGTTACGAGGTTGTTTTAATCAACAGCAATCCCGCAACTATCATGACTGATCCCGAAATGGCCGACAGAACCTATATTGAGCCCATCACGCCGGAAGCGGTAGAAAAAGTCATTGCCCGCGAACGGCCGGATGCGTTGTTGCCGACAGTCGGCGGACAAACCGGCCTCAATACCGCTGTGGCTCTGGCTGAAAGTGGCGTGCTGGCTAAATACGGCGTGGAAATGATCGGGGCATCTCTGGAAGTTATCCATAAAGCCGAAGACCGCGAAAAATTTCGGCAGGCCATAAAAAAAATCGGGCTGCGTATGCCCAGAAGCGGTTTTGCCCGCAATATGAATGAGGTGCTGAAAATTGCCGATGACATTGGCTTTCCTATTATTGTGCGCGCTTCGTTTACCCTCGGCGGCACCGGCAGCGGCGTGGCCTACAACCGCGAGGAGCTGGCGGAGATCGCGAAGGCCGGCCTTGATGCCAGCATGATTTCCGAAATCATGATTGAAGAATCGGTTTTAGGCTGGAAGGAATACGAACTGGAAGTGATGCGTGACAAAGCAGATAATGTCGTCGTCATCTGCTCCATTGAAAATTTTGATGCCATGGGTGTGCATACCGGAGAATCAATCACTGTCGCACCGGCACAAACACTGACGGATAAAGAGTATCAGATTATGCGCGACGCTGCCATTGCGATTATGCGCGAAATCGGGGTAGAGACGGGTGGTTCCAACGTTCAGTTTGCCATACATCCCCAAACAGGCGAAATGATCGTGGTGGAAATGAATCCCCGCGTGTCTCGTTCATCGGCTCTGGCCTCCAAAGCGACTGGTTTCCCTATTGCGAAAATCGCTGCCAAGCTGGCGGTGGGTTACACGCTCGACGAGATTCCCAATGACATTACCCGCGAAACAATGGCCTCTTTTGAGCCGACGATAGATTACTGTGTCGTGAAAATCCCCCGCTGGACATTTGAAAAATTTCCGGAAGCTGAAGATTTTCTGACAACCTCGATGAAGTCGGTTGGAGAAACAATGGCTATCGGCCGCACTTTTAAGGAAGCTCTGCAAAAAGCAATTCGTTCCCTGGAAATCGGACGTTTCGCTCTGGGCCAGGAGCTGCCGGAAGACTTAAAAGATAAAAAAGAATTTCTGAAAAGCAAACTGATCAAACCCAATTCGCTACGGCTTTTTTATATTGCCGCGGCCATGCAAAATGGCATGCCCATTGATGAACTCTATCAATTGACAAAGGTTGATCCCTGGTTTTTGCATCAAATCAAAGAAATCGTGGACGCGGAAGAAGAGCTGAAAAATTCCGCTCCGTCGGCAGAGCTATTGCGGGCAGCCAAACAAATGGGATTTTCCGATCGGGCACTTGCGTCTTTCTGGAAAATGACAGAGCTGGAAATCCGACAGTGGCGTGAAAGAGAAAAGATTATTCCGGTTTATAAACTTGTTGATACTTGTGCCGCGGAATTTGAAGCCTACACTCCATATTATTATTCCACCTATGAAACAGAAAATGAAACCCGTCCATCGGCTAAAAAGAAAGTGGCGATTATCGGCGGCGGCCCCAATCGTATCGGTCAGGGTATTGAATTCGACTATTGCTGTGTTCATGCCTCTTTTGCCCTGCGCGAAGAAGGCGTCGAAAGCATCATGATTAATTCCAATCCGGAAACAGTCAGCACAGATTATGACACTTCCGATAAACTGTTTTTCGAGCCGGTGACGCTGGAAGACACCTTAAATATAATCCAGTCTGAAAAACCGGATGGTGTTATAGTCCAGTTCGGCGGCCAGACACCACTTAATTTAGCCCGCGGCCTGGAAGCAGCTGGCGTCAAGATTATCGGAACTTCGCCTGATGCGATAGACCGCGCGGAAAACCGTGACCGCTTTCAGGAAATCGTCACCAAATTAAAACTTAACCAGCCGGACAATGACACGGCAATGGATGCGGAAAAAGCGCTTGTGGTAGCCGAGCGCATTGGCTATCCCGTACTTGTGCGGCCTTCCTATGTCCTGGGCGGCCGTTCCATGGAAATCGTGTATGATTCCGAAACGCTGCGGACTTTCATGGCCAAAGCCTTGCTGGTTTCTCCCGGGCACCCTATTCTGATCGATAAATTTCTGGAAGATGCCGTGGAAATTGATGTGGATGCAATCAGTGATGGTAAAACAACCGTTGTCGCGGGGATCATGGAACACATCGAGGAAGCCGGAATCCATTCGGGAGACAGCGCCTGCATTTTACCGCCGGTGACAATTTCTTCAGCAATCATGGACCTGATCGAAAAGCAAACCAAAATGCTCGCCAAGGAACTTGGCGTTATAGGACTGATGAACATTCAGTACGCCGTTAAAAATGGAATTTTGTATGTGCTGGAAGTAAATCCCCGCGCGTCGCGCACAGCGCCTTTTGTGAGCAAAGCCATTGGCGTGCCGCTGGCAAAACTGGCCACCAAAGTCATGCTGGGAAAATCTCTTCAGGAATTGGGATTTATCGAAGCGCCGCAACCAAAGCATGTTTCAGTCAAAGAAGCCGTATTCCCCTTTAACCGTTTCCCCGATGTTGACATTCTGCTGGGGCCGGAAATGAAATCCACCGGCGAAGTTATGGGCATTGATCATTCCTTTGGCCTTGCTTTTGCCAAATCACAAATGGCCGCGGGATTCAAAATGCCGACCAAAGGCTCTATCTTTATCAGCGTTCATGATTATCATAAGGATAAGATAGTGCCTGTGGCTAAGTCTTTTCAGGAGATGGGATTTAAAATATTAGCGACTGCCGGCACCGCGAAGCATTTGAAAAATCATGGCATTGAAGCGGCCATTATTCATAAAGTGAGCGAAGGTAGGCCTCATGTTGTTGACTATATCAAAAACGGCGATATCCAGATGGTAATCAATACCAGTGTGGGGCGAAAATCTTCACGTGATGCTTATCACATCCGCCGCGGCGCGTTGACTTATAATATTCTTTATACTACAACTCTAGCCGGAGCGAAGGCTTTAAGTGAAGCGGTCAAGGCAATTATTGACGAAGATTGGCAAGTTTGCCCCTTACAGGAGTATCATAAAAAATAGAGTAGATGGCGGACAACATGCAGTACAAAAAGAAGCGGATATCGAAAGAGATGCATATCTTCGGCAACAAGGATTCGATGTAATAAGGTTTTGGAATAATGAAATATTACAAAACATGAATGGAGTTTTAGAAGTTATAAGGGAGAGTTGTTTATCACCCGCCCCTTAATCCCCGCCCGTCATACCCTAAAGGGCACACGAGGGCAGGGAAATTGCCTGCTTGAAATGAGAAGGTTTTTATATGCATACTTATAATTTGAATGAGTCCGGCCGTCCCCGGGAAGAATGCGGTATTTTTGCCATTTATGGCCATGAGGACGCGGCCAGATTAACCTTTTTTGGCCTTTTTGCTCTACAGCATCGCGGTCAGGAATCAGCCGGTATTGTTACCTCCGACGGTTGCAACGTCTCGGAACACAAGGGTATGGGGCTGGCTTCCGAGGTATTCAAAGAAGCAACTCTGCAAAAACTCCCCGGCAAATTGGCTATCGGACATGTCCGCTATTCCACAACCGGTTCTTCAACGCTTTCCAATGCTCAGCCCTTTCTGGTTCATTTTGGCGATGAATATTACGCGCTGGGACATAATGGAAATATTCTCAACGCGCAGAAATTGCGTGAAGAACTGGAAAACAGCGGTTCTATTTTTCAATCAACAATGGATAGCGAAGTAATCATTCATCTCATGGCGCCCCATTTAAAACACGGATTGGAAAAAGCATTGGTTGCCGCCCTCTCCCGCGTGGAAGGCGCTTATTGCCTCATCATGCTGACTCGGGATAAAATTATTGCCGCTCGCGATCCGCGGGGTTTTAGGCCTCTGGCTTTAGGAAAGCTAAACGGCAGTTGGGTTGTCGCTTCCGAGACCTGCGCTTTTGATCTGGTGGGCGCAAAGTATATCCGTGATGTAGAACCCGGTGAAATTATTATTATCGACAAAGATGGCTGTAAAAGCCTGACACCATTTCCCAAGGTCAAACATTGTCACTGTATTTTTGAGTTGATTTATTTTGCCCGTCCCGACAGCCAGATTTTTGGTCAAAACGTTTATTTATGCCGCAAAAGATTGGGTCATGAACTGGCACGCGAATACAAGCCGGATGTGGATATTGTAATGCCGTTCCCTGATTCGGGCAACTACGCGGCTCTGGGTTACGCTGAAGAAAGCGGCATACAGTTTGAAATGGGCATGATTCGTAATCATTATGTGGGCCGAACTTTTATTCAGCCAACCCAGCCGATGCGTGATTTTAGCGTGCGTGTAAAACTCAATCCGGTGCGGCCCCTGCTGGAAGGAAAGAAAGTATTGATTGTTGAAGACTCGATCATCCGCGGCACAACCAGCCGCAATCGTGTGCAAAACCTGCGCGGTATCGGGATGAAAGAAATTCATATGGTCATCAGTTGTCCACCCACACTCTTCCCTTGTCCTTACGGCATTGATTTTTCCTCCAAGGGCGAGCTGATTGCCGCAAAAAAAGGAAATGAAAAAGCCATCGCTGAATTTGTCGGATTGGATTCTTTGCACTATCTGACTGTGGATGGCATGGTCAAGGCAACCGGTATGCCTAAAGACTGCTTCTGCCTCGCGTGCTACACCGGCGATTATCCGATAGCCCCCCCGGAAAAAATCGATAAGTTCTGTCTGGAAATGAAGTAGATTATTCCCTGCTGATTTATTTTGTTTCAGCATAAATGTTTCGCACCCTAATCCAATTGCATTTTCCCAAATAAAGGGATTATATGTCATTCTGGCAGCGATGCCCGGCAGGGAACCCCTCGAATGCCTGGGCAGGCCAGAATCCAGAAAGAACAAAATGCTTATTATTTGGGGGTTCATATTTGCTTATTTTCAGGTGTTTTTCATCTTTTGCAAAAAATTAAAATATGTTATTACTTCAAATAATTAATCGAATAAATTAATTCGCTTTATAAGATCACATGAAGTTATTTGTTTGCAATTGCTGTCCTGCGAAGGGAAAATACAAGGAAGTTGAACTTATAAATCAATTTAAATCGAACAACCTGGCTATTGGTTATAATCAATGACCTAAATTTAAAGATAAATAAGCATATAACAAGACAATCAATCCGGCCGGTGATTTTTTCGTCATGAAAATGAAAGGCAGCAAACTGAAATAATGAAAAAAGCTATTTCCCAACCAATCCCTACTGATTTTGAAAGAATATTTCATCCGCAAAATATTGCCATCATCGGCGTGTCCGCGGAAGATGGTGGTACGGGATTCGGCAGCGGTATGTTTCGCGCCATCAAGGCCATGGGCTTTGATGGCAAAATATTTCCGGTCAATCCCAAAGGCGGGAATTTAGACGAGCTGCTAATTTATAAGCAGGTGGAAGATATTCCGGAAAAAGTCGATTTCGCCATCATTACCGTTGCGGCAAAACATGTGCCGGAAGTACTGGAAGGCTGTCGGCGGAAAGGTATTGAAGGAGTCGAGATCCTCTCCTCTGGTTTTAGCGAGCTCGGAACCGAAGCTGGAAAAGAGCTGGAAAAGAAAATTCAGCAAATCGCTGCGGCCGGTATCCGGGTGGTTGGGCCGAATTGCTTCGGTATTTATTGCCCAAAAAGCGGCTTAACATTGCTTCCAGGGCCGGATCTGTCGCGTCAAACCGGGTCTGTTGCTTTTCTTTCTCAAAGCGGAGGCAATGCCATTGACTTTGCCCATAAAGGAAAATGGATGGGCATCCGATTTAGCAAGGTGGTCAGCTTCGGCAATGGCACGGATTTGCGGGAAACGGAACTATTGCAATATCTGGCGGATGATCCCGAAACAAAAGTAATCAGTATGTACATCGAAGGCATCAAAGATGGTGATGCTTTCTTCGAATCAATAAAATATGCCTCAAAGAATAAACCTGTTATCGTCTATAAGGGCGGGCTCTCGCAGGCCGGCAAGAGAACCGTCGCCAGCCATACAGCTTCGATGGGAGGAAGCCGTGTGATCTGGCAATCCGTTCTGAAACAGGTAAACGCCATCTCGGTGCAGGATCTGAATGAACTCGCCGAAGCCGCTTTAGCCTTTTCTTTACTTCCCTCGGGAATTTATAAAAGAATCTCTGTTGTCGGCGGTGGCGGCGCTCTGGGAGTTAGCGCCTGCGATGCTGCTGAAGCTCTGGGTATCGAAATACCGCCTTTCAGTACCGAGCAGCAGGAGAGCATCGGCAAGTTTCTGCCCAAACCCGGTTCCAGCGCGATAAATCCCATTGATGTCGCCAATCCCTTTGTTCCACCGCAGGTGCTCAAAGAAGTTCTTATTCAGGCAGGCAAAGACAGCCGCGTTGATCTGCAAATCATCATATCTCTACTTTACCATTACAAGGTTTTGGCAACAGCCATGGGTTTAAAGGTTGCAGAGGTCGCGCCCTTTCGGGAGCTGGCAGACGCCATTCGCGATGTGGTTAAAACCACGGGTAAGCCTATGGTTGTCGTTTTGCCCAACCCGAAAAAAGGATTGGATGATTTGGATACCACTGAAATGCTCATGCTTGCCCGTTGTGAATTTCTGGAACGTGGTCTGCCCGTATTTGATGAACTTCCGGATGCCCTGCGGGCAATCAACCATTTGAATGGCTACTTTGGACAAAGGAACGCTGATAATGAATAAAGAATCTGCCTTCAGGATAATTAATAATGCTCTGCAGGAAGGTCGAAAGACTCTTTCCGAATACGAATCCAAGCAGGTGCTTGCTGCTTATGATATTCCGGTTACGCGCGAAATGCTTCTGAAGGATAAAACCCAGGTGGAAAAAGCCGCCCAAGAAATTGGTTATCCTCTGGTGATGAAAGGCTGCTCTTCAGATGTAGCTCACAAGACCGAAAAAGGATTGATCCATGTGGATATCCGCACCATTGAAGAAGCGCGAAATGCTTTTGATGAAATCATGGCCGGGCTGAAAGGTTTTGATGGCGCTGTCTTAATGCAGGAGATGGTTAATGGAAAACGAGAATTGGTGATGGGTTTGAGCCGCGATGATCAGTTTGGGCCTTGCGTGATGTTTGGGCTGGGAGGAATCTTTACAGAGATATTAAGAGATATTTCTTTTCGCAAAGCGCCGCTGGATAAGCATGATGCACTGAAGATGATGCGGGAGATTAAAGGACACAAAATTCTGGACGCCGTCCGCGGAATGGAAGCAGCCGACACGGAGCTTCTTTCCAATATCCTCATTAATTTAGGACGCATCGGATTGGACATTGAACAGGTGCAGGAAATCGATCTCAACCCCGTTATTCTTTCCGGAGCTAAGCCCGTAGTCGTCGATGCCCTGATCGTTTTGAAATAGTTGTAGCAAAAATAAAGGAAGTATACATCATTCCGGCGCAGACCGGAATCTTGAAAAAACAAAACGCTATAAATTACGGGATTATATTTGCTTGTTTTCAGGTGTTTTTCATCTTTCGCAATAAATTTAAATATGTTATTATTTCATACAATTAATCGACTAAATTAGTTCGCTTTATAAGCGCACATGAATTTATTCGTTTGCAATTGCTGCCCTGCGGAGGATAAATGATCAAAGAAAAAATTCAGAGAAATGTTTTCGAAGTATTAAATTTACACGAAGCTGATGACAGAGCAGATTGGCATAACCGCAGCTTTGCCGAAAGAATAGAAGCAATTGAATTTATGAGAAAGGCGATGTTTGGCCATGATCGAGTTTCCGCGCGACTTCAAAGAGTTCTTGAAATTGCTGAACTCAAAGGAAATTGAATATCTTGTTATCGGTGGTTACGCTGTGGGTTTCTATGGCTATCCTCGGGCAACAGGCGATATGGATGTGTGGATTGCCGTAAACGAAAAAAATGCGTTAATGATGGTTAACGCCTTGCGGCAGTTTGGATTTGACCTTCCCGATTTAAAAAAAGAAATATTTTTAGAAGAGAAAAAAGTGATTAGAATGGGTATTCCTCCCATGCGATTGGAGATACTTACTTCCATCGACGGTGTAATATTTGAAACCTGTTTTAAGAATCGTGTTGTTGCGGATTTTGGGGATTTTAAAGTAAATTTCATTTCGAAAAATGACCTTTTACTCAACAAGTGTTCCAGTGGCAGACCTCAGGACCTGGTTGATTTTAATAAATTGCAGAATGAATAAATAGCGAAGTTCTTATATTAATTGTTATGTATATGGGGATTTAAAAATGAAAACATGTACTGCAAAGAAATGGGGACAACGGTTCTATTAATTTTTGCATAACTAATCAATCCACCAGACGCTCGTTATATCACGCCACAGCGCAAATAGTATGTTTGGTGAAATGCTCATCAGAGAAGATGTAAGGTGATTGGCATGCAAGGAACAATTTATCAATATGGAGGTTAAAGACCATTTACCGCCGTGTTACTTATTTACGGGTGCTGAAAATCAGCGCCTTAATGTTCTTATTATTTCTGGCGATTTGCCTTATTTCTCTTTCTGTTGGCAGCGTTCATATTAATCTGATCAAAGTATTGGGCTCGCTTACCAATGCCTTCACAGGAACAATTTCTCTTTCTTCCCAGGAAGAACTGATTTTGTTTTCAGTACGTCTGCCCAGAATTATCTTTGCCGGCATCGTCGGAGCATCTTTATCACTGGGCGGTGTTGTTTTTCAAGCAATGCTGCGCAATCCGCTGGCCGATCCTTACGTTTTAGGTATATCCGGCGGCTCCGCTCTGGGCGCTATCGCCGGAATTATTATCGGCGCGAGTTCTTTTTATTTAGGCATACCTCTTCTCGCGTTCTGCGGAGCGCTCGTTACAGTTTTTCTGGTCTTTATCGTGGCCGGTGGAACAAGAGGCCCACTGCTAGACAATTCCCTGTTACTTTCGGGTGTTGTCGTTAATGCTTTTTTTTCAGCTGCTATCCTCTTTTTTCTCTCGATTGTGAATAGTCTGGAGTTGCACAGTATCACTTTCTGGTTGATGGGCGATCTCTCCAGGGCATCAATCAAAGAAATTTCACTGTCCGCGATTTGTCTTTTTACAGGCTTCCTGATCATCTACGCGCAGTCGCGAAAGCTTAATTTAATTGTGCAGGGTGAAGAAACGGCCCTGCATTTAGGTGTCAATATAGAGCGCACCAAACAACTGCTGCTGATCGTCACATCTCTGATCACGGCCGTCGCCGTATCCATGGCCGGCATCATTGGTTTCATCGGTATAATGGTCCCGCATATGATGCGGCTTGTTTTCGGTTCCGATCACCGTTTACTACTGCCTACAGCCGCTTTGTTTGGAGCATCTTTTCTGGTTATTGCCGATACTCTGGCGCGTCTTGTGCTTGCTCCGGCGGAGTTGCCTGTAGGAGTTATCACTGCGCTTTGCGGCGCGCCCTATTTTATTTTTCTTTTGAAAAGGAAATCCCTTTAGCAATGTCCATAATTTGCGCTCAAAACATAAATTTTAGTTACTCGACAAAGCCCATTATGGAAGATGTCTCTCTGATCATTGATGATGCGCAAATCGTGGCGATAATCGGGCCTAACGGTTCCGGTAAAACCACTCTTTTGAAAATTATTAACGGCACACTCTTTCCGAATTCCGGTCAAATGCTGATTGATGGTAAAGATACCCGCTTATGGCCGCGTCAGGAAATAGCTAAAACCGTGGCCATAGTACCGCAGGAAACTGCCACCATTTTCTCGTTTTATGCCGAAGAAATTGTTCTTATGGGACGTTTTCCTCATTTGAGCAAATACCGGTTTGAAAATAAAAAAGATTATCGAATTGTCCACGAAGCCATGGAGAAAACGGATACTCTGACTTTTGCCAACCGCCGCTTTGACGAGCTCTCCGCCGGTGAGCGCCAACGTGTCCTGATTGCCCGCGCGCTGGCTCAAGAACCTAAAATTCTGCTGCTTGATGAAAGCACCGTTTTTCTGGATTTGAAACATCAAATGCAATTTTTAGCTCTTTTGCGTCACTTGAATGTGACCCAGAAACTAACCGTGATGTTTGTTACCCATGATATCAATCTGGCGGCGCAACATGCCGGCCGGATAATTTTGCTTTACTGCGGCAAAAATTATGCTATAGGAAAGCCCG